>Ga0209744_1000124_pt1 | contig 24840 bp, 14 predicted proteins | sample BarGraNGADG00311_2_FD_184494 | JGI IMG/M metagenome (GOLD analysis project Ga0209744, IMG submission 184494) | Arctic peat soil microbial communities from Barrow, Alaska - Barrow Graham LP Ref core NGADG0004-311 (SPAdes) (version 2) | ecosystem: Environmental > Terrestrial > Soil > Wetlands >... | reverse complement strand
TCGCCCGCCGAGGGGGAGGCATCGCAGGTGGCCACCGACGTCGCCCGGCCGCGGCTCCCCGGCGCGAGGGTCTCGGTCCTCGAGGGGCTCGGTCGCGAGACGCTCGCCCTGCTCCGGATGCCCTCCCCGCGCGGCGGGGCCGCACCCACGCTCAGGATTCCTCCCGCATCCCCAGCCCCGTCTGCGGCGCCCCACACCCCGGCCACCCCGGAGACCGCAGCGCCGGAGTCCGCTACCGGAGCCACGCTCGGGCGTAACGCTGCGCCGTCGAGCAACGAAGCAGCCCCGGAAGCGACGGCGTCCGAAGGTCTCCAACTGCCGCCCGCCCCCGAACTCACAGTCGACGCCGAGCAGGTCGCAGCACAGCAGGCCGCGATCGCCGAGGCCGAGAGTGCCCTGGCTGGGGCAGCCAGTCCGGCGGCCCTGCTGCAGGCCTACGCCGCGGCCCCACCCACGGTCAAGGCTCAGAGTGCGGGCACCCTCGGCGACGACGTCGCGAGCATCTCGGCCACCGAGTCGCAGGAGTGGCAGTCGGACGTCCCCGAGCTGCACGCAACCCTGAACGGCACCGAACCACCTGCCTCCGCGGTGCCTGTCGTCGCCCCGCCGGTGCACTCCGTCGAGGTGTTGGAGGATGTCGCCCCGGCCCCCGAGCCCGACCTTCCGGACCTGGAGGTGTCCGGAGCGTTCGAACCAGCGCAGGACGTGACACGGTCCTTCAGCCTGCTCAGTGAGCCGAGCCCGGAGGTTCTCGCCGCCCAGATCGGTGACTCGCTCGACTCGGTGCAGACAAACGATCCGTCCGTGCCACGAACGGCCGGACCTCCACCCGGTATCCCGCTGGGCGGGGAGACTGACCCCGCGCGCATTGCCGAGGCGGAGGATGCCGCACGCGCGCAGGCCACGGAAGCCCGGTCCGACGCCACCGAAGCCGTAGTCGCGGGTCGCGGGCCCGACCAGGTCCAGCCGACCACCCTCGACGAGCCCCAGGCGGTGGGCGAACTGCCGGTCCCGGACATCTCGGTGGCCGCGGCCCCTGAGGGGCCGGCGGCCTACGTCGCGATGGCGCTGCCACCCGAGGTGCAGGTCAGCTTCGACGAGCAGCAGCACACGGCCATGGAGCAGTCGATGGCGGCAACAGTCGAGCAGTCCGAACTGGCCACCACCGACCGTGACAGCGCAAAGGAATCGGCAGTGTCCGAGGCCGAAGCCGGGGCGGCGCGGCTGAACGCGGAGGCAAACGGGAAGCAGACGGCTGCCGTCGTCGACGCGCGCACCGGTATCCAGACGGCGCGACAGGACACCATCGACGCCCAGGAGCGCGAGGTCCAGCGCGTCGAGACCGAGGCCGGGGACCAGCGACGAGCCGACGAGTCCGCGATCGAGACGAAGGTCGGGGAGGAGCAGAGGGGCATTGACGCCGCCTATGCGGGTGCTGAGCGCGACATCCACGACGAGGTCGCCGACGGCGAGCGTCGCGCGCAGGCGGAGAGGGAGGCCGCGGAACGCGAGGCGGAGGACCAGAGCTGGTGGGATCGGGCCGTGAACTTCGTCAAGGACGCCCTGAACGCGCTGGTCGACGCGATCGGTGCGGTCTTCGACGCCGTGCGCAGTGCCGTCAACGGCATCCTCGACGCCGTCAAGGCAGTCGCCCTGGCAGCCATCGACGCCGCCGCGAGCTTCATCAAGTCCGCGATCGCCGCATTCGGCGAGCTGCTCAAGGCAGCGATCACCGGGTTGCTCGGCGAGATCTTCCCGGAGTTGGCGGCGGCACTCAACTCAGCGATCGACAGCGCGGTCCAGACCGCCCAGAACGCAGTCGACGCCGTCGCGGACGCGCTCAAGGCAGGCGTCACGGCGCTGGTCGAGGGGCTCCGCGCGGGCCTCAACGCGATCATCAACGCCTACCAGGCCGCGATCACCCTGGCGCTCAGCGTCGCACAGGCCGCCATCACCGGCGACTGGGGTGCCCTGGCCATGCGGGTGCTGGAGGCGGTCCTGAGGGTTGTCGGCGTCAGCCCGGAGGAGTTCTACGCGTTCGTGGGCAGGGCCGAGGAGACTTTCCAGATCATCGTCGACGACCCGGGCGGGTTCCTCGGCAACATCCTCTCGGCCGTGAGCGGCGGCATCCGACTCTTCGCCGACCACATCGTCACGCACCTGCAGAACGGCGTGATCGGATGGCTCACCGGCGCGCTCGGTGGTGCCGGGATCGTGCTGCCCGAGAGGTTCGACCTGCTGGGCGTCCTGGACATCGCACGCCAGGTCCTGGGCCTCACCTGGGACATGCTCAGGGCCAGGGCCCGCACCCTCATCGGTGAACAGAACGTGGAACGTCTCGAGGTGGTCCTCGGATTCATCCAGACCCTCGTGACCGAGGGCTGGAGCGGCCTGTGGGCGAAGATCCTCGACTCGCTCGCCACCGTGCGCGACACGGTGTTCAACGCCATCAGCTCGTACATCCAGGAGAGCGTGGTCATGGCCGCGATCACCAAGCTCGCGACCATGTTCAACCCCGTCGGCGCCATCGTGCAGCTGGTGCTCACCGCCTGGAACATCTACACCTTCCTGCGGGACCAGCTCGCACGCATCATGGAGGTGGTCCAGACGGTCACCACCGCGATCGGCGACATCGCCCGCGGGGTGCTCGACAACGCGAAGACCGCCGTCGAGGCGGTGCTCGGCCGGCTCCTGCCGCTGGCGATCGACCTCCTGGCCAGGGTGCTGGGGCTCGGCGACGTAGCGGAGAGGGTCCGCGAGATCATCGAGGAAATCCGCGCCATGGTGGACAGGGCCATCGAGGCCCTGCTGCAGAGGATCGCGGCGGCCTTCAGGGGAAGCCCGTCCGGCACGACGCCGGCGCTCGCCTCAGCTGCGGGCGTGCCGGCTGCGGGTGGTGTCCCCGAGAGCGAGACGATCTCCGAGACATTCACGATCGCGGGCGAGGACCACACCCTGCGCGCCGTCGTCGTGGGAGACGAGGCGATCACCGACATGGCGAGCGGATCGTTCGGACCCCTCACGTCGCGGATCGCGGATCTGATGAAGACACTGACCAGGCTCTACCTGAACCCGAAGAGCGCCAGGTACTTGGGCGCCGAGGCGGCCGCCAGGACGGCCGACAAGCTGACCGAGATCGGCACCACCGCTGCCGCCCTGGTCACCGACCTGACGGCGGCCGGTGCACCGGCCGGCGCTGATGAGAAGGCCCGAGCCAAGGCCGGCCGCGCTGAACGCAAGATCGTGCGCGACGGATTCACCAGACTGCGCCTTCTGGTCGAGGGGCTCGGACTCACGGAGGTGACCTCGCAGGCGCTGCACCCGGGGCACGGGCCGAGGGCCGGAGGGACAGCATCGTTCGGCCGACGGGTCTCCTTCCACGTGAACCCCCTCAGTATCGACTCCCTGGACAAGGGTGGCGGAGCGCAGGACCCGGTTCCCGGCATCGCAGTGTTGGCCGGCTACCAGCGAGGACACATGGTGGCCAAGTCGCTCGGTGGACCGGGCACGCCGGAGAACCTCGTCCCCATGTCCAAGTCCGCGAACACCAAGCGGATCGGGATCCAGGCAGTGGAGTCCAGCCTCAGGACTGCCCTGCGGTATGCGTCGTCGCATCCCGAGGAGTACCCGCCCGACAATCCGCCGTACATCTTCAGCTACTCGGTCTCGGTGAGGGACTACTTCGAGGCAGCGGATCTGCAGGCCGATCTCGAGTCCCACGGCGTGACGGAAGAGGGCTCCGGGGCCGGCGAGGGATTGTTCGCCCTGGCGGCGGCTGCCACCAAGAAGACACCCAGGGACAAGGAACTGTTGAAAGAGGCGGTGCCCAAGGTCGGGCTCGACGCGGACACCATGGCGGCCCTGCCGGACAACCTTCGCCGTCGCATGGCCTACTACTTCCATCCCACCGAGGTCGTGGCCTCAGTCGAGGTGCTGCAGGAACCCAAGGACGAGCGAACCCGGTTCCCGATCCACACCGGTGGACCGATACCGACTCATCTGGATGTGGACGTCCTGTGGCACGCATGAATCCACCCGAAGCCCTCGAACTGCCGGCCGCCAGGCGTGGCCAGCAGGGTCCATCCGCCACCGTGGACACCGGAACAGCCACCGGCGGCGGCGCGCAGCCCGCCACTGGCCCCCAATGGTCTCCAAGCCTCGGCATGGTGTCCATCACGGTGACGAGCAGCAAGAGCGTCCCCAAGGGCGCCATGGGCGTGGCATCCGTCCGGGGCGTGGGGCTGTTCAGCACGGAAGCGCACATCGCATCCTTCTGCGTGACACCCGCGAGCTACCCACTCCAGTTCTGGTTCCACGTCGATGCCGAGGGGATCCCCCGTCCCAGCCCGTTCACCACGCCGGCCGTCTCCGTCACGTTGGCGTTCACCCCGGAGAACGGCAGGACTCCGACGGCCACCCAGGCGGTGGCCGACCCGCGGCCGGCTTACGCCGGGCCCGGCGCGCCGCTGGTGACCAACTTCGGCGAAACCCTGTGGACGGGGTCGTCGGGCGGAGGCATCCTGGGGGTCGCCGCCGCCATGGCCGATCCAGATACAGGGACCACGGTCCGCTACGACGACCAGATCGGCTGCCGATTGGAGCCGTGCGCATGAACGAGGAGCGCAGATGACGACGAGCCCACTCTCACCTCCCGTGTTCAAGGGAGCCCTCGTCGCGGTGGACCCGCTGCGACCCACCCCGAACGTGATCGTCTTCCAGTACAACCCGGAGACCATGACGCGCACCCTCCAGGCCCGATCCACCGGCGGCGAGGCCGGCACCGGCCCCCTCCGGCTGAGCGGCCCGCCCGAGGAGACGATCAAGCTGACGATCGAGATCGACGCAACCGACAAGCTGGAGGTCGGCGACCCGATTGCAGAGACGTTGGGGGTCGCCCCGGCGCTCGCCGCGCTCGAGCTGCTGCTGTACCCCAGTTCCGTGTCCGTCATCACGAACGAGACGCTCGCAGTGGCAGGTGTCATCGAGATCCTGCCCATGGCGGCTCCAATGACGCTGCTGGTCTGGGGCGCGAGGCGGATCTTGCCGGTGCGGGTCACCGACTTCTCGATCACCGAGGAGTCCTTCGACCCTTCCCTGAACCCGATCAGGGCCAAGGTCGACCTCGGCCTCAGGGTGGTCGGCTACTACGACACCGGAGTGCTCAGCGCTCCTGGTGCCCTGTCAATCGCCGCGCACATCGCCAAGGAAGTGCTCAGCAAGGTCAACACCGTCGAAGGCGCCGCCGCGGCCATCCGCTCGGCGGCCGGAATGGGGGGTCCGGCGTGACTACCTACGACCCGAAGTGCCGCTACTCCGGCGTCGAGATCGCCGAGTTGACCGCGCCCGATGCGGACGGGCAAGAACGGACCATCGCCTACTCGCGGCGCCGCATCATCCCGGACTACGGCGACCAACCCGTCCTCGCCGAACACCGGGTGGCGGAAGGCGAGCGACTCGATGTGGTCACCGCACGCTACGCCGGTGACCCGGAGCGGTTCTGGATGCTCTGCGACGCCAACACCGTGCTGGCCCCGGCCGAACTCGAGGTCGTCGGGCGGGTCATCCGGATCTCGATGGCGAAGGGGTGAGGTGATGGTGCTGGGCAGCGAACTCGGGATCAGGCTGGCCCTGTGGATGGGCCAGACGATCCCGCGCCCCGCACCGCCCCAGGTCCTCAAGGCACTGCAGTCGGTGGAGGTGACGGCGGACCGGGAGAAGGGCGACGGCGTGCAGCTCGTCTTCCGGTTGGCGAAGGACCAGACCCTGGACTACCCGCTGCTGCGGGAGCCACTGTTCTCGCCGGGCAACCGGGTGGTGGTCGGCGTCGTCATGGGGCTCGTGCCCCAGATCCTGCTCGACGGCATCATCACCCACCAGGAGGTGTCGGGGGGCAGCGAGGGAACCTTCACGATCACCGGCAAGGACATCTCGTCGTCGCTCAATCTCGAGGAGAAGGACGAGCCCTTCGACAACCAGCCCGACTCCGTGATCGCGACGCGCATCATCACCGCCTACCCTCAGCTCGGCCTCATTCCCGCCGTGACGACGACGACCAACGTGCCGCTGCAGGTCGAACGCACCCCCCGGCAGCACGAGACCGACCTCGCCTTCCTCAACCGGATGGCGCAGCGGAACGGCTTCGTCTTCCACATCGAGCCCGTCACCCTCGGTGTGAGCTCGGCGTGGTTCGGACCGGAGAACCGCCTCGGACTCCCCCAGCCGGCCCTCACCACGGACATGGGCGCGATGTCGAACGTCAAGTCGCTGACCTTCTCGTTCGACGCCCTCGGCCCGGTGGCACCCCAGGGGGTCTTCGTCGATCCGATCTTCAAGCTCAGCATCCCGATCCCCGCGCTGCCGTCGCTGAAGGTCCCGCCGCTGGCGTCCCGTCCGGCACCGGCGATGCGGACCGAACGGGTCCGTGACACGGCGAACCAGAACGCGGCGACGGCCGCCACCACCGCCCTTGCAGCGGCCACCAACACACCCAACGCGGTCAGCGGCGACGGCGAGGTGGACACCGCCGCCTACGGCCACATCCTCCGCCCGCGCGGGCTGGTTGGTGTTCGCGGAGCGGGATTGACCCTCGACGGCCTGTATCTGGTGGACGCGGTCACCCACAAGCTCGCGCGCGGCGAGTACACCCAGAAGTTCCGCCTGAGCCGCGAGGGCCTGGGCACGACGACACCGGTGGTGAGAGTGTGAGCGGCTCCTTCTTCGGCAAGTACCGTGGCGTGGTCTCCAGCACCAACGACCCGATGGCCATGGGGCGCATCCAGGCACGGGTCCCGGACGTGCTGGGCGACCGCGACAGCGGCTGGGCGATGCCGTGCGTGCCCTTCGCTGGCAAGGGCATGGGCTTCTTCGCGCTTCCCGCCGACGGGGCGGGCGTCTGGATCGAGTTCGAGCACGGTGATCCCGACTATCCGATCTGGTCCGGATGCTGGTGGGGCTCGGCCACGGAACTGCCGACCGAGGTGCTGACACCCCCGCAGTCGAACAAGATCCTGCTGCGCACCGACGGCGGCAGCAGCATCCTTGTCGATGAGACGCCGGGTGTCGGCGGCATCACCCTGACCACGTCCACCGGGCAGAAGATCGTCGTCTCGGCTACGGGTATCGAGATCGACAACGGGTCAGGCGCGAGCATCAAGCTCCAGGGTCCCCAGGTCTCCATCAACGGCGGCGCGCTGGAGGTGACGTGATGCCCGGACACCTGCTCGACTCCGGGGCCACGGTGCTGTGCGCCCACGCCGGCCGGGCCACCGCAGCCATGCCGAGTCCGCGGGTGAAAGCGGGCGGGCAGCCGATCACCACGGCCGCCGCCCCGCACACGGTGAGCGGCTGTCCCTTCAACGTCTCCGGATCACCAATGCCCTGCGTGGTGGCGCAGTGGACTGTCGGCGCCACCCGTGTGCGCTCGCTCGGCTCACCCGTCCTGCTGCAGGACAGCCAGGCCGTGTGCATGCCGAATGGCACACCGGTGACCATCACGGTCACCCAGGTGAGAGTGAAGGGAATGTGACGCCATGACCAATCTCGACCACCCCTTCGCGTTCGGGCCGGACGGACGGACCGCCACCACCGACCTCGACGACCACGTACGGGACCTGCTCGAACAGGTGCTCTTCACGGCTCCCGGGGAGCGGGTGAACCGGCCGGACTTCGGCTCCGGCGTGCTCGGACTGCTGTTCGAGCCGAACGGCGACGCGCTGGCTGCCGCCACCCGCTCACGGGTCGAGGGCTCGGTCAACCAGTGGTTGGCCGACGTCATCCAACTAGAGGGCGTCGTCGTCCAGGCCCACGAGACGACGCTCCAGGTGACGGTCCAGTACGTGGTCCGCGCCACCCAGGAACGCAGGACGCAGACGATCCGGGGACCGGTGACCCCATGACCTGCTACGCGTGCTGCACGAGGAACCGTGGCGAGGAGATCCGGGCGAGCGGCCAGTCCAACGGCATCGACTTCCTCGAGGTCGTTGACGGGCCCGGAGTGCCCGACGCCGATCGGCAGCGCATCCTGCAGGTCCATCTCATCAACCCACCGGCGGCGGACCTGCTCGCGATCGGTCCGCGCAACGTCAGGATCGCGGGTGGTGTGCGGGTCGTCGGGATCGAGGCCGTCGCCGTCGCGTGGAGCGGTCAGGTGCTCACGGTGCGCGTGAACAGTCCTGGCGACTTCTCCACCTACACGTTGCGGCTGGCCACGAATTCGGACGGCATGTTCGCGAGCATGGACCTGCTACTCTCGCGGGTCGACTTCTCCTTCAAGATCGAGTGCCCCGCCGACTTCGACTGTGCCACCGATCCTGGCTGCCAACCGGAGCCGGAGGTCGCGCCCGACATCGACTACCTGGCGAGGGACTACTCGGGATTCCGCCGGCTGATGCTCGACCGGATGTCGGTGCTGACCCCGGACTGGACGGAGCGCAGCCCGGCCGATCTCGGCGTGGCGTTGATCGAGGCAGTGGCCTACAGCGCCGACCACCTCAGCTACGGGCTCGACGCCGTCGGCATGGAGTCGACACTGGACAGCGCCCGCCGGCGCACGTCGGCCCGCCGTCACGCCCGCCTCGTCGACCACCGAACCCATGACGGCAGCAACGCGCGCACATGGGTTCAGGTCCGCGCCGCCGTCGGACAGTCAGGCGTGAGCCTGCCGAAGGGAACCCAGTTCCTCACGAGGGTCCCGCTCCAGGGCGCACTCGTTCCACCCGACTCACCCGCCTACCGCGAGGCCATGGCGACGGGCCCCACCGTGTTCGAGACGATGCACGACGCCGTACTCGATGCCGCCCGCAACGACATCTCGTTCCACACCTGGGGCGACGACGCCTGCTCACTGCCCACCGGTGCGGTGACCGCGACCCTCCTGGGCCATCCGCCGCTGGCCCCCGGCGACGTGCTCGTCCTGGTGGAGCGCGTCGGGCCCAGGACGGGGAACCCCGCGGACGCGGACCCCGGCCACCGGCACGCGGTCCGACTGGCCACGGTCGACCCCACGGAGGACCCGCTCGGCGGCCGGTTCACCGACCCGGTACAGCCGGCTGCGGTGCCCGTCACCCGGGTCACCTGGCACCCCGACGACGCGTTGCCGTTCGCGGTCTGCATCTCCTCGCGAGCCGAGGACAGACTGATCACCGACGTCAGCGTGGCCCTCGGAAACATCGTGCTCGCCGACCACGGGCGCACCACCGTCGTCGCGGAATTCGCGACCGTTCCGGGGCCGGACGAGCGCCTCGCCTTCCCCGCCACGGGATGCGGGTGCGCCGTGCCCGAGCCGCGCCAGCGACCGGCCCGATTCGCCATCACGCTGCCGGACCCCGACGTGACCATGGCCGCAACGATCGGCCGGGCCCTCGCGGGACAGGATCCCCGTGCCTGGGCATCGTTCGACCCTGCCGCCTCCGCCACCGCGGCGATGACCTGGCAGCCCCGCCACATCCTCCCGGAGGTCTTTCTCGACGACCAGGACCTACGACGGTGGCAACCGGTCCGCGACCTGCTCGGAAGCGGGCCCTTCCAGGCCGAGTTCGTCGCCGAGGTCGAGGAGGACGGCAAGGCCCGGCTGCGGTTCGGCGACGGCGAGTACGGCATGCGGCCGAGGGCAGGAACCACCTTCGACGTGAACTACCGGCGCGGCAACGGCCCCAGCGGCAACGTCGGCGCCGAGTCCTTGGCGCACGTCATCTCGGCCGATCCGCGCATCGACTCCCTGACCAATCCGGTGCCCGCGCGAGGTGGCACCCGGCCGGAGAGCATCCACCGCACCCGCCAGGACGCACCGGCCGCGTTCCTCGTCCAGGAGCGGGCCGTCACCGCCGACGACTACGCGACGATGGCCCAGCGTCACCCGCAGGTGCAGCGCGCCGTCGCGACGGAACGCCACACCGGCAGCTGGTACACGATCTTTCTGACCGTCGACCGCACCGGGGGCCGCCCCGTCGACACCACTTTCGAGGCCGCCCTGCGGGAGTTCCTCGAACGCTTCCGGATGGCCGGCCACGACCTCGAGATCGACGGGCCGCGCTTCGTCGCGCTGCACGTCGAACTCAGGGTCTGCGCACTCCCCGATTACTACCGCTCCGATGTGGTGCAGGCGGTGCTGACCCGACTGGGCCGAGGGCTGCTGCCGAACGGACAGCCGGCGTTCTTCCACCCGGACCGTTTCACGTTCGGACAACCCGTGACGCTCAGCTCGCTGCTCGGCGCCGCGCACGAGGTGGAAGGGGTCCACTTCGTCGAACCGATCGTGTTCCGGCGCCGCGGAGAGTCCCGGTCCAGTGCCCTGCGCCTCGGGGAGATCGCGATCGGCCGGCTGGAGATCGCGAGGCTCGACAACGACCCGAACTTCGTGGAGAACGGAACGCTCGAACTGACGTTGGAGGGTGGACGATGAACGACGCACACCCGGGCTGCACCGGATGCTCCGCCTGCCGGGGCCTCACCGACAGCACCCCGACCGAGATCACCAACCGGCCGGGCCTCGGCGCGATCGCCTATCGCACCGGCACCTGGTCCCGCTTCCGTGCGAGCATGCTCGCCGGCCTCACACGCGCCACCCGGCCGGCACTGGCCGCGCTCAAGACCCGGGAGAGCGACGACTTCTCGATCGCCCTCATCGACGCCTGGTCGATGACCGCCGACGTCCTCACGTTCTACACGGAACGCATCGCGAACGAGCACTACCTCGGCACCGCGACCGAGCGCCGATCCGTCGCGGGCATCGCGTCCCTGATCGGCTACCGGCTCGACCCCGGGGTCGCGGCGCAGGCCTGGCTCGCGATCACCCTCGAGACCTCGCCCGGCGCACCGCCCGAGTCCACCATCCCCGCCTGGTCCCGGATGCAGACCATCGCCGGCCCACGGGAGGTTCCCCAGACCTTCGAGACGACCGAGACCATCACCGCGATCGGGGCGTGGAACCGGCCGTCGGTGCGAGTGCTCGAGCCGAGGATCCCGCGAACGGATGACACGGAGGTGCTGCTCGAGGGTGCCGCCGTGAGCCTGCGCCGGGGTGACCGGTTGCTCTTCGTGGCGGACGACTGGACCAGGGGGAGCACCCGCTGGCAGGTGGTCCGCGTCGTCGACGTCGCCCCTGACGCCACCTCACAAACCACCCGCGTGGGGTTCTCCCCGAAACTGGCCAACCTCACCTTCTCCGGCTCCGGCGTGACAGTGCATGCCCTCCGGGCGCAGGCGGCCCTGTTCGGTTACAACGCCCCCAACCCACTGCTCTTCGAGACCACCATCCTCGCGGCCCTGGTGGTGGGGGGCCAGGTCATCGCAGCCACGAAGGAGTGGGCCTTTCCGGAGATCACGAATCAGGAGGCGCGGCTCGACGGACTGTACGAAGGCGTCGAACCGAGCGGCTGGGCGGTCTTGACCGCGGGCACCGAGACGGTCCTGGTCCCGGTGGACGGCGTACGCGAGACAGCTGCCTCCGCCCACGCGGTCAGTGCACGCGTGACGGCGCTGCATTTCGGCCGCGAGGGCATCGAGCTCGAGGATGACGACCTCGAGCCATTCGGAGGCCCGATGACGCGGGTCACCATCGTCTCGTTCCGCAGCGAGCCCCTGCCGCTGGCCGAGGTCCGGGTGACCGAACCGCTGAAGGGCGGCACCATCCCGTTGGCCCGCGAACTGCCCGGGATCACCGCGCCGCGACGGATCCTGGTGCGCGGCGCCCGTGCGCGTGCGGGCGAGGGTCCCGGGAAGCTGGTCGACGGCGTCTGGCCGGGAGAGGGGGCCACTGCGATCGTGGTGTCGGTCGACACAGTGACCGACGTCCCCGGCCTCTTCCGCTGGACCCTCCGGCCGGACGACGGCGACGACGTGACCGTTCTCGGGGAGCCGGGGGCGCTGGTCTACCTGCCTGCCGAACCCGGCGACGAGGTGGTGGGTGAGGTGGCGCTGGCCGAGGGTGCTTCGTCGGATCCCATCGTCTCGATCAACCTGGCCGAACCCCTCGCGAACGTCTATGACCGCCAGGGTACGATCCCCGTCGAGCTGTTCGGGAACGTCGCGGACGCCACCCACGGCGAGACCGTACCGGGCGAGGTCCTGGGCTCCGGCGACGGCGCCCGCGCCTTCCAGCGCTTCGTCCTCCGGAAGAAGCCGGTCACCCACGTGCAGGCGGCGACGTCCAGCGGCGGGGAGTCGACCCTGGAGGTGCGGGTCAACGGGATCCTCTGGCACGAGGTGCCGACGCTCTTCGGCGCCGGCCCCCGGGACCGCGTCTACGTCACGGCCGGCGACGATGCCGGCACCACCACGATCACGTTCGGCGACGGCGTAACGGGGGCCCGACTGCCCACCGGGACGGACAACGTCGTCGCCCGCTACCGCGCCGGCCTGGGGCTGGCGGGTGCGGCGCGGGCCGACCAGGTCACCCTTCCGCTGACCCGGCCGCTCGGGCTGAAGGCCGTGACCAACCCGCTGCGGGCCGGGGGAGCGCAGGACGGCCAGAAGACCCAGGACGCCCGGATCAACGCCCCCCGATCGGTGTTGACCCTGGGGCGCGTCGTCTCCCTGCAGGACTACGGCGACTTCGCCGCTGACTTCTCCGGGATCGCGAAGGCGACGTCGACCTGGACCTGGGACGGTACCCGGCGCGGCATCCTCGTCACAGTGGCCGCGGCCGATGGGAAGTCCATCCCGGCCGGGAGCCCGCTGCTCGGCACCCTCCGGGCGGGCCTGCGCGAGATCGGGGACCCCCGCGTGCGGCTGGACCTGTTGGACTTCCAGCCGACGACCTTCTCCCTGCGCGCCCTCCTCCGGGTCGCCGCCGGCCATGAGCCCGACGCTGTCAGCTCAGCGGTCTCCGCCCGGCTGCTGGAGCGGTACGCCTTCGCGAACCGCACCTTCGGCGAAGGGGTGTCCCTGAGCGAACTCGCCCTGGCCATCCACCAGGTCGACGGCGTCGAGGCCGCGCTGATCGAGCGACTGCACCGCGACGACCAGCCGGCCGGGCTGTCGAACCATCTGGTCGCCACGGCCCCGCGGGCCGGCGGACCGCCCGGGGTTGCCGGTGCCGAGATCCTCACCGTCAACGCCGATGGCATCGAACTGGAGGTTGGCTGGTGAACATCTCTGTGGACCACCTCTACAACCTGCTCCCGGCGGTCCATCGCGAGCGGGACGCCGCCAGCGGCGGCGCGTTGCGCCAGTACCTGGAGGTTCTCAGCGACGAGCTCGCGGTCGTCGCCGACGGCGTGGACCAGCTCTACGACGACCTGTTCGTGGAGACCGCGGCACCCTGGGTCCTCCCGTACCTCGCGGAGATGATCGGGCTCCGCGGGCTGCCGGGCGCTTCGATTCCCGGGCTCACGTCCCGCGCCGAGGTGGCGAACACCATCGCCTACCGCCGACGCAAGGGCACCGCTGCGGTCCTCGAGCAGGTGGCGCGGGACACCACCGGCTGGCCCGCCCGCGCCGTCGAGTACTTCGAACTGCTCGCGGCCTGCCAGCACATGAACCACATCCGGGCGCGCAACCAGGCCACCGTCAGCGTGCGCCACCCCAGCCGGCTGCAGTTCGCCGGCACACCCTTCGAGAGCGGGGAGTCGGCCGACCTCGTCCACCTCGCGGAGGTGCGGCGGATTCCCCAACGACGGGGCCGGTACAACATTCCCAATGTGGGGGTCTTCCTCTGGCGCCTGCGGGCCTACCCCGTGACCGAGTGCCCGGCGACGCCGGTGGTGGCGGGCGATGGCACCCGGTTCCTCATCGACCCGCTCGGGGCCCCGCTGCAGCTGTTCTCCCTGCCCGCGAGCGAGACCGAGATCACCCACGCGGCCGAGCCGGCCAACGTGCCGATGGCGCTCGGCCGCCGGCTCATGGCCGATGACCTGGCGGCGTACTTCGGACCCGGCCTGTCCCTCAACATCGCGGGCGTCCAACTCGGCGACACCACCGTCTGCGACCTGGGCGACGTCCCCGGCGGCGGCGGCGCCTGGGCACACACCCCAGTGCCGGCCGGCCTGGTGCGGGTGGACCCGGTGCTCGGACGTCTCGCCTTCGGAGATGACCAGGCCACACCCCCGCTCGTCTCCTGGCACCATGGCTTCAGTGCCGACCTGGGCGGCGGCGAGTACGACCGCGTCACCACCTTCGCAAGCACGGAGGGCGCCTTCGTGACCGTCGCGCAGGACGGCACCGCCGACCACACCACGATCGCGGCCGCGATTGCCGCGCTCGGCGCCGCCGGCGGCACCATCGAGATCCGGGACAGCTGCCGGTACGACGAGACGTTCGCCATCGCCGCCACCGGCGTCGCCGTCGAGGTGCGGGCCGCGGACCGGCGGCGACCGGTCGTCGTGCTGGGCGGCGATCTGGATGTCACCCTCGCCGACGATGCAGAGGTCTCGATCAACGGGCTGACCGTGGCAGGAGGGGCGCTTCGCGTCACCGGCAGTGGGCGGCTAGACCTGCGCCACTGCGCCCTGGTGCCGGGGATCAGTCTCGACGCCCACGGCGCGCCGACCGACCCCGGCGCGCCGAGCCTCATCGTCGATTCCGCCGGGGCGTCCGTGACTCTGCTACGCACCATCGTGGGGGGCATCCGCAGCCACGTCGACTCCGACATCGCCTGCACCGACACTGTCGTGGACGACGGCGAGGCGGGGATCGCGTTCGCGTCGGCCCCCGACGCGTCCGGCCCCGGCGGAACGTTGTCCTTCGACGAGTGCACCGTGATCGGCCGGGTGCACACCCGGCTGCTCGCCCGGGCATCCAACAGCATATTCCTGGCTGCCGTTCCGCCCGGCGACGGGGCCCGGTGGCCGGGCCCCGTGCTCGTGGACCGCCGCCAGCAGGGCTGCGTCCGGTTCTGCTACTTCCCCGCCGCCTCCCGGACCCCCCGCCGCTACCGGTGCGTGCCCAAGGCGGACACGGAGGCAGCCGAGCTCCGGCCGGTGCTGACCTCCAGCCGGTACGGCCACCCGGGGTATGCCCAGCTCGACCGTCGGACGCCGGAGGCGGTCTGGCGGGGCGCCGACGACGAGTCGGAGATGGGCGCGCTGCACCACCTGCACCAGCCGCAACGAGAGGCGTACCTTGAAGCGCGCCTCGCCGACTACCTCCGCTTCGGTCTCGAAGCAGGACTCTTCTTCGCCACGTAGAACCCTTCCTCGCAACGCAGAGACAGGAGCCACACCATGAGGGGCGATTTCAGCCGACGCACCGACGACCCGCGAAAGCACTACAGCGCCGTACTCCAGGAGCAGGGACGCCTCCTCACCGACGCCGACCTCGAGGAGGAGCACCGAATCCTCAGCCGCGCGCACGAGCGGGCCGCAGCCGACATCATCGGAGGATGCGGCGGGCCGCTCGGGGCCGCGGGGTTCGAGGTGTCCTCCCCCGACGGGGTGCAGCTCGCGCTTTCTGCGGGCCGCTACTACGCCGCGGGCAAGCTCGTGGTCAACGAGGAGGCGGCCTCCTACACCGTCCAGCCCGACCGCTTCGCCGACGACGTCGCCTGGCCACCAGCGCCCGGCCGGTACGCCATCGTGCTCGACGTGTGGGAGCGCCTCATCACGGCGCTCGACGACCCCTCGATCCGAGAGGTCGCACTGGGCGGACCGACTACCGCGGTGCGAGAGAAGACCGTCTGGCAGGCGCGGCACCGCGCCGTCCCGGCGAACTGGACCTGCGCCGACGGGCTAACCCCCGAACCGACCACAACGGGGGCGCTGGCAGCGCAGGCCGAACCCGAGGCCGTTGCCAACACCCCCTGCCTCGTGCCGCCCCTGGCTGGATACACGGGCCTCGAGAACCAGCTCTACCGCGTCGAGGTGTTGACCCCCGGCGACGCGCTGGACGTTGCTACCGCCGCAACCTTCGCCGTCGTCGGATTCCCGGCCGGCACCACCAACCAGGTGGAACTGTCGGCGGCGGATGCCGGAGGCCTCGCCGTCGGCGACGTCGTCGAGGTGCTCCGCACCGGCCCCAACACCGACGCGATGGACGCCAACTTCGCCCAGGTGGCGGACGTGACCGGCGCCGTCGTCACCCTCACCTCGCGGCTGCCCGAGCTCGCACCCACGGACACCGTCGTCGTGCGTCCCGCGAAGGCCAGCGTCGTGATCTCCAGGGAGAACGGCTCGGTGGTCACCGGCATCGAGGCGATCGACGGGCTGGAGGTCACGGTTACCGACTTGGGACCCGATGACGTCCTCGGGTTCGCCCCGGGCCAGTGGGTGGAGCTCAGCGACGACGTCGTCGAACTCGAGCGCCGTCCGCGCCAGCTCCGGCAGGTCGAGTCGATCGACACCGACCGCCGGGTGGTGACGCTCCGCACCCCTGCGGACCCGCTGGCGGTGACCGCGAGCGGCATCGTGCCCGAGCGGCACCCGAAGCTGCGCCGCTGGGACGGCGTCCGCGCCGTCGCGTTCCGGGCAGACGGGAGCGGCTGGATCCACGTCGAGAACGGGATCGAGGTGCGGTTGGTTGCCGGCACGTACGTCAGCGGCGACTATTGGCACTTCCCGGCACGTGCGGCGATCGTCGACGCGGCGTCAGGGAACATCGAGTGGCCCCAGGTCGGCACGAATGCGGCCGAGCTGGCGCCCTTCGGCATTCGGCACCACATCTGCGCCATGGCCGTCGTCGACGTCACGCTGGTCGCTGGTGCCCCCCAGGCCACCGTCGTCATGGACTGCCGCAAGCTGTTCCCGCCGGTCACCGAGCTGACCACCCTGCTGTACGTGGGCGGCGACGGGCAGGAGGCGCGGTCCGGGGCGCAGGGATTCCCCAACCTGCCGGCACCACTGAGCGTGCGGGTCACCAACGGCTCCCATCCTGTTGCCGGAGCGCGGGTGGCCTTCGCCGGACATGGCCAGTTGGCCCCCACTGCGGCGAGCACGGATGCGAACGGGATCCTCACCTGCACATGGACCCTGGATCCGGGCATTCCCGCGCAGTCGTGCGAGGCACACCTCCTCGACGCCGGCGGGACGCCGATCCCCCACCAGGTTGTGCGCTTCAACGCCACCATCGACGCTGACGCCGGAGCCGGCGAGCAGCGGGGCTGCTGCGTCTGCGTGGGAAGGGGCGGCGAGTTCGAGGCGATCGACGAGGCGATCAAGGAACTGCTGGGCCGGGGCGAACGCGACCTGTGTCTCTGCCTGATGACGGGCGAACACGTCGTCGGCGAGCTGGATCTACCGGTTCCGGATCGCGACGGACCCCCGTTCCACCTGTCGATCAAGGGATGCGGGCGCCTCTCGCGGGTGCGCATCGAGGGTGGCTTCCGCATCGAGGGTTGGAAGTCCGTTCGGCTCCTCGACCTCGACATGGCGCTCGGACCCCAGACCGCCTTCCACACCAGCGAGGTGGGTGAGGTGCGCATCGACAACGTCCGTGCCACGGGGGCCAACGCGGAAGGAGCCGGGCTCATCCGCATCCATGACGCGTCACGGGTGTATGTCGGCCAATCGGTGATCGAGGCGCGAGCGCGCGGCATCGGTGAGAGGTTTCGCCCCCTGTTCGCCGAGCTCGGGCCCCTGGCCGATGCCTGGGACGCCGTCGACGAAGCAGACTTCGCCATCATCGTCCGGACGTTCACGGCCAAACTCGTCGACATGCCCGTGGACGAGCGACGCCGCGGTGCCGAGACGATGTTGGGGCTCGCACGCGATGGCCGGCGGAGAATTCCCGCCGGGATCATCGCGAGGATCGAGCGTCTCGCCGCGTCCCTCTCGGCCGACGAGCTGCCCGGCACCCTCGCCGAGGACATCCTGGGCCTTGTTGCCGCGCTTGCGGTCCAATCCGACCTCGTTGCCCTCGAGATCGGGTCGAGCGACAAGAAGCAGGAGACGATGGAGGATCCCGCTTCGACGACGACCGCCGAGATCATCGTCGAGGACAACCTGATCGGAGGAAACATCAGCTTCTACGGTCGGGCGGGAAGCGAGCCGCTGAACGTCGACGAGCGCCAGTTGCTGCAGAGAGTGCTGAAGCGTGGTTCACGGATGGGCGGGCAGGCCGGCACGGTTCACCTCCGGGACAACCACGTCGGCAGGCTCCTCGTCTCGGCCGGGATGCTGGAGGCGCTCAGGCGGTTCGCACGCGGCGGCGGAGGCGAGCACCTCGTCACCACCTACGAGACGTTCCTGGCGACGAACAACGTCATGGCCGGCTCCGAGAGCCAACTGCTCGCCGGGCACGCAGCGCTCACCAGCAACGAGTTCACACTCGCGGCGCTGTCGAACCCCTCTCCCCCGCTGGTAGTGCTGCGCGTGGTCGCGGAGACCGGTGTCGCGACGGGCAACCACGGTGACACCCTCGCCATCCCGGGTGTAGTGCAGCCGGTCATGGTCGAGGTGACAACCCGTGCATTCACCGAGGCCGCAAACCTCGAGCTCGAGTTCAGCTGACGGTTGCCGGTTCGCCCGCACCGGCAACCTCGCCCTACTCTTGGGCGCCGGCGTGAGTGTCCCCGCCGGTTTGCCCCCGTGGGACTCGCTGCGCTCATCTGGGCGGCGCGATCCTGTCATGGGGCACGGAAACGCCCCAGAGCCAAAGCCCCCGTAGATCTGCCGCGTTGCCCCGTGGGACCTCGGACCCACGACGCCTGACTCGCTGGGGCCCGCGGGCTCACGTGTCCGCGGGCCACTGCGGGCAGGTGACGACGTAAGGTTGGTTGGGCAGGTACTGCTGCCACTCCTCCCGGGTCAGGTTGCGGCCGGCGATGTCGCAGGCCCGGTCGACCCAGGTCGACAACCGTGTGTCGACGATCCACGTCCGCCCGTCCCTGGCCGCGACGAGGAGGCCGGTGCCATCGGCGCGGTACGCCACCATGGCAGTTGAGCTGGGTCCAGGGAGGGGGATGCCTGCCACGTAGGCTCCGGTGCGTCCGTCCCAGATCCGGATCCAGCCCGCCTCGGCGGTGGCGACCTGGCTGCCGTCCGGGGAGTAGGCCAGGTTCCGCGCCTCGAACTCCGTCGACCACCACCCGGCACCGGTCCACGTCCACGTGGCAGGGTCGAGCAGGGCCACGCCTCCGTCGGGGTGCGGCGCGGCCAGCCGCGAGCCCTCGATGCTCACGTGACCGACGAGCCGGCGTCGTTCGGTCCACGTGTCGGTGTCCCAGAGGATCCCGTCGCCGCTATCAACGGACATCGACAGGAGCAACGAGCCGTCGTGGGAGTAGGCAACCCGGACCGCACCGGCGTGACCAGTGAGGGCGGGGCGCGTGGCGGTCAGCGTCGAGGCGTCGAGCAGCAGCACCTGGCCCCGGGCGCCGACGGCGAGGGTCGACCCGTCGGGACTCACCTCCAGGTCGGTTGCTCCCTCGCTGCCGACCACCGGCGACGGCGACGAGCCGAGCTCGCGGCCGGAGGCGACGTCGTACACCCGCAGCGGTTGTTCGCCTTTGGTCGCGGTGAAGACGAGGCGGCCGTCGGGGCTGAGCGTGGCCAGTGCTTCGTCCGGCAGGGCGACCTCGAAGACAGGTTCGGCCGGGGTTGCCACGTCCCAGACCATGACGGCGCCCGTGGTCCAGTCGTGCGTCGTTTCGTCCCAGCGGTTCACACCAGCCACGATGCGGCGCCCGTCGCGGCTGAACGCCAAGGAGTACTCGACGCTGGCACCGGCGGGCCAGCCGCCGAGCTGACGGGTGGACAACGTCCCGCTGGGGAGGTCGTACAGCCGAACGGGCAGGTCCACGATCCGGTGCCAGCTCGGCTGCGGTCTCCACCCGTTGACCGCCGCAGCCAAGAGGGTCCCGTCGGGCGAGAAGCGCACGACGCTCGCCGGTGTGTCGTCGGCGAAGGCGACCGGCGACATGGTCGCCGCGTCGTAGAGCTGGACGCCATCGACCGGGTCGCTCGACGCGACCAGCTTCCCGTCGCCGCTCACGGCGACGGACCGGACGTTGCCACTCGCCCCGGTGGGGGCTTTGATCTGCTGCGGCCACGGGCCGCCGAGAGTGACCGCCAGGCCCTCCCGTGCCTGGGCCGACGAGCCGTCGATCCGGAGGGCCGCGAGCTGGAGCAGGATGGAGGTGTCGAGGTCCTCCTGGTTGCGGGCCTGGGCGCTGACCCGGCCGGCGTCGGCGATGGCGGCGAGCCGCTCGGCCTTGGCCCGCTGGTCCCCGGCCTGGTCGGCGCTGTGCAGCGCCAGCGCCCCCGTGACGAGGGAGACCACGAGGAGCCCGGCGACGCCGGCGAGCGCCCGGCGGAGCCGGCGGCTCACCTGCCGCTCCCGCGTGACCTGCGCCTCGGTGGCTCGGAGCTCCTTCTCCGACAGCGACACGGAGGCGCTCAGGAAGGCGGCCTCGGCGTCGGTCAGGTCCGTGGACGAGCGGTCCCGCCACTCCAGCGTGCGGCTGAGGCGGGCCCTGCGGTAGAGCTCGCTGTCGGGACGACCCATGCCGTCCCACGCTTCGGCGGCGCCGGCGAGGTGGCGGAAGAGCCGCTGCCCCTCGATGTCGTCGTCCAGCCAGCCCCGCAGCCGGGGCCAGACCCGGACGAGGGCTTCGTGGGCGATCTGCACGGTGTCGCCGTCGATGCTCAACAGCCGAGCCCCCACGAGCTGCTCCACGAGCTGGCGGTGCGGCTCGTCGGCGGTCACCCGGTCGCGGGCCACCCTGGCTCGGACCGGCTCGCCATCCTCCGTCGGCATCACGAGCCGCAGGAGCAGGCTTCTGAGCCGACCTCGCTGGGCCTCGTCCATGGCGTCGTACAGCGTCTCCGCCGACTGGGACACGGCGTGCTGGATCCCACCCGTCGCCTTGTAGCCGTCGATGGTCAGGGTCGAGCCCTCGCGTCGCTCCCAGGTCTCGCGGAGCACGTGCGAGAGCATCGGCAGGCCGGCCGGCTGGCCCTCGACGTCACGGACGAGGAGGTCGACGAGGCCGGCTTCGAGTCTCAGCCCGGCGCGACGCGCCGGCCCCTCGATCGCACGTCGCAGGGCCGGTTCGCGCATCGGGCCGAGGAGGTAGAGGCCCTCCTCGAGGGTGCGGGCGATGTCGGAGTACGGCACCAGGTCGCCGACGTGGTCGGCGCGGAGTGAGACGACGAGCCCCCCGCCGCCGCCCACATGGCTGGCGAGCGCGGTGAAGTAGTCGGCCTGTTCTGCGGGGTCGCTGCACAGGGTGACGGCTTCCTCTGCCTGGTCCACCACCAGGGTCTGGCGTCCGCGGGGCTTGAGGGCCTTGAGGGAGTCGAGCGGGCGCGCGCCGGGGGTGGTGAGCAGGACCGGGGTGTCGCTGCTCGTCAGGGCCGCGACGACGCCGGCGCGCACCAGCGAGGACTTCCCGACGCCGGACGGGCCGACCACGGCCAGGACTCCCGAGTCTCGCAACCGTCGCAGGCAGGCAGCGAGGTCGTCCTCGCGGCCGAAGAAGGTGTCGGCGTGCTCGGCGTCGTAGGGCTGAAGGCCCCTGTATGGGCACACCGGGCTCGGCTCCCCCGCCTCCCCGGGCGTCAGCGACGGGTCGTGACGGAGCAGTCTCTGCTCCAGGTCGACGAGTTCCCGACCAGGATCGAGGCCGAGCTCCTCGACGAGCAGGGTACGAGCACGCTTGACGGCCGCTAGCGCCTCACGCTGGCGACCGGACTGGTAGAGCGCGGTGGTGAGCAGTGCCCAGCGGCGCTCGCGGAACGGCTCCTCAGCCACGAGCGCCCGCGCGCGCTCCAGCACTGCCAGTGCGCGGCCGGCCCGTACTTCCGCCTCCACGCGCAGCTCTTCGGCGTCCATGCGCATACCCTCGAGCCGCGCGGCCTCCACCCGCCCCGGTTCCCACTCCTGCAGCTCCGCGAGAGCCCTGCCGCGCCAGAGGCCCAACCCTTCGGCGAGCAGGAACGAGGAGCGGGTCGAGTGGCCGCTGTCGAGGGCCTCCCGACCCCGCTCGAGGAGCCGCTCGAACACCCGGTGGTCGAGCTCGTCGTCGCTGAGAGTGAGCATGTAGCCGGTGGGTGAGGTGTCGATGGCTGCGCTCCCGAGCGCCTTGCGCAGCCGCCATACGCATCCGTGCACGACCGTGGCCCAGGAGACCGGCACCTGGTCTCCCCACAGGGCGTCCGCGAGGGCCTCGGTGCTCACCGACTCCCGGGCGCGCACGACCAGTGCCGACAGCACCACCCAGTCTCTCGGGCTCAGTCCGTCGGGGTGGCCGTCGACCTGAAGTGGGCCCAACACGGCGATGCCCATGCCCTACTGTGAACCCGTTCCTCCGGGCTCGTCAACGTCACTGATATCCGGCTGATAGCCCTCCGACAACCCGTTGATAGCCCGAGGGCGGAGAACGGCTGGTGAGGCCGCAGGTCGCGGCTACCTGACGAAGGAGGCATCATGTTCCGACCCAGTCCAGCCCCACTCCTGACCAGCGCGCTCGCCGGCATGGCCCTGCTGCTCGCAGGCTGCAGCGGCGACCCCCCGGACGCGGGCGCCGGCGACCCGACGCCCACCACCTCTCCGCCCTCGAGCCCACCGGACCAGGCCTCGTCGAGCCCGAACGGGTGGACGCCCCTCACGGCCTGGGAGGGGAGTTCGGGCCCGATCCCGGCTGGCCGCGTCGGCATGACGGCGGTCGGCCGCCCCGACGCCCCATGGGCCGTCGTGTCGGTCCCGGAGGGCTTCTTGCACGATCGGCGGGTGGGTGATCACCAACGACAATCCCGACGGGGGCGGCGGAGGAGTGGGCTACTGGACGATCGACAACGTCTACCGGGACCCGTGCGGGACGTCCCTTCCTGTCGAGTTTGTGGACGTCGGCACGACCGTCGAGGAGCTCGTGGCGGCGTTCCCGCAGCAAGAGCTGAGCCGGGTGACTCAGCCCGTGCCGGTCACCATCGACGGGTATCAAGGGCTCTCGCTCGAGGTCCACGCGCCGAAGGACCTCGACATTGCCACCTGCCCCAAGTATCGGATCTGGGAGTACGGCGAGGCTGGTGGAAGGTACATGCAGGAGCCGGGCGACTGGGACCGTCTCTACATCCTCGACGTCGAGGGCGAGATCGTCGTCCTCACGGTCACCTTCGCCCTTGACGCGTCGCAGGCGGGCCTCGACCTCGCCACCTCCATCGTCGAGTCTGTGGACTTCGTCCCGCGGTCGTGGCCGTCAGGCGCTACCTCGCCGTCGGCGGCCCCAATCTCGCCGCCGTCAGAGCGCGGGGTGCCCGCGTCGGAGTTGGTGGCGAGGATCCCGATCGCGGGCTTTGGGATTGCTGTGGATTCGGGCACCGGGTTGGTCTTTGTGGCCGCCAACACCTCGCCGAGCGACGGCTCGGTGTCTGTGGTCGACACGGTGACCGGGAAGGTGATCGACACGGTGACACCGCTCAGCGGGGGCGTCCCGTGGGCTGTCGCCGTGGACGCCACGGCCGGCGAGGCCTACGTCACCTATCCGCAGGGTGGCACGGTGGCGGTGGTGGACACCGCAACCCGGGAGGCGGTCGCCGAGATCAGTGTCGGGGACCGTCCCCTCTCCGTGGCGGTGGATCCGGAGGCCAGGGCGCTGTACGTGGGCATGGTGGATGGGAATGTGTCGGTCATCGACACCACGACGCGCCGGGTGGTCGATACCGTCACGGTGGGCGACAACGTCACCCGGAACGAAACCCCGGACCTGGCCGTGGATCCCAGAAGCGGGGACGTGTATGTGGCCAACTCGCAGACTGACACGCTGTCGGTGATCGACCGCGACAGCCGCCAGGTGGTCGAGACGATCAGGGGCCTGGGGCATCCACAAGGAGTCGCCGTGGATCCGTCGACTGGGCAGGCGTACGTCTCGGGCACCGAGAGGGTGTCGGTGATCGACACCAGGACACGCAAGGTGATCGACACCATCACCACCCCGGGGAGCGGGATCGGCGGAGTAGCGGTGGATCCCACCGCGGGGGTTGTCTACGTCAGCGGGATGACCGTGATCGACACCCGCACCCACAACGTCGTCGACACCATCAGCGGCCGCAGGTTCCACGGCATCGCCGTCGATCCCACGACCGGCAATGTGTACCTGACGCAAGGCTTCGCGCGAGTCATCTCGGTGCTTGGGGCCCCCTGAGGACGGCCCGAACAGCAACGCTGTCGACGCGAACAGGGAAGGGGGTTCACAGAATCACAGGTCCGCACCGGCGCCCCGGATCGATCCCTGGATGCGGGAGATCTTCTGGTACAGCCGCAGGCTGTCACCGATCCGGATGAAACCGTGCCGCTCGTAGAACGCCACCGCACCCTCCTTGACGGCATCGACCACAACCAGTCGCCCCCCAACGGTCTGCGCCGCGGCAGTGATGGTGATCAATGCGTCCAACAGCAACTCGCCGCCGATCCCCTGGCCCTGCAGGCTCCGGTCCACGGCGAGTTGCGCCACGAGGTAGCCGGGCACGATCCGCAGACCACCAGCCGCTGCCCTCGGCACGTCATCCCGGTGAGTGTCGTGCGGACCGATCGCGGAGTACCCCAGCACCCTGCGGTCCCCGGCGCATGGGCGCCCGGTCATCGTCGTCACGACTTTCAGTCTGGACGAGTACGTCTTCGAGGCACTCCGTGCCTGTGCGAGCGGGTTCCTGCTGAAGAACACCCCGCCCGAGCAGCTCGCTGAAGCCGTGCGCCTCGTCAGCCGTGGCAATGCCCTGATCGCGCCCGAGCTGACCCGCTCGCTGATCGATGCGTTCATCCGCGCGCCCGATCCGTCCGCCCCGCCACCCGAGCGACTCCGCGAAGTGCTCACACCGCGGGAGATCGAAGTCCTGATCCTGCTAGGGCGCGGCCTTTCCAACGCCGAGATCGCGGAGGCGCTCGTGATCAGCGAGGCGACCGCCAAGACCCACGTCGGCCACATCTTGACCAAACTGAACCTGCGTGACCGCGCCCTAGCCATCGTCCTCGCCT
>Ga0209744_1000120_pt1 | contig 24986 bp, 25 predicted proteins | sample BarGraNGADG00311_2_FD_184494 | JGI IMG/M metagenome (GOLD analysis project Ga0209744, IMG submission 184494) | Arctic peat soil microbial communities from Barrow, Alaska - Barrow Graham LP Ref core NGADG0004-311 (SPAdes) (version 2) | ecosystem: Environmental > Terrestrial > Soil > Wetlands >... | reverse complement strand
ATGCCCGACTCCGCCAGTCCGGTCATCACTGAGATCAGGGCGGCGTGGTCATCGGCGCGAGCTGAAGCGGTCGCAATGACGACGCGCGCATTCTGGGCCTGGGCTGCTGACATCCCGGCGATGGGGCCGGAGGTGGCGCAGACCGAACCTCCCGTCACTCCGGGAAAGCGGCTGTCGGCGGCCACGTCGGTCGTGCCGCCGATCAGCACGACGAGTGCGGTCAACCCGGCAACGGGCGCGAACAAGATAGCAGGCGCGGCGAGGCTCAGTCCGGGCATGTCCCGATGACGTTGATGGGGGGTCACCATTCGCGCCCGACAAGACCTCACGGTTTGTGGATCGTCACGCAGTGGGCAAGCGTTCTCGTCGCCGCTCGGTTCGTACCGCTACCGATCCAGAACGGGGGTTTGGGGATAGCCGCCGACGGACGTCCGTGAAAACTACAGGCGGTTTCGGCCCCCCGTCGTCGCGCGCCACTCGTCCAGGGTCGTCCCTTTTCCATCCGGCCGCTCCGCACGTAACGCCCTGCGATCGCCTTCGTCACTGCGCCGATGTCTCATCGTCAGTCCCATCACCGAGACCTACCGCTAGCCGTCGCCCCAGCACGGTAGGCGCGCCCTGGGCGCGCACTTCTCGTTGAGTCAACGACCACCTCCGCGCACTCTCACGAGTCGACACGGGCTGTTGACACGGCGTGTGACGCAGGTTACTGTCCATCGCAACCTACCGAGTAGTATGGCAAGTTGCTCGCATCTTCGAGAGGATCAATATGAACGTCACAGGAGGAATCCTGGCCATGTTTGCGGTCGCGACATTGGCTGCTGGGTGTGCAAATACCGGGACGGCATCGACGCCAAACTCAACACAAAAGACAGGCCCGATCAAGATCGGCGTCATCGTTCCGTTGAGTGGTGCGGCCGGGCCCAACGGCAAGCACGTCCTTGCCTCCATCGAAGCAGAGGCTGAACTGATCAATACCCAGGGCGGAGTCGTAGGCCGAAAACTTGAGGTTATCGCTAAGGATGACCAGAGCACTCCTGCCAGCGGGGTGAGCGCCGCAACTGACCTCGTCGGCCAAGGTGTTGAGGTGGTCATGGGCGGCTGGAACAGCCCAGTCACCTTGGCACTTCAGCCGATCCTGGTTCGTGGCAACGTGTTGAACATCACGACTATTCCGCAGAACTCGGCAATCCTCGGTGGCGCGGATGACGCTGCCATCCGTATGAATGCGGGCAACGCAGTCGGTGGTTACGTCGGCGCACAGTTCCTGAGCAAGACACTCCACGCGAAGAACATTGGCCTCCTCCTGGAGAATGATGCCTATGGGAAGGACGCGGGTGCCTTCGTCGAGAAGAACCTGCCGTCCGATGCAAAAATTGCCACGCAGCAACTCTTCGCCTACACCGACACTGATTTCCGGGTCGCACTTTCGAGCCTTTCCGCAGCGAAGCCTGATGCGGTCTTCTCCGCCGATGCGGCAGAGTCCTCCGGTCAGCCGGCACTCATGAAGCAGCTGTCGGTGGCCAACCTTGGCATTCCGTACTTCGGGGCGTTGGGCACGATCTCGCAGAACGTGATCGATGTCGCCGGGATAGGTGCCAACGGGGCGTATTCCGCCGATCTGTACTTCCCCCTAGCGGAGCCGTGGGCTTCGAACGCGAAGAATGAGGCCTTTATCAAGGCGTTCAAAGGGAAGACCGGAGACCTTCCGGACAAGTACTCTGCGCTGGGCGCTCAGTCGGTCGACGTGTGGGCAAAGGCAGTCGAGAAGGCAGGCACAACCGATCGCAAGAAAGTCGCTGACGCCGTCCATGGGCAGACTTTCGCAGATACCCTCTTGGGCAAAGTCACCTTCACCGCCCATGGGCAGATGATCAGCCCGATCTACGCATTCCAGGTTAAGGACCAGAAGGTCCAGGTCCTAGACGAGATCCCCGTGCCAGCCGAAGTCTGGACCCAGTAAGGCTCCGATCCCGGGGTCTGCCTGGCGCCCGGATGCTTGTCCAAGCGTTCGACTCACATGAGGACCCACATGACTGAGAACGTTGCCCTGAAAGTGGATGAGCTCTCCGTTCACTACGGTATCTTGACCGCTTTATCGCAGGTCTCCTTCACGGTCGATGATGGCGAGATCCTGGGCATTATCGGCCCGAACGGTGCCGGTAAGAGCAGTAGCTTTGCCGGAATCACGAACGCTGTGAAGCGAACCGGATCGGTCAGGTTGTACGGAGACAACGTCGACCAAAAGTCCACCCAAGTTCTTGCGAGGAAGGGTTTGCGTCGCACATTCCAACAGAATTCGTTCTTCAGCGGATTCACTGTTTTGGAAAACGCCATGGCTGCCTTTCAGGTCGAACAAGGTTCCTCGTTGCTAACAAGCATCGCCGCACCTTGGGTCGAAGCCCGGCAGCGTCATCGCTGCCGGGCCGACGCCAAGGCCCTGTTGAATGAATTCGGAGTCGATTCCCGCTACCACGATCTCTACCCGGACGACCTTCCCCACGGGCTCCAGAGGTCGTTGTCGATCGTCCTTTCCTACGGCGCCGGAGCAAGGGTGCTTCTTGTCGATGAGCCCGCGGCAGGTGTTGGCGGCGACGACTTGCAGGCGCTCGCGGATCTCTTGAGGCACCTTCGGGACCAAGGCGTGGCGATTGTGCTGATCGAGCATCACATGGATCTTGTCATGGGGGTCGTCGACCGACTGCTCGTAATCGACCGCGGCAACACCATCGCATACGGCGACCCGGCCGACGTTCAAAGGAACCCTGACGTACTCGCCGCCTATCTGGGGAGGACCGCATGACCGCTCTGCTCGAAGTTTCGGACATCCGGGTCCGATACGGGAACTCGCCTGCGGTTCAGGGAGTCAGCTTGTCGGTTGCGGCTGGCGAACTTCTGGCTATCGCTGGAGCCAACGGCGCCGGCAAGAGCACGCTTGTAAATGCGATCGCCGGCTGGTCCCGGGGGCCGGCCCACGTCGAGGGCACGGTGACGTTGTCGGGCCGAGACATCTCCAGACTCACCGCGCAGGAGCGCTCCCGGATGGGCGTGGCCTTGGTTCCCGAAGCACGCGGCGTGTTCGGTGACATGACGCTCGAGGAGAACCTGCTCATGGTCAAGGCGCCGCAGGAGGGCACCGGCAGGACTTATGAGGTGGAAGATATCTATGGTGTCTTCCCGCAGCTTCGCGATCGCACTCATGCGCAAACGTCGACCCTGAGCGGCGGCGAACGTCAGATGGTCGCGATCGGAAGAGCCCTTCGCGCGGCACCGAACCTACTGATCCTTGATGAGCCGTCAGTTGGCCTTGCACCCCGGTTGGTTCTCGAAATTCTTCATCACATCCGCGAACTCGTCGAGGACGGGCTCGCCGTTCTCCTGGTGGAACAAAACGTCAAGGCCGCGCTTGAAGTCTGCGACCGACTCTCTCTCCTTGAACAGGGAAGAGTCATCGTGACGGGCACAGCGGACGAAATGCGGGACGACGAACGCACTGTGCATGCATACCTAGGAGGCCTTCGGTCATGAGCCTTCTTGCGCAGATCGTGAACGGAATCGCCCTCGGCGCCGGCTACGCGCTTCTTGCGGTCGGCTGGAGCGTGCTCCTTGGTTCGGCGCGCCTCGTCAATTTCGCACACGGCCAGCTCTACATGCTCGGTGCTTTCATCACGTGGTGGGGAACCTCGGCTCTGGGCCTCCCGTATTTCGTCGCCATACCGCTCGCAGTGGCCGGGGCTGCGATTCTCGGCATGATGATGCAACTCCTGATGACTCGCCTCACGCTCAGGCAGGACCTTGTGAGCCTCATGCTCGTCACACTGGCGTTCGGCTACATCTTTACCGGCGGCGCGTCCTTGATCTTTGGTGGCGACCCGCAACAGATCCCGAGCCCTGGGATGGAACACCGGTTTATAGTCTTTGGAGCCCATTTGGCGTACCAAGACCTAGTCATTATCTTCTGCGCTCTCGGCTTGTATGCGGCAACGTGGTGGGTCCTTACCAAAACGAATATGGGCCGCATCGTCCGGGGCGTCGCCGAGGATCCGAAGCTCGCACAGCTCTATGGCATCAGCCCGGCGAAGGTGTACATCGGCGTGTTCGTCTTCGCCGCTGCGAGTGCCGCCCTCGCGGGGGCATTGATTGCGCCCAGGAGCCCGATCCTCACCTCCATCGGCTTCGAAGAGGTCATCATCACCTTCTTGGTCGTCGTGATCGGCGGAATCGGCAACATCCTTGGCGGTCTAATTGCCGGATTTGGTCTGGGCATCTTCACCGCGCTCTTCGGGGCATACGTTTCGCCTGCCTACTCGATGGCGGCGGCCTTCGCCGTGCTTCTCGTTTTCCTCATCGTCAGGCCACAGGGGCTGAAAACATCGTGACTAATGTAACAAGAACGCGCTACGGCCGGGTCCTCGTGTGGATCATCTCAATCGTCGTCGGTTTCTTCTTTCCCCAGATTTTGGGCGGGACGGAAGTCATTTACACGACGGCTGCGCTGGTGGCGATCTTCGCCATCATGTCCTACGGCAACGACCTGATCTTGTCGGACCTCGGCGAAGTGAGCCTTGGTCAGACGGTTTTCTGGGCGGCCGGCGCCTATACGACGGCACTCCTAGTGATCAAGTCCGACTGGGCCCCCTTCATGTCACTGGCCGCAGCACTCGTGGTCTCTACGCTCATCGCGCTGGCGCTCGGCCTGGCAACGATTCGCACTCGAGACTTTATCTTTTCACTGGTCACCTATGCGGCGGCGATCATCGCGTCGGCAATCGTGACGAATACGGCTTACTTCGGCGGATCCGACGGTCTGGTGGGCATGCCGTTGCTTAGCATCCCTGTTGTCGGCGGTCAGTACGAAGCGTCTTCAAACGAAGCGCTGTGGCCGATCGCATACGTCTCTCTGGTTCTCGTGATCGCGTTTGTCGCACGCTTCCGTCGCTCCAGCTTAGGCATCACGTCGCTGATGACGCACATGAACTCGGATCTTGCAGAAACGATGGGCGTCGACGTCCGGCGCACACGAATACTCGTGTTCACCCTGTCGGCCCCAGTCAGCGCTTTGGCTGGCTGGCTGTACGCCTATCAGCGCAGTTATGTGAGTCCTGATCTGCTGTCGCAATTCTTCCTGCTGCTGATGCTGACTGCGGTCATCTTGCCGGGCAAGCGGATCCTTCTGGGACCGCTTTTTGGGACAGCAGTGCTGGTGTTCCAGCAGCAGCACGCATCATTCGGTGGTGACATCGACCGGCTCGTCCTGGGCGGCGTCTTGGCGTTAGTTCTCCTTACCTCGTCGGATGGACTTGCCGGCTGGTGGCGTGCGATCACTAAGCGCAGGCGCACGAAATCGGTAACGGCGTTCAATTCAAAAGACTCGAACGGCACCGTTGCCGCGAGTCTGCCAACTATCAAGGAGTAATCGTGTCAGTTATTTGGGAACCGAAGCTGGACGTAGAAGGCGAAAAGTGGGTTGGTCTTGCTGCGCAACTCACCAAGGAGCATTTCGCTCCCCTGGCCGAAGAGCTGGACCGTGACCAACGGTATCCGTGGGAAAACGTCGAGAAGCTCGTCGCTTCCGGCTTGGCCGGGCTGTTCGTGGCACAGCAGTACGGCGGCAAAGGGGCTAGCTTCGAAACGACGTGTGCAGTCATAGAGACGGTTTCACGCGGCTGTGCGTCTACGGGGGCAATCCTGACCGCCTACGCGCTGGGCGGCACGCCCTTGCTCCTCGCCGGCACCGATGAGCAGAAGGCGAAGTACCTGGGCGGCATGGCCGAAGGGAAGGCCGTGAGTTTTGCATTGACCGAGGTCGGAGCAGGCAGCGACGCCGGCGGCATCAAGACGACTGCAGTGCGCGAAGGGAGCAAGTGGCGCATCAAGGGAGAGAAGATCTTCATCGGCAATGGCGGCGCATCCCAGTACTACGTGGTCTTCGCGCTGACCGATCCAGAAGCCGGCACGCGTGGAATCACCGCATTCATGGTCGACAAGGATGCCGACGGTGTCGTCATCGATCACCTTGAAGACAAGATGGGCATCCGCGGCACGCAGACGAGCAATCTCAAACTAGACACAGTCGTGACGGACGCCGACCTCCTTGGCGAGATGAACCGCGGGATGAGACTAGCGATGCAGACCCTAAATGCCGGCCGGATCTCGGTCGCCGCCCAGTCAGTAGGGGTCGGGCTGGCCGGCTATGACGTCGGCAGCCGGGAAGCCAGCCGACGCCAGACGTTCGGCAAGCCGATCATCGACAACCAGGGTATTTCCTTCCCGCTCGCCGATGTCGCTACCGAACTGACGGCGGCGCGAATGATGACTGTTGAAGCAGCGAGGGCGTTCGATCGTGGCGACGACGTTTCGGTGCTCGGCGCGATGGCGAAGCTCTATGCCAGCGAGGCTGCGCACCACAGTGTTGACGTGGCCGTCCAAGTCTACGGTGGCGATGGCTATTGCAAGCCATGCCCGGCCGAGCGGCTGTACCGTGATCAGCGCATTCTCGAGATCTACGAAGGCACATCGGAAATTCAGCGGCTCGTGCTGGGACGCTTCATAAAGGCCGAGGCTGAGGCAGAGGCAGCCCGATGAGCTTCGACAATCATTGGGACCTCAACGTGCGCTGGCCCGAACCGGGCGAGCACGTGGTGTACGACTTGGCGCACCAGTTGCAAACTGGGATGCCGCACCATCCCAACCATCCGCCGTACTCGTTTTCGCTGACGAAGAGGCATGGAGAGGTGATGTACCCGGAAGGTGTCTCGGCGGCTGCCGAGATGATCACGACGGGCGGTCACGTGGGAACGCACATGGACGGCTTCGCGCATGTTTCGAAGTTTGGCAAGATCTATGGCGGCTTCGACGTGACGGAAAACCAGTCGTACGGCGAAGGTGTCTCCGTGCAGTCTGTACACGAGATGTCGCCAGTTCTTGCTCCGGGTCATCTTGTCGACGCGACTGTAGCGCTAGGGCGGGATCTGACCCCTGAAGATGGCATAGGAGCGGACCTTCTCGATGAATGGTTCAGCGCCCACCAGGCGCCCGAAGCCGGGTCCGTGGTCCTGATCCGGACCGGCTGGGATCAGCACTGGACCGATAATGCGAAGTTCCTAGGCACGCAAACCGGGGCTCCAGGAGTTACGCCTTCTGGAGCCACCTGGCTTACAGATCATGGCATTGTTGCAACGGGGACCGACACCGTGGCGTATGAACAGCAGCCTGCTTCGACGTTACCGGTTCATTGTCATTTGCTGGTGGAGCACGGGGTACCCATCATGGAGGCGATGAATCTCGCTCCGATCGCCGATCGGGGCGTCTGGGACTTCTTCTTCGTTGCTGCACCTCTGCCTATTCGTGGCGCCACGGGTTCTCCTATTCGTCCATTGGCATTCGTTCCGAAGAGATAAGGCGATAACACCGATGAGCAGCAATGAAATCGATCGGTTGATGCTGGGCCGACCGGGACCCAGTGAAGATGGGCGCCATGCGATCCTAGCCGCCGCGGCGGCCGTCTTTGCCCGGCGGGGCTATCTGGCCACCAGTATCGACGCGATAGCCGATGAGCTGGGGGCGACCAAGGGGCGCGTCTACCACTACTACCGCGGCAAGGCGGAAGTCTTCCTCGACGTGGTGGTCACCGGTATGCGCGATCTCATTGCTGCGGTCGGTCCGCTCAGCAAGCAAGAAGGTGTCACACCAGGCGACCGCATTTATCAGATGTCGCATCTCCACGCGTCATTGATGATGCTGCGCAATGACGCGCAGCGTGTATCTGTGCAGGCTGTCGAGATGCGGACGGTTGCCGAAATCGCGATCCACCGGGAAGTCCTTGCTGAAGTCTTTGAACTTCGACGTCAGTACGAACAGAACTTCATCGAAGTAATTGACGAAGGCATCAAACTCGGTGACTTCGTTGGAATTGACAGCCATCTGGCCGTCAAGTCCGCTCTGGGCTCATTGAACTGGATTCCGATCTGGTACGTGCCGGACCGCGGGTCAACTGAGGACATCGAACGAGTCGCCGACTCGTTCGCACGGTTCATAGTCAATGGTTTGAAGGGGAGCTGAACAACGCATGAAGACTCCAAGTTCATCGGTTTACTGGAGTGAGGTCGAAACTTGGTCTCGTGATCGGATTGCAGAATTCCAGCTCGAGGCGCTGAAGAGGCAATTGACTTACGTCAATACCCACAGCGAGTACTTCAAGTCCGCCTGGAACGACGTCGGTTTCAACCCGGGAGACTTCAGATCTCTTGAGGACCTTCGGTCGCTGCCTATGGTCAGGAAGTCCGACTATGTAGGGAGCCTGGCGGACGACGGGCCTTGGAGTTCGATGCTGGCGGCGCCACTCGAGGACGTCGTCCGTGTTCATTTTTCGTCTGGAACCACATCCTCACCGACTCCCGTTTGCTGGACGCAGCATGACCTTGATCGGTGGACTGACCTGTATGCGAGGGCCGCATACAGTCAGGGTGTCCGAAAGACCGACGTCTATCAAGCGCTGTTCGGATTCCCGTGGTTTGTTGGCGGGCTTGGCGTCACTGCTGCCTACACGAAGATCGGCTGCGCTGTCATTCCTGGTGGCGCGGGCGAGACAGAACGGCAGATCGACGTGATGTCCAAATACGGCACGACGGCCGTCAGTGGCACACCGTCGTTCATGCTGCACCTGGCCGAGACGGCAGCAAAGCTCGGCCGGCCACTGACCGAGAACCAGGTCACCAGAATCCAGGTGGGAGGCGAGCCCGGCGCTGGCATCCCCGAAACCCGAGCGTTCATTCAAGAGAAGTGGGGCGCCAAGGTATTCGACGGCTACGGTTCGCTGGAATTCCAGCCGATCGCGTGGGAATGCGAACACCAGGCCGGCGGGCACCTCGCCGAGGACTTCGCATACGCCGAGATCGTGGACAGGGTAACAGGCGAGCTGGTCCCAGACGGCACTCCTGGCGTGCTGGTCCTGACGCACCTCGACAAGCAGGCGACACCTTTCGTGCGTTGGTGGACCGGCGACGTCGTGGTGCGTGACTCGACTCCTTGCAGTTGCGGTCGGACCTTCAGCCGGCTGCCCGGGGGCGTGATGGGCCGGGGCGACGACATGCTGGTGGTGCGGGGAGTCAACTTCTTTCCGAGCGCGGTCGAGAGTCTGGTCCGAAAAACCCCTGGCACCACCGGCGAGCACCTAATTGTCATCGACAAGGACGTCACCGATGCGCAGACCGGCTATCTGACTGGCATCAAGATTCGAGTCGAGGTCGAAGACGGCGCTCGCGAAGCGGCCGTTGAGCAATTGGCCAAGACAATTCGTGCGGAACTCACCGTGCGCGCGGTGATTGAACCGGTCCCGTCCGGATCGCTGGTGCGGAGCACACACAAGTCGAAAAGAGTTGTCCGCGAAATCTGACCGGCCATCGCGACGGCAATAACGTAACAACGCCCATAACAGGCGCGGCAGCACACCGAGTTCTGTCCAACGACGAATCACCGAGCAGCCGAACTGCTGCAGAGACGAGGAAGAACCATGACTGATGACGTATTCATTGTGGGTGCAGCCAGGACCCCCCACGGACGTTATGGCGGATCGCTCAAGGACGTACGGGTCGTAGACCTCGGCGGTATCGCCGGAGCGGCGGCGCTCGAGCGTTCCGGGGTAGCGGCCGCCGACCTAGGCGAGGTAGTGGTAGCAAACTGCCGGCAGGCCGGCAATGGCCCCAACCCCGGCAGGCAGGTGGCGTTCAAGGCGGGTGTCCCGGAGCCGGTGCCGGCCCAAACCATCAACATGGCGTGCGCGTCAGGGCTGAAGGCGATCCAGTTAGCCGCGCAGTCGATCGTCCTTGGCGAAAGCGACGTGTCCCTTGCCATCGCGGCTGAAAGCATGTCGACGATGCCCTATATTGCGCCGTACACGCTTCGCTGGGGCGGAGTTCGACGCGGAGATATCTTGCTCGCGGACGGCTGGAAGGACGGCGGGACCGATCCGATCTGTGGGATGAACATGGGCGAGACCGCCGAAAAGGTCTCCCGTGAGTTCGGCATCGATCGTGGCGCACAAGATGCCTGGGCGGCGCGCAGTCATCAGCGTCTTGCCGCCGCTTGGGAACGGGGCCTGTTCGACAGCCAGATCGTCGAGGTGCACCTCGAGGCAGGCTCGCTGAGCAAGGACGAGACCTTCCGCGCCGATTCGACCATCGAGAAACTCTCGACACTGCGCCCGGCCTTCGAGTCCGACGGCACCGTCACGGCAGGTAACTCAGCCCAGATGGCAGACGGCGCAGCGTCGGTCGTGCTCGCCAACCGCCGGGGCGTTGAGGAGAAGGGCCTCAGCGCTCGGGCCAGGCTGGTCTCGTTTGCCGCAATTGGCGTTGATCCGACCATGATGGGCATTGGCCCGACGGCTGCCATTCCGCTCGCACTCAAGCGGGCGGGACTGTCCGTCGACGATATCGATCTATTCGAGATCAACGAGGCCTTCGCAGCCCAGATCGTCCAGAATGTGCGTTGGCTAAGCCTCAACGAAGACAAGGTCAACGTCAACGGCGGTGGCATTGCACTCGGCCACCCGACCGGCCAAAGCGGAACCCGCATCGTGGTCAGCCTGCTACACGAGCTCGAACGACGCGACGCGAAGTTCGGCGTCGTCAGCCTGTGCGTCGGGGGCGGCCAAGGAATCGCGGCAGTGATTGAACGGGTCGAATCATGAGCATCTCCCCGGGCATGACGGTTGCTGTGGCAGGCCTTGGTCCGATGGGGCGAGGCATTGCCCGCGTGTTCGACCGGGCCGGCGCGACGGTGATCGTTTCCGACATCTCGATCGAGGCTGCCAACGCCGGTCTCGAACAGATCCGTCAGGAGGCTGCGGCAGATGGCGACACGATTGCGATCAAGGCGGATTCGCTCGAATCTTCGTTGAAGGACGCTGGCCTGTTCATTGAGGCCATTGTTGAAAACATGGACATCAAGGCCCAAATGCTCGGCAAGACGAAGCAATACGGGCGTCCGGATCTCATCGTCGCGTCCAACACTTCGTCGCTCAGCGTCGGCGAGATGGGCAAGGCCTTCGGTGATTCGTCGCGAGTGATCGGGATGCACTTCTTCAACCCGCCAACCAAGATGCGCCTTGTTGAGGTGATCAAGGCGGCAGGTACGAGCGATTCCGTCTACGACAGGGTTATACAGATCGTCGACGAGATCGGTAAGACGGCCGTCACCTGTGCCGACTCGCCGAACTTTGTCGTCAATCGCGTCTGCCGGCCCCTGTATTACGAGGCGCAGCTCCTCGCGACGCAAGGTCTTGAGCCGGCGACCATCGACACCATTGCACGCAACGCGCTCGGCCACCGCATGGGGCCGCTCGAACTGCTCGACTTCACCGGACTCCATACTCACCTGGCTTCATCCGAGACCGCATTGCGTGAGTTCGGCGACCCTCGGTATCGCCCAATTCCGCCGGTCCGCACTCTAGTGCGCAACGGTATGACGGGAAAAGCAGCCGGGCGCGGGTTTTACAACCATCTGGTGGAATCACCACGCGACGCCCGTGGTCGGGTCACCATACCCGCCGGGCCGCCACCGGAGGGTATTCGCCTTGACGTCATCGGCCCACACGCCGAAGAGCTCCGGAGCCACGCCGCGGTGAAGCCTTACCTAAGTGACGACGCACCGCTCGTTGTCTTCTGCTGCCATCGAACTCCGACGTCGGACGACCTCGATGAACTCAACAAGGCGGTCGGCAAAGCCAGGGTCATCGTTGACAGTTCCGACGCAGCATGGCTGCACACCCTCCCGGTCGACGCGAGCTGGGTTCGGTTGCATGCTTGGCGCGAGCAAATCTTCGCCGAGGTTGTGGACGACGAGGTGGCACACATCGTGCCGACGGGCGACGTGGCGACGCTCCTGGCAGCACTTCAGGCGCCCAGCGTCCACGTGCTTGCGCTTCCTGGCCTCGTCGCCGACCGGCTCGCCCACTGCCTCGCAAACGAAGCGTTCGCAGTAGTCGAGGAAGGCACCGCCCGACCCGAAGACGTCAACATCGCTCTGCGACTGGCGATGAACCACCCAGTCGGGCCACTCGAATACGTTGACCGCGTTGGCGTGGCCACAGTGTATGGCGGATTACGCTCCATGCTCGCCGAGTTCGGAGACCCACGCTACCGTCCCACCCAGCTGATGCGACGCCAAAACGGCGCCGTCGCGAGGAATGCATGATGCCACCTGCTCCGCTGCGATCCAAGCGCGTTCTGGACCTGAGCCAGTATATTGCGGGCTCCGCGTGCAGCCAAGTCCTTTCAGATTTTGGCGCCACCGTGACCAAAGTCGAACCCGCCAGCGGCGACCCGGCGCGAACCCTGGGTCTCACGCGGTTCGGGAGCACCTTCTTTCGCCAGTACAACACGGGTAAGAGTTCCATCGCGCTGGATCTGAACGATCCACAAGGCCGGCGGCAGCTCGACATGATGCTCGGCGAATCCGACGCGGTGGTGATGAACTTCAGTCCCCGTACCCTGCGGAAGCACGGACTCGACTGGGAATCCTTGCACGCGGCTCATCCCGACCTTGTCGTCGTACTCATCAGTGCCTACGGCGACGGAGATCCCCGAACCGCTTTCGATTCGATCGCGCAATCGGCGAGCGGGTTCGGTTATCTCAATTCGGACGCCGGCGGCGCGCCGAGAATCTCTGCCGGATACCCGACCGACGTATTCAGTGGCCTGTATGCGGGTATGTCAGCGGCGATGACGCTGCTCGACGAAAGTCGGTACTGTGGCGTCTTGGTCGATGTGCCGATGATTGAAGTCGCGATGTCGGCGCTGTGCGGCTCAGCCATGCTAGCTGGCGCCGAAGAAGGCCAGGTTGCCCATGGGGTCGGCAACCGTGACGCCGCCACCGCACCGTCAAATACCTATGCGTGCGCGGACGGCCATGCCTATATCTATGCGGGTCTCGACAAGCACTGGGCGGCGCTGCAGCCAATTGTCAAGGGTGATGAAGCAGACCTAGCCGAAAGGCTTGCAGATCCTGCTCGCTTCGACTCGATGATCGAGGGATGGACGGCAACCAGAACGGTCGACCAAGTGTGCCGACAGATCACCGCGCTGGGCATCGCCGCCGGGCCGGTGTCCGATCCGATGACAGCACTCGAGGAGATCGGCCGCATGCGGCCGGGCGCGGTCATATCGATCGCTCAGAACGGTGAAGCAGTCCCACAATTTCCGGTCTATTTCAACGGTTCGAGGATCCATCGGACGCCGGCGCCACCTCGGCCTCAACTGAAAGAAGTTCCATGAATACGACACCGCAGAATGTGCGCGTCCTCGCCGAAAACACTCTCGCGGGCACGTCGGCCCTCGTGACCGGAGCCGGCTCGGGCATCGGCCGGGCGATCTCCTTGCGGCTCATTGAGCTCGGTGCGCACGTTACAGGCGTCGGTCGGCATGCCGAGACGCTCGCCGAAACCGGCGCGCTCGCTACGGCACCCAAGCACTTCGAATTCGAGGTGTGCGACGTACGTAATACCGACGCGATAATCGCCGTCGTCCAGAAGGTGGGCGAGAAGTACGGCATCGACCTGCTCGTGAACAACGCGGGCGGTCAATTCTTCGCCCCGGCGACGGAAATCTCGGCTGGCGGATGGAACGCGGTGATCGAACTCAATCTCACCGCAAATTTCCACATCACCAAAAGCGCATACCCGTTTCTGGCGAAATCGCGTGGAAGCGTCGCCAACATCTCCTTGTCCGGCGTTGAACGCGGAGGCATGGGCATGGCGCACTCGCTTGCCGCGCGCTCGGGCGTGCTGGGCCTGACCCGGACGCTCGCCCTCGAATGGGCGGGGGATGGCATCCGAATCAACTGCATAGGCCCGGGCACGGTGATCACGAGCGCATTGAGCGACGAAGCGAATGGCCATGTGCTGGGCAACCTCGTCGAGAAGGCAACGCCGATGAAGAGGACAACCTCGGTGGAGGAGGTGGCCGAACTCGTCGCATTCGTGGCAAGTCCCGCAGGCGCGTTGATGACCGGGCAGTTGCTCCAAATCGACGGCGGAGCGCATCTCGGATCAGGTCTCCACATGCTTCCGGAGGCGTATGCATGACCAGTCAGGGGGCCACCATGGACAACAAACTGACCACCTTGGTTGACGCCGTGAGCGATTTCGTCCGGCCGGGGATGAGCGTGTACCTGGGCAACTTTGGCGCGCAACTGTTTTGCGTCGGCCACGAGCTGATCCGTCAGGACCTGAGCGAGATCGATGCGGTGATCGCTTCGGGCGGGCTTCTCATGGACCAACTACTGGGCGCCCGCGTTTTGCGTTCGGCCACCTATGGCCACTGCTGGAGCCCTGTGGGCCCGAGCCCGGCGTGGAACTTTCGCCGTGCGGCTGAGAGTGGAGACAGCACGGTCACGCTGTATGAGATGAGTCTGGGGCTGATCGCCGCTGCCCTCACCGCCGGAGCCTGGGGGGTGCCCTTTATGCCGGTTCCGGGGCTTCCGGGCACGGGTTATGCAGACGAAAACTGGCCGAACGGGAGGCTGTCGACAGTCTCCAGCGAATTTGGCAACACTGCAATCGTCCGGGCGATAACGCCCGATGTCGCCTTCGTGCATGTCGACAAGGCCGATGTGCAGGGCAATGGCGTGATCAACGGCCCGCTCGGTGAGGTCGTGCTCGCCGCACAGGCGTCCACGACCGTCGTCGTTGTAGCCGAGGAAATCGTGACTACCGAGGAGGCAATCTCCGAGGGCATCTCGATACCCGGCCTGCTGACGACTGCGGTCATTCACCACGCCGGTGCCGTCGCTCCCGATGGCGTGATTGGTCGCTACGACCGCGATGTCGCCGCATACGAAGACTACGTCTCCAGGGCCGCAACACAGGAGGGCTTTGCTGTCTGGATGTCAGATCTCCTTTCTAGCGCATCCTCGGTCACGCACAACGGTGGAAGGGACCGACACGCATGACGGCCACTGACTACGACGAGCTTGCCGTCGACTTCCTCGTCCGCGCTGCACGGGAATTCCGGCGCGGCGGCTGGGTTTTCACCGGTTTCCACTGGCCGGTGCTTGCCGGCCAACTGGCATACGCGCTCGACGGCCAGCCGTTCAGCCAGGTATTCGAGGCGGGCGCGAGCACGCACGGCGCCGGGAGACTCGTACCGACGAGCACCACCGACTACCCGGCCTACGCAAACTCGCTCGGGTTCGTCGGCGATTCGGCAAGCATCCTGCTGGCGATGGCGCGCCGTTTCGACCGGGTGATTCTCGATGCCAGCAATATCGATGTGCACGGTCGGGTGAACTCTTCGTACATCGGTTCGCGAGACAAACCATCGGTCCGTCTGCCAGGAGGTGGAGGGGCTCCCGACATTGCAGCACAGGCCCGTGAACTCGTCTGGCTGTCCGGCGGAAACGACCTCAGGCGGATCCAAGCCAAGGTGGACCACGTGACCGCCGCCCCGGGCCCGGGATCACTGGTCCGCCTCCACACACGATGGGGCATCGCCGTGCTCGGAACAGGCGCGAAACTCGAGGAAATTGCCGATGTTCGGGGCGCTGACGAATTCATCCGCCATCTGGAAAGCCTGGGCGTCAGCACGGACGCGCCAATAACCAGAACTCCGGTGCGGGACGCCGAACGGGATGCCGCCCTGAGCCTGCTTCACGCCGCGGCCGAACGCGGGTATCAGGTCGCGAGGCGGGCACTCGCCGCGACGGAGAGGAACTGATCATGGGCAAGCAAACGTCCGAGGAATTCATCGACGTGCGTCGTGCTGTGCGAGAACTGGTCGACGAGTGGTTAGTTGCAGGAAAATTCAAGCCGTCCTGCGATGCCTGGCTTCGCCACTACGACCTGAACTTCACCAAGGCCATGGCCGAACGCGGACTGATCGGGATCTCGTGGCCACCCGAGTATGGGGGGGGCGGCCGTTCGGGACTCGCGCGGCTTGTCGTCACCGAGGAACTGCTGCGCGTCGGCGCACCGGTGGCCGCCCATTGGATCGCGGACCGTCAGATTGGACCGTCGATCCTCAAACAGGGCAGCACGGCAGCCAAGGAAAAATACTTACCGGGCATCACGTCCGGCCAGGTGACGTTCTGCCTGGGGATGAGCGAGACCGAATCGGGCTCCGACCTGGCTTCCGTGCGAACCACGGCGACGCGCACCGACAACGGTTGGCTCATCACCGGGCGAAAGATCTGGACGAGCCAAGGGCACCGTTCCACGCACGCCTACGTGCTTGCCCGCACCAGCAGGGGCGAAAGCAAGCACGATGGGCTTAGCGAATTCATCGTCGACATGAGTGACCCGGGCGTCGAGGCACGGCCGATCTACGACCTGCGCGGCGAGCATCACTTCAATGAGGTTACCTTCGACTCCGTTCCCGTGCGTGACGACCACGTGCTTGGAAAGATTGGCGGCGGCTGGGAGCAGGTCACCGCCCAACTCTCGCTCGAGCGCGGCGGCATCGAGCGTGTTCTGAGCACCTACCCGCTGCTTTCCGCGGCGATCGAAGAAAAGCTGTTGCGGGGTGGTCTCGATGCCGATTCCGCTCCACAGACCGGAGAGATTCTCGCCCGGCTGGCAACGCTGCGTGCGATGGCCTTCGATGTCGCGACCGCCATCGATCAAGGGAAGGCACCGACTTACGAAGCGGCGATGCTCAAGGATCTCGGCACCATTCTTGAACGAGAGATCAATGAATTTGCCCGACTCTTGCTCGACCGCGAGGCCGACCCGACCGCCGATGGAGCGGACGGCCTGTTGGCGCAAGGAATCCTTGCCGCACCGGGATTCACGATCCGTGGTGGCACGACCGAGGTGTTGCGAACGGTCATTGCCCGTGGTGTCAGCAAGGCCGGCAAGAAGTCATCCACTGATGGTGACGATTTACGCGGAGTCGTCGACCAAGTGCTCGTTGGGCTCGGTTCCGATCCAGGTGACAGTTTGCCCCAGGCATGGGACACAATCCGGGATCTTGGCTGGACCGCCGTCGGGATCAGCGAAGATCGCGGAGGAGAAGGCGGCGACCTGCGGGACGTCGTGAACATTGTGGAGGGTCTCGGCAGACACAGCGTGTCCGTTCCGGTCGCTGAAACGATACTTGCGCGCAGGGTCCTGGCCGCCGCGGGCCTGGATATCAAGGATGCCGCCGAGGTCGCCACTGTCGTCATTCCTGGCCCCGACGAGGAAGTGCTGATCACGGCAGAAGGGCGACTGACCGGGGCTGTGGCGCGGGTCCCCTGGGGGATGCTCGCAGGGGAACTGGTGGTGTTCGGCAATCTCCGGTCCGGCAAAGAAGTGGCCCTGCGGTTGCCTGCCCGCACCGAAGGGCTGCACTGGACGAAGGGAGCGAACCTCGCGGGCGAGCCACGCGACGCGCTGGTTCTGGACGGAGTCGACGTCCCCGACGGGGTGGTCCTCGAGAATGCTCCACCGCGATTCGATGTGCTCAACGAGGCGGCATTGCTCCGCGCCGCTGCCCTCGCTGGCGCCTTGGAGACCGCGTTCGAAAAGACCGTTGAGCATGTCACCACTCGCGAACAATTCGGCAGACCACTGATCAAGTTCCAGGCGGTGGCACACCTATTGGCGTCGCTCGCCTCGGAACTCGAATGCACGAAGGTGGCCGTACGACGTGCAGTTGATGCGGTAGCCGAGGGGGCCGCCGATTCTTGGACCCGCGTCGCGACGGCTCGGGTGATTGCGAGCCGAGGAGCGACCGAGGGAGCGCGAATTGCTCATCAGTTGCACGCTGCGATGGGTGTTACCCGAGAGCACCCGCTTCACCTGTCTACGCGGCGGCTCTGGTCCTGGCGCGACGAGTTCGGCACCCAGCGCTTCTGGTCCGCACGGCTCGGCAGGAGACTCGTCGAAGGCGGACCAGACGAACTCTGGCGGTGGGTGACGGAGCAGAAATCGGCTGCCGTTACACGGCCCGAATTCGGTTCCGCAAGCAACGACTCACATCAACGAAGGAGTTCCGGTGAGCAAAGTTAGTCTAAAGGCGGACGGTCGGCTACGCATATTGACTCTGAACGATCCGAACAAGCGAAACACGATCGACGACGCAATGCGCGCCGAACTGATGCAGACGATTGTCAGCGTCCGAGAGGATCCTGAGGCGGCCGCCCTGGTCGTGACAGGGGCCGGAACCGCATTTTGTGGCGGCGCGGATCTTCCGGCGATCTTTGGTGATAACCAGCGTTCAGTAGCGACGCTGCGCGACGACCTTCACAAGGTGTACGAGAGCTTCCTTGTACTGCGGTCGTTGTCCATTCCGACGATTGCCGCAGTCCAAGGCCCCGCGGTCGGTGCAGGGCTAAACCTCGCCATGGTCTGTGATCTGCGGATCGCTGGTCCGAACGCCAAGTTTGCGGCGACGTTTTCACAGATCGGGTTGCATCCTGGTGGCGGCTGCACCTGGTTCCTCGTGCAGGCGATGGGCGAGCAGCGGGCGCTCAAGATGCTCCTTGACGGCGGGACAGTCCTGGGGCCGGACGCTGTCGAGGCAGGCCTCGCAGTGTCGCTGAACGAAGACCCGGTTACTGCCGCAATCGAGCTCGGACGCGCTTACGCGGAGATGGATTCGCAACTTGTGAGGGATATCAAGAACTCTGTACGGACCGCTGTTCGGGACGGCTTTGAGTCGACCCTCGAAGTGGAGGCATGGGCGCAGGCGTCCTCGGCAATGAAGCCGGCTATACATGAGTTTATGGCTAGATTCCGAAAGTGACAGAAGTGTTAACTGTGTTGAAGATCTCTGAGATCGCCACCAATGGCGAGTGGAAGACGCTTGACGTGGGACGGCAGTTAGAGGCGTGCTACCGCTCGACGACCGAATGGGAGGGGACCGGTAGTTCTGCTGGCCTGAGCATCGTGGTTGCTCGGCGTGCCTTTACCCGAGATCGGCGTCTGCCGGCGGGCGGCGTGTTGTTGGGTATTGACCTTAGATCGGTATCGCCGCCGCCAAGTGATGGGCGATATGAGTTCTTGATCGATACCGACGTCACTCCTCATCGTTCAGGCAAGTCGCTGGTTCGAGTGTTGACCCAACTGCGCATTTCAGAGGGAAAACCTGTGGCTGGTGTGATGTTTGCGATCCTGTGGCCCAATGGGTGACCCACCGGAGGGACATGGCATGCACTCACAGTTGTTCACCTGCGGCATTGACCGTGTCAGGCGGTGGGCGGACTTGGTCCAAGACGACAATCCGCTGCATCTGGACTCCGATTTTGCGGCTCAGACTCAGTTTGGGGTGCCGATTGTTCATGGACACCTGCTGGCCTGCGTGGTCGTTGATCAGATTCAAGCCCGTTTGGACGACGGAATGGTCTACGGCGGCACCGTCTCGATTAGGTTCCGAGCGCCTGTCCCCGTCGGCAGTCAGGTCAGAATCGACGTCGAGACCCGTGAAGGTGAAGTGCCGACCGTACGAATGCTCTGCAACGGCGTTCAGGTGCTCGAAATCGATGTGGCTATTCCCAATCGTCCACCAGACCCAATTCGATAAGTTTAGGAGACTGCAGTGGTGCAAGTTGAGTCGGGGGCCCGGGAACTACTTACAACCGATGACTACACCTGGACTGTGAAACAGGAAGACCTTGTGCGGTACGCGGCCGCGGCCCTCGATTTCAACAAGATCCACTACGACGCGGGTGCAGCCAGGGGATCCGGTTTTGATGCGCCGATTGCTCACGGAATGCTCAATCTAGGCGTAGTGATGACACGACTTGCCGACGCGGTCGGCGTTGCGGACATCCGGTCCTCACACACCCGGTTTTCCGCGCCGGCCTATGTGGGTGCCGAATTGAAACTCAGTTTCGACGTGGCGGATCCCGCTGGTTTGATCGCAACCATCATAAACGACCAAGGACAAACGATTCTTTTCACACGGATAGAGTTAGGTGCGCCCTCGCCGATTTGTCGTTGTGACGCCCTTCCGCAGGGAGAGCTCGTTGCAGATCGGTGGTTCGTTGTCGAGCAAGGCCCCGCAACACGATTTGCGGCGACCCTCGATGCCCGCTCAGCGTCCTTCCATCGGAAGGACGCTGCGAAGGCGGAAGGGTTTGAAGCGATCCCCGTACTCCCCACCTTTGGATTCGTATTGCCCGGCTGGGGATTCTTCCCCGAGCTTAAAGGAAATGAAGGGACGACTGCGCCCGATGCCGTCCGCGACTGTCAGGACTGGGCAGAGACCCGCCAGGCGGTAGTCCATGTTGGCCAGAGTTTCCAGTATTCAAGTTTGCTGCTTGTCGGGGCCCTTGTACGTTCGAGATCCACGGTCGTCAACAGATTCAGTAAGCAACGAGGATCCCGGGTGCTTAGGTTCACCGATGTGTGCAGTGTTCTCACTAACTTCAAAGGTGATCATGTTCTGACCTCCGCCATGACGTTGCTGCATATTGAAGGGAAATGAGCCAAGTCATTGGGTACGTTACGGTCTTTCTGGTGGCCACTTAAAACTGCGCTCTCGCGACATTAATGGGCTCGTTGGACATGGCCGGGCAAAACAGGTCTGCGGTTTGTTGACGTGGATCGCCCGTAAGCCCGGCGATGTCGGCGGCAGTGAAAACAGATTCGTGATCAAATTGTGGACAACCGCTTGATTTATCCTATTGTCGGGTGTTTGAAGCCCTTTTACGGTTTGCCTTTGGCGAGGATTTCGTCGGGCGTCTTGGGCCACCCGAAGGGTTCGCACCGCTCGTTCCAGCCTTCGATGAACACCTCGATGGCTTGGTGATTTCTATGATGCTGGTGAAGGAGCCGCGACGGATGGCCTGACGCGTGATGATGCCGACGGAGATCTCGACCAGGTTCATCCAGGACCTCGAGGTCGGGGTGGAGTGCATCGTGATTCGCGGGTTGTGCTCCAGCCAGGTATTGACATTGGGGTTCTTGCGGGTGGCGTAGTTGTCGGCCACGATGTGCAGCCCGATCTTGGGGTGGGGTTTGGCCATGAACTTGACGAAGTCAAACGACTCTGCGTGGTTGGGCCGCTTGCAGCAGGCGTCGGTGACCTTGCCGGTGGCGACTCTCAGCGCGGCGGACAGGCTGGCGGTGCAGTGCCGGACTTAGTCGCTGGTGCCGACCCGACCGGGGCAGATCCTCCAAGCCCGCGATCCCCGCCCTCACGCACCGGGTGCCCCACACGATCACCGTCGGTCGAGAGCCCCGCACTATCGCTGGGATCGCGGTGTTCGACACCCCTGGCCATTGACACTGGGCGGCCAAGCAACACGATCCGCGCCCGATGGGCCATGCCGCCAAGGTCGGGCAGGCGGTGGCCAAATAGGTTCAGCGCCGAATCGACGTGCGCATAGAAGGCTGGGCAGCCGGCAGGTCGAATGTGGTCGAGGCGTTCGGAAGTCGAGCCTGATCCCTGCGACCGGGCCCACTAGTTTCGAAGCGACCCCGCGTTAGTCAGGAGACCCGACGAAAGAGCGCCGCCAGCGCCTGGCCGCCGCCGATGCACATAGTGACGATGCCGAGTTCGAGATCACGACGAACTAGGTCCTTTGCCACGCGGAGGCTCAGGATCGCGCCGGTCGCGCCCACCGGGTGGCCGAGCGCGATCGCGCCGCCATATGGGTTGGTTTTCACCGGGTCTAGCTTTGATTTGCGGATCACCGCGACCGCCTGCGAGGCGAACGCCTCGTTCAGCTCGATGGTGTCGATGACGTCCGGCGAAGTGCCGGTCTGCTTGAAGAGCTTCTGCAACGCGAACACTGGCGAGTAGCCCATGAGTTCGGGCGCCATCGCGGCAGTAGCGACAGCCTCGAGGGTGACCAGACCCTTCAACCCGCGCGATGCGGCAACAGACTCACGCGCCAGCACCACTGCGGCGGCGCCGTCGTTAATGCCCGAGGCGTTACCCGCAGTCACCGAGCCGTCCTTCTCGAACGCCGGGCGCAGTCCGGCCAGCTTCTCGATGGTGGTCTCCGGCTTGGGGTGCTCGTCGACATCGACGGTGTGGGGCCGGCGTCCGCCGACCTCGAACGGCGTGATCTCCTCGGCGAACGCCGCCTTAGCCGCGTCGGTTGCGGCGCGACGCTGCGACTCCACGGCAAACTCGTCTTGGGCCTGCCGTGACACGTCATACTTGCGTGCGACGTTCTCCGCCGTGACGCCCATGTGGATCGCGTGGAATGGGTCGGTCAGTATCATCACGGTGCCGTCGACCAGCTTGCGGTCGCCTAGCTTGTAGCCAGATCGTGCGCCGAAGTCGTAGAACGGCATCCGCGTCATCGACTCGTTGCCACCGGCCAGCGCGATGTCCACGCCGCCCCAGCGCATTTGCATAGCCGCTGACCAGATTGCTTGCAGACCACTGCCACAGAGCCGGTTCACGTTGTAGGCCGGTACGTTCTGGGACAGACCCGCCGCCAGCGCAACCCGGCGGGCGTTGTAGGCGTCTGGGCCGACCTGACCAACACAACCCATGATGACCTCGTCGATGTCGGTCGCCTCGACGCCCGAACGTGAAAGGGCCGCCTTCGAGGCCGCCGCTCCGAGCTCAAAGCCGGGCACATCTTTGAACACGCCACCGAAGCTTCCGATCGCTGTGCGTGCACCGTCCAGAACGACGATCTTCTCTAAAACACTCATTGCAGGAGCCCATTTCTCATTGGAAGGTCCGGATTCGGCCGCGTGGAGTGCGCGGCGGCCTCGGCTTGCGTCGTACGGAACTACTGGCGGGCAGCTCGGCTGCTCGAAGCGAGGATGGTGACCTTAGATGGTCATGATTGAAAGACGATCGCGTTGAGTCAACCCAGGTAAGGCAGCACCTTGCGGTCGACAAGCACTTGGAGCCAGTGCCGGAAGGATTCCTCGGTGTCCCGCACAGCATGAAAGCCGGCTTCGTGCAACTTGACGGTACTCATCAGCGCCGGAGGCGGTTGTCTCTGTGCACCAAACGCGAACTGGAAGTCAGCGTAATGGTGGGACTCACCGACCAACTCTTTGAGAGTGAGGGGACGCAATCCGAATTTGTGGACGACTTGACTCCAGACCCCTGATCTTGCTGAGAGGAACTCGGACACCCGGGTCGGTTCATCCTCTCCCACCTCAACACCGAGCGTGTCCGCCAATGCTGGCCACAAATCGCGCCATTCGAATACTTCTCCATTCGTGATGTTGAAATGTTTCCCCCAAGCGTTGCACGAGGTAGTTGCCCACACTGCCGCGTCGGCGACGATACGGGTGTCAACCGCCTCGGCTACATACGAAACGCCGCCCGGGAAAGAGAATGGCCGATTCTCGTGCTTGGACAATGCGGCATATGCACCAATAACTGGTGGTATATTCATTGCGACGCCATAGTTGGGACCGACAATAAGCGGTGGCCGGAAGATGGTCCATTGGTACCCGTACCGTGCCGAATGCTCACGAACGTAGTCCTCTTGGAGCCAATAGAAGTTTTCGTGCTGATCGCGAGGCTCTGCCTCCCTGGATGGGATCCGGATTGGATGGTGGTGAACTCCGTAGGCTTTCGTGCCCTGAAGCAGCGTAATGTGCTGCAGGTTCCCGCCATTGGCAACTGAATCGACAATGTTTCGGAACATTGCCAGGTTTGCCTGCATTTGCTCGGGGTCTTTCCAACCCTTGATCAGCCCAGGCGTCTCGAGGACCGCCGCGTACACGACATGCGTGATCTCGGGATGTTGCCTTATCACAGCTTTACAAGCATCCGAATCTGCGAGGTCCAGCGGAATGTGGCTAAATGCCTTGTCGCTGAATACTTCTGGTCGACGGCGGGAAGCTGACAGGACGCTCCAGCCGGCTTGGAGGAAGGCATCTATGGCGGCGGTCCCTACTAGGCCACTCCCTCCGACGATCAGAACCGACATATCAATCATCCAACGTCACGATCGCCTTGACGACCTGCGCGGTCGCGACCATCTTGTCTCCTATTCCGGCTTCGCTTCGCAGGAACGCGGTGGCCCGTCCGCGCCGGAGAACCGTTGCTCGGGCCCAGACTTTGGATCCGAGCGGCACCGGCCGCAGGTAGGAAATTGAAAGTGAATTGGTCAGGACAACTTCGTTATCCTTGAGGAGCGGGAAAATTGCGTGTGCGGCCGCAACGTCGAGTACCGTCGCGACGAGTCCACCGTGCAACATGCCGGAGTTATTGACTAAGGCAGACGTTACCTCCAGCGTGAGGCCTTCCCTACCGTCATGCGAGTCAGCCTGCTGAAGCCCCATGTGGCGGTGAAGTTCCGTCGCCATGAGCACATCGAGACGGTGATCCTGCCTAACTGGCGAGTTTCGTCCTTGATCTTCCATCGTTCAGGCCCCGGAGGACACAGTAGCCAACCAGGAATCGTAGTCCAGCTGAGCGGAAAGATCTGCGCGCAGCCGCCCGTTGGTCGATCGCTTCAGGGCCGAAGTTGCACCCTTAGGCAATGCCGCCAACCGATCAGCCAGATCACGTGCCTGGTGGTCGTCAGTGGATATCCCACTCAATAGTTGGAACCGATGTGCTTCCTCGGCAGTTATCAGTCTCCCGGTCCATATGAGATGACTTGCAAGCGCCGAGCCGGCCCGCTCGGCGAGCAACCATGACGTACCACTGATAAGTGCGTTGGGGGTTTCTGGAAGGCCAATCCCAAAACTTGCTTCAGGAGTCGCGAACCGAATGTCGCAAGCTAGAGCAAGGGCGAGGCCGAACCCCGTAACTCGACCATCGAGATAGACGACAACAGGAACGCCCAGCGCGAAGAGTTCGACCACCGCTGAGTGGAACTCCTCCGACACATGGCGGGCCGAAATACTCGACGGGTCCAGCACTGGATCCTGATCCCAAGCATCTTTGTCCACTCGAATAAGAACGACGGTTGCCCCGCTCCCTCGAGCCTCCTTGAGCCGAGATCTCAGATTCCTTCTCTCCTCGAGTCCCAGCCGATTGCCATCACCGGGGTTAGAGAAAGAGATTTCAAGGATGTTTTGAGTCATCTCGCTCCTACATAGGTCTGTGAATTTTCGGGTGTTTCGGGGGGGG
>Ga0209744_1000119_pt1 | contig 24990 bp, 19 predicted proteins | sample BarGraNGADG00311_2_FD_184494 | JGI IMG/M metagenome (GOLD analysis project Ga0209744, IMG submission 184494) | Arctic peat soil microbial communities from Barrow, Alaska - Barrow Graham LP Ref core NGADG0004-311 (SPAdes) (version 2) | ecosystem: Environmental > Terrestrial > Soil > Wetlands >... | reverse complement strand
TTGTCCGCACAGCTGGAGGGAAAATGAAAGGGGGGAAAATTCTAAAGAAGGGAAGAGAATTTGTCACCAAAATTATATAGAAAAATACTGGGTCGGTCAAAGTATACAACGGTTTAGTGCTGGGTGTGATGTATTAAAAATTTTAATTCTTTTTTAATCCTATTTTAATCCTGGTTTAATATTATGGGATTACCATTGTTAAAGGTAGTTGCAAAGATTAGGTTAGATTATACAGATTAAGAGTTTATATTACTCACGTGGGTATGTTTGGTCACAAATAGATATTACTCACGTGAGTTTTATAATTAATGAAAAGTAATGTATTTACAACCTTAAAAATTTGAACTGTTTTTATACCAGCTTGAAAATCTTATTAAATAATACTGATAATTATTGATTCTAAAAGATAATCTGACAATGTCTGAAAAAAATAATTCTTGCAACAATTCAAATGAGTACCGGTGCTTTGTATTCCTTTTTCTCTTTTTGCTGACAATTTCCGCCTGCCAATCCAATAAAAAATCAATATCAAGATCTGTTGCAGCTGTTCCGGCTGCAAATGATGATTATTTCCAGGAGATCGGAAAAGAGATCGGGGTGGATTTTGTTCACTCAATCGGTGGCAAAGAACTCACCAATATTGTTGAATCAAGTGGTGCAGGAGCCGCTTTTCTCGATTATGATCAGGATGGGTTCATTGATTTATATGTCTGCAGCGGTACTTGGCTCAAAGGAGTAACCAGCGGAGATAAGCCTGCTGTAATACCTGAAAATCATCTCTATCGTAATCTTGGAAACGGCACCTTTGAAGATGTTACCAAAAAAGCAGGTGTTGGCGGACCATGGTATAGCATGGGAGTCACAGTGGGAGATTACAATAATGACGGTTATCCCGACCTGTATGTAAGCAATTACGGGAAAAATGTACTCTATAAAAACAATGGTAACGGAACATTTGCAGATGTTACAGGACGTGCAGGGGTTGGAGGAAAAGATACTGATTTTAATACCGGAGCGGTCTGGCTCGATTATGATAACGATGGTTTCCTCGATCTTTATGTTGGCAAATACCTGAATTTTGATCCGAACTATAAATATTTTTATGCACCTGATGGCTTTCCCGGTCCATTAGCCTATGATGCTCAACCCGATGTTCTTTATCACAACAATGGAAACGGAACTTTTGAAGATGTGACAAAAAAAATGGGAATCACAGATATTGATGGAAGAGCAATGGGTGTTGGTGCAGCAGACTATGACGATGACGGTTTTGTAGATATCTATGTTGCCAACGACCATTCGATGAACTATCTCTGGCATAATAACGGTGGTAAAAGTTTCACGGATGTCGGCACGCCTTCAGGCACTGCATTCGGCCAGTCGGGAGAATCAGCAGTAAGTATGTCGGTGGATTTTGCAGATTATACAGGTTCCGGACGAATGGATATGTTTATTTCAGATGATAAGTATTGCAGGCTTTATGAAAACATGGGCAACGGGATATTCACCGATAAGTCATATCCTTCAGGCATTGCTATGCCTGCCGGACAGTTTGTCGGATGGTCCTCCTCTTTCATCGATTATAATAATGACGGGCTTATGGATATCTATAAAACAAACGGCGCACTTAAGCATCTTTACGGGCAGGAAGATCAGCTTTTCGAGAATATAGGCGATGGAAAATTCAAAGATGTATCAACCGAAAGTGGCAAATATTTTATGCAAAAACTGGTCGGACGCGGTGCATGTTTTGGTGATTATGATAATGATGGTGATATCGATGCATATATTGTGAACCTTAATGACCGCGGTGCTTTTCTCAGGAACAATAAAGGCAATACCAATAATTGGATAATTCTTAATCTGACCGGTACAAAAAGTAACAGGGATGGCATAGGGGCAAGAATAAAATTATCCGCAGGAGGCAAGGTATATGTCACTCAGAAAAAAAGTACCACAGGCTACCTCTCGCAAAATGATCCGAGAGTCCATTTCGGTCTTGCAAAAAATGAGATGGTTGATAAAATTGAGATAAAATGGCCTTCAGGCAAAAATCAGGTATTGGAGAATATCAAGGTCAATCAGATTCTTCAAGTCACAGAACCCCAAAAATAGCCCTTTGATGAAAAGACTCAGACCGACCATACTGTTCTTTATTATAATGGCCATTGTCTTTGCCAGCTTTATTCTTATATCATGCAGGGAAAAATCTAAAGAAGGTAGTTTAATTCTTACACGAACTGCCGGAAGGGTTGAAAAGTCAAATTTTTCAGCAGCAGATTCACGGAAATTAATTCTACGGTCAGAGATTGTTGCGATTGAGTCAGGCAGACCTGACGCATCTCCAAAGGTGCTTACCTCCTCTTTTTATTCCGCCAGGTCACCTGAAATATCAAATGACGGACAGTTCATGATTTTTGCCGGTCAGATGAAGGAAGGTGATTCATGGCAGATTTGGGAAACTGATCTTGGAAACCTTAAGACAAGGCAATTAACAAAACTGAAAGAGGATTGCACGGATCCGGCCTATCTGCCACTCGGACGTTTTCTTTTTACCAGTCATTCAGTCACCGACTCATTGACGGCAAATGAATCCATTTTTACGAGTAACATCGATGGCACTGACCAAAAGCGTATAACTTACAATCCGGACATGTATATAGCTTCTCACGTACTCAGTGATGGCCGTATCCTGACGATCGCAGTGCAGAAATTCCCTCAATCCGGTGATCAGAAATATATGGTTATGCGACCCGACGGAACCAAGTCAGAACTATTCTATAAGGGCAACGATGGCAGCGAATTATCAGGTCCCGGATTGGAAACAAATAATGGAAGAGTTATTTTCATCGAATCGGAAAAGAGTAATCCGGGCAAAGGAAATCTCATTTCAGTCAGCTACAATCGTCCATTGCACTCCAGGCTCAACCTTTCTTCTGAGATTGAAGGTGATTTCCGGGCTGTTTTTCCGCAACCCTCAGGGAAGATGCTAGTCTCATACCACAGAACCACCACTGACAGATATGCACTTTATGAATTTGATCCGGAGAATAAATCTCTTGGTAAACCAATTTACAGCAGTAATGATTTCGATGTGCTTGAAGTTGTTGACGCAGTGAAACATATCAGACCCCGAAAGTTGCCAAGCGAAGTGAATGCTGTTATAAAAACCGGACTCATTATGTGTCAGGATGTGAATGTTGAGGATGACCCGATAAAGATTTCCTGGGCCCTGCCTAAAAATATTTCAAAAGTAGAGATAATGGGAACTGACTCTTCACTGGGTATATTTAAACCTTCGAGTGACGGGTCATTCTACCTTAAGGTGGTAGCCGACAAGCCTTTTCAGATCCGGACACTTGATGAAGAGGGAAAAGTAATCCGGAAATGCAATTGGATATGGCTTCGTCCAAATGAACGACGTGGATGCGTAGGATGTCATGAGGATCAGGATATTGTCCCTGACAACCGGATTCCGCTTGCAGTGAAAAAAGCTCCTATAGGCGTCCCTGTCCACATAAATAAGATTAAAGATAAAATGATTGACACTGAATAGTTATGAAGAGATCAACTATAGTAATAAGGTTATCGGGAATCATTCTTGTACTGACTCTTCTCACCTATTTTCCGGGACGAAAATTGGCCAGGGCACATGTTAACGAAAAAACAGCAACTACTGATCATCCTCTTTTATGTACTTCATGCCATCTTTATATACAAAAAACAGGTCTCGCAGCAAAACTTGTAAATGCCAGGTACCTGTCACCAATTAACCTTACCATTTCAAACGACAGTAAAAGATTATACGTTGTTGCTCAGGAAAGTAATGCCCTGCTTATTGTTGATGCGGAGAGAAATAAGGTAATTAATAAAATCGGTGTTGGTGACCAGCCTCATTCAGTAATAATCAGTAAAGACGGCCAGAAAGCTTATGTAAGTAATCAGTGGTCAGATAATGTTTCCGTAATTGACCTTTCAGCAGGAAGAGTCACCGATACGCTTAAAACAGGCAACGGTCCTGCCGGCCTTGCATTAAGCGCAGACGGCAAGGCGCTCTATGTTGTTAACTCATTTTCGTCGGATGTATCGGTAATTGATCTCCATTCAAAAGAAGAAATAAACCGTATAACAGCGGGGAATAATCCTACCGGGGCAAAACTGTCTCCTGACGGGAAGTTCCTCTTTGTGACAAGCAGGCGTATGGTAGCGGCTCCTTACGGTGAACCGCTGGTTAGCGAGCTCACAGTGATAAATGATAGCTCAAAGAGGATTTCTGAATACAGGAAGATTGAATCTGCCTACATGATGGAAAATGTTGCATTTACTCCTAATGGAGACCTCGGATTCGTAACATTGATCAGACCTAAAAATTATATGCCTTCCATTCAGGTTGAACAGGGATGGATGATGACACATGGATTTGGTGTATTTGAACCAGGCAAAGACGGAAAGGTAACCGAGTTGCTGATTGATGAACCTAATTCCTTTTTTTCAGATCCATTTGATATCGCAATCACTCCCGACGGCAAAAAAGCCTTTATCTCAAGTGCCGGGGCAGATTATATTTCCGTAATAGACGTTGATTCAGTGAGAACACTCATAGCCGATGCATCTCCGGAAGTTCTAAAACTTTACGCAAATAATCTTGGGGTCAGCAGCCGTTATATTCTAAAACGCATCCACACAGGTGCGAACCCGAAAGGCATTGCACTTTCACCCGATGGTAAGCTGCTCTATGTGGCAGAGATGCTTGACGACAATATTAGTGTTATAAATACGGAGAGCCTCCAAAAAATCTCATCGATTGATCTTGGTGGTCCACGGAGAATAACAGTTGCACGGCGCGGACGCAGGCTTTTTAACAATTCCTCCCATACTTTTCAGAATCAGTATTGCTGTTATACCTGCCATCCGGATATGCATGAAGACGGCCTTGTATATAATATGTCGGGAAAAGACATGGGAAGGAACGTAACTAATACAATGACCTTGAGGGACATAAGTGAAACCGCACCATTTAAATGGTCGGGGACCAACCCGACAGTATTTAAGCAGGACGGGATACGCTTTTCCACTTTCCTCACACGGACAGAATCTTTCAGTTATAAGGATCTTGATGCACTTACGGCATATATCCTTACAGGAATAAAAAATCCACCCAATCTTCAGTATAATCCTGACGGGAAACTTACAGAAGCACAACTGCGCGGAAAGGAAATATTCGAACGGACAAAGGATAATAACGGAAAAGAAATACCTGAAGGAAACAGGTGCATTACATGCCATACACCGCCTTATTATACCAACTGTAAGATGTCGTATGTTCAGACACTGGCTTTAACTGATGATTCAATCCTGTTTGATGCGCCGCATCTGAATGATATTTATGCTTCGGCACCCTATTTGCATGACGGACGTGCTGCTACTCTGGAGGAAATATGGACCATATACGGGAAAAATGATAAACATGGAGTGGTAAATGATATGACAAAAATTCAGCTAAATGATCTTATTGATTATCTGAAATCACTGAGATCACCACAATACGAATATGCGGATTTAAAGAAAAATCATGTTAAAAACTAATCGATTTATAGTGAAAATCATGGGAAAAACATTGCTTAAAAACAGCCTTCTGAGTGCATTAGCATTAATCCTTTCCGGCATCTGCTCAATGAATGGGCAACCATCCGTCAAGACCGATGTAAAAGATGACACCAATAAGATGCCTGTATATGGCCATTGGCGCAATTTTACCACGAAAGACGGACTACCTTCTGATCATGTATATTGCGTACGAATTGATGGTAAAAGGGTATTAGCCGGAACTCACGACGGGCTGGCAGTTTATGAGAACGGGAAGTGGAAAACCTATACTGCAAAAGACGGACTTCCTCATAACGGAGTAGTATCCATAGATGTAAGCGAATTAACAGGAGATGTCTGGATCGGAACCCTTGGCGGACTGAGCCGGTGGTCAGGAGGCAAGTTTGAAAACTTCACACAGTTAAACAGCGGTATGCCAAATGATTTGGTTTACTGCGTTATATGCGACGGAAAAGACGTTTGGGTAGCTACAGGTGGCGGCGCAGGTCACTACGATGCATTAACCAGGCAATGGGAGATATTCACCGAAAAAAATGCCCCCATGCATGAGCCATGGACCTATGGCGTTTCCGAAGGCGATGGCAAGATTTTTATTGCTGCATGGGGAGGGGGTGTAGTTGAATATACAAAGAAGACGAAGCAATTCAAGGATTACACTGACCCTGATGGGGAAATGGAAATAGATCTTCTTCCCGACGATGGTCCGGTACATGATATAACAACAGGAACTACCTGGGGGGCCGGATATCTATGGGTATCAACATACTTTGGGTTAAGCAGCTATGACGGCACTCATTGGAAAGGCTACTTTAAGGAACATTGCGGTCTGGCAAGCAATTTCATCAATTTTGTCAGAGCTGAGGGTCCCGTAGTATTCATTTGCAGTGACAACGGGTTAAGCAGTACCAATGGAAAGAGTTGGGTTACATATAAGAAAAATGATAACAATAGCAATGGAAAAGCCATCATAACAAATTATGGCCGTGACGATGACAGCACTACTGATAAATCTATCAGGGAAATTCCATTATCACCATCTATTGCGCATAATTTTATTATTGGCGTTGATGAAAATAAAGATGTGCTTTGGGTTGCGACTGCAAAAGGTGTTAGTCGCGGAGAATTGCTGAAATAATTGAAATACAGAGAAATACAGAGAAATACAGAGAAATACAGAGAAAGAATGGGTAACAGGCAATTATTAATAGATCTGACAAAACTTACTGATGGAGAGTGCGTAGAGATGAAAAAACTCGGGATCTTATCTGACGATAATAAAATTACCGGATCAGTTTATCCCTCTCTACATAATGAGCGACCTCCTATTGAAAAACATGTGGTGCATGCTCCCAGGGTAATTAACGAAGCATATGACTATCAGAAACCATCATCCTTCTCAAGGGCATTACGCCTTGATTTCGGTGGTCATAAGGTTCTTCTTATCTCAGGTACCGCAAGTGTAAATGAAGAAGGTAAAGCAGAGCATATTGGCGATTTTAAGGCTCAGCTCTGGAGAACTTATGTAAATATCACCAACCTTCTAGCAGCTGAAGGAATGTCATGGCATGATGTCGTCAGAACGACAAATTATTTGAGGGATATTGAAAGGGATTATGCCGATTTTAATAAAATCCGTACCTCCTTTTACAGGTGGATGAATCTTGATCCGTTGCCTGCCAGTACAGGAATTCAGGCACGACTATGCTGGGAAACCCTCCTGGTTGAAATTGAAGTATATGCAATCTGCAAATCAAATTAATTCACAATCATGAAGACCAAACAAATCCTTATAGCAGCTTTTCTGATCGCTCTTCTTCTGCCTGATTCAATTTTATACGGACAGGAACAGAAAAAAAATTATGGTAAAGCTCCCGATGAACTTTTCCCATATCAGAAATATGCGAAAGCTTATAAGTACCACTTCCTTGAACCTATTCAGTTCTATGGTGCCGGACGTGAATTACGTGCCCCGGCTGATCTTAAAGAAGTAAGAATAGGATTTCTAGGTCCTCTCAGTGGTTCAGTAATGGTGCCTCAGGGGAAACAAATGCTTCAGGGTGCCACGCTGGCTATGGAAGAAGCAAACAAAAAAGGCGGCTACAAAGGAATTCCATTCGTATTAATGCCACACAATGATGCCGGCTTGTGGGGGGCGGCAGCAAATGAAGTTGTTAAAATGGATGATGAAAAAGTATGGATTTTCATGGGGTCAATTGATGATATAGTCTCTCATGTGGCCTTACGTGCAGCATTAAAGCTAGAGATTTTCATGCTATGCGTCGGTGATCCTGATCCAACTTTTACAGAGACAAATATACCATGGATGAATCGGGTCATACCCGACGACAGGCAAAGCGGATATCAACTGGTTACCAGAATTTATAAGAAAGACGGCCATGCCCGGGTAGCAGTCATCAGGGCCAACAACAGGTATGGCAGAGTCGGGATAAAAATCTTTTCGGAGAATGCAACACGTGTCGGACATCCAATAGTCATTGAAGAGAGGTTCAATGATGGAGAAACCGATTTTAAAACCCAGCTGGAAAGAATTATTGTAACAAACCCTGATGCGATCCTGGTATGGGGAAATGCAAAAGAGTCAGGACTTATTCTGAAACAAATGCGTGAAATTGGACTAAAACAGCCTGTATATTTTTCTGACAGAGTAGTAAATCCCGAGTTTATTTCAATTACCGGACCATTGGCTGAAGGAATTGTAACTACTTGCCAGTATAATCCAACAGCAGATAATCCCAGGCTGAAAGCATTTCAGGCCGGTTATTTAAAGAGATTTGGTCAGGAACCTGATGTATTTGCAGCACATTCATATGATGGGATGAACATTATAATTGAGGCTATCAGGAAAGCCGGATTAAACAGGGTGCTTATCCGTGATGTGCTTGCTGACAGAAAGACTTTTCAGAATTATGACGGTGTTACCGGTAAGATAATACTGGATGAGAGCTGGAACAACATCAGAGATATTTTTATTGCCGAAGTTCATGACGGGAAATTTGTGTTCTCCCCTGCTCCGCCGCTTGATCAGAAATACAAACGTGGAGGTGAAACAGGAGGTTATTAATAATATAAACAGAGAGATGATGGAAACAAATCCATGCAATAAAGGTGTAAACGGTGGATCTTCTATTCCGTCAAGAGTTAGTCGCAAGACAAAGCCCACTGATACAATCGTGAATATCAACGGAGTGAAGGTAGGGGGTTCTGAAATTGTGGTTATTGCCGGGCCATGTGCCGTAGAGAGCCGTGAACAACTTTTCGAAACTGCCAGGTCAGTAAGAACAGCCGGAGCTCATATCTTAAGAGGGGGAGCTTTCAAGCCACGCTCTTCACCATACAGTTTCCAGGGAATGGGAGAAGAAGGACTAAAACTGCTCTATGAGATCAGGAAGGAAACAGGAATGCCGGTGGTAACGGAAGTGATGGATACCCGCCAGGTCGAAATGGTCGCACAATATGCCGACATGATACAGATCGGTTCACGGAATATGCAAAACTATCCTCTCTTAAAAGAAGCAGGGATATGCCGGAAACCGGTTTTACTGAAAAGAGGAATGATGGCAACTATCGATGAGTATCTGATGGCAGCCGAATATGTCCTTAGTCACGGCAATGAGCAGGTTATTCTTTGTGAACGTGGTATCCGCACATTTGAGACCTCAACAAGAAATACACTCGATCTGAGTGCAGTTCCTGTGCTAAAACGTCTCACTCATCTTCCTGTGATCGTAGACCCAAGTCATGGAACAGGCGTCAGATGGATGGTACCACCGATGGCGAAAGCAGCTGTTGCTGTGGGTGCCGATGGACTTATTATGGAAGTACATTATAATCCGGAAGCAGCCCTTTGTGATGGCTATCAATCACTCAGCCTTGATGAATTTGACAGTTTGATGTGCGATCTTAGAAAAATAGCTCAGGCAGTGGGAAGAGAGATTTTAGCACGTAAAACTACTGCTATCTGAAGTAAAAGCATTTAAATCAGATGAAATTGACAGATCTGTTAACCAAAGTATGCTTTCTGACAGCACTACAGGGATTCATCTTTCCCGGTGTTCTCGCTTTCCAGATCCCTGTCAACGCCGACTCAACCGTTAAAATTGGACTATTGATCCAGGATAACAACGCACTTGCTGCAAGATACGGAGCAGAAATGGCAATCCGCAAAGCCAATGAAACAGGTGGATTCAGAGGGAAAAATTTTCAGCTGGTCATAAGATCTATGGAAGGCCCATGGGGAACAGGCTCAAAACAGGCTGTTGACCTTATATTTCAGGAAAATGTATGCGCTATAATGGGTTCACACGATGGCAGGAATGCTCATCTCGTAGAACAGGTCTCTGCTAAAGCAAGGATCGTCTTCCTGTCTGCATGGGCCAGCGATCCTACTCTTGCACAGGCATTTGTTCCCTGGTATTTCAGCTGCGTTCCAAACGATCTCCAGCAGGCTGAAGCATTTATTAAAGAAATATATGACAGAAGAAAACTTGTCAGAATAGTCACTATATCTGATAATGGATATGATTCCAAACTGGCTGTGCAAAGTCTGGTGAAAAAAATAAAAATTGCCGGGAAGAAAGAACCGGTGGAGTTTTCCTACGATATTCCCATGCAGGATTTCAATGAAATACTCAATAAGATCAGCAAATCCGGTGTTGACGGCATTATTTTATTTGGCAAACCCTCTGCTTCTCTGAAATTTATGAACCAGATGGAAAAAAGAAAGATGAAACAGAGGGTCTTTGGCGCCATATCAGTACTTGATGAGGACGAATCATCGATGCAGGAACAGGAAGAGCACAGAAATATGATATTGTTTGTATCAGGGAACTGGTCTGGCCCAAAAGGCTTAACCTTCAGGAAAGAGTATCAGAGATTATATGGTAATGTCCCAGGTGCGGTGGCAGCCTATTCATTCGACGGAATGAGTATGCTGATTGAGGCAATCAGAAAGGCAGGGACTGACAGGAGTGAGATTCAAAAAACCCTGACCAAAATTCGTTTCGATGGTGTCACGGGACCTATTCAGTTTGATGATAAAGGGAAGCGGATGGGAAAGGTTAATATGGTGGAAATAAAAAACGGGATTCCGGTTGATACAGGCAGAAAATTGAAGAATGAAAATTAAATATTTCGGTGCTCTGCACCTGTGGTTTGCATTTTCAAATACATTTCTACAAATATTGCGCGGCTCTGCCGCTTCGAATTAAACCAAAATGTGGTATGCATAATAATCTCAATAGAAAGCCAATTCTAATTGATATAGAAGGTGCAGAGCACCGAAATATTTGTAGCTAAATGTTTATAGTTGAAAACAAAGGTGCAGAGCACCGTAATATTTGTAGATATATGTTTATAGTTGAAAACAAAGGTGCAGAGCACCGTAATATTAAGTAAGTTCCTGAAAATTCTTAATTTTGAACCTATGAACCTTCAAGATAAAACTCGATAAGAATGAAGAAATACAACATCTTATTACTATTGATCCTCTGCTCCTCTTTTCTCTTCAGCTGCAAGGAAACTCCAAAAGACAGCAAACAAAAATCAGTCGAGCTGATGACTACCCAAACCCTGGGTCTTGCATATCTGGAAGAATTTAAACTTGAAGAAGCCGAAAAAGAATTTCTAAAGTTTATCAAACTGTCGCCTAATGAAAAACTGGGGTATGCAAATCTGGGATTGACATATTTAAGAATGGGTAAGTATCCTGAGGCTAAAAAACAACTTTTTGCAGCGGTTAAAATTGATCCGAAAGATCCTGATATAAGGTTATTATTGGCTACTGTATACCAGATGAATGACGAGCGTGAGAAAGCTATTTCAGAACTTAAAGAGGCTCTTGAATTTGCACCTGATCATATTAAGATACTGTATGATCTCTCTGAATTGTATTCTGCAGAATCAAATGAAGAAGCTCAACAGCAACGTAAAAATGTCATACTTCAGCTTATCGAAAAAGCTCCAGAAAATTTAGTACCACGTCTTAATCTGACTGAAATTTATATACGGAACGGAAATACTGACAAGGCAGTAGAACAACTGGAAATAATTCAGAAACAATTTCCCGAGTTTCCAAAGGAAGCTATTCCATATTATAATAAAACCCTCTCACTGTTAAAAAAATCTGACAAGGAAAATTCAATTATCCAATTTACGATTTTCCATAATTATCTGAAGGTTACTTCTCCCTATCAGGCAGGTATTATGGATTTAAAAGGTCCGGGAGGCTCACTTATTGGCTTTCCGCTGATCACTTATGACCAGCAATCTTTATCCCAGATCAGCGAAAATAAATCACTTCTGGATGTGATTAAATTTACCGATGCTACAAAATCTGCAGGTTTGAATATTGTTCCGGTTTTCGCGGAAGATAAAAATACTGAATTCAAAAATTCCACACATGTTGTGGCAGCTGATTATGATGGCGATGGCGATATAGATCTTTATGTGGGTAGTTATGATCCGGTTACTTCATCATATAAACATTATCTGTTCAATAATGATATGGGGCGATTTAAGGATGTATCAGGAGAGGTTGGGATCAGACATTCCGGAAAGGAATCTTCAGCCGCATTTGCTGATTATGACAACGATGGTTTTCTCGACCTTTATATCGTAAGGGAAGATGGTGATATTCTATACAGGAATGCAGGAAAAGGAGTTTTTGAAGATGTAACAAACAAAACGCATATTGGTAGCAAAACCGGTGGAAATAAAGCCTTATTCTTCGATATGGACCATGACGGAGACCTTGACTTATTTGAAACAAGATCTAATTCAAATCTTATGTTTCGGAATAATGGTGATGGTACATTTCAGGAGCAGGCAGAAAAAATGGGATTATCAGGAACCAATTCTAATAGTCGCGATGCAGCTTTTGGCGATTTTGATGACGATGGCGACATTGATCTTTTTGTTGTTAACGAAAATAACAGCAATGTTTTATATTCTAATCAACGACAGGGAATCTTTAAAGATATAACCGAAAAAAGTGGTCTTAAAAGCAACGGAGGTTCAAGTGCAGTAGCTGTTGGGGATTACAATAATGATGGGTTTCTGGATCTTTTCATCACTTCACTGAATGGAGTAAATCACGTTTTATACCGCAATATGGGTAATGGCAGCTTTGAGTCGTTAAAAAATTCAAAAGAAATATTTTCTGCAATTCAGCATGTCAAAGCTTATGATGCTAAGTTTTTTGATTTTGACAATGACGGATTTCAGGATCTGATTATAGCAGGAGTATCAGAAGAAAAGGGCGGTCGCGGCCTCTTCCTTTATCATAATGATGGCAAAGGAAATTTCGCTGATGTTTCAAATCTGTTACCGGAAGAACCAAAATCCGGCAGGCAAATCACTCTGTTTGATTATAATGACGATGGTGATCTCGATGTGGTGATTGCCGGTTTGAATGGTGGAGTATTTCTTTTACGAAATGATGGCGGCAATCTTAACCATTATATCAAGATGAAGCTGGTCGGTTTAAGAGCCGGAAGCGCAAAGAATAATCATTTTGGGATTGGGGCAAAAGTTGAGATACGATCGGGTGATCTCTATCAATCTATGATTGTGAGCGATCCTGATGTTCATTTCGGATTAGGAAACCGGTCCAAAGCGGATGTAATAAGAATCACATGGACAAATGGCGTTCCGCAAAATATATTTTCACCAGGGAGCGATCAGGCGCTGATTGAGGCACAAACACTTAAAGGATCATGCCCTTTTCTCTATACATGGAATGGCGACGAATATGTATTTGCCAAAGATATCATCTGGAGAAGTGCACTTGGTATGCCGCTCGGTATTATGGGTGGTACTGAAAAATATGCTTTCCCTGATGCATCAGATGATTATATTAAAATACCCGGGGAATCAATGAAACCAAATAAAGCGACATATTCGATTCAGGTAACTTCAGAACTTTGGGAAACTATATACTTTGACAAAGTACAGTTAGTAGCAGTTGATCATCCCGATTCAGTAGACATTTTCGTACCTGAACAGTTCTCTCCGCCACCTTTCCCTGGTTTAAAGATTTCGCAGGTTATTGAGAAGCGTCTCCCCTTTTCAGCAAAAGATTCATGGGGAAATGATGTTCTTTCTTTTATCTCTGAAAAAGACGACAAATACCTGTCCAATTTCAAACCAGATAAATATCAGGGAGTTACAGACATGCATGACCTGATTCTTGATCTGGGGGAACTGGATCAAACCAGAAATATTTACCTGTTTCTGAATGGCTGGATATTTCCGACAGATGCAAGTATTAATGAAGCCATTTCTCAATCTGACATTCTGAAAGTTTTCCATCCCTGCTTACAGGTAATTAATCAAAACGGTGAGTGGGAGACAGTAATTGAGAACATAAGCTTTCCTATGGGAAAAGACAAAACAGTAATTGCTGATCTCTCAGGTAAATTCCTCTCACATGATCACAGAATAAGGATCAGGACAAATATGGAGATTTACTGGGATCAAATCTTCTTTTCTGATTGTCTTTCGATTACTCCGGTCATTTCAACTGTTTTAAATCCCATTTATGCTGACCTGCATTACAGGGGATTTTCCCGCAGCTTTAGAAAAGGCGGACGTTATGGGCCACATTGGTTTGACTATTCAAATGTCGATAAAAACAGGAAATGGCGCGACTTAACCGGGAACTATACACGCTATGGGGATGTATTAGCTCTTCTGACTGAAGCAGATAATAAATATATTATTTCCAATGCTGGTGATGAAACATCTATTTCATTTGATGCTAAAGGATTACCTGAATTAAGAAAGGGATGGAAAAGAGACTTTCTTATCCACTGTGTAGGCTGGGTAAAGGATGGAGATATTAACACGGCCATGGGAAATACTGTCTTACCTCTGCCCTTCCATGGAATGAGGAGCTATCCTCCTTCTGATAAAGATATCTATCCAAAAGATGCAGATCACCAGAAATATCTTCAGGAATATAACACAAGAGTTGTAACATCAGAAGATTTTCGAAATGCATTAAAAAACCCAGAAAAGTAATGAACTCGAGTTGCCCCCCTTCCCCCCTAATTCTTTCCTATTTCGGCCCCCCACCCCCCCTAAAGGGGGGCTAATTCGCACATATACAGAAAAATATAATTGTAAATCGAGTATTAACCCCCCTTTAGGGGGGCAGGGGGGCAAAAAACGAGGAAAGAAACGGGACAGGGGGCAAAAAAACTTTGTGACCTTTGCGGTTAAATTTTTAAAATGAAATAATGAAAAAGAAGTTATCCTGTTTAGTCTATTGTCTTTTTTTGATGCCTATAACTTTTGAACTACAAGCTCAAAAGAAAAATGTCATTTTTACCGATATTACCAAAAAGGCAGGAATTACATTCAAATATACCTTTGGTGACGACTCGTACAAAAATATTATTGAAAGCAGCGGTTCCGGCATTACTATTTTCGATTACAATAACGACGGGCTTATGGATCTCTACCTCATGAACGGAACATATCTTGAAGGTATCTCCGACCATGGTGGAATAAAATACAAAGATTCTCATAGCGAACTATATAAAAACAACGGTAACGGAACATTTACCGAGGTTTCTAAAACGGCCGGAGTGGGTGGTCACCAGTGGAGTATGGCTGCAGGCCCAATTGACCTTGATAACGATGGCTATCAGGATCTTTATGTTTTGAATTATGGTCCAAATGTTTTCTATCGTAATAATGGAAACGGTACCTTCACTGACATTACAAATAAATTGGGACTCAGCGGGCCCGAAAAACTAAATGGTTTTGCAAAATGGAGCATCGGAGTCTCATTCTGGGACTTTAACAATGACGGAAGACTCGACGCTATGGTCGGTAATTTTCTTGCATTTAATCCTTCTTATGTCTCCCCAGGAACACCTGATATGATGCCCAGCCCCACGGAATATAATGGTCAGGAATCAATATTGTATGAACAACGACCTGATGGAAGATTTGAAGATGTAACGAAAAAAAATAATCTGAGCTATCCCGATTCAAAATGTATGGGTATGACAGTCTTTGACTACGATGATGACGGTGACCTTGATATCTTTCAGGCAAATGACCACCAGTTCAACTTTCTATTCAGAAATGACAATGGAACTTATAAGGAAGTTGCAGTGGAGTGTGGTGTTGCTGCAAATAGTCAGGGCAAGGGTACAGGTTCCATGCACGGATCAATTGGCGACATAGATGGAGACGGACTGATCGATATTCTCGTATCAGATCTCGATTACGGAGCTCTCTATAAAAACATGGGAAACGGATTGTTCGTAGATATTACGGAGCAGAGCGGAGTTGCAGCAGCTATGACAGGCAAAAGCAGCTGGGGCGCACAGTTTTTTGATTATGACAACGATGGTGACCTCGATATAGTGGCTGCAAACGGGACCGCAGAAGAGCTTATAAATCAATATCCTCTGTTGCTTGAGAATGACGGGAAGGGCAATTTTAAAAATGTAGGGAAAGAACATGGTGCATATTTCTCAACCAAACGCTCGGGCCGCAGCTTAGCTGTCTGGGACTTTGACAACGACGGAGATCTCGATATTATTATCTCGCATCTCGATAAGAATGGAACTCCTGTACTTTTAAGAAACGATGGAGGAAACAGTAATCACTGGCTTGGACTGACCCTTAAAGGCAAAGACGGACCTGCATCTGCTATCGGCGCAAAAGTGACCATAACAGCAGGTGGTAAAAAACAGGTAATGGTAAATCAATGGGCTACCAGCTACCTTGCTAATAACGATCCGAGAGTGCATTTTGGACTTGGTAACACAAAACAGATTGACCTCCTTGAGGTAAGATGGGCGAACGGTAAAAAGGAAGTATATAATAAAATTGATTCAGATCGTTATATAACAATATTGGAAGGAACCGGAATATTAAAATAAACCTAAAATATAATATATATGAATAATCAATATGTGAGCCAGGTAAAGGATCTGACAAATCCTGAAAAGAATGTCATCTATAACATGACACAGGAAGAGGCAGTTAATATTGTAAGATCGGGTGATGCCGAAGCTGTCAGAAAGATTGATGGTCAGTTTTCTCTCGTATCAGTAGAAGGTAAAACGATAAGGATGGCAAGGTCAATTGGAAGGCCGATTCGCTATTTTATTGCAAAACGCCCTGAAGGACCTGAACTGGTTATTGCTGAACGAATTGATGTAATATACAATTATCTGAAAAAGGAGGGTCTTGATCATCAGTTCCATCCTTCATATACCAGGATGGCCCCGGCTCACTATATTACTAAAATTGAACTTTTGGGATGTCCTGATCCTAATCCTGTTTATACCCGGTTTTTTACTCCTGAACGCAACAAATTTTACAGTCAGGATCCCGTTGAGATAGGTAAAAAATACATTGGTGCATTATATGCCGAAATCAAAAAATGGCTGCAGTTCCGTGCAAAAACAGGTCCGGTTGGGGTAACTTTTTCTGCCGGAATTGACAGCGGTTCTGTTTTCCTGCTTACCTATCATGCCCTGAAAGAACTGGGTGAAAGCCCTTCAAGGCTCAAAGCTTTTACACTTTCTATTGATGGAGATGGGGCTGATTTACTACAAGCCAGAAAATTTTTGGAAGTTCTGAATCTTGGATTGTTTCTTGAACCAGTTGAAGTGGATTATTCAGCACTGGATTGGAAAAAAGCTGTAAAAGCAGTTGAGGACTACAAAGCTCTGGATATACAGTCCGCTACTATGAATTTATCTCTTCTACAGGGTATCCGGTCACATTATCCCGAATGGAAATATATAATTGACGGAGACGGAGGTGACGAAAACCTTAAAGATTATCCAATTGAAGAAAATCCTGAATTAACTATTCGCAGTGTCCTGAACAACCTGATGCTTTATCATGAAGGTTGGGGAGTTGAATCAATCAAACATTCTTTAACCTATTCAGGAGGATTGAGCAGAGGATACATGAGAACCTTTACACCTTCAGATCTGTTGGGTTTTGAAGGATTCAGTCCTTATACGCTGCCTAATGTGATAGAAATTTCTGAGGGCATTCCCTATATAGATTTGACCGATTGGGATCATCAAAAACTTTATGATCTTAAGGGACAAATAGTTTCTTATGGAATTAAAGCTGTTACCGGAATGGATATGCCTGTTTTCCAGAAAAGACGGTTTCAGCATGGAGCAGCTTCCGCAAAAGACTTTAACAGGCATTTTCCTGGTAAAGAGATAGCTTACCGGAAAGAGTTTCTTTCAAATTATGAATGAAGATCCTGATTTCGCTGTCAATGACCAGTGGATAGTATCCATGAGGGGAAACAAAAATCCTGTTGACCCTCAGAAGCCCTACGCGTGGCTGGTAGAAAAAGAACGAACCATTTCAGGGAAAATTGAAGAAACAGGAATCATTTTTCTGACTAACAGGGAATGTCCATTTCATTGCCTGATGTGCGATCTATGGAAAAACACGACTGACATTTCTGTCCCGGTCGGTGCTATACCAAACCAGATTGAATGGGCCCTGGAACAGATGACAGAAATTAAACATCTTAAACTATATAATAGCGGAAGTTTTTTTGATCAAAGAGCTATTTCTGGAAAAGACTATAAAAAAATTGCATCGTTGATAGAAAGTTTAGAAACAGTTATTGTTGAAAGCCATCCAAAGTTAATCAATGAAAAGTGTCTATATTTCAGGGATATGCTCAAACCTGAACTACAAGTTGCACTGGGACTGGAAACTGTGCATCCTGAGATTCTCCGGAAACTTAATAAGCAAATGACTCCGGATGATTTCATGAATTCGGTAAGTTATCTTACACATCATGGAATCAGGTCAAGGGCATTTATCCTACTCAGGCCTCCCTTTCTATCTGAATCAGAAAGCATATATTGGGCTGAACAGTCAATCGACTTCGCATTCAGAGCCGGAGTGGAATGTTGTATAGTTATTCCCGTCAGGGCAGGAAATGGTGCAATGGATTCGTTAATTCAAAAAGGTGATTTCAATCTGCCCGATATTCATTCTCTGGAAACTGTTTTGGAATATGGCATAGGACTAAATAGAGGCCGTGTATTTGCCGATGTATGGGATTTAGGTCAGTTTTCCAGCTGCAATAAATGTATTGATAAAAGAACTGAACGACTTACAGCGATGAACCTGAATCAGAAAAATGCCTCTCCTGTTGAGTGTGTATGCAATCACAAACATATAACTGGCTTTGTCTGGTAGCTGATCTCCTCTTTTTTATAATATACTTTTTCGAGAAATAACCCGCTTGGTGGTGCGGTAAGTTTAGCAGGGATATCTGTTTTAAGTTTGAAAAATGAACCCACTTCAGAAGGAGACAATTTGCCCCTGCCAACTTCAACCAGTACTCCTGTCATTCGCCTTACCTGCTTCCAAAGAAAGTGTGAACCCACTACATGAAAAACAAGCAAATCACCAAAATCATTTACTTTTGCGTGAAGTATCTCAACTTTGGTTGATGATTGCTCTGCATCTTCATCAGTAAAGTACCGGTAGTCTTTCAGCCCGGGGAAATTTTTTGCAGCTTCATTCATCAGATTAATATCAAGCTGATCTTTTATCCACCAGACAAACTTTTTACCAAAGGCTGTACGTCGTCTGCTTATCTGATAAATATAACTCCTGGCATTTGCATCGTGCCTTGCATGAAATTTCGGATGAGCTTCTTCAACATTGATGATGCATATATCGGGTGGCAGTCTGTCATTAATGCCATATTTTATCTTTAACGGTGCCAGATCTGTTATTACATCCAGGTGGGCAATCTGACCCGAAGCATGAACGCCTCCATCAGTCCTTCCGGCTCCGAAAATATCAATCTGTTCATTCTTAAATAATTCCCGGCAGGCGTCCAGAATTTCTCCCTGTATTGTTTTTCCACCCTTCTGCATCTGCCAGCCCGAGTACCTCGTCCCCTCGTATTCTATTGTTAATTTGAATCTGCTCATAGTCTTTATTTTAATATCTGTAAATGTAACAAAAATGTCTCCTTAATCGTAACAACATAATGATGGTTATATGGATGGGAGTTGGGAATTGCTTCGTCTCCCAATTTCATCGGGATCCTCGCAAAGACATCGCATAAAATATAGTCTTCATGATTGTTTTACTACTAATTCATATTTGCTATTTTTGTAGCTGAATGAAACAATAATAACTGAATTTGTTTTATATGAAAAACAGATACATGAATCCTTACCTGGCTGGTACAATGTTAGGGATAGTTCTGCTCATGGCGATGTTCCTTGCAGGTCGGGGCCTGGGTGCCAGTGGTGGTATCAAATACTGTGTAGTTTCTATTGTAGGTGCTGTGGACCGTCCTCATGCCCAGGAATCCATTTTCTACAATAAATATTTTGAAGGGGGGAAAAAACCTCTGAAGAACTGGCTCACAATTGAAATTCTGGGTGTGGTTGCAGGAGGATTTTTATCGGGAGCAATTTCGAAAAGACTGAAATTTAAAATTGAAAAATCACCGAATATATCTAATACACGACGGTTGATCTTTGCTTTCCTTGGCGGAGTATTCTTTGTTTATGGAGCCCAGCTTGCACGCGGATGTACAAGCGGGGCAGCGCTCTCGGGGATGGCCGTTCTTTCTGTTGCCGGATTTGTGACTATGGTCGCAATTTTCGGTTCTGCATATCTCTTTGCATGGTTCTTCAGAAAAAACTGGATATAATGGGACCAATTTCATCACTAATAGCAATGCCCGAATGGCTCGATTTGCTTATTGCACTGCTGATCGGCATCGGATTCGGGTTTTCCCTCGAACAAGCCGGATTCTCTTCAAGCCGTAAACTTGCAGGGATGTTTTATGGATACGATACAACAGTAATTAAAGTGTTCTTTACTGCTGCAATAGTTGCACTTATCGGATCTCAACTGTTAAGTTACTTCGGGTTGCTTAATCTTAACCTGGTCTTCGTAAATGAGTTTTATGTTGCTGCTTCAATCATCGGAGGTGTAATTATGGGAGCCGGATTCATCATGGGTGGGTTTTGTCCGGGAACTGGTTTAAGTGCTCTATCAATTGGCAAAATTGATGCAATGGTCTTTTTTCTTGGCGGACTTACGGGAGCCTTCCTCTTTGCCGAGACATATCCCTTCATTCAGAAACTTGCCAACGGATCATACAAAGGACCTGTTAAAATTAACGAGGTAATGGGTATTTCACCAGGCCTTTTCACTTTTCTCCTCATTATTGCAGCGGTTGTAATGTTCTGGCTTGCTGAGGCTGCGGAAAAGAAATTTGCACGGCCTGATATAACAAATGAAATTTAAATAATTAAAAGATGAATACCAGAGAAAAATTTTCAGTCGGACTTTTATGTCTGGGGATTTTACTTGCTTTGTTACCCCTCTCCGGAAGCAGTACCTTAACTTTAAAACCTAAGGAATTATTATCTCAGGTACTCAACGATAAGACATCATTAACTGTCGACCAGGCAGCACGGTTTCTGATTTCTGAAGATAGTTCCGTTCAATTTATTGATCTCCGCTCCCCTGAAGAATTCAAAGCAGTGAATATACCGGGCTCAATAAATATTCCCTATAGAGAACTGCTTGGTCATGACCCGAGCAGTATTCTGAATAATGGAAAAACCTGGAATATCTTTTATTCTAACGGCGATTTTGATTCAAACTATGCACTTGCAGTTGCAAGGGGATTAAACTTAAAGAACACTTTTGTAATGACAGGGGGCCTTAATGAGTGGTTCAATACTGTGATGAACAGTAACTTTACAGGCGAAAAGATATCAGCCAGGGAAAATGCCCTGTTTGAAACCAGAACCAGAGCAAAAAAGATGTTTACAGAAATGAATAGCCTGCCTGATAGCCTTAAGCTGAAATTTATCCAGTCAAAACATATTGCCGCTAAAAAACTTGATGGGGGATGTGAGTAACGAAAAGACAAAAGACAAAAGACAAAATTTAAAGGTAAATCCCGCAAAGCGTGAACAAAAGTAAGGATCAGAAAATATAAATTTGATAATATAATAGATGGACTTAATAAAGAAATACAGGTTAGTGATTGCTGTGGTACTCCCGATTTTAATTCTGGTTCTTCTCAGGTCATTGGGTGTAAACCATTTCAAAAATAATGTAAAAAGATGGGCTGAACCATCGGTAAAACAATCAAATACAATTGATATTAAACAATCGGACGCTCTTTCCGGGAAAAAACTGATTATTAATCTCGATAATGATGTCATTGGAATCAGGGAGATATCGGCGGATGCTCAAAATATACCTGCTGATTCAGTTCTAACTAAAAAGTATTTTAAAATTATTAGAAAGCATGACGGCCCGGTTCTGCTTTTTTCATCACAACCGTCAGTATCTGCCAGGATATGGATGATTCTCAGTCAAATGGGTTTCAATAATACCTATATTCTCACCAACAACAAGGACAACGAGGTATTTAAATACAAATTCCGGCCGGATACATTATCTCTCCGACCGGAATTATAACTATCAGAAAGGTCAAAAATACTATTTCACAACTTCGAAATTATTAACATCTTCCGAGGTAAACGGAAGCCACGATAAAGCAGTTCTCTGCCTGATCATTTTGTCGTACATGAAACTGTTGTTTCCATATCTCAGGGTGTGTGCATCATAACCAAACAGACGAAGGTAAGCTGTTGCAAAACCTGAGTTGTGACCTGTTCCGCAATAAACTACAACAGGCTTATCTGCAGGAATAGATCCCATTTCATTGGTAAACCCCAAAGTGCCTTCCGGTTTATATCTTACAGCTCCCGGTATATGTCCATCTTCATATTTATCTTTCCGGTCAAGGTTTATTATATAATACTTTTGTGGATTGCTGAAAACCTCATCAGAGGTTATAAAGATATTACCTGTCCCCTCTTCAAATATTTTTTTGAACCTTGCTGTCCCGATCTCAGTTCCTATTGACAAACCAGTTTTAAGTTCCGGCATACCAATTAATGGGGGCCGTTCATTAGTCTTATTTTCAAGTTTGGCTTCGTACTTCCCGGATACTCCTTTCAGCCATCCTTCCTGTGCATACTTGTTATTCCATCCACTCATCCCCCATCTCATTGAAAACACATTCCCATAGCCCATAAGCCTTAAAAGGGAGGTTGTGTAGCTTGAGAGCTGTCCATCTTCACAGACCATTATTATCTTATCATATTCAAATGGTTTGATTCCGGTTTCAAAATAAGATGGCAGTTCTTCAAATTTCTTATTAACCGCACCTTTTATGTGTCCCTCAGAAAACTGTTTTGAAGGCCTGATATCTACAACAAGAATATTCTTTCCCAGACTTTCGTTGACTATTGAAGCTTTAATCAGAGAGGGGAATACTTTGCTGTTTACATAATCACCATTTTCCTTAAGATCTTTTAACAATAACGAAGTCTCATTTCCTATTGTAACAGGCTTAATAACTGCCTGAACAACCTCTTGTTTAGCCTCCGTTTTTTTGCCTTTGCATCCGGTAATTGAAAAGATGATCAGGAGAAAAATAAAGAGTATCGGATAATATTGTCTCTTCATATTATTAATATTTCTAACCGGTTAAATTTTTACAGGAACTCTATCCTTATCAAATGTGAGTGTCTCGGTGCGGTTGCCAACTTCATCATATTTAAATTCTGTAATCGCAACACCGTTTTCCGGACTGTTAATTAAATTCCTGCCTTTATCCATATTCTTAACCTCAATCAGGGCGCCATGGCTATCATAAACGTTCAGATTTACCGGAACAAGTTTACCGCTAACATACTCGTTATCCTGGTCGTATAATTCAGTTTCTAAAACATAGCCGTTCTCATCAACCTTGATAACACGTTTTGACCATCCCCAGTAAAGATTTGACATTTGTCCAATTACATTAAAAACCGAGAAGTTTTCAAGGTCACCATTCTGGTTGGGAGTAAAAGTGAAATAAGAAACTCCAATATCACCACAATTCTCTGCTGTACAATTATAGAGAGTATCGGCTTTAAAATTTGCCATACGGGTAGTATACCCTTTGTCGTTATATGTAAACCTCAGTTCATAGAACGGACAGAAAGGATTCATAACTGTTTCTTCTCCTGCAAGATTGTAACGAAGTTCTTTTACCATCCCATCAGGAAGTACACTCCAGGTCCAGGAATGGATCTTATTCCTGTTTTCAATCATTTTTCCGTCTTTATCCAAAAACATAAGACCCGTTCGATTACCATTGGCATCAAGTGAATACTCGGAAGCAAAAACACCTCCTGATTCAATTGGTTGGTTATCCTTATTGAAATAATGCTTAACCTGTTTATTATCTGAATATTCATAAGTAATTTTTGCAGCTCCCTGCATAGATGAATAGCCAAGAAGAACATTATTCCGGACAAATTCCACTGATAAAAGATGTCCGGTTTTATCATAGGTAAATTTGTAGCTGTTGATGGTTTTCGCCTGATCAGTAGTTAACGGGTGGGTTCCTTTTTCAATATCGTAAGGTGTTTCACTGAATTGCAGATTCCTGTAATATTCCACACCAGTATGCATGTTTTTATTTGTTGTCTTACCGGTACAGGATATAATCCCGAGAACTATTGTCAGGATTATAGGAATAGCTAGTTTACTAAATTTCATATGCTTAACTGTTTTAGTTTATAATAATTAGCAAAAGTATTGATAATTCAGATTTATCAGACATTTTATTGAAAAATAAACAATTGAAATAAGGATATGTTTAAAACTGGTGTGCGGCTTGCAGTAAGCGGTATATTTCTATATTTGCTTAAATTCTAATTCTTCCCATCATGGAAACCTCATTCTTTGATTCCAGTCTGTTCATTTATGTTTTTATGCCTCTGTTAATATTCATGGCCAGGATTTGCGATGTATCTATTGGTACTTTGCGTATAATATTTGTATCAAAAGGTAAAAGGAATATAGCTCCTGTTCTTGGTTTTTTTGAAGTACTTATCTGGATTACTGCCATAAGCAAGATAATGGAAAACCTCGATAATTATATAAATTTCATAGCATACGCTGCCGGTTTTGCAACAGGTAATTTTGTAGGTATGATTATCGAGGAGAAGTTAGCTATGGGAATACTGATGATAAGGGTTTTTGCAAATGAAAGAGGACCTGAACTCGTACAGACTCTGAATCAAAGAGGTTATGGAGCAACAGTAGTTGAGGCCCACGGAGCAAGAGAGAATGTACACCTTATATATTCAATTGTAAAAAGAAATGAGCTGGAAAATGTCCTTGATATAATTACCCGGTTTAATCCAAATTCATTTTATACAATTGAAGATGTAAAAGCAGTTAATGAAGGCATATTCACTCCAAATAAACCCAACAGTATATTCCCTTTTAGTAACATTT
>Ga0209744_1000118_pt1 | contig 25033 bp, 22 predicted proteins | sample BarGraNGADG00311_2_FD_184494 | JGI IMG/M metagenome (GOLD analysis project Ga0209744, IMG submission 184494) | Arctic peat soil microbial communities from Barrow, Alaska - Barrow Graham LP Ref core NGADG0004-311 (SPAdes) (version 2) | ecosystem: Environmental > Terrestrial > Soil > Wetlands >... | reverse complement strand
GACCACCTTCAGTGACGAGGAAATCGTGGAGCGTGTAGCAAAATACATTTGCTACGGAGTCAAATGGAAACCGGCTGATGGCAGCCAGCAGGAATGGAAAGGACTGAACGTCATTGTTCCGTAGCGAATCACAAAGAAAGACTTGGCTGTTTTTGCTTATAGTATTTTTATACAATAATTTGTGAATCAATTTTTAAATAAAAGCCTGACACGAGATAAATTGCAATTTCGCAGCCTATTTATTAGTTATGTTGTCAAAGCGAAAGGAGGATCATAAACATGTCATATTTATTAGTTGAAGCTGATACTTTGGCAGAGGCCAGAAGTGAGGCGCAAAAAAAAATACCACAAGACTCCATGATTATTAAAGAATTTGTCTCCGATACCGGCGGGCCTCATACTATAGTAGCTAGCGGAGTCACACTGGAGGAAGCTCGTATGGAAAGTGAGAAACAACTTCCCGCCAGTTTCACTTTAATTGATAAGAAAGAGACAGAACCAGAATCAAAGTCGCTTCGCATTTCCTCAAATACTAAATACCTGGCAGTTGAGGCAGCCTGGAAATTGGCATTGGCCCAAAAAAATACGGTAGTTCAAAAAGTCGATCTTGCAATGCCTGGCAAAAAAGGATTTCTGGGAATTGGCAAAAGGAAACCCCAATATGATGTTTTGCTACTCAGAAAGGCCATAGTTACTATTAAATATAAATCAAAAGCCCGCATTGAAGTGACCATTGCCAATCCTGAAGAATTGGTAGAAATGAAAATCAAATCTTTGATTGAAAAACTGAGCCTTAAACCAGCGCCTCTTGATCTATATCACCCAGAACAGAAGAAGGCAATGGATGAAATAGAACTGTATGGTAAATCTGCTCTCAAGCCGCTGTTACAGGCTCTCGATGGCTCCGACGAAAATGCCAGATCATCAATAATATATCTCCTTGGCTGTATACAAAATACAAAAGAACAGATCACTCCAATTGCAAATCAGCTTAAGCACAATAGTTCCATTATAAGAAATGAAGCTATATATGCATTGGGAAAGTTTGCTGCAGAAAATAGCACTGATCCCGAATTCCTCAATTATCTTAAGCAAGCCGCATGTGATGGTAATATTCAAGTGCGCGAAGAAGCACAAAAGATACTTGGCAAGCTGAATACCATCCTGCCTGATGTTTCATGGCATACTGGTACAAACACGTGGAGTGAAATCACAGAGGCTTTTATTGCTTTAGAGATCAAAAAACCGGCCCCGGATTTTAAAGGATTGGATTGCCAACTTCAGCGGTTTAGTGCGCAGGAGCGACATGGCGCCTGGATTGATGTAGCCCAAAATATGCAGTGCATTGACTTAGAGAAGTCCATGCGTTGCTATATTGAGGCTCTGTATAACAACCCTATCCCAAATTCTGTAGCCTGGAGTTGGCTTAGTGGGGAAAACAATGGGAAGATGAATATCTTGGCTCCAAATAGTCTGAAAACACGTCAGGTTATTGAAGAACTACGTCGTAAGATGCGTCCAATAAACGAAGATTAGAGCATATTGTATTAGAAGATGTTAGTCCAGAGTTCACTAAATGAGTGTTTCAGCGATAATTTTTTTGGAATATAAGATTAGCATGAGTTTCTGAAAAATGAGCTTTGTCTGAGACAAATTTGGTTACTCTCAATAATATAGTTTGACTGATGTATTATTAAATCATTATAATTTTAATAATTTAATTCTTAAGTTTTTAAGCAAACATTATTTATTTGGCTTATTATTTGAATTTTGAAACTTGTATCTCGTCAAATTCAATTTTTTGTTTGCCATCACTAAAGATTCCCAATAATTTATTAAATGGGTATACATAATCTATATAACTGGTTAAGTCGGGATCCCCATTATGGGGTGCCCTATCCACAAATTGGTCGTTTACGTAAAACGTTATTACGTTGTCAATAACCTGCAGACGGATTGTATTTGAATCGAAACCATTAGTTTTAATGGCCACAAGATTTTTCCAGCCGGTAAGCGTGTAAACATTCTTCACCTTGCCTAACATTTTGACAGATTCAAACCAAATGCCTGCATACCCGTTTGCAGAAATTCCAAACATATAACCTAAGGGTACTATTTTACCTTTCAGGTACCAGGGAATACCTCCAGGTATAATAAATCCGAAGCGATAATTAGTTACTCCGGATTTCCATTTACAACGAAGCTCGATATCAAAAGTAGTTCCTGGTACATCATGTAACTCAATAATTTCGTTGCCACAGTTATAGGCAGATTTGCTTTCTATACAGTATTGCCCGTTTTCAAAAAAAGCTTTATGAAGGCTGTCGTCTGATTCTTTCCAAATCCCTTCATCTTTTGTAAAATGACTTGAAAACACCACTTTCGTTGGTTGTACAGGTGTGGGCTCATATAAAATTGCCGGTATGAGATCATTTTTATATGAGATGAATGTATTGGGATATTTGTTTTCGAAATCGTGAACAATTGAATCATTTATGGTAATATTCTTAAAAATGTTCAGGCTGAAATTCCCGTTTTTATCCTCATAAATATTTATTTCTCCGGCATAATACGCTTTCCCTGCCTGCAACTCTACCACAGCGTTAAGTGAAAAATGATATGCGCCACCGAATAATGCGAAAAGATCGTACCTGCCAGGTTTTGCTGCAAGGTAAATTAAGCTGGAACAATTTAAGATTCCGGTATTTATATCTCTTGAAAACACAAAATTTATAGGGACTTGAGCTAAATTTGAGCCATCAAAATAGCGCAAGGTATAGCCAGCCTTGACTTCAGTCCTGTTTTTTGTAATATATTGTGAGTTTATTTGGCTTTTATCAGTATCATTTAATCGAAAGATTAAAATCGATGCATACTCGCTTTCCGTTTCCTGTTTATCTTTTAGAGGAATTATCTTATCAACCGTTTTAGATATTCCGGAAAAACAAAGTAATGAGGCTGCAATAACAAAAAGTGATTTTTTCATAGTCGTAGAGTTGTGAAAGCTGTAATTTTAGTGCCAATGTTCCAGCGGTTGCTTATTGTCAGTTAGTTTAAATTGTATTGTTTAAAAATCATGTTCAAGTCCTATTCTTATTTCTCTATATAAAGCTTGCCATTATGCTTTCCCTGCCATTTTGCATTTTTGCCCATTCCTTTGGTCATAATTACCAGGAGCTTGTTACCATTGGATGGAGTAACCACTCGCCAACCGGCCCATCCAATCTGTATTATCTTTCCAACAGAATCCTGTAGGTATACTTTTCCATCATCTGTTTGAAAACACCACTTTTCATCTTTACCCAGACGCTTGGTCATATCAGTTGTCCGTTCTTCTCCGATTTCAGATTTGTATGGGCGCGAGTACTCTATTTGGGCGATAGCTGTGGCTTTGCCTTGTATTTCCTCATATAATATATTATCATCTATATCTACACTTGCCCAATGTTCTCCGTCCTGCTTGAAACACAGAATTGATACTGAGTCTGGTATATTTGGAAATAACATAGAATGCATGTGTAATCGGCCAAATTGTGTCCAACACCCACCGTCAGAGTCAGAGCCAAAAAAAATTGACGCTCCATCCCAGTAACTCTTGTATTCTTTTCTTGGACTGGTCGGAACGCTAAGAACAACTCGATCTATTTCTTTTGTGTCACTAGGATCTGTCAAGGGACTCAGCACTAAAAGATCTAAATCTCCGCTTGCCCGACAGGCTATAACAACCGGAACATTTTTGGATGTTTGTTGACTTGTTTTGCCAGACTGAGTGAAAGTGCAACCGGTAATGATTATAAGAAATGATAAGATTATTGTTCTCATAGTTTTCATTTTTAAGTTGATAATTTAAACTAAAATTCATTAAAAATCAATCTCAATATGATTTAATATCCTCGTTTTACAATCGATATCTGCATATATGAATTGCCCACTTTTTAACGAGATAAGATTTGCGCTATATATTTCAGGAGATACTTCTATAGTATTGACCATGACATGGCTTTTTCTATTAACATTGATCATATCTCCATCGCTATCAGAATCTTCATACAGATACGCAATTTTATCTCCTGATTTATTAAAGAGCAAACCAGAAATACCAAGGTCTGTAGTTGCAAAACTAATATTGGTAGTATTCCACAAGTGATATTCAGGATATTCTCCAGAAACCCTTTGATTGTCAATCATTACAAACATCGATTTATCTATAGCGGCCGCATAGGCTATCTTTTTACCATCTTCACTAAAAACAACCTCCTTATTTATATAATCATACCCTCCAGATACTAATTTATCATTAACATATATTCCCCATTTCTTAAGCTTTTTAACTACATAAGCTACATTATTCCCGATGGGACTAGTTATAAAGCTTTTAATATCAGAAACCCCTTGCGATATTTTTATGTCATTTTTCATCATATACCAATCACCATCAATTTTTGCAACATAATAAACAGTATCTCCCGATTGATCAAACTTTACATTATCTTCAATCTTCTCGTATCCTTTGGTAACCTTTTTATTGTTGACCATCACAAACCAATCCTTGCCATTTTGGTATATATACGCAATATTTTTTTCGTTGGGGCTTAAAAATGGCCGACCGATATAACCATCCATAACAGGCGATATTTTTTCAAGTTCGTTTAACATCACATGACCCTTTCCTTTATCATTTTTGTACCTCATGGAATATACCAAATTGTATGAATTATCTTGATTTTTCACATAAACCACTGGCCTGGCAATATGAATATCCTTTGCATCTGCCAGCCATTCGGGTTGAATTTTATTGTCGTTTATTATTGGGAATTCACAAGCGGGATCCAATTTAAGCCCTTTATAAGCTGCTGTTTTAGAATCCCAGATATAGGTGTACTTCTTTTTATCAGGACTTATAAAGAAATCTACATGTAAATCGAATAGGTTATAAGCTGCATTACCCACAACCGGGGAACTAAATCTTTGTATCCCATTATAAAAGCCAAATACCTGATTGTTGTTTTCTTTTGGTATTAGTCCCCAATAGCCAAGGTTCTTCAAGTCATTATCGAAATAATTGTCGATTATAAAATAGACAGGAATTATCTGTTTATTCCCTTTGAACAGGTACACATTTCTTGTGACTAAATTAGATACCAGACTATATTGCGATAATTTATAGACTATATTTTGTCCGTTGTGGTCAAATTGAATTTTATAATAACTATTGAAAATCGAATCTACTTTGTATTGGTGTAATATTTGGTAATGAATATCAGAAGGGAGTTTCTTTAGTATTTCAATATCGCTGTTTGTTTCGGGAAATAACTTAAAACCAGCATTTTCATCGTTAATGAAGAAATCCTTCTCTGCAAATAATTCACCATTAACGTAAACCTGGGCTTTGAATAGCCCAAGTGGCCAGTAACCTTTGTCGGGCCAACCCACACCCTTATATATATATGACGTCTCCCATTCTTTTTTTACATTGAAAGTGGTTTCAGCTTTGCTGAATTCTTCATCGTTCTGGTATCTCCAAATAAAAGATACGTTGAAACTCTGATCAGAAAGTGTTTTTTTTAAATTGTCAACGGTTAGTTTAATATAAATAAACCTCGAAGCTTGGATGAAACAATTATTGTATTGAAGGTGAGCTTCATCTACAATATTATCTGATTCAAAAAGAGCTATATCGCGAAGTCTGATACCTAATGAGTCGTTTGCATTAACCTGTTTAAAAGCGATTAGTAAAAACAGGATAAAGAAATAAACTTTACATAATCTTTTTATTTCATTTTTGTACATCATGTAATTTGGATTTGATAGGACATTCATAAAAAGATTATTACAAAACCTGAAAGCACATTTTTCATTTTTTAAGTTACCTCGATGCAAAATTTAAAACTTATAGTAAACTTTCAGGAGGAATCTCCCTTTTGAGTAACTTACTTCATCCGGAGCACCGGATGAAGTATAATAGCAATAGCCGCTTTGGACATGCAGCGCTATACCAAGACTATTTTTTTCATATGCCGGCCCGATTATTATACCATAATCAATACCTCCCAGGCTTTGGTCCCAGTTGTTGGTTTTTACAAATCCATAACCAAAGTATCCGCCTAATTGAGCATGAAATGGTTTGTCAGGATACTGCGCAAGCCAGGAGAACCCCATGTTATACCTGGCGGCTTTGTCATTCGTATCTTTAAATTTGGCGTTTTCGTATTCAAAATAGCTGCCTAATCTTACTGCTTGCAGAACCTGACGTGTACAAAAGACCTGGATTACAGGACTGACATTTATGTCAACCCACCCCAAACCCCCCACATACACCTTTCTGGCCGGGCAAATCCCAGCTCCAAAACCTATAATGTTTTTTTTAACTTGGTCTTGTGAAAATAGGTTCATTGTCAGCATTACACAAAGAGTGCATAGGATTCCAATTTTCTTGCTCATAATTTCTTAGTTTAATAAATAACAAAACAGGCTAAAAGACATAGAGAAAGGTTACAAAATGAAAATTCGTTACATAATGCGAATATTATTTCTATATTTTTGTAACATTTAAATAAATATTGTCATATCATATTGTCTTTGAGAATATTCTTGCCAGATTCAAACGGTTCGGGGTTCTGATCACGCGGATGGGGAATGAAGTGTATTCAGGAGTCTCCACCATCGCGATGTTCGATGTCGTCACCAGGGAGAGAATTCTGTTTTTCAGACCGGCATGGCCATACCGGATTTCCGCGGTTTTAGTGAATGATCCGGAAATACTTGCGGATCCAGTGCTAAAACAAAAGGCGATTGATTCGGGTAGCAAGGGTAATACGAAAATCATGGAGAAGACCACCTTCAGTGACGAGGAAATCGTGGAGGGTGTAGCAAAATACATTTGCTATGGAGTCAAATGGAAATCGTCAGAGGGCAGCCAGCAGGAATGGAAAGGGTTGAATGTCATAGTTCCATAGCGGTACACAAAGAACGATTTGGATGTGTTTGCAAAGAGTATTTTTTATATAATAATTTGGAAATCCATTCTTAAACAAAAGTCTAACGAGTGATAGACTGCAAAATTGCAGTCTATTTAGTAGCTGGACTAAATGTTAACAACAATAAAAACTAGACTGAGAGGTAGACGATGAACTTACTGAAAAAGATCTTCCAAAAGTACTCGAGCAAAGGGATATCGTCCGAGTTGCTTGCCGATGCTCATTTCAAGACGGGAAACGTCCATGGCCTGCAAGGGAAATGGGAAATGGCTGTTCGTGAATATAAGGCAGCGATTAAATGCAACACAGATTCCCCAGAAGCGCATTTCAATTTGGCAAACGTATATATGCAAATGAAAGATTGGGCAAATGCTATTTCTGAATACAAAGAGACGCTCCGGCTCAGCCCAAAGGATGTTCAGGCACATATCAATCAGGGTAATGCCAGTGGAAAATTGGGCCGTTGGGAGGAAGGCTTATCCGCTTTCCAAGAAGCGCTAAAATTTGAACCTAATAATGGCTCCGCGCATTATAACGCTGGTTACGCCTTTGGGCGCCTGGGGCACAATGAGGAAGCCATCCGCGAGTGGCGTATTGCGGCAAATTTGGGACATGCGGAAGCGAAAAATATTTTAGGTGAAATTCGTGAGCAGGTGTAAGGTTAAGGCCAGCGAAAATGGAAGACAAACATTTGCCCAACCACGGTATGCACCCGATCGCCGAAAAGCTGGCTCTGGGTGATGCTGGCGTTGGGCCCTTTAATAATAGATAGGACGAAAGGAGTCACGTATGGCGTTAATCACTATAGTTATTTTTTTCTTCATTCTCTTACTTCTTATATTTAAGCTTGAACCTATTTGGGATTTTGTTATTTGCGCGGCGATTATGATTCCGTTCATGGTTGTGATTATGGGCTTCTTGGCATGTCTTTTGCTGAAATATGGTACTTTCCCCGCAATACTTGAGTATTCTGGACTATAGTGTACTATCCAATTAATCAATTTGTTAATTTTCAATTTGAAGTTTTTGTATTTTTTTCTTCGTAATTTAATAGCAATTGGTTTGGCCATATATTATTAGGAACTTCAAAAATAAGGTTTAAAATATCATCTGTATTTCGCACATAAACAGTAGCACCTTCTGTAGCTTCAAAATTTGAAAGCGAACCCATAATTTCAATCTTTCCCCATGCTCCTGGGTTAGTGTATTTCTTGTTTACCTTATCAGATAAAACAAAGGACACTGATGAAAACTCTTTGCTTTGGCCTACTTTTAAAACTCTTAGAGTTATTAATATAAAATGATTCCCATTTTTCGCTTTCACTTTCTGCATAGGAGTCTCAATTGCACTCTCAATTTTGACTAAATTAAAACTACCATTATTGAATGTAATAGTCTCTCCTTGTTTTAAATTGCTTTGTTGCGAAAAAGCATTTAAGCTCAAGAACAGGATGCAACAAATCAGGTATAATCCTTTGTTTTTCAATGTGTTTTTCATAATTATTATTTTTGGTTTTATTTTTCGACATATATAGTACCATCCAATTCACCACACCATTTATCATTCGGGTTCATTCCCTTTGTCATTAATATTGCCCGCTGAAGTTTTGGATTACTCTCTAAAGGAATCCAAAAGTAAGAGGAAATGCCGACTTGTTCAACTCCATTCTCTCCTTTTGCTTTATATATTTTATCATCCTCACCTAACCCAGCATAGTAATCCTTTTGACCGGTACCTTTAGTCATAAGTATTTGTGTAATTCCTGTAGGCTTATTAAAGAATTTACCATTAGCTATGATTTTAAAACTTGAATCTTGATTCATAATGTATCTATCATTAGTAAATTGAGTTGATCCCAACCAATATGAGTTTTTTCCTACCCCTTTTACCATTTTAGTTTGCCCCACATTTGGAACAAATTGATATTTCACTATCGAGACTTTAATCGCACTATCATTTTTTAGTTTTTCAAACCAATTTTCATACGCATCATATCCACTCCACGGACACTTTGTCTTCTGTCCAATATCTACAAATTTAATGCGGTTATTACAATTTTTTTTAGCCGATTCAAATGAAATAACTATTTGAAGTCCAATTGGACCTATAATTATTGGACAATTTATTGATGGGTCTGAATGGCTTTGACAACCACCTGTTCCACAAATGCAAATAAGAATAATTGAAATTAATAGCTTAAAATTTTTCATTGTAGTTTGTTTAAATCTAATTTTAAAAAGTATGGTTTTCAATAACGTGTCGTTATAATGTGGTTTTGGTCCTCACTTTTTGCCTCCGCCTATGGTAGTTATCAGATAGGAAAATATTCTTTTCAATCCCTAAGGCAGCGGACAGAGAACCCAGCAGTTACAATGCCGTAATACCTATGCACATCGCTTCTGTCGGAGTCCATGTAGCGATACCAGGCGTTGATAGCCTTAGCATCGCTCTGTGTGGAACTCCACCAATAACCAACTTCACCAATGCGGGAAAATGATCCGTCGTAGCAAGACCCACCAGGAAGAGATGTAAATCTACTGCTATATTTTTCCCCGTTGGCAGTGTCGTTGTCATAATAACACCAAGCAGGTTTTCCTTGTTCTCTGGTTGTTTCCACTCTGTTGCCGTCTTTGCTTCATGTATAGCATCGCCATTCCTGAAAGTGCTTACATTCAGGTTTACTTTGGCCCAGGTTTGTGTCCCTATTTTTATCTCCTGTGCTGAAAGGCTCAGTGTTAGTGTTAAACTGAGCAAACATAAAAGTCTATTTTTCTTGTTCATAATTATTTAGTTTCGATTATTACAATGAGAATGATTTTAGGTAAACCGAACCAGAAGATACAGAGAAATGTTACAAAATGAAGATTCGTTACATAATGAAAATAATATTTTTATATGATGTTTGTAACATTCAAATCATCATAACGATATGTAAATTTATTTCTATTTTCCACTGCCGTCATAATTTTGTGTCGAGGATCTTCCGGATCTACACCTGCAGATAATAAATGCCGTCAAAAAGTACTGCCGGCAGATGCTGATCAGGGACCGGCCGGTCAGGTCCTTCATCAATACTGCCGTCATTTATTGTTGCGTTTTGTGAGAATTAAATTTTGCTATTTTATTTATCGTTATAATATCCTAGTGCCTGTAAGATGATTACTGTTACTATTTCATTATCTATTCGATAAACAAGTCTGTGTTTACTGTTTATTCGTCTTGACCAACAACCGGTAAAGTTGTATTTCATTTCTTCGGGTTTCCCTGTCCCTGTCTTTGGATGTTCCGTTAATTCATCAAACAAAACAGAAAGCTTCTTTAACGTGGCTTAGTCTCCCGATCTCTTATGAAACTCTATATCCTCAATAGCAATAGGAGTTAATTTTAACGTATAACTCATACCCCAAGGAATTTATTTATATCCTCTTTAGGTAATGTTGTAAGCTCCCCTCGTTCTGCCTGGTCAATAGAATTTGCAATACGTTGTTTTATCTCAGGGTCTGAAAAATAGCGATCAGCCTCTGTTATCAAGGTTAATGCATAGGCTTTGCCTTTCCCTCTTTGTACAATTACTTGCACATTTTTATCAACGAGATCAAGGTACATTTTTTGTTTTTGTCTGAACTCTCTTGTATTTATTATTAACATAGCTATTTAAATTTATGTTTTGCGTACCAATATGGTACACAAAAGTAGTTGTTTAATTGAATTTATGCTAATAATTGTGTTTATTTTCTTTTTTTCTTAGCGATATATTTAGAATCTGCTGAATCATCATCCGGTGGGATAAAATTATCTTCCTCGGGAACCGGGTAGGGTTGTGTTCTACTTCTTCAGCTGGTAAACCAGAATTGTTCGTTACAAGATCTATTTTTCGACCGAATATGCTTTCCAGATATATCTCAAGAGAGAATTATTTCCATCCAAATGGAACATCTAAAACGATTGGTTTAGACGATACAGCCATGTTGATTTCTGCAAGTAGGAGTATTAGCAATACTTTTATCATCAAAAATGAATGATTTATTCAATGTCAAGTTATAAAAGATTTTCTATCCAAGCTCCTTTACTGTTAATATTTTTGGATAAATAAAAATTAAGCTCTTTAAGTAAAAAGGAATATGCTTCATTGATGATGTCATCTGTTATGGCACTCGAAAGAAAAATCTTCTCTGAAAAATATTTTGCCTAGTATTGAAGGCCGTCAGCAAAAGCGTTTGCTTCATTATCAAAGGTTTTTGCTAGTCCTGGTCGGTGGGTAGAAGTAGTCATGTCATGATTAAGTTATCTAAGTGGCTAAGTCCGGGCAGGCAAAAAAGCATGTGTTTTGCAGCGTCGGGGCGGTTGAAGGGACGGGCACAAAACTCTTGCTTGCGCGTTGGGAGTCATGTTATCACTAGTCCTTACCGCTAACGGCACGGCAGTTGAGGGAGTTTGCGTTACCAGCGCAGCTATCCGGCCTACTGTCCCGTTTGTTGGCAGGGAATTGTCCCGGTAGCAAGCTGGTATGGCGCAATATTTGCAAAGCAGGGTGCGGCTGGTTTAGGTATCGCGTTACAATGACGAAAGGTATTAGATGTTTGTGATTTTTAAGCATTTACTTCATTGTCCAGATAAGGTGCTGCAAATATTGTGACAAGCAAATTACCCCAACTGACCGTGTTAGCGGTTAGGGCGAGTCTGTCGTATCATGTTGACCTGAAGGTTTAATTTTAATTTTGTCTCGTTATAATGTTGGTTTGTATTGAAGTCTATTTTCTTTTAATCCAATAGGGATGGGCTGGAAGGTTCTTTTGCAGCTTTAGGGCGTAGCGTAGAATTAGTGCGAGCTGCAAATGTACCTGACAGCAAGGGTAATGTGCTAAGTTCAGTTTAGCAATATCAACGACAAGCAATATATGTTAAGAGACAATATTCTTTGGAAAAACCACCTATTCCCTTATTTCATCTATCCACCGGAATATCCCTTTGCCAGTCCAGTAACATATAGGGATAAGCCCAATAATTGTCATGCCAATAAATAGCGTTGACATAAATTTTAAAAGAGATCCATAAGAGCCGAATTTGTATTGCGAATACCAGTCCCAGCCTTTCAATGTTAGCATGAAAAGTAAAAAAAACAATACGCCCACGATAACCATTAATACTTTAGATTTTGATCCTCCAGGTATTAAAAAAATGAGTGGCAAAATTCCCCACGCAGCGGCGCCGGTCAGAAAAAATGCTATGTAAGGCCATAATTTGGTCAAAATTTTTATTGAAGCTTCAGGCTTTCCAACATTGGCTTCAATCTTTATTTCAGTAAGCGCTTTTAAGCTAACTTTCCTCAGATTTGCATCTTCATTGATCAGGTTTAGTATGTTTTCTTTCAAAGCATTTAAGTTTTCAGATGAAATACTTTGGCACAATGTTTCCGCCGATTGGATAGCCTTTTCAAGGTCAAGTTTTGCTTCCTGCAATAGATGTTCATCTTTTGTTTGAAGCCAGAGCATATAATGGCTTTGCGCTCGGATGCCATATAGCTTTGGCATAATTGGAGCATAAGTTTTTTTCCCTTCGGGCTTCAGACCTTCAATACTCAATAAATATTTGGCTGACTCATCAATCGCCTGAGAATAGTCGCCTGATATAAGTTTAGCGCTTGAATTTTTCAACATTGCTTCCATCATAACATCAACTACAGAATTTCTCATAATTTTTGATTTTTTGAGGTTTAAAGAGATTGATGGTTATTTTATTTACTTAGTTTCCATTGTACTTATATACTCCATTATCAGTACCAAACCATTTTGTTCCCTGAGCATCTATGGCAATAGAAAAAACAGTATTATTTTTTAAACCAAGTTCGGTATAGTTTGTCATTATTGGTTCGCCCGATTCTTTTTTACAGGAGCTAGTTAAAATAGCCAATACTGCAATAAAAACCAGGCTTAAAGACTGTCTTTTCATAGTTTTAATTATTTGATTATTTTAGAACTTAGGTTTCTATAATCATTTCTTATTAAAATAGTAATTAAGTCCGATTGAATTTAATAATAAAAAGTTGGGGAATTTTTTGATCGCCTGCCCCGTACCAATGTCTGTTCCAAAGTAATATTCTGGAAGCACCCTTAAATCTATTGCCAGACTTTGAGAAAGATTTATCAAAGTTCCAATTCCTAAACCAATATTCATTCCGCCATAATTTGCAGGCTTAAAATTGGATGGATCACTTAATGAATATGATATTTTATTAAAGTGAGAAATTGCAATTGACCAGTCAAAGTCTATATATGGTTTGATTTTTTGCTTTGGTTTTTTCTCAGGGGAAGCACCTAAAAACCCTTTAATGCCAAGTACCCTAATCAGATGAGTTGTCCCTGTACCCGAACATCCATCTAATTGTGTTGTGTATTCCATTCTGGAGATATGATAAGCCCAATCTACAGCAATATTATTTCCTTTAAAACCAAACTGTAACCCAAAACCACTACCTGGTTTTAATTTAGGCACCAATATCGCATTTTCAAAAGGGAAATAACCTTTTCCATTGAAACTTCCAACAAGAAGGGTATAATCAGCGGAAACGCCTATGTAGAATCTGCCGAAAACCTGCGGTCTTTCAATTGAGGGTGTAACATTATTCCTTGAAAGATTTTGACTCGGGTTTAGATAGGATACTTTAAGATAATTTACCCTCATAGTAGTATTCTGGTTATCCTGAAATCCAAACTGATTTCCGTAAAAGGGGTAAAAATCAGATACAAGTACAAGTTGTTCATTAAGGAAAAAGTAATACTTGGAGCCTGCTTTTCTCACTGTTATCTTATTAAAATCTGATTTATGTACTAAATCTGAGATTGTCCAGCCCTTCAGGTTTAAAAATGTTCCATTGTATTGAAAAATAATATACTGGCCATTGCCGGAAATCCCAAAATTAAACCTGTGATCATGAACGTCTTTACCCCATATCAATGATAAAGCGTTATCACTTTCACCATTAACATAAAGTATTTCTGCTTCAATTTCAAAATCCCTGGTGATATCAATGGTTCGTGTTATCAGATAAAAGGGATTGGTACCTTTCCTGGTTGAAGTTATATCGAAAGCTCCATTACCGATTTTACTAAAATAACTGCTGTCAGCTGACAATCCGGTAGGCCAGCCAACATTATTATTGGAAAAGTCATCAGTGAAGATATTTTCAGAATTCAGATAATCTTCATAATTTGTCTGTGCATGAGAAATCATGAAATAAAAGAAAAAGACCACGAAGTTTAATAATCTTAATTTATTGTTCATTTTTCATGAAAATTATAGTTTGAATTTGTCAGTTCAGAATATCACTCGAAGGCAGGTCTTCAAGACTCTCACTAATATTTTTATTAATCAGATCCTTAGAATTTATAATAGACTTTTAACAGGAATCTCGCTATGGCCATGCCGACTTCAATATCGGTTCCTGATGTTTTATAATAGCCTTTGCCGTATTGCATATGCAACGCTATCCCAATATTATCTTTCTCATAGGCAGGTCCTATCATGATTCCCATATCAGTGCCATTAAGCGCTTTATCCCATTCGGATGCTATTACCGATCCTAAACCTATGTACCCACCTAATTGTGCATGAAACGCAGTGTTCGGATATTGGGAAAGCCAATTAAATCCGATGTTAAATCGGGAGGCTTTGTTATCAAATGATTTAAATGTCGTGTGTTCATATTCAAGATAAACTCCTAACCTTAAGGCATCGCGAACCTGACGGGCATAGTAAGTTTGAATTACCGGGCCGGGATTTCTCGTTATCCAAATATAGGCAGGATCTCCAACCCAAACATCATAATCATATGAGGGGCTAATTCCAGCTCCAAAACCTACAATATTCTTTTTTTCTTGTACCTGAGCGCAAAGACTCAATGTTAACATTAGACAAAGAATAGACAGAATTTCATTTTTCGAGTTCATAAAAATCTGATTTTATAAATTAGTTTCACTTAATACTTAAATTGTTACGCTTTTGATCAATTTATTCTCCAATTTTGAAGTCCACGTTTCAAATTGCCGATGCACCGGTTCCAAGAGATATTTCTTCTTTACGGAAGACTTCTTCACTATTTGTCACCAAACATCCTGACATAATATCGTGCAAACCCTGTCTCTTTTCTGTGAATGCAACCATTATAAAACCCATAAATACAATAATTGCACTTAAAAATTTACCAAAGAACCTTCCTGTTGCTTTGCCAAACTTTATTCGATTGCCATCAATACCTGTAACTTTAATTCTCATTATTCTTTTGCCAAAAGTGGCTTGAGCTCTACTGCTCTCTGAAATTGCATAATACAGCCATCCAACAATTACTGTAAGTACGTTCCGGTCATTCTCATCAAAAGAGTCTCCAGTATTTCTGATTACTGTTATAATCGTCAAGAGAGGAACAAGTATTATTACACAGTCAATTAAATGGGCAGCAACCCTTTTCCAAAAACCAGCATAAATTGAATGGTCAATATTTGAATTTGTTGTTTCCATAGTCAGAAATTTTAGTTTATAATCAGTGACACTGCAATAATAAAATAGAAATGATGGATAGGAACAAACTGTTACATAGTTTAAAAAGTATTTTTTCAGTCTTATCCTTCATTTCTCTATATATAGCTTCCCATTATGTTTTCCCTGCCATTTTGCATTTTTGCCCATTCCTTTGGTCATAACTACAAGGAGCCTGTTACCATTGGGTGGCGTTACAACTCTCCAATCTTGCCAGCCAATCTGGTTTGTCTTTGAATTGATGGTACAACAACCTCTAAATAATGATATATGTTATCACTTTTTTGTTTTCAACTCTTTCAGACGCTGAGTGCATTGGGTTTGTCCAGGTTTCAGTACCAGAGCTTGTTTATAGTCTGTAATGGCCATATCAAATTGACCGAGTTGGGCATAAGTTTCCGCTCGTTGCTGAAAGGCCTCAGCTCGTTGAGGATCCAATTTTATGGCTACGGTCCAATCGGTTATGGCATTATTCAGGTCATTTTGGGCTATCCGTATTTCACCCGCTTTCATACTATATTCAGCGGCCTGAATATGGTTCCCCTTCTTCTCAAATGACTCGGCCAGAGCTTCGCTGGCCCATGGGTCTGATGGAGCTAGCCTGGTCGCTTCCATGAAGTCCGATATAGCTTTATCAATGTCACCCTTCCTGAACCAGACTGTCCCTCGTCTGTCGTACAACTGGAATAAATTTGGGTCTATTTCTAATGCTTTGGTGTAGTCGGCGATTGCCAGATCATAGACTCCTTTCTCCTGATAGGCTAAGCCACGCCAGGCATAAGCAACTTTACTCCGGTCGTCGATCTTGAGTGCCAGCGAATAGTCAGTTATGGCCTTGTCGTAATCTTTTTTAGCGATCAGTGCTTCCGCACGTCCTATGTATGCCAGAAAGAACTTAGGATCAATAGCTATGGCTGCGGTATAGTCTGCAATAGCTTTTTCATAGTCTTGTTTTTCCGACCAAATACTCCCGCGTGCAGAAAAAGCGGGTGAGAACTTTGGGGAAATCTCAATAGCCCGGTTTTGGTCGGCCAGTGCATTATCGTATTCTCCCTTTTGTATCCATAGATTCCCACGATAATGATAGCTCCATATATTACAGGCATCTGTCTCAATGGCGCTCGTGTAGTCAGCTATTGCCTTGTCTATATCCCCTTGTGCCGACCATACACTGCCCCTTATAAATAGCGCCAATGTGAATTCTGGGTTCACTTCAATGGCTTTCTTAAGATCGTTGAGCTCCTTGTCAATATTGCCCATGGTCTGACATATCCAGGCACGTTCCTGATACCCACGGGCCCAGAGGGGATTTATCTCAATCACTTTGGTAACTTCAGTTATTGCCTTGTCATAATCTGTTCCGGTTTTCAGTTCTGCCAGTCCCCGCTGACGATGTGCCCAAAGATCCTTTGGATTAGATGCTATTTGTTTATCCAACTCCTTGAATGTTTCTGTGATAATTGTCTTATTCTCTTTATTACTCCATTTCCAATTTTCTGATATTACCCAACCCAGGTCCGGTGTACCTCGGTCGTCCGGCAAATCGGTTGCATCATAAATCTCATAAAAGATGTTATTCAGCCAAGGGTATTTTTCTATATTGTCAGGATCGAATATCTTAGCGGTTTCGTTGCGTTCCGGCGCGGCGGAGAAACCGAAACGCACTTTATTGGCGTTATTAAAATACCAGGGGAGGATAACATAGTGGTGTCCCTTTTTCAAATCAACCTGTATCACCGATGCCTCTGTCTTTATGGTGGTGGACCCTGGAGTAAAAGTCACCCCCCAAAAACTTCCGCCTGTTCCACCCAAAGACTGTGTACTCTCCACCTGTACCATTAGAAAATGAATTCCCGGAACTACATAAACATGCAAGTCTTTCGCAAGATGAGAAAAGAATTCCAATGATGAAGATACAGCAAGGCCATCAATTGCCCTGACATGTACATTACTTACCAATTCAAATGCAAGATCGGCGAGTTCTTCTTTCGGCAGATCAGGTTGCTTGTACTTTTCTTGTCCATTGACCTTCGGGAATAATCCGATTACTGCCAACACTACAAAAATGAAATGTATCTGGTTTCCGAATGATTTTGTTCTTTTCATAACATTTTTACTTTTTACTTAATCCGGATTATTCATAAATAATCCTGACGATTAATCCTTGAGACAACGAACAGATAATCCGCGCCCCTGATTGTAGCAGAAGTCAATTACATTGTTAGTATCATAGTAAATGCCCCAACCATAGGCCCAGGTTGCTTGATTTCCAGTAGCGCTCCACCAGTAACCACTGACCCCAACTTCTCGAAAAATACATTGAGAACTGAAACTATCAAATAAGCCACCGATTGTGCGACAACCACCCGGAAGGGCTGTAAAACCGCTACTGTTATTGCCGTTTATACGCCAACCTGTGGAACTTCTCAGCTTATAAGAGGGACCAACAATTTCACCTATTTCTAAATAACTAATTAGTGTTTGCCAATCATCATTATTTGCTACATGCCAACCAACAGGCGCTATATTTCTGCTATCATTAACGGCAAACCAGTTATAAAGTTTACCATAGGTTGAATCATTTGCTTGTGTATTTTCATAATCACAACAAGCTCCTGTAGTCAGATTACGCCATGCTGAGCTATCGGTAACATAAGGTATAAGGTCGCCATTACGGTAGTGGTTAACTTTTAAATTCTTAACCATCCAAATCTGTGTTCCAATGGTTGCAGTTTGATAAACGTTGCCGTCAAAATCGGTTACGCTGATTCCTTGCTGTGTAGGAATATTAGAATCTTTTTTACAACTATTGATAAGGATCAATAGACATGCCGCTACTGAGAATGAGTAAAACCAAAATCTGTTTTTCTTCTGCATAGTTCTCATAGTTTTCATTCTGAAATTAGTAACTTATCCTTTATAACATAATGATATGTCGTAAATGATTATTTCGTTACAGAAAAAATATTTCATTAGATTTGTAATACAATCATCTTTTTTTTCATTTCAAACATTATACATGTCCTCGGACTTCAAGAATTTTATCAGCCGTCTGGATTCTGGTAACCAGGAAGCCTGGGATACAATGCGTTTTGAAATGGAACAGATTATTGAACACTGGTGTAAAGAAAGGCTCATAGAAATGCTCTGGGTTTCTAATGAAACCGGAGTACCAAAAAATAAAACACAGTTCTTTAACGAAATATTCAGGCTAATCCGGGAGAAATTCAATGACTCCTTGCCACAATTCGAAAATTTTAAAGAATTAAAGGAATATGTTTTAGCATTGAACTCCTCATATATTCATGATGGTTTCAGAAATTTCATGGTGCTGTTGTCCAAAAACCATGACAAAGCCTGGTGGCGCTTAGATAAGGATCTTAAAATGAAGATGGTATATTGGCTCGTTTCAGCAAAAAGAAGCAATTTAATGGAAGCCGAACAGGTGTATTACGATGCTCTTGCCGTATTTACACAGGTTATACATAAAAAGAAGCCTGACTTCCCGACATCTAAAAATCTGAAATCATATATTTTCAGGATAGCAGAGTTAAAAATGATGGAAATGAATCGTGAGAACCAGAGACAAGAAAAAATTTCAAATTTTGAAATCCTTAAAAGTCTGTCCCTGGTGGAGGAATTATATGACGAAGAATTAGATCTAAAAGTCGAAAACCTTATGTTAAGGCTCGAAACTCAGGAACGTGAAATTCTGTTCAGCAATTACTTTCACAACGAAACTCTGAAAGCGATTGCCTTACGACTTGGTATAACTGAAGAAAATTGTCGCGTAATAAAATTCAGGGCACTGAAGAAAATGAGGACAATGGTAAAAGATATGAACTTGATGAATGCATTGAAATAAGTGACGAAGGGGTATGGAGCATAATTTTGTGATTAAAGAAGGAATAATCGAAAACTATCTGCTACATCGGTTAAGTGAAAGGGAAACCGATGATTTTGAGGAGCATTTGCTTTATTGTAAAGAATGCCGCAACCTGTTGATGGAAACAAAAGAAACAATGGCCCTGGCTCAATACATGGCTATTCATACCGCCAGTGGAGGAACGAAGGAGGTTTTTACTCAAAAAAGAGTTTCATTTTACACACCCTGGATGAAAGCCGCTGCAGTATTACTTATTATAGTTTGCTCTTCCGGCATAATTTGGTACCTGCTACAAAAGCCAACAGAGGCTACCGTCCAGAGTGAAAACAAAACCAATCCGATTAAAAATATCGATGATTCAGTATCAACTAAAAATGTTTCTCATGATTTGCCAATAAATAAGCTTGCAATAAATTTCAGGGAAAAAAGTTTTCGAAAGCTGCCCAGCTTTGAGGCTCAAATTGGTCAGGAATACCGTTCAGATGCGATTGAAATAAATTCCCCTAAAAGCATGAAAACCTATATCTCTTCCGAAAATATTGATTTTCAGTGGCAAAAAACAGATATTAAATCGCTTGTTCTATGTTTATATGATAATCAAGGCAAATTGATATTTCAAAAAGAAATATCATCCATATTTATTTTAAAACAGAGACTTCAACCTGGATTATATTATTGGCAGCTCGAAACAGAAGATGATATTGTTTATACTGGGAAGTTTTTAGTTGTAAAATCTGTTTCAAATACCAAATAAAACAAATCCTGCCCAGGATTTAGGACTTGATTTTTTTTTCAGCATTGAGAGTTTTGCTGCCCTGAGTGCATCGGCATAGCTTTTGCCAGATATATTGGCCTTGTAAAACCCTATCATAAGTAACTTGCTATCGAGATCTCCAACCCTCCAAAGGGAAAGAATAATATTTGATGCACCTGCATACATAAGGCTTCTTGAAAGACTCATAATTCCTTCACCTTTAATCACTTTACCGACCCCTGTTTCGCAAGCGCTGAGCACAATCAAACTGGCGTTCAATGAGAGTCCATAAATTTCGCCGGCATATAAAACCCCATCGTCATTTTGAGTATTAATCAAAGTTGAATCTTTATTTGCAAATGCCAGCCATGATAATTCAGGTTCTTTGTTATTAGCAAAAGCATGTGTTGCTATATGTAAAATATTGTAACGAGGCCCCTCGTTTTTGAATGCTGTTTTCGTTGATTGCCCATAAGTGTATGTAACGGCCGTTCGGTTAGCTTGCTTAAAAAGTGATGCGATTTGTGTTACTTCTTTTTCAGAATTGGGTAATTCCCTGAAATATTGCTGGCCACGAAGTGGTTCAAAAAGCGTAGAATCTGAACCATACTTCTCGGCAAAATCATCCCTTTGAGTGGCAATAGCATACATATTGTCGCTTTTGAACACGGGAGCAAACCCGGCAAAATCCAGTAAATTCTTATTATTAGTTTGTTCGGGTTTTGCAGACTTGATTTTATCCAGCCAGATAGATGCTGAGAGTTGATAAGTGACAGTATATTTTTCAATAAGATATGATGGCTCACTTGATGACCCTCCTGTTATTATTGCTTCAAAAGGGATACTGCTTAATATTTGATCTGGTATAATAAGCAAATTTTTAGCTCCTTTTAGCATTGGAACCACAGGTCCAATAAGCGATTTGTATAACCAATAGCCCTCTTTATATGTTAATTCCTGGTTATTTTTACGAATACTCGTCAAAAAGGATTTTATTCGAGAAGCAAGGCTCGTATCTGAAGGAAGTTCAAAAAAAACCTTTTTATCAGGAGTAATAATTAATGCATAAGTTTTTTCTTTCCCGGCGAAATATTCTACCAAAGTTGAAGACGCTGGCAATTTTTTTTGAATATCATTAATATCTGCGATTTTAGATTCCTTTAGGAGGCCTGTTATCTGCGGATAAACAGCGTTAATGCTATCAAGAAATTCTTTATTCTGAAATTTTATTGAAAACAGGATGCTATCGATATTTTCTTTAAGAGGATTTTGATTATTGGCATCTGTTTCCCGTTTCGTTTCATAGTAGGTTATATTTGACCGAAAACTCCGCTCTTTTTGAATCACTTGCTCCGGAATACCTGCACGTAAGAGAGATTTTGGCTTTAGAAGTGATTCTAATAAAACCGAAGCCTTGGATTTTTCAAAAAAATAAAAAGCATCGGTAATATAAGAATTATCCTGACTCAGGTTATATAATTTATAGAGCACTGCTACCGCTTTGTTGCAAATCTCATCAATATCCTCACCCATATAGAGTTTGGAGTTTTCAGAGGTAATTTCAGATTTGGCTTTTTCTGCTTCAATTATGGCTTCTTTCAAATAAACCAGTGCTTTTTGCAGATTTCCCTGCGAAACATCTTTGGTTTGAGATAAAATACCTGCTTTCTCCATGAGAGTGCGCATCATGATTTTGTGATCAATTGCATTATTCAGCAAAACGCTGTCAGGCAGATTCAATGGTTTGTTATCCGATAGATTGTAAACAAATGCCGAGTCAAGGCAATCGAGTGCTTTGTAAACTTGTCCTTTAGCGAAGTAAGTGTCGGCAAGATGATTTAGATGGTCTGCAATTTGAGGAGAGGGCTTAGAGAATATTTTACGTTCAGTTTCCAATGCTTTTGAATAATTAACTATTGCTGAATCGTATTTATGACTATTCATATAAATGTTTCCTTTGTTGAAGTATATAATAGAAGTAGTTTCGCTTACTTTGTCTTCTGAATTTACACTAATCTCTAAATCTTTATTTTGATAAAACAAAGCTGAGTCAAATTTGGACAAACGTTCATAAATATTTCCGATGTTCATATAGCTTGACCCTATATCAACATGGTTTATAGCCAATGTTTTCAACCGAATATCGAGAGCTTTTCTTTGGTACATTAATGCTTTCTCATAATCGCCTTTTTCGAAATAGCTACATCCTATATTATTATAACTCCATGCAATAGCCGGGTGATTTTCATTAAAAATTGTCTGTTTGATAGTCAGTCCTTTTTTTTCATATTCCAGGGCTAAATCAAAATCACCTTTGTTATAAAAAATATTTGCCAGGTTATTATAGCTTGCTGCAATATCTTCATGGTTGGGAGGGAGCACTTTAAGCCTTATACTCAGTGCTTTATTTTGGTATTCAGCAGCTTTGTAATAGTCTTTTTTTGATCCATACATATTCCCCATATTATTATAATAGGCGGCAACTGATTTATTGTTTTCACCAAAAAGAAGAACATAAATTGCTTTAGCTTTATTCAAGAAATACTCAGCTTTATCAAGCATTTCCAATCTTTCGTATGTAATACCCAGGTTACCTAGAGAACCAGCCGTTTCTTTGGATATTTCTCCGTAAAGTTTCCTGTTAATCTCCAGGCTTTTGTTCATGTAATCCAATGCCAATTTATTATTACTTGCCTTAAGTTCTAATAATGCAATTTTTTGATAAATAGAAGCTATCCGCTTATGACCTTCTCCATATAGGCTTTTGTATATAGCCAGGGCATTCAGGTAATTTCTTTTAGCATTATGGGAATCAGCTTTTGTAAAATATATAGCAGCTGAATCATAGCAGGCAATTGCTTTAAGGGTATCTCCCAACGTATAACCTTGTGAACTTAATTGCCCGGAAATATGCGTGCAATTCAAAATAATCGTAAGGGAAACTAAGACGAATAATTTGTTCATTTTTGACAAGTTTGGTCATTCAAATATAAAAAGGTTTTCAGTCATTGAACTTTTTGGTAGCTATGTTTTTATTATATATGTGAATTAAGGGTTAAACAAATTATTCAAACGACAAGTTATAAATGATTTTCTAACCAGGCTCTCTACCTGTTAATATTTTTTGGAGAAATAAAAATAATTGTTAAGATTTTAGTTCAACTCTTTTAATAACTTCGGTAAACTAAGAAAAGAATTTTAATCCTGATAGACGAAATTCGAACTCATTTCTTTGGTCAGGATGTTTTAAACTGAACTATTATCCGGTCTCTGGTGTTAAACATTAATCAATAACTTAAACAATCGATGATTAATATACCAAATATAGATAAAAAAAGGATTATAATAGCAGGATGTGGATTTGCAGGTCTGACATTGGCTAAAAAACTTAAAAACAAAGGTTACCAGGTAGTTATTCTTGATAAACATAATTATCACCAGTTTCCTCCGCTTTTTTACCAGGTTGCTTCTGCTGGACTGGAAGAGAGCTCAATCCTCTTCCCTCTTCGAAAGATATTTCAGCATTATAAAGATTACCATCTTAGGAAGGTTGAGGTAGAATCAGTGGATACAGCTAATAATCTTCTTATTACATCAGCCGGGGAAATTAATTACGACTATCTTGTTTTAGCGCATGGCGCTACAAATGCATATTTTGGCTCTGCCCAGATGCAGAAATATTCAAGAGGTATGAAAACAATTGCAGAGGTATTGGATTTGAGAAATTCTCTTCTGATGAACTTTGAAAACGCAGTTACAGCCCAAAATGCTGAAGACAGGGAAATGCTTCTGACTATTGTAATTATAGGAGGTGGTCCATCAGGCGTTGAAATAGCCGGAGCCCTTGCAGAGATGAATAAATATGTCCTTTCAAAAGATTATCCCGAGTTTAAAGAGATAAGGGCAAAAATATTTCTTATTGAGGCTGTAGACAGGGTGCTGAGCACAATGTCGCGGAAATCTTCAGATAAAGCCAGGAGTTTCCTTGAAAAAATGGGAGTCCATGTACTTACAAGCACAAAAGCCACTGGTTGTGATGAAAAAACGGTCTTTATTGATTCAGGAAAAAGCATCGGTACAGGTATGATTATCTGGACTGCCGGAATTACAGGAAACCAGACCGAAGGTTTAAATGCGGATTGTTTCTCCAGAGGCGGAAGGATCAGAGTCGACAGCTATAACAGGGTTTCAGGATATCCTGATATCTACGCTCTTGGGGATATCTCTTTGCAGACCGGGGAAAGATATCCTCAGGGACATCCTCAGGTTGCCCAGGTAGCTATTCAGCAGGCACAGCTTTTAGCTGAAAATTTTAAAAGAATGAAAAGAAATAAATCCTTAAAAGAGTTTAAATACAAGGATTTAGGTACTATGGCAACTGTTGGAAGACATCTTGCTGTGGTTGAGCTTCCCTCTGTCCGTTTTCAGGGTGTCTTAGCCTGGTTTGTCTGGATGTTTATTCATCTAATGAGTATAATAGGTGTAAAGAATAAACTAATGATTTTCATGAACTGGGCATGGAAATATTTTACTTACGATCAGTCTACCAGATTAATACTCAGGCCTAAGGGTTGCGCAGATATCTCATCAAATAATTACTCAACTCCGGAATAAATTATCAGTTAATGATTATGTTGGTTTAACCTCAACCTTAACCTCAACCTCAACCTAATCCTTCATAGGCGTTTTCCGCATGTTGAAGTATGTCAGGATTACCGCGAAAAGAAGTGGTAATACCCCGGCAAGAATAAATAACATATCAGCCGGCAATCTGAGCCATGCCAGGTTCATAATATGTTGTTGTCCTGAGAACTCAAAACTTCGTGCGTGCCAGTAACCATTTTTAATTACATCAAGTAATTGAAGAACTCCACTGGGGAATA
>Ga0209744_1000115_pt1 | contig 25137 bp, 22 predicted proteins | sample BarGraNGADG00311_2_FD_184494 | JGI IMG/M metagenome (GOLD analysis project Ga0209744, IMG submission 184494) | Arctic peat soil microbial communities from Barrow, Alaska - Barrow Graham LP Ref core NGADG0004-311 (SPAdes) (version 2) | ecosystem: Environmental > Terrestrial > Soil > Wetlands >... | reverse complement strand
CCGCCGCCGCCGAGTCTGAACCGGCGGGCGCAGAGCGGGGCCAGTTCTCGCAGCAGCATGCTGAGCCGGTCCTCGCCCGAGGCGCGGTCGTGCCAGTACGAGACGCCGCCGTCGACACCGACGACAGCGTAGGGTGGCGAGGTGCCGCGCTCGACGAGTCGGGCGGCGTGGTCGGCGAAGCCCATCGGCGGCCCGCCGCCGCGACCCGGCAGAGCGAAGCAGACGGGCTGCGGGTCGCCGTTGCGCGTCCCGGGCGGCCAGGCGATGCTGTAGCCGACCGGAGCCTCGACGTAGCGGGAGTGGAGCGTGTGGTCGCGGACCGTGACGCCGGAGCCTCCCGGCAGCAGACCGGAGCCGTGCAGCTCGTCGCCGGCGGCGGAGAGCCAGTCGCGCCAGGGAACGACGCGGCCGGCGATGCCGGCGGCGGAGAGCCAGTCGCGCCAGAGAACGACGCGGCCGGCGATGCCGGCGGCGAGGAGGGCGCCGGCAACGATGCCGGCGCCGACCACGAAGCCGCGGCGCGTGACGCCGGCCTCCCGCGACCAGACGTCGATCGCTGCACGCACAACGTGCCCGGTCTCATCCATGACGAAGATCGTACACCTCGCGTTGAAGGACTCGTGGATCCACGGCCCCAGGAGCACGCAGAGTCCGGGATGGCGTACCATGATTGTGAACCGCCTGAACACGACCCGGGGAAGGCGCAACTGTGAGCCAGGACGAAAGACGACCGAGCGACGCCGCGACGCCCACCATGGTGGCAGTCGCCGCGGCGGTCGGCGCCCCCGAGTTCCTCCTCCCGTGGCTCGACCGTTTCTATGACGGCGACGATGTCGAAGTCTTGCTGGCGGCCGGCGGACCGACCGGCCTCGCAAACGTTGAGCCGGAGCGCCTCGAACGCGCCGTGCGCCGCGCCGTCCTGGACCGCGACGAGGCCGGCGCGTACGCGCCGGCCTCCTTCGCCGACCGTCTCGACATCTGCGCGATGTTCGAGGGGTGGCGGGACGTCCCTGGCGACGTCCGCCGGCGCCTGGCCGACTGGGCCACCGACGACTACGCGGCCTCGGTCCGCGACGACCTCGAGGCGTTGAAGTCCGGCGATCCGGGCGACTCCCGGGAGATCGACTACACCTATCTTCTGCTTCCCGAGGCGGAAGCCGTCATCGCCGCTGAGGAGCACGTGTACTTGTGGCCCTGCGATTGCCGGGCGATCGTCGGGAGCTGCGACAAGCCGGTCGACGTCTGCCTGCGCTTCGACAACGAGCGCGGGCTCGGCCGGGAGATCTCGCGGGAACGGGCGCTGGAGATCCTGCGGATGGCCGACGCCGCCGGCCTCATGCACACCGACTACCTCGGGCGCAGCGCCGGCGACACGCACGCCATCTGCAACTGCTGCACCGACTGCTGCTTTCCGCACCGGGCGGCGGCGCGGCTGGACGCTGAGAGCGTCTGGCCGCGCCGCCGCCACCTGGCCGTCGTCGATCTCGACGAGTGCACGCGCCGCGGGATCTGCGCCCTGCGTTGCCCGTTCGACGCCGTCACAATGAGCGCCGACGACGAGCCGGTAGTCGAGGCCGCCGCGTGCCGCGGCTGCGACCTGTGCCCCACCGGCTGCCCAGCCGAGGTCATCGCCATGCGGCCGCTCGGCGCTCTGGCCTGAGCCGCGCAGCGCCGCCGACCGCTCAGAGTCCGGCGATGACCGCGTCGATACGCGCGACCAGGTCGTCCGGCAGCGGCGGCACCTGGTGTGTCGCCATGAGTTCGCGCGCCTTCTGCCGGGCTTTCTCAGTCAAGTCGAGACCCCCGCTCTCGAGCCAGCGATCGTGGCTCATGCGGTTGAGCAACGCGGGCCGCCACTGGCTGTCGCGCAGGTGGCGCGACGTGTGCCGCTGACCGAGGAAGTCGCCGCCGGGGCCGACCTTGACCAACACGTCCACGGCCAGGGTCTCGGGCGACACCTCGATGTCGGCCAGGAGGCAGCGATTGCGGGCGATGAACTCCGCGACCATGACGAGCTCCTCGAGCGAACCCGTGAGCCCGAAGTCGAGGTAGCCGCAATCGTGGTTGAGGTTGGAGCCGAGCTGCATCGATAGCTTGGTCAGCTCGTCCGCCTCCATGCCCGCCTGGGCATCGATCACCTGGGCGTCAGTGTGGCCGCTGAAGCCCCAGTTGGGCAGGTCGAGCCACTTGGCCATCTCGACCTCGCAGGCGTAGGCGCGCACGAACTCCGGTGCGTTGTACATGGACTGCGCGGTGGCCATGTCGAGGACGTTGGGTCCCTGGCCGATGACGAAGGGCGCTCCCGGGGCACGCAGCTGGTGCATCACCAGGCCGAAGAGCGCCTCGGCGATACCGAGCGTCACCTGGCCCGCCGTGGTGATGGGCGCCGTTCCGCCGGCGATGGGCGAGGGACAGTACGTCGACGGGATCCCCCGGTCGGCGCAGAAGAGCAGCTTGTCGACGGTCTCAAAGGGATGCTTGAGCGGGCTGACCGGCTGGTTGTACATGACGAAGTACGGCTTCGCGCGAAGCTCCTCAGCGCCGCCACGCACCTCGCAGGCCATGCGCCACATCGGCTCGACCGTGTCGACGCCGCCAGCCGTCATCACCAGCGGCTTCGTGGTGGCCTTGATCATGGCGCGGAACTGCTCCGGGTACGCACGCTGCGCCTCCATGTCGTGCGGGTAGGCGCCCGACATGACGAAGTCGATGTCGGGCAGAGCGTCGCAGAGGCGCGCCGCCACGGTGACGTCGTCCAGCGTGGCCAGACGGCGCTCCCCGGTCTCGAGATCGAACAGATGCATGAGGTCGGAGCCGTTGCCGTAGTACGAGTTGCGGCCGCCCAGCTCCATCGCCGGCTCGCCGGCGCGGTCGCAGACCATGAAGCGCGCCGGCACCGTCTCGCGAGCCTTCTGCACCAGCTCCGCCGGCACGTGCACGAGACCTGCGTCGTCGCGCGTGCACCCGCCGGCGAGCATGACGGCCTCGCCCTCCTCGTGAAGCACCTTCATGCCGATGTCGGCGAGCATGCCGAGGGCGGTGTCGTAGATCTGCTGCTTCTGCGGCTCAGTGAGGAAACTCGGCCGGCCGACGCCGATCTGCTTGCTCACGTCTGTCATCGTGTCTCCTGACTCGCAGGTCGCGCGGATGCGCCGATAAGCTCAACGGTAGTTCCTGAACTTTACCTTGTGCTGCTCGTCAATGCACGCCTAATTCGTCCTCTGCCACCCGGATTAGCGACTTAAGTTTCGCCGCTACCTCGTCTGACAGCGGCTCGGGCACGTGTGTCTCGAGGATCCTGCGGGCTTCCACGAGCGCGCGGTCGTAGAGGCTCGTCGACCCGGATGCGGCCCAGTCCTCCCGGACCCTCCGGTCGATGAGCGTCGACCGCGACTGCCCGCGCATGCCCTTGTAGGTGTCGTCGTGTGAGAGGAAGTCGCTGAACGGACCCACCTCGGCGATGACGTCGACCGAGAGCGTCTCGTCGGTGACCGGGATCCCCGGCACGCAGAACTTGACCATGCGCGCGAACTCGGCATCCATGACGAGCTGCGCGTAATCGATGGTGACGCCCGATTCCAGCATTCCCTGCCCGTAGATCAGGTTGGCCCCTGCCAACGCCGGCAACAGGTAGAAGCGCGCCAGGCAGGCGACGCCGGCGCCGATCATCGCGCACTCGGGGCTGCCCACCGAGGCGCTGGCGAAGCGCAGGTCCATGGCGGTCGTCGACGACCCGTAGATCACGGGCGCGCCCTTCACCGTGAGCTGCGCCAGCGTGATGCCGGCAAGGACCTCCGCGTTGTGCACCACGAGCGTGCCGGCGAGGCTGACCGGCGAGGAGCCTCCGGCCATCGCCATCGAGAACACGTCGACCGGCACGCCGCCGCGCACGCCTTCGATGATGATGCGGCAGGCGTCGGCGACCAGCTTGAGCGGGCTCACGGGGCACGTCAGGAACGAGACGATCGGCCGTTTGCGCAGCTGGTCGTGCCCGCCGACGATGGCCGCCGCCATGTCGATGATCTTGCGGGCGCAGAAACCCGAGAGAGGACCGATGGTGGCGTGCTTGGTCGTGTTGTTGAAGATCGCCTCGGCGTTGTGCAGCGCGGCCGTGTGGGGCGGCACGTCGTGGGCACCCAGCGGCCGTTCGACCACGTCGATCTCGGAGAGCGCGTCGTTGAGCTTCGTGCAGTCGGCGACGTCCTGCTTGAGCGACTCGTGCAGCTCGCCGGTGTACCGATCGACGACCTGGATGCCCTCGCCGAAGTTGGTGAACCCGACGCGGCTGTCCTCGAGCACCACGTCGTTGGCCGGGTCGCGGCCGCACATGACCACCTTCGGCGGGGTGGAACGGATGGCGTCTTCGACGAGGTGCGCCGGGAGGCTCACCACCCGGCGCTCACGGTCCACGTCGGCCCCGGCGTCCTCGAAGATCTGAAGGGCCTCGTCGTCTTCGACGAAGACGCCCGTCTGCGACAGCACTTCGAGCGTCGCCAGGTGGATCTCGCGGAGCTCGTCGTCGGTGAACACCTCGAGCCTGAAGCCGCCGCTCTTGCGCGCGCCCGCGCGCGAGTTCCGCCTCATCTCGCGCCTCCGCTCGGCGTCGTGCGCTCCTTGAACCGCTCGACGCAGTTCACCGGCACGTCCAGCACCCGGGCGATGTTGAACTTCGCCTCGATCTGGTTCGCCTGCCACGGCTGGCTGATGGCGTAGCTGTGGATGCGGCCGAAGCCGTACTCGTTGCGGACGTCGGTCATGACCACCGGGTCCGAGAGGTCAAAGGGTGTCACCCCGAGCTTGCTGGCCGGCAGCCTGCTGCGCGCCGGCTTCCCGGCCACCGTCCACGACATCAACCGGGACGCTGCGACCGCGCTTCTGGAGGCGGGCGCCTCATGGGCGGGCTCCGCCGCGGAGACGGCCCGCGTCTCGGACACCGTCATCACCTGCCTGCCCTCCCCCGAAGCCGTCACCGCGACGGTGGCCGGCGAGCACGGCATCCTCGAGGGGCTCGCCTCCCGTGGCACCTGGATCGACATGAGCACCAACGACCTGCACGAGCCTCAGCGCCTCGCCGCCTAGCTGCCGAGCAGGGCGTCTCCACGCTGGAGTCACCGGTGACCGGCGGCGTGCACCGGGCGGCGGCCGGCATGATCACCGTCCTCGTCGGCGGCGACGAAGCCGTCTATCAGAAGCATCTGCCCGCCTTCGAGGCGATGGGCGGCAGGGTCTTCTACATCGGCAAGCTGGGCCAGGCCTCGGTGATCAAGGTGATCACCAACATGCTGGCCTTCATCCACCTGGTGGCCGACGGCGAGGCGCTGATGCTGGCCAAGCGCGGCGGCGTCGACCTGAAGCTGGCCTGGGATGTCATCAAGGCCAGCTCGGGCAACAGCTTCGTCCACGAGACTGAGGGCCAGCTGATCCTGAACGGCAGCTATAACATCAACTTCACGATGGACCTGGCCCGCAAGGACCTCTACTTCGCCCATTAGATGGGCCGGGAGTTCGGCGTACCTCTCGAGCTCGCCGGCTTGACCGAGCAGATCTTCGCCCGCGCCAGGGCCATGTACGGCGGCGACGCGCAGTCGCCGACGGTCGTCAAGATGCTCGAGGAGGCCGTCGGCACGGACCTGCGCGCCCCGGGCTTCCCCGCCGAGCTGGAGCCCGAGTGATGGACTTCTGCATCCCCTCCGAGCCGCCGGAGTGGAGCCTCGAGCGTCGCGACTATCCCGTGGCGGAACCGCTCGATGTCGATACCGACGGCTGGATCGTGCTCGGCTTCGAGCTCGACGAGGAGCGCCTTGCGGTGACGTGCATCTAGAACTATGTCACGGTCGCGCACCGGATCGCGTGACCCAAATATCGCCGTGCGCCGGCGATTCTGCACAATGTTCTTCTGAGTGCTTGACTTGGAGAACAGCCGGCCGAATACTGCTGGTTTTATGTGTTTCGACGCGCGACACGATCGCCGCGCCGTCACTACGAGCTCGCTGAACGCGCCGGGAGGCTGCGTGGACTTCCATGGCGGTTCGGTTCGGAGCGAAGGAGACAACTACGATGGACATCAGAGATTTCGCGATGGATTTCTTCTCCCTCAAAGGCAAGAACGCCATCGTGACCGGCGGCAATACGGGACTTGGCCAAGCCTTTGCTCTGGCGCTCGCCAAAGGCGGTGCCAACGTCTTCGTCCCCAGCATCATGGACGACGATGGTTCCACCAAGGAGATGATCGAGGCCGAAGGCTGTCGTTACGAGTTCATGAAGACCGACATCACCGCGCCGGGCGCCCCCGAACAGATCATCGATGCCTGCGTGGAAAGGCTCGGCTCGATCGACATCCAGATCAACAGTGCGGGCATCTGCCCGCTCGCGGAGGTACGGGACTTCGGCCGACCCCAATGGGACGCGACGATCGCCGTCAACCTGACGGCCGCCTTCGAGATGAGCTACGAGGCCGCGAAACAGATGATCCCCCAGCGCAGCGGCAAGATCATCAACATCTGTTCACTCTTCTCCTATCTCGGAGGGCAGTGGTCGCCGGCCTACGCGGCCACCAAACACGGCCTGGCCGGCTTCACCAAGGCCTACTGCGACGAGCTCGCCCAGTACAACATCCAGGTCAACGGAATCGCGCCCGGTTATTACGCGACCGAGATCACCAAGGGGACCCGAACCGACCCGGAGAAGAACAAGCGCGTGCTGGACCATATTCCGGCGGGCCGCTGGGGCGAACCTCTTGACCTGATGGGCGCCGTTGTCTTCCTGGCCAGCCGGGCATCGGATTATGTCAACGGCCATGTCCTGGTGGTGGATGGCGGTTACCTCGTTCGCTAGGGTAAGGAAAAGGAGCGACAACTCGATGTCGGGCAAGTACATCATCGGCGTGGACGGTGGCTCGCAGAGCTCCAAAGTCGTCGTCCATGACCTCGAGGGAATCATCGTCAGCGAGGGCAGGCAGGCCCTACGTCCCATGAACCGCCCCCGGAACGGGATCGTGGAGCATCCGGACGACGATCTGTGGGATTCGATCACCGCCGCAAGCCGACAGGCTATGGCGAAGTTCACCGGCGACCCGCGGGACATCATCGGTGTGGGCCTGTGCACGATCCGCTGCGAGCGGGCCGTCCTCAAGGAAGACGGATCGCTGGCGTCGCCGGGCATGAGCTGGATGGACACCCGCGCCTACCAGCCCTACGTGCACGATGACCCCGCGGCCGCCTATGTGACCACGTCCTCAGGGTATCTCACCCACCGTTTCACGGGGCGATTCAGCGATACCGCCGCCAACAACATCCTGGGACAGTGGCCGATCGATACCGACACCTGGCAATGGAGCGAGGATCCGGCGGTTCTGGAGCAGTGGAACATCCCCCGAAAGATGCTGTTCGATCTGCAGATGCCGGGAACCATCTTGGGCTCTGTGACGCGAGAGGCCGCCGAGGCGTCGGGCATCCCCCAAGGGATCCCCGTGGTCGCCACCGCGAACGACAAGGCGGTCGAGGCCCTGGGTTCTGGATCCCTCGACGAGAAGACGGCGCTCATCTCCCTGGGCACCTATATCGCCGCGATGGTGCATGGGCGGGAGAACCTCAAGACAGCCAGCCAGTTCTGGACGAATTTCGCCTCGATCCCCGGCAAGTACCTCTACGAGAGTCACGGCATACGTCGGGGAATGTGGACGATCAGTTGGTTCACGGATCTTCTCGGCGAGGGTGTCGCCGAAAAGGCCGAGTCCCTGGGGCTTTCCCCCGAGCAGTACCTCGAACGTGACGCGGAGGGGGTCCCGGCGGGCAGCGACGGTCTGATGACCGTCCTGGACTGGCTTGCACCAAACGACCGTCCGTTCCGCAAGGGCGTGATGATCGGGTTCGATGCTCGTCACACCAGAGCTCACATCTATCGATCGATCCTCGAGGCGATCGCCTTGACGATGAAGAACCGGGTCGACGCGATGTGCGCGGAGCTCGGGATCTCCCTGGATTCCATCGTCATCTCGGGGGGCGGCGCAAGCAGCCCCCTGTTCATGCGCATCTTCGCGGATGTGTTCGGGATCCCCTCGTCGAGGACCGTGGGAAGCGGCGGGGCGAGCCTCGGTGCGGCCATCTGCGCGGCGGTGGCGACGGGCGTCTACCCGGACTTCGAGACCGCCGTGGGTAGGATGACCAAGAGCCGCGAGTCGTTCGCACCGGACCCGGCGAACGCAGACGTGTACCGGCGGATGAATGCGGCCGTCTACCAGACCATACGTGACGCCACGGATGAGATCCTCGAGCGGACCTATCCGATCTTCCACTGACGCCGACGCAAAACGCGAACACACAAAGGATCGCCATCATGCACTTGAGCAGAGAGGCCATCGTCGAAGGCGTGCAGCGCATCGTGGGACCAGAGGACGTCATCACCGACGAAGAAGTCCTCAGGGAGAGCAGCCACGATCGCTTCCGGCTGTACGAGGACGTTCATGGTGTCTATACGCAGCCGATCCCGGCCGCGGTGGCGATGGCACGGAGCACCCAGCAGGTGGCCGAGGTCCTGACATTCGCCAACGAACACGGCATCAACGTCGTTCCTCGAACGGGGCGTACGGCGACTGAGGGCGGTCTTGAGACTGCGGTAGCCGACTCGATCGTTCTCGATGGCTCGGCAATGAACCAGATCATCGAGATCGATACCTACAATATGCAAGCCACCTGCCAGTGCGGTGTTCCGCTCCAGGTGTTGGAAGACCGCTTGCGGGAGCAGGGGTGCACTACCGGACACTCTCCCCAGTCGAAGCCCGTGGCCCAGATGGGCGGCCTCGTGGCCACCCGAAGCATCGGTCAGTTCTCCACCCTGTACGGCGGTATCGAGGACATGGTTGTCGGCCTCGAGGCCGTGTTCCCCGATGGTACCGTGACCCGGATTAAGAACGTCCCCCGTCGGGCGGCAGGCCCCGACATCCGCCACGTCATCATCGGCAACGAGGGGGCCCTGTGCTACATCACCGAGGTCACGGTGAAACTCTTCCCCTACCTGCCTCAGAACAACGTGTTCCTGGGCTACACCCTGGAGAGCATGAAGACCGGTTTCGAGATCCTTCGCGAGGTCATGGTGAACGGCTACCGGCCTTCGGTGGCGCGTGTCTATGATCCCGCCGACGCTGCCTTCCACTTCTCCCACTTTGCCGAGGAGGATCAGTGCGTACTGCTCTTCATGGCCGAAGGGCCGGCCGGCATCGCCAAGGCGACGGCCGAGGGTATCGAGGCCATCGTCGCGAGACACCAGGAGTGCCGAAAGGTCGACAGCGAGTTCATCGCCACCTGGTTCAACGACCTGAACTGGGGCCCCGACAAGATCGCCCAGGAACGCGAGGAGATCAGGCAGACCAGCAACATCTGCCGTACGACCGAGATCTCGAGCGACTGGGGCTGCATCAACGAGATCTACGAGAACGCCCTGCGTCGCGTCGTGAACGAGATACCGGACATCACGATGGCGGGCGGGCATTCCTCCCACAGCTACATCAACGGCACCAACATGTACTTCGTCTACTTCTACAACGTCGTCGACTGTGAGCCGGAGGAGGAGGCCACCAAGTACCACACGCCCATCAACCGGATCATCTGTGAGGAGACACTCCTGCTGGGCGGTTCGATCGTCCACCACCATGGGCTGGGGAAGGCACGGACCCCGTGGGTCAAGGATGAGTATGGCTCCTCGTACTACATCCTCGAAACGCTGAAGCGAGCCTTCGATCCAAACGGCATCATGAACAAAGGGACGATCATCCCCAAGTGAGCGCCATGAGGATCCTGGTGTGCTTCAAGGTGACCCCCGATTTCGAGGCGCTTCGGGAGGCGGATTGGGTCGCGGGAGCGGCGCATGGCGTGGAAACCCGCTACGTCCGCCGCATCCTCAACTGTTTCGACGAGAGTGCCCTGGAAATGGCACTGCGCTTGTCTGATACGCTGGCCGGTCGTGGAGTCACGGTGGGCCTTGGCGCGCTTTCCGTCGGCGGCAGGGAGGCCGAGCCGTATCTGAAGACGCTGCACGCGCTGGGATACGAGCGGGCGGCCCGAGTGCACTCGGAGGCCAGCCTGGATTTCGCCCCCGCCGTCATCGCAGCGCTCATTGCGGGCTATGTGCGGCGGGTGGATCACAGCGATCTGGTGATGCTCGGCTGCCGCAGCGGCCCCGGAGACAGCGGGACAGTCCCCTTCCTGGTCGCCGAGACATTGGGGTGGCCGTGCTTGACGCAGGTGATCGAGGTCGAGCCGCTGCCTGATGATCGTGTGCGGGTGGCCTGCATGGTCGATGACGGAATCCTGCGCGTGACGCTCCGACTTCCCTGCGTGCTGGCCGTGGGCAATGCGGTCGTGTCGCACCTGCGAGTGCCGACTCTGACGGATCGACTCGCCCGAAGGAACAAGCGCATCGACGTCTTTCGGGCCGCTGATCTGGGTGTCGACATCGCCGCGGAGCTCCGCCGCGAGACTTGTGTCTTGGCGGGGCTTGAGGGGATCCACCGTGCTCGCCAGGGCGTCATCATCGGCGGGGCAACACCGCGCGAAAAGGCGCGGGTGCTTTTCGATTCACATCTCAAGAGCATGATCGAGAAGCTATGAGATTCGCGGCGATCCTGGATGGAACGATCGGCACTGCTCCGCAACAGGCCCGGGCCTTGGGTGACTTTCTTCGCGAAGGCCTGATCGGCGATCTGGTCGGGGAGACCCTGGTTGTCTACCACGACGAACGCGACAAGCAGCGGCTTGTGGAGCTATCGCCGACCCGCGATGTTCGGCTTATCAAAACGCCAGCGCGGCGGCCTGACCGGATGGTCGAGATCCTCACGGCGGTGGCACGAGGCGAAGGGATCCCACTCTTTCTCTTTGCCGGGGGCTCTGCGGGAACGGAGCTGGCCACGCGCCTGGCCTGCCGCACCAACGGCGCCGTCTTGACGGATGCGCTGAGCATCGAGGTGGGGCCGGAACGACTTCTTTGCCGGAAGAACGTCTATTCCAATCACATGGTGGGGCGTTTCGAGCTCTCTGCGCGTCCCCGGTGCGTCACTATCGACGCCTGCTGGAAAGACGGACGGAGCCCCACCAGTCTCGAGCACCACGTCCTGTCCGACACGGACGAGACAGGCGGGATAGGCACGACGCCGTTCGAGGACCTTGAGCTCGTCGACCCGCCTTCGACCGGGGATCTCGCGGAAAGCCGGTTCCTGGTGGTGGCGGGATACGGGGCCGGGAACCGCGAGGGGGTAGAGCGGATCGCGGAGGCGGCCCGGCGGATGGGAGCCAGCTTCGGCGTGAGTCGCCCCGTCGCCATGAACGCCTGGGCCGCCATGGATCGGCTCATCGGCGTCTCGGGGACACGTACCGCTCCTGCATTGTGCATCGTCGTGGGGGCCTCCGGAGCGCCGGCTCTTCATTGGGGCATCGAGAAGGCGGCGTTCATCGTGGCGATCGACCTGGACGAGCGGGCCCCGATCGTCAGGAACGCGGACGCAGCGGTCCTCGACGATGGCGTGGTCATCGTCGAGGAGCTGGCGGAGATCATCGCCGCGGAAGTCTCGAGGTAGGCCACGGGTCCGGACTGGACGAAGAGCGTCTGGCCGGGCTACACCTCGATCGGGGCGGTGGGCTCCGTCGCGGCCTGGAGCTGGAGCAGCTCGCCCGGCGGGATGTGGCACTTGTACGTATGCCCCGTGACCGCCTCCTGGAGCGGCGGTTCCTGCTCCACGCAGATGTCACCGAGGAAGCGATGGCACCGCGTGTGGAAGCGGCAGCCCGAAGGGGGCTCGCTGAGGCTGGGCATGCTGCCGCGCAGCGGGATGCGCTGATGCGAGTCGTCGAAGTCGAGCGTCGGGATCGACGACAGCAGAGCCTCGGTGTAGGGATGGTGCGGCGGGTTGAAGACCTCTTCGGCGGAGCCGACCTCGATGAGCTCCGCCAGGTACATCACGCCGATCCGGTCGGAGACGTAACGGACGACGGCGAGGTCATGGGAGATGAAGATGTACGACACTGACTCGCTGGCCTGCAGCTCGACGAGCAGGTTGAGGATGCTCGCCTGGACAGAGACGTCGAGAGCCGAAGCCGGCTCGTCGCAGACGACCATGGTGGGGTCGCCGGCGAAGGCGCGCGCGATGGCGATGCGCTGCTTCTGGCCGCCTGAGAGGTCGTTGGGCTTCTGCAGCAAGAAGCGCGGTTCGACGCGGACGTCGGCGGCGAGCTCGTCGACCTTGGCGCGCGCCGCACTACTGCTGAGCCCGCCGAGCTTGCGCACGGCGCGCGTGAGGATGCCGCGCGTGCTCCAGGCGGGGTTCAGCGTCGAATCCGGGTTCTGGAAGACCATCTGGATGGCGCGCAGGGCGGCCTGCGAGCGCCGGCCCGCAGTCGGCTTGAGGCGCTTGCCCTCGAACGAGATCACGCCCGAATCCGCGGCGATGAGGCCGGTGACGCATTTGGCCAGGGTCGTCTTGCCGCTGCCCGACTCGCCGACGAGGCCAAAGGTCTCGCCGCGGTTGATCTTCAGCGAGACGTCGTGCACGGCCACGAGCCTCTTGCGGCCGTCGCGGAACGAGCGGCGCACTGTGTCCATCTCGAGCACGTCGCTGCTGGAACGCGCCGCGGCAGCGGCGTCGGGGGCGCTGAGCACCGGCGTGGTCGCCGGCATCTCGGGCACCTCCGCCGAGAAGTAGCAGCGCGCGTGGCGGGCCGCCTCACCGACGGGGTTGGCGTGGTGCGGCGAGAAGGCCAGGGGATCCGCCGGCGCGGCTTCTGCTTCGGCCCGGGCGTGGGCCGCCGCGTCGCTGGGCCACGCCAGCAGGTCGGGCTCGCGGCGCAGGCACACGGGCTTGACCATGGGGCAACGGTCGGCGTAGATGCAGCCCGGCTTGCGCTCTCCAAGGGCCGGCAGCGTGCCGGGGATGGTCTGCAGGGCAGCGTCCGTCTTGTTCATCCCGAAGCGCGGCACGCAGCGCAGGAGCCCCATGGTATAAGGGTGCCGCGGGTCGGTGAAGATCTCGCGGGCGGGGCCTTCTTCGACGAGGCGTCCCGCGTAGAGCACGCCGACCCGGTTGCAGAGGCGGGCGACCAGGCCGAGGTTGTGGGTGATGAGCAAGATCGCCGCGTTGATGCGCCCGCGCAGCTCCTCGATGAGGTCGAGGATCTCGGCCTCCACCGTGGCGTCGAGGCCGGTGGTGGGCTCGTCGAGGATGAGCAGACGCGGGTTCGAGGCCAGCGCCATGGCGATGACGACGCGCTGCTGCTGGCCGCCGGAAAGCTCGAAGGGATAGCGGCGCATCGTGGCGTCGGGGTCCGGCAGGGCCACGCGGCGCAAGGCCTCGCGGGCGCGCACGCGCGCCTCGGCCTTGGAGAGGCCCTCGTGATAGCGGAAAATCTCACAGATCTGGTCGCCGATGCGCATCGCCGGACTGAGGGCGGCGGCCGGGTCCTGATAGACCATGGCAACGGCCTCGCCGCGCCACTTGCGCAAGGCCTCCTCGCTCAGCTTGCTGACGTCCTGGCCGTCGACCAATACGCTGCCGCGGTCGACGGTGCCGTTCGACGCGAGGTAGCGCAGCACGGCCATGGCCAGCGTGGTCTTGCCGCAGCCGGACTCGCCGACGAGGCCGTAGGCCTCACCTGCCTCGATGCGCAGCGTGATCCCTCTGAGCACGGGCAGGTCGCGCCCGCGCCGGTGAAACGTGACCTCGAGGTCGCGCACGTCGACGGCGGCAGGCGCCGCCTCGTCGGTCCGCCCGACGTCTTGCGCAGAGGCGTCGCTCATTTCGAGAGCACCCTCCCCAGCCCGTCGGTGATGAGGTTCACGCCGACCACGAGCGAGGCGAGGGCGACGGCCGGGAAGATCACCGTCCACCAGGCGAGCTGCACGAACAGGCGCTCGGAGGAGATGGTGAGGCCCCAGTCCGGCGACGGCGGCTGCAGCCCGAAGCCGAGGAACGACAACGTCGCTGCAGTGAAGACGGCGTAGCCGAGGCGCACCGTGCCCTCGACGATGATCGGCGCCGTGATGTTGGGCAGGATCTCGCCGGCCATGACGAACCAGGAGCGCTCGCCGCGCAGCCGTGAGGCCATGACGTACTCGTGCTCGCGCTCACGGAGCACGGCGGAGCGCACCGTGCGTGAGACGAGCGGCGTGAAGAGGACGCCGATGACGATGATGACGATGGCCACTGACCTGCCGAGAAGTGAAAGTATGAGAATCGACGTGATCACGACGGGCAGCGCCAGGAGCACGTCGACGAGGCGCATGATGACCTCGTCGGTGATGCCCCGGTAGAAGCCCGAGATCAGGCCGATGACGGTGCCCCAGAGCAGTGCCAGCAGTGTAGCGATCGGAGCGATCACGAGCACCGATCGGGCCCCGGCGAGCGTGCGGGCGAGCACGTCGCGGCCGAGGTCGTCGGTGCCGAGCCAGTGGGCTGAGCTGGGCGCCTGCAGCGTCGACATCGGGTTGACGTCAAAGGGGCTCTGCGTGAGATGCATCGAGAAGAGCGCCATGAGGACCCAGAAGACCACGATGCCGCTGCCGATCATAAACGTCGGGCTGCGGAGCAACGAGCGCATGACATAGCGCCGTTGCCGCCGCTGCTCGAGGAGGGATGCGGTATTGGCGCGGATCTCTGCGGCCGTCCTGCCTGCGATTTCTTCTGCCACGTTCGCCTCAGCCTCTCTGCCGCACGCGCGGATCGAGCAGCGCGACGATCACATCGGCGGTCAGGTTCGACAGCATGTAGATAACAGCAACGATCAGTACACCCGCCTCGAGGATCAACACGTCGTGAGAGGTGGCTGCGTCGACGAGGAGCTTGCCGAGGCCGGGGTACCCGAAGAGCGTCTCGACCACGACCAGGCCACCAACCAGCCAACCGATCTGGCCACCGATGACCGTCACTGTCGGCACCATGGCGTTACGAAGCACGTGGCCGAAGATGACCCGTCGCCGCGGGAGGCCCTTGAGCACGGCCGTACGGATGTACGGCCTTGCCAGGACCTCGACCGTGCCCACTCGCGCCATGCGCGCGATGTAGCCGAGTTCGATGAACATCAGCGGGATGGCCGGGAGGATCAGGTAGTAGAGCCGGGTGAAGATGTTCGAACCCGGCGGCGCCAGCGCGGTCACGGGCAGCCACTTGAGCGTGACCGCGAAAATGACGAGCAGGATGACGCCGCTCACGAACTCGGGGATCACCGTGAGCGAAAGCGTGGAGATGGTGATGCTCCGGTCGAGCAGACCGTCCTTCCGTAACCCCGCGACCACCCCCAGAAGGATGGCGAGCGGGATGATGACGACCAGCGCCAGCGCCGCCAGGAGCAGCGAGTTGCTGAAAGCCTGCATTACCATCGGGAACACCCGCTGCTGCAGGACCGGCGACTCGCCCCAGTTGCCAGTGATGAAATGGCCGGCCCAGCTGAGGTAGCGCTGTGCGATGGGCTGGTCGGCGCCGAGCTTATGGTTCAGCGCCGTCACCTGCGCCGGCGTGGCGTAGGGGCCGAGGATGGTGCGGCCGAGATCGCCCGGCAGGATCTGACTGAGCGCGAAGATCAACAGCGACACCAAGATCAGTGTCGGCACCATCAGAAGCAGGCGTCGGATGATCAGCCGCGTCATGGTCGGGCGTCTGTGTAGGAGGGTTCGGCCTGTCTAGGCGAGGTAGGCCTTGCTCAGGTCGAGGTAGATGTTGATGCCGCCGACGTCGTACAGGTTCTTGGCGCGCGCGGAGAGCTGCGTGATCCAGAACGCGGCGAGGAGCGGCGTCTCGTCGTTCTCGATGGTCGCCATCTTCGTGGCGACCGCGAGGCGGCTGGCTTCGTCGACGGTCGCCGAGTACTGCGCGGCGAGTTTGTCATAGGGCGGATCGGCAAAGTGCGATGAGTTCCACACGCTGGTGGACAGCAGCATCCCGTTGACGAACTGGACGGGGGTAGGCCGCGGCGCCCAGTCGGTGATGCCCATCGGCACCTGCAGCCAGACCTGGTTGGCGCCCTTGCCGGAGTAGTACTGGGCGTAGGGAATCAGGTCGACGTTGACCTTGATGCCTGCGGGCGCGCACTGCGCCTTGATAAGGGTCGCATATTGCGGCACCTCAAGGTAGTTCTCCGTAGTCAACGTGATCGTGAGGCCATTCGGGTGCCCCGCGTCCGAAAGAAGCTGCTTCGCCTTGGTGTAGTCCTGCGCGCGCTGTGGCAGCTTCGGCGAGGTGGGGAAGACGCTCGAGAAGACGGTGTCGTTGCCGATGGTGCCCCTGCCGCCGAAGAGCGCCTGGAGGAGGGCCGGGCGGTCCAGGCAGTACGCGACGGCCTGACGGACCCGCTTGTCGGTGAAGGGATCCTTGTCGACACGCATCGCGACCTCGCGGAAGCCCGTCCCCGGAACCTCGGCGATGTTCAGTTTGGGATCCTTGAAGAGCGCCTGCGAACCTTGGAAGGGGGTCTGGCACTGCATGTCCACGGCGCCGGCCTGCAGCTGCAGCACGGCGGCCGCGTCGTCGGCGGCGAATTTGAACTCCACGCTGTCGAGATACGGAAAACCCTTGTCCTTCTGCCAGTAATTCGGGTTCTTCGTGAACATCGCGCCTTGCTTCGGGGTGTACTGCTTCAGCATGAAAGCACCCGTGCCGACAGGGGTCTGGGGGAACTTACCGCCGTAGTTGCGCGGCAGGATGACGGCGTTGTAGTTCGACGATGACACGAGGACCGGGAAATCGGCGACCGGCTTGTCGAGGTGGAACGCCACGGTGGCGTCGTCGACCTTCTGCGTGCCGCCGGGCGACAGGATGCCTCCGAGAACGCTCAGGGCCGCCGATCCGCTGTTGGGGTCGACCAGACGCTCGAAGGTCTTGACCACGTCGTCGGCGCCGAAGGGGCTGCCCTCGTTGAATGTGACGCCCTGGCGCAGCTTGAAGGTCCAGACCTTGGCGGAGGTGTCGGAGGACCAGCTCTCGGCGAGGACCGGCCGCAGGGTCATGTCGTTCTCGACCCAGCTCAGGTACTCGCAGACCTGCTGGACCATCACGGCGCCGCCCACGTCATACATGGTGACCGGGTCGAGAGCGGTCAGCGAGTCGGGGCAGCTGACCCTCAACGTGCCGCCGGCCTTGGGCGCCGGCTGGCCGCTACCGCTAGCCGCCGGTGACGAGGAGCTGGAGCTGGAACCGCCGCACGCGGCGAGGAGCGAGCCGGCGGCGGTGGCCGACAGACCGAACACGGAAGCGCGGACCAGGAGCTGGCGCCGCGTCATGTGCCCCTTGTTGACCTGCTCGATGAGGTGGTGTGCGTAGTCCCTACGGTACTGATCGTCAGTCATGTTCGCTACTCCCCCTTGGCGTAGGCCTGCGAAACGACGTGGGCGGCCGCGGCGCCCCGCGCCGCCACACCGCCCCTCATTACATTTAGGGAACCATACAACCTCTGCCGCAAGATGGCAATAGAGATTGACCGGTTAATTAGCACCCTGCCAATGCGGTTTCGCAGGAATATTCTGTACGGTGACCGTTCATCAGCACGAAATTGGGTGAAGGGGCGGGCAGCTGACACATGTGCGACTCGGCACCACGTCGAGCTGCGGCTTGGCCATGCGGGCCACCGCGAGGCGGCGCCGGCGAGTCCGTCCCGACCGGTCCGCCGGGGAGAGGCCTCTCGTCTCAGCCCTCCGGAGAGGGTGGGCTCAGGACGAAGTTGCCGACATGCCTCTTCTCGAGGAACTCGCCCTGCGCGTCGGCGGTCCTCTCGAGCGGATACGTCTTGGCGACGAGCGGCCGCACCTCTCCTGCGGCAATGGCGGAGATGAGGGTCGGGAACACGGGCTCGTTCCACGCCGTGCAGCCGATCAAGGTCAGGTCCTTGAGGTAGAAGGTGCGTTTGTCGAGCGTCACGATCGGGCCGCCGATGGCGCCCGGACGAGACGTACCGGCCGCCCCTCTTCAGCACGTCCAGAAGGCCGCCGAAGGCCGGTCCCGCCACGTTGTCGACGATGACGTCGACCGAGCGCTCGCCGAGGGCGACGACGATATCGTCGTCGCGGTCGATGACGCGGTCCGCCCCGATGGCCCGCACCTGTTCGGTCTGCGCACGCCCCGCGACCGCCGTCACGGCGGCGCCACGCCGCTTTGCGAGTTGCACGACGGCCGAACCGACGCCACCCGATGCGCCGGTGACGACCACGTGCTCAGCGCCGGTCACACCCGCGCGGTGCAGCATGTTCTCGGCCGTCCCGTAGGCACACGGGATCGCGCCCAGCTCCGCGTCACCGAGCGCGCACTCCACTGCGAAGACCTCCGCGGCCGGCACTTTCACGAACTGCGCGAAGGCGCCGTCGAAATCGGAGGCCATCCAGATGGTCTCCATCGACCCGAAGCCCAGCGGACGCATGCAGGGCCGTACCAGGACGCGACGGCCGATCATGCTTTCATCGTCGCCGGGCACGACCTCCACGACGCGCCCGCAACAATCCGTGCCCTGGATGAGGGGAAACGGCGTCGCCGCGCTCCAGCCTCCGTCGTCCTTGGCGACCGCTGCCCTTTCTTCGGCCTCCGCGGCGTTCTGCGTACTGGCGGTGACGCTCGAGGAGTACCAGCGGAGGCGCGTGTTGATCTCGGTGGCGTTGACGCCGGCGGCGAGGATCCGCAGCAGGAGCTCGCCCGGCCCCGGCCTAGGGACGGGGACATCACGGTAGTCGAGCTTGTCCAGCCCGCCGTTTCCCGTGGTGACGACCGCCATCATCGTCTCCGTGTGGCCGGTCAGATCAAAGCCGTCGCTGCGGAGGACCGTCTGCACCCGGATCACCTCTTGCTCAGATGCCATGATCTAGCTGGTCGAGTGAGAGCCTGTTCAGTGTCTCCTCGCCGGGGACGCCCTCGTCGTCCCAGCCGCGCAGTCGGTAGTACTCGTCCAGCGAGTCGCGAAAGGCCTCGGCGCCGACCACCTTGCCGGCGGCGACCCCATCCGGATGGGGCACGCTGAGGATCCGCTCGGGGACGCGGTCGTCGTCGCGGCGCAGGCCCTCACGCAGGTTCAGCAGCCGGCCGAGGTTCCAGATGCGGGCGCCGATGGTCATCAGCTCCTCATGCGATGTCTCGCGGCCCCACAAATGCTCGAAGTGGACGCCGAGAAAGTCGGTGTCGAGGGCCATGTTGGCGCACCACACGCCCGTCCAGGCGACGGCGCTGAAGTCCTGCTGGTCGACGACGAGTTGGGCCTTGCCGGCGAGCGAGTCGGCGGCGCCGGTGCCGCCGAGGATGTCGTCGCCGGCCGTGAATGCGCGCAGGTGGCAGGCGCCGCGGTCGGACGTGGCGTAGCCGAGCCCCATTCCGAAGGTCCCCCTCGGGTCGTAGGCCGGCATCTCCAGGCCCTTGACCTCGTGGGCCAGGTCGGGCCGGCCTTTGAGGGCGGCCAGGGCGCGAGCGCCGAGCGGCAGCTCGGCGCCGAAGCCCTGGCGCGTGGCGATCAGCCGCGGCGCCTCGAGGTAGGCGCCGGTGTCGCCGAAGCGCAGGCCGTAGTCGGCGACGCCCTGCTCGCAGAGGTCCATGGCCAGAGCCACCACGGCGCCGGTCGACATCGTGTCGAGTCCGAGCTCGTCGCACTCGCGGCTGAAGGCCGCGATCGCGGCGAGATCGCTGATACCGCAGTTTGAGCCGCAGAGGCCGAGCGTCTCGAACTCGGGGCCTTCGCAGGTGTAGTCGCCGAAATCGTGCACCTGACGGCAGGCCAGCGGGCACTGCGTGCAGGCACGGATCTTGATGCGGATGCGGAGCAGCGCCGCGGAACCGATCGTCCCGACGCCGTCGAACGTGCCCGTCCGCCAGTTGCGCGTGGGCAAGGCGCCGGCGCCGTTGACGGCGTCAACCAGAAACGGCGTGCCCTCCTCGTACGTCCAGGCGTTGTCGGCGGTCAGCACGCGTTCGCCCTGGAGGCGCAGTACGTCGCGCGTGAAGGCTTCCACGTCGCCGACCGTGACCGCGCCCGTGCCCCGCACGGCCACGGCCTTGAGGTTCTTGCTGCCCATCACAGCACCTGCGCCGCCACGCCCGGCCTTGTGGAACTGGTCGGTGGAGAGGCAGGCGAAGGGCACGAGGTTCTCGCCGGCCGGGCCGGCGGAAAGCACCTTGGCGCCTGGCCCCATCTCCTTGCGGATGAGCTCCTCGAGCGGGGCCGTCTCGAGGCCCCAGTAGCGGCCCGCGGCGGGCACGAACTCGACGTTGTCGTCGGTGATGCGCACAAGGACGGGCTCGGGCGCGCGGCCGCTGATCACCACCAGATCGTACCCGGCGAACTTGAGCTCGGGGGCGAAGGAGCCGCCCACGTAGGAGTCGAGCAGCGTGCCCGTGGCGGGGCTCTTACAGCCCACCGCCAGACGGGAGCAGGTAGCCGCCAGCGTACCGGCGAACGGCCCTGTCGCCAGGATCAGCGGATTCTCGGGGGCGAGCGCGTCGGCGCCGGGAGCCAGTTCCTCGAAGAGATAACGCAATAGCAGGCCCTTGCCGCCCACGAACAGGCGCGCCCACTTCGTGTTGAGCGGCTCGACCGAGGCGTGAAGCTCTGTGAGGTCGAGCCTGAGCACGTTGCCGGTGTAGAAGTCCATCGAGTCTCCCTCAGCTCGTTCTGCGAGCGTACTCCCAACACGGGCGGCCGGCGACCGCCGCGATCAGTCAGCCGGCCGATCCACTTCGCGCCGCGCACGTGGCATCGTCGCCAGGTACTCCTCGAGGGCCCGGCCGTTCGCGCGTCTACGGCGCTAGTTGACCCGTCTGATAGGATTGCGGTCGCAGGCTAACCGACCGGTCAGTTAGTCGCCCATTGCATACCGGAGGGCAGGCGATGTCAAGCGCGTCGGAGGCGGTCTCACAGCGTGTGGCGGCACTCTGGACTGCGATCCGCCGCCGGGAGGTGAAGGCGTCATGAGGTCCGACGGGGGTGGGGACATGAGGCCGGCGATAGGCGCCGATGCGCAGCCGCGCCCCAGCCGAGGCCACCCTCAGTCCGCCTTCGAAGATCCCCTCTCTGCCCTGCCGGAGACAGCGCAGAAGCTACTGGTCGCGGCCAAGGACATCATCGCGACCGACGGCTTCGACGCCCTCACCCTCAACGCCGTGTCCGCGGCATCGGGCGAGAACAAGGCGATGATCTCGTACTACTTCGGCAACAAAGCCGGGCTCGTCGCCGCGGTCCTGGATTCCGTGATCCACGACGAGTACATCGCCTCACAGAACCGCATGAAGGACGTCGACCCCAAACGGCGGACCCAACGACTCGTCGAGGAGATGCGCCGCATGGACGCCGCAGTCGAGGAGTTCCGTATGTTCTTCGAGTTGCTGCCTCAGGTGCTACGCGACGAGACGCTGCGGCGACGGATCGCGTTGCTCTACAAGTGGTACTGGAGCGTGAAGATCGAGTGGCTGGGCATCACCAATCCATCGGACGCTCTCGAGGACCCCGAGCTTCTGGGCCTCGCCCAGATCCTCTCCGCGGTCATCGACGGACTCGCCATCCAGGCCGCCATCGACCCCGACCTCGACCTGGCGAACCCCTATCGCATCTTCCACAAGATGCTCGAGGGCTCGCTGTCCGCGCTCCCGGACGGCAAGACCGGGGGCGGCGGGCCGGCTGCCGGGGCTCACTCGAGGCAGTAGGCGTCGAGCTGGCGGCGCACCACCGGGTCGAGGTCGTCCGGCGGGGAGTAGGCCTCCAGCAACTCGACGACGCGCTGGGCCGCCACCTGCGCCAGGTCGCGCCCGCCGAGGCCCCGCCACGTCTGGTACGGGTCGCGGTTCATGATCGAGCCCCGCCGGCCGTCGCGCGCGTGCCGCCGGGTGTGCGCCTGGCTGAGCACCGTGCCGCCGGGCCCGACCGCGGCCATCACGTCGAGAGCCAGCGTCTCGTCGTCGATGACGATAGGCTGCTGGGCGGTCCGCAGCGCGCTCAGCACCTCGTCGTCGATCACGAATTTCTCCGGGGAGTAGCAGTTGAACGACGAGAGGATGCCGGCAGCGTGGAGCACGAACTGCACGTCCATGCGCAGGACCGTCTCGATGGCCAGCGCCGACTCGATGCCGGCCTGCGCGTCGGGGACATGTGAGTCGGTGAGCGAGCCGCCGGCGCGCACGGGCACGCCCAGCCAGTGGCCGAGCCTCACAGTGGCCTCCGTGAGCGCCCAGTACTCTGGGGCGCCCACCATCAGCGCACCGCTGTGCATCGAGGAGAGCGACGAGGTGCCGCCGTAGAGGAAGGGGCACCCGGGACGGGCCAGCTGCGTCAGTACGAGGCCGAGGAGCAGCTCGGCGTGCTGCACGGCGAGGAGGCCGGCCAGGGTGAGCGGCGCGGTGGTGCCGCCCATGGCGCAGACCGCGACGCAGATGGGCTGGCCGAGCCGCGCCAGGCGCAGCAGCACCTGGGCACCCCCGGCCGAGAACTGCAGCGGCGAGGTGCTGTTGATGTTGGTCCACAGGCGCGGCTGCTCGTGCCACTCCGCGCCGTAAACGATCTCGGCCACGTCCAGGGCGATCTGCAGCTCGGGCAAGGTGGTGACAGTGAACCTGTTGGCTTTGTCGCTGCCGGTCACGTGCGCGTGCGCGCTCACCCGCGCGCGCCGGTCTTCCGGCACGTCCGTAGGCTCCACGCTGTAGCCGAGCACCGAGATGTTGGGCGAGAGGTGCGCGAGCGCTATGGCCGTCCGCAGGTCCTCGAGCGTGCCCGGACGCTGCTCACCGCCGTCGAGCACGAAGGGCGGCCCGGAGGCGCTGGCGAACACCGGCGGAGCGTCCAGAGCCACGCGCAGGTCGAGCTCGGGGCGGCGGCCGGCCACGGTGTAGCCGGCCGGTACCGTCGCCAGAGCCTCCGCGACGAGCTCCTCGCCGAAGCGGACCCGCTCACCCTCGGCGACGGCCCCGTGGGCCTCGAGCAGCGCGAGCGCCTCGGGGTCGAGCACGACGCACCCGACGTCTCCCAACAGCCGCAGCGCGGCGGCGTGAACCTGTTGACAGCCCTGCTCGCCCAGTGACGGTCTCGTCAAGACGCCTCCCTGTGTGCGGTCATCCGCCACCCAGTCTCACCGGGTGACACTACCTCACTGCAGCCTCTCCACAATCTCATGCACCCTCTTCTGCGTCTCTGCGGCCAGCTGCGGAGGCTGATGTTCCTCGATGATGCCGAGCAGCTTCTTCTGGGCGTTCGCCGCCAGGTCTGGAAGAACCACTCGCCGCAGAAGGTGTCGCAGGTGTGCCGCTCCGACATGAACTCCCCGCCGGGACCCACCTTGGCAATCACGTCCAAGGCGAGCGTCTTTTCGTTCACCTCGATGCCCCTGACCAGACGCTTCACCTGGCCGATGATCTCGTCGGCGATCACCAGCGACTGCAGCGACGCACACACGCCGGATTCCATGTAGCCGGAATCGTGGATCAGGTTGCCGCCGCTCATCGCGGCCATGAGCAGGTTCTGGGAGATCTCCGCGGCGTGCTGCCCGTCGCAGCTCTTGGAGTCGGAGCAGCCGGCGGTGCTGAACATGGGGGTCTGGTAGTAGTGCGCCATCTCAGAGAGACCCGCCACCATCAGCATGAACTCGGGCGACCCGTAGGTGATCTGCGTGACCGACATGTCGAGGATGGTGATGACGCCGCCCATGATGGACGGGGCGCCGCGGATGCACGTCTCGACCAGCGCCGCGAGGAACCGCACGCGATTACCATCCACGTAGGCGCCGGCGCTTTTTGCGACCTCGAGCGCCTGCTCGCTGTAGATCTCGACGCCGATGCGCTCGAGGACTTCCATGGCCGCCGAGTGGGGTTCCGCGCGCTGCGCGTCGGTGAAGATGCGGAAGCCCAGGTTGCTCTTTCTCAGCATGCTCGTCTCGTCAGGTCCGTCAGAGCGGCAGGCGGACGCCGGCTCCACGCTCGAGAGCGCGCTCGTAGAGCACCTTGGCTGCGACCATGTCGTCGACGGCGATACCCATGTTCATCGAGAAGATGCGCTCGCCGTCGCTCTCGCGTCCGGGCTTGAGGCCCGCGGCCAGATCGCCGAGATCGGCGCTGATGGCCGCGGGGATGCCGCCGAAGTACACGCCGTGCCCTTTGGTCGCGAGCAGCTGACTGATGTCGTCGGTGCAGAACTTGTCGCACTCTCGCATGGCCGCGCTCGTCCAGGCGGAGTCGTAGTCGAGCGAGACGGCGAGGCCGCCCTCCTTGAGCATGCCGGCGTCGAGGTCAGGCGCGGGGTCGACCACGATCGGGATAGCCGTGACCACGACGTCGGCAGGCCGCACCGCCTCGGGGGCGGAGGCGCACGTCACCAAGCGGAGCGCCGGGAACAGCGCCGCCATCTCGGCGATGAAGCGCTGCGTGGCTTCGGGGAAGAGGTCGTAGCAGCGCACCTCGCGCAGGGCGGGCAGCTCCTCGACCAGCGCCATGAGACTGGTGCGCGCCTGCACGCCGCAGCCGACGATGGCGGCCGCGGCGCTGCCGCTGCGAGCCAGGTACCTGGCCGAGATGCCGGCGCTCGCCCCGGTGCGCATGGCGGTGACCCAGGCGCAGTCCATCACCGCGAGGGGCATGCCGGTCTCGCAGTCGTTGAGCACCAGCAGTCCGGTGATGTACGGCAGGCCTTTGGCGCTGTTGGGCGGGTAGCCGGAGACCCATTTGAGGCCGGCCACCTCGAGCTCCCTCACGTAGGCCGGCATGGCGTGGATGAAGCAGTCGGGCCGCGTGTGGATGCCGGGCTTGGGCGGCATCTCGGTGTGGCCGCGGCCCTTGGCGGCGAAACCGCCGTCGAGCGCGTCGAGCACTTCTCTCATAGACATGTCGAGGCTCACGACATCGGCCTGGCTCAGATAGACAAGTTCCACCTCACGCCTCCTGCTTGATCGTCTCGCTCCACGAAACCCGACACTACCGACACCAGCCTCATGCGCCGCCGGCCGGGCAGACGAGTCTGCCCGGCCGGCGCTGACCGCAGTTCGCTGCGGCTTGACGGCGAGTGACGGTCGGGGGGCCGTCGGCCCGCCGTGGGAGCATCGTGGTCGGGTGGCGGGCGGCGCTCAGCCCACCCCGAGGATGGTCTTGGCCGTGGCCACCGCCTCGATGGCGTCTTCGGCGTAGCCGTCGGCGCCGATCTCGTCGGCCCAGGCGCGGGTCGT
>Ga0209744_1000111_pt1 | contig 25695 bp, 20 predicted proteins | sample BarGraNGADG00311_2_FD_184494 | JGI IMG/M metagenome (GOLD analysis project Ga0209744, IMG submission 184494) | Arctic peat soil microbial communities from Barrow, Alaska - Barrow Graham LP Ref core NGADG0004-311 (SPAdes) (version 2) | ecosystem: Environmental > Terrestrial > Soil > Wetlands >... | reverse complement strand
GGTACTTTCCGGACCCCTTCAAATCAGGGTTCCTACCAGAATTCCAATAATAATGTTAGAAGTAATTCTTCTGGAAACAGTTATCAAAGAAGATCTGAATCACCTTCAGGGTATTCATCTCCGGCGGGTCAGTACAGATCAGGTTCATCCAGAAGTTCCGGAAGCTATTCTGTTCCATCCAGAAACAGCGTGGAAAGATCGAGTAGTTATTCGGGTTCTTCTTCCGGCAGCAGCAGATCATATAGCAGCGGATCTTCCGGTGGGGGTTCTTACTCCTCAGGTTCTTCCTCCTCAGGTTCTTCCTCGGGCTCTTCATCAGGAAGTAGCTCCTCATCCGGTGGTGGTGGTGGTAGAAGACACTAGTAGTTTGAAACAATTAAATAGTATTAAAACAGATCATTCTAAATAAAGAGTGCAGGGATAGTTTTACAAAAAATGTAAATCTTATGAAAAGGTTAGGTTTATTATTATTAGCTATAGCATTTATGTTCCAGGGAGTTATTGCCCAGAACGTTGATGATGCATTGAGGTATTCACAAATATTTTATGGCGGAACTGCCAGATTTATGTCCATGGGAGGTGCTTTCACGGCTATTGGCGGAGATATCTCTTCTTTGAGTCAAAATCCGGCCGGGCTGGGGGTTTTCAGATCATCCGAACTGACGATTACTCCGCAGATGTTCCATATTAAAACAACTGCCGGATTCAATGGAACTTCTATAGATAATCTTTCTAATTTTAATCTGAGTCAGGCCGGGATAGTCAGTAATATTATTTCAAATAACAATGCAACCGGACTTGTTACTTTGAACGTAGGTTATTCATTCAATAAAACGAATAATCTCAGTCAGAGTATATTGATAAAAGGAGTTAACAACACAAGTTCTATGGCAGATTACTGGGCAGGTATCAGCAAAGGTTACTACAAAGATGAACTGGCAAATAATGTTTCTGATGCCTATATTGCCTATCGTGTAGGAATTATTGATACTTTGCCAGGTTCTAACACTGATTATGGAACAGTGTATTCAAATTATGGCGACACTCCGCCTTCAAGGTATGGTCAGACCGTCAGGCGGCTGCTTACTAATGACGGTTATACGGGAGAGCATGCCATTTCAATTGGTGGCAATTATTCAAACAAAATCTTCTTTGGAGCAACTTTTGGAATCAGCACGATCAGATACTCGAGTCAATATGAACATCTTGAGTCGACCAATGTAGCACTTGCTTCACAATTCCAGAACTTTACCTATACCGATTATTATGAACATAAAGGAACAGGGTATTCCCTTAAGTTCGGTGCAATTTTTAAACCTATTGACGCTCTCCGCATCGGCCTGGCATTTCATTCTCCGACATGGTACAAGATTGATGAATATTACTATAATGACATAAGAGCAAACTATACCAATGGTGATTGGGTTGAGGCTTCCAATAGTCCGATGAGATTTAACTATGCTCTTGCCACACCCTACAGGGTATTGGCCGGAGTAGCGGTCCAACTTAAAAAGTTTGCTATTCTCAGCGCTGATTACGAATTTGTTGACTATGGTACAGCCCGGTTTTCACAGACTGGTGATGAAACTAATTTCGCAGATAAGAATATGGATATCAGGAATATTCTTAAATCGACCAGCAACATTCGTCTCGGAGGTGAATTAAGGTTAAATAAATTATATCTCAGAACCGGTTATGGTTATTACGGTAAAGCATTTAAAAGCAGCGATGACAATGCAGGTCTTGACTATAATTCGATCTCATTCGGGACAGGGTTCAGGGAACAGAACCTTTCTTTAGACTTTGCTTTCACCAGTTATAAATATTCACAGAGATATTTCTTATACCCTGTAGATGCAAATATTAATCCGGCTCAAGCTAATCTGAGCACCATAAGAAACATGTTTACTCTGACTTTTGGATATAAGTTTGGTATCTAATACTTTGATGACTTCCTTGAAAAGAGGCTGTTTCTAAAGAGACAGTCTTTTTTTTTTAAGGTCACGCCATGGCATGACTCGATTTGTTATACAAAGACGATTCTGACATAGTTTTATGTTTGTATTACAGATATTTGACTGCTTCAGGTCCCATATTGAAAATCAGGTCAAGAATACTCAACTCACTGACAAAATCTCTGCCATTGTTAAACACCTGTGAATATTTTTTTATTGAAAATTGAGATTCTATTTTCGGAGAAATATTATATCTGAAATCATTTTCTGTTTCCCCGGGAGGTACAAAAATGGCGCTATATGAGATTTTGGTATTAATTTTCAGGATCTCAGAAACAATTTTTGTAAGCTCCGTATTCAGGTCAAGAAGAAAAACATTATTCACAGATATTACCTTTTCAAGGGCTTCAAAATAATATTCAAAATAGGGTGAAGAGTTATAAGATGCTATCATAGTCCTCAAATGAACCTGCTGCCACCTTTTGGAGTAGTCTATTCTGATATCTTTGACTGGTGTTTTGTGTTGACTGCCAAGATATACCGGTACTGAAAGCGGCTGGCGGCCATGTGAAGAAAGAACATAACATCGGTTCCTGTAGGATTGTTTCACATAGTTTTCCTCTCTTTCAATTATAACTTCATCAGCTCCTGAAATCAGAGAGAAGTATTCAATTGGTGGTAAGTACGCCGTGGAAACTAATTTTTTCCCTGCCATTATAAAAGAATCACTCCATTTTGTTAATCATACTGGCAGCAAAACCGGCGCCGAATCCATTATCAATATTCACCACAGTAACACCCGTTGAACAACTGGTCAGCATTGCCAGCAGAGCGGAAATACCTCCGAAATTGGCACCATAACCAACGCTTGTCGGTACAGCTATTACAGGTTTGTCAACAAGTCCGCCTACAACACTGGCAAGAGCCCCTTCCATACCTGCTATAACTATTATTACCCGGCAGTTTCTGATTTCAGGCATCTTATCGACGAGTCTGTGAATCCCTGCGACACCGGCATCATAAATTCTTAACACTTTATTTCCAAGGAGTTCAGCTGTGATAGCGGCTTCTTCTGCAACCGGCATATCTGAGGTTCCTGCAGTTATAATTGCAATTCTGTTTTCTGTTACCGGAGGTTTTTTCTTTTGTAATGAAATGATCCTTGCTACCGGGAAATATACAACATCCTTTGAAATGTTTTTTACAGCTTCATACATTTCCTGATTAGCCCTCGTACCAAAAACATTATTTTCATTTTCCGACATCACACTGAATATTTCTCTGACCTGCTCCACTGATTTTCCTTCGCAGTAAATAATTTCAGGATATCCTGTACGCATTTCGCGGTGATGATCTATTCTTGCAAAACCAAGATCGGTATATGGGAAATTCTTAAGTACTTCCAGAGCCTTATTTATACTTGTCCGCCCGTCTTTGACTTCATTAAGCAGTTTTTCAATTTCTTTGGCATTCATATTTCTTTCTTTTCAGGCTTTGAGTTTCCTGTTCTGTAACCTTCAGGGTCCAAAGATACATATTTTGCATTTTGCTACTTAGTGCTTACCAATAAAGCCATTATATTATTGTACACCTCCTTAACAGGAATCCCTTTTTCAGCAGCTATACGTTTACATTCTTCGTATTCGGGTTTACAGGAAACCTCGTTCCCGTTATAATACGATCGTTTTATTGATATATCGCCATAGATTGACTTAATTGTTTCGAATTTCCTGACAAGAGTATCCTTTCTGAAAGGGAATGTCCTGATTCCCAGTGATGTTGATTCAGTAAAGATTATATTTTTCACTGAATCTGCTAATGCTGTTTCGCATATAACATTAAGCAGGATTCCCGGCCGACCTTTTTTCATTATAATATTGGAAAAGAAGACATCTGAGGCACCGGCCTTAAAAAGTCTGTCGGAGATATACTCAAAAAACTCAGGATTCATATCATCAATGTTGCATTCAAGTTGAAGGGCATCATGTCCAGATCCATGATTCTCTGTTGTTTCTCCAAGGAATACTCTTAGAAGGTTGGGCACATCGTGATGATCTTTTTGGCCTACACCATAGGCTATTTTTTCAATTTTCATTACCAGATCAGGTCCAAAATCGGTTCCAAGTGCAGCCAGTATTGCAGCCCCGGTAGGAGTGGTAGCTTCAAAGTCTACACCATCTTTTTTCACAGGAATACCTTTAATGATTTCAGAAGTTGCGGGCGCGGGAACAGGGAGCTTCCCATGATCGCAGTTTACAAAACCGCCTCCCAGCTCTAAAGTTGAAACATGTACGACATCGGCCTTTAAAACATTAAAGCATATTGCAGCACCGACTATATCAATGATAGAATCAATTGCACCGACTTCATGAAAATGTACCTGGTCGACTGAGATTCCATGCACGGATGCTTCAGCCAGTGCAATCTTCAAAAAAATTTTTCTGCTTAATTCCTTTGTCACATTCTCAAGGGTTGAATCATTTATAATCTTTTCAATATCTGGAAGGTGTCGATGTGTGTGCTCATGGCTGGTCAGTTTAACTGTAACTTTCGTTCCGTGTATTCCGTGTCTCTGATCTCTCTGAACAATGAGATCCCAACCACCGAGGTTAAGTTTTTTTAATTCATCAATCAGATATTCTTTGTCAACGCCCAGATCGATCATTGCGCCAAGATTCATATCTCCGCTGATACCCGAGAAACAATCATAAGCTAGAATTTTCATATTCTTTGAGAGTATATTGTGCTACAAATAAAAGAAAAGAATGTTAAAAAGATCCTATTAAATATATATAACTCTGTTTTGCGGTACGAATATACTCTTTACAATCTTTACCGAATAATAAAAAAAAATTGTATTTTTCGGAACTTATCAGAAAAGTGTTTGAATTTAGGTATATAATGAAACTATGAAAAGAAGGGATTTTCTTAAAACGTCTATTGGTGGAGGTATCGCAGCCGGTGCGGCATTAAAAATGGGTGGATTTGAAAAACTATGGTCATCAGCTCCTCCAGGTGAAAAGTATGATCTGGTTGCAGTAATGGGAGGTGCTCCTGATGCTATGTTTGACCTTGGAATACAGGAATTGGGAGGTATGGGCACTTTTGTTCAGAAAGGCCAAAAAGTACTGATTAAGCCAAATATTGGCTGGGACGTGATTCCTGATCTTGCAGCGAATACCAATCCTCTGCTTGTTAAAAGGATTATTGAACATTGTTTTAAAGCTGGTGCCAAAGAGGTTTATGTATTTGATCATACATGTGATAACTGGAATAATTGTTACAATAATTCAGGTATTGAGAAAGCAGCTAAATCTGCTGGCGCAAAAGTAGTACCGGGCAATTCGGAAAGCTATTACCAGCAAATTGAAATACCCGGTGGTGTAAAGCTTCAAAAAGCTAAGGTTCATCAACTTTTACTTGAGACAGATGTATTCATAAATGTGCCGGTTCTTAAAGATCATAATTCGACACGGATGACCTGCTGTCTGAAGAACACTATGGGTCTTGTATGGGACAGAGGTTATTGGCATTCGAATAATCTTAACCAATGTATTGCAGACTATGCGCTCTATGAAAAGAAACCTGCACTAAATGTTATAGATTGTTATAATGTTATGGTAAAACATGGTCCCCAGGGTGTATCAAAAGAAGACATTGTACTTATGAAGTCACAAATACTTACATCTGACTGGGTAGCAGGAGATGCTGCTGGTGCAAAAATGCTGGGAGTAGCTGTTGAAAAGATCGAGTACATACCTATCGCACATAAAATGGGGCTTGGGAATATGAACCTGGATTCCCTTAATATCAAAAGAATTAAAATGTAGTTCCTGATGAGTTCATCTGTACTTAGAAGAATCCGAATTGTCTTTTCTACACTTGTTTTTATCTTTTTCTTCCTGGTTTTTGTTGATTTTAAATCCATCATTCCGGCAAACTATATAAACACTTTAATGTTTTTTCAGTTTGTACCATCGCTTTTAAAGTATTATGATCTTAGAACTTTAGCAGCCGGTGGTTTTCTTGTAGTCATTTTATTGACCTTTATCACCGGTCGCACCTACTGCTCATTTCTTTGTCCGCTTGGCATAGGACAGGATCTTAACAGCAGAATAGGCGGACGGATTAGAAAAAAGTTCAGAAGATATGGTTTCAAGAGGCCTTTTACTATCTTAAGATACACTGTTCTTGCAGTTACACTTATAGTCACTTTAGTGTGGGGTATATATATGATTACCCTTCTTGACCCTTATAGCATATTTGCCAGGTTTATGACCTTTTTTGCCAAACCGGTAATTATTATGTTAAATAATTTTGTGGCTGGAATACTTGGTAGATTTGATATCTACTCGGTAAGTAATATTCCTTTGAAAGTATTTCCATTGATCGTATATGCTATTCCTGCAGCTTTCTTTCTTCTTATTGGCGGCCTTTCATTGACTATGGGTCGTCTTTATTGCAATATGATCTGCCCTGTAGGAACTCTTCTGGGTCTTATTTCCAAAGTTTCCATCTTCAGGATAAAATTTAATGAGACTGAATGTACCAGGTGCGGAAGATGTTCCATGCGATGTAAATCTTCGTGTATAGACTTCCTTAAACACGATGTCGATATTACAAGGTGTGTTAGTTGCTTCAATTGTATACATACTTGTCAGGATAAAGCCATTTCGTACGGGATTGTGAATTTTAAAAAGAAGGTTCATGTGACTGATGAGAGCAAGCGCAAAGTGATAGCAGGATCTCTTCTTCTTCTCTTTGGATTATCACGTGTTTCAAAAGCTCAGGACAAGACAGCACCCATACCTAAAAAAGACTCGACAGTCAGAGAAAATAAGACATACCCAGTTTGTCCTCCGGGCGGAGGAACGATTGCAGACTTCAATAAAGATTGTACAGCATGCTCCTTATGCATTAATATCTGTCCGAATGGTGTCCTGCAACCTGCATATAAGCAATATGGAATTGCAGGTATGCTGCAGCCTGTTATGGATTACCACAAGAGCTTTTGTACTTACAACTGCACAAAATGCACTGAGATTTGCCCCACTAATGCGTTGCATCCGCTGGTACTTGATGCTAAAAAGCTTACCCAGTTAGGGAAAGCGAAATTTATAAAAGATAATTGTATTGTTAAAACTGAAAAAACAGCATGCGGAGCATGTTCTGAAAGTTGCCCAACTAAAGCAGTCCATATGATTCCTTATGAAGGAAATCTTGTAATTCCCGAAATTACGGAAGATATTTGTGTGGGTTGCGGCCATTGTGAATTTGCCTGTCCAACTGTTCCATATAAAGCGATTTTTGTCGATGGGAATCCTGTTCATGTAGCAGCTAAAAAGCCTGAAAATGTGAAGTCTGATATAAAGACTCCGGTAGAATTTCCATTTTAAAATGCCCTTTGTTATAAAATACCTCTCCCCAACCCCTCCCCCAAGAGGGAGGGGCTAATACAGTATATATCATTTAATTACCCCCTTCTCTCCTGGGAGAAGGGGGCAAGGGGGATGAGGTAAGAAAACGTATTGAAGACTGAGTTTTAGAGTTCATAAAAAACATTTCACTTGAAATTTTACATATTGTTAATCGATATTTTATACCACATTTATTTATACTAATCCATATGAAACCATCACATATTGAACATATCGGGATTGCTGTAAGCAATCTTGAGGTCGCAAAAAAATTTTATGAAAAGGTACTTGGCCTGACATGCTACAATATCGAAGAAATTGCTGATCAGAAAGTCCGGACAGCATTTTTCATGGTCGGTCAGACAAAGATTGAACTGTTGGAATCGACTGATCCTGACGGTCCTATTTGCAAATTCATAGAGAAAAGAGGAGAAGGTATTCATCATATAGCATTTTCTGTTGAAAAAATTGAAGAGCAGTTGCTACATGCCGCAAATTCAGGTGTCAGATTGATTGATAGTGAACCCAGGAAAGGTGCAGAGGGCCTTAATATTGCTTTTTTACATCCAAAGTCGACTTCCGGCGTACTGATCGAGCTATGTGAAAAAACTCACTAAACCGGAATATACGTTTCATATTTGAAAAAATCAGTAGGTTTGTATTACGTAACCAACTAGTTCGCAAAATGAAAAAATCCATAGCAGCTGCCGGTAATTATGGCCCAAAAGTAAGGTCCGATTGCGAAATTAGTTTAGAGATAACTTCTGATGGAGGTGTGAGAATTGATCTGACATCAAAGGTACAGGTACTCTATGGAGAATCTATAAAGAGTCTCGTTACTGAAGTTCTGGATTTTTTCGGGATTAAAAATGCTATTGTAACGATAAAGGACTCAGGAGCTCTCCCGTTTGTTCTGGCTGCACGTCTGGAATCTGCTGTTAAACAGTTGATCAGTACTGATCTTGAGTATCTTCCTGAGCTTCTTAAAGAAAACAGTTATTCTACTACGCGCGACAGGTTTAGGTTTTCGAGGTTATATTTGCCAGGCAATTCACCAGGGCTGATGATCAATGCAGGCCTCCATTCTGCTGACGGAATAATACTAGATCTTGAAGACTCCGTGGCTCCTGAGAAGAAAGATGAAGCCAGAATTCTTGTCAGAAATGCATTGCGCCGGATAGATTTTTGTGGTGCTGAAAGGATGGTCAGGATTAATCAGGGTGAGAGAGGCTTAAGTGATCTTCATTTTGTAATTCCTCATAATGTTAATCTTGTACTTGTTCCGAAATGCGAAAGCGAGGATTATATCCGACAGGTCGATAATGAGATTTCAGAAATTAAAAAGAAATTCAATCTCAACAATCCTGTTTTTCTTATGCCAATCATTGAAAGTGCACTGGGTATTGAGCATTCATTTGAGATTGCCTGTGCATGCGATAACGTTGTAGCAATAGCAATAGGGCTGGAAGATTATACAACCGATCTGGGTGTGACCAGGACAATAGAGGGTACGGAATCCTTCTATGCACGAACGCGACTGGTAGTTGCTGCCAGGGCAGCGGGCATTCAACCTATTGATTCAGTCTTTTCCGATGTTGCCGATATGGGAGCCCTGAAACAAAATGTAATGAACTCAAAATCTCTGGGTTTTGAAGGGATGGGTTGTATTCATCCAAGGCAGATACCGGTAATCCGGCAAGGGTTTTCCCCTGATGAAACTGAAATAGCAAAATCGAAGAAAATTGTTCAGGCTTTTGAAACGGCAAAACTTAAAGGTCTGGGAGTTGTTGCGCTGGGATCAAAAATGATTGATCCACCGGTAGTGGCACGTGCTCAAAAAATAATTGATCTGGCTATTCGTCTGAATCTTTTATCCGGCGACTGGATTAGTGAAGTTCAATCATAAGAGAATTAAGAATCAAAAGCGACATTATGCCAATTAAAACTGTTATAAATGCGGCCGGCAGGTCGGTTCCACTGGAGATCAATGGCAAGCCCGCTATCCCTTTTAAAGGAGTGGGTAAACACAAACCGGAAGGCAGGAAATACTCACCTCCCATACCCACATGCTCTGACTTTCCGGATGATGGCAATAAGGTCGTCAGCTCACTTGAAGAAGCTCTCCGGAAATGTGGCCTCAGTGATGGGATGACGATCTCGACTCATCATCATCTTCGCGATGGTGACCTAATAAGTAATAAAGTATTTGAGCTGGCTTCGGAAATGGGAGTTAAAGACCTGGTTTGGTTTCCATCTGCCTCTTTTCCCTGCAATGATCCGGTTATTAAATATCTTGACGACGGAACCATTAACAGGATAGAAGGTAGTATGAACGGACCCCTTGGACGGTATGTTTCTGAAGGTAAAATGAAGGGAACTGCTGTTCTGCGATCACACGGAGGAAGAGTTCAGGCTATTCAGGACGGTGAGGTCAGGATCGACATTGCTGTACTTGCTGCACCGACTTCCGATTCATATGGAAACGCAAAAGGAACCGGTGGTACGTCAGCCTGTGGTGTACTTGGTTATGCAAAAGCTGATTATATTTATGCAAGCAAGGTAATTGTGGTGACTGATAATCTTGTGGATCTTCCTTGCTTTCCGATGGAAATTGAAGGAAATTATGTTGATTATGTTGTAGTTGTGGACAAAATTGGATTACCTGAAAAAATTGTATCAGGAACCACACAGATAACAAGGAGTCCCGACCGGCTCTTAATTGCTGAATTGACTGCTTCATTTCTTGAAAAATCGGGGATTTTAAAAGATGGAGTTACGATGCAGGCAGGTGCGGGAGGAACATCGCTGGCAATAGCAGTATTTGTACATCAGATCCTGAAAAACAAAGGATGGAAATCAAAATTTGGTTTTGGCGGTAGTACGAAATACATGGTTAAGATGCTGGAAGAAGGACAGATGGGTTATATTCTTGATGCTCAGGTATTTGATCTGGATGCAGTAAAGTCAGTTGAGAATAACCCAAACCATATTCCTTATTCTGTATTCAATGCATATAACTACCATTCAAAAGGAAACCTGACCAGTATGATGGATATTATGATACTTGGAGCCACCGAGGTAGACTTGAATTTCAATGGTAATGTCGTCACGCACTCAGACGGATACCTTCTTCATGGTATCGGGGGTTGGCAAAACTGTCTTCATGCCCGGAATGTTATTCTTCCCATACCATTGTTCCGTGACCGGATCCCGGTAATAGTTGATGAAGTAACTACGTTATGCGGGCCTGGAGAACTAATTGATGTAATTATTACTGAAAGAGGTATTGCCATAAATCCTCTGCGTAAGGATCTGATTGAGAGTGTCAAAAGTAGCGGACTTCCATTATTAACACTTAAAGAGCTTAAGGATAAAGCTGAAGAAATTTGCGGGATACCACAAAAACCTCAATTTGAAGAGGAGATTGTTGCCGTTGTAAAATGGGTTGATGGAACAGTAATAGATGTAGTAAGAAAAATAAAAACAGGGTAGCTCATACAATGGAAAAGTACAAATGTGTTGTATGTGGATATATCTATGACCCTGAAGAGGGAGATCCCTCGTCAGGTATTGAACCCGGTATCTCTTTCAATGATCTGCCAGTGGATTATATCTGCCCGGTTTGTGGAGCAGGTAAAGATGAATTCGAAAAGTATGAGTAATCAGGAAGGATCTCAATTGCCATCAATAAAATTCTAAATATTAACCGGCATTTTTCCTACGACATCAATAAGGAGATCCCAGAACATTTGAGCTGTTTTTATTTCGATCATCTCCTCAGGTGTATGGGCGCCCTTGATCGTGGGACCAAAAGATATCATGTCGATCCCTTTGATCTTTTCATGTACCAGACCGCATTCCAGTCCCGCGTGTATAGCTCTGACTGATGGTTCTTTCCCAAATAAATCAAGGTACGATCTGTGTGTTATTTTCAAAATCTCCGATGTAAGATTTGGTTTCCATCCAGGATATCCGTCAGAATGAACAACTTCTGCTCCGGCAAGTCTCAGACACGATTCAACCATCGCACCTGCATCATGCCTGGAAGATTCGACTGAACTTCTCTGGGTTGTAATTATACTGATAGAATTGTTTTCACCGAACTTTGCTATCGCCAGGTTTGTTGAGGTTTCAACCAGATCATCCATTTCTTTCGACCAGGCAATAACACCATGAGGACAGCATGTTAGCGCATTCAGGAACTTCTGCTGACTCTCATTGTCCATCACGTATTCCGGAAGATCAACTTCCTTTACGGAAATCTTCAACTCTTTCTCCAGATCTCCAAATTCATCCTTCAGAGTTTTTTTGAAAGTATCAATCCAGCCTTTTACAGATTCATTTACAGATTTATCAAGAACAATTTTCGAAAAGGCTTCTCTGGGTATTGCATTACGAAGATTCCCTCCGTCAAAGTTGGCCAGTGAAAAGTCATAGTGATTTGAAATATTCCACAACACTCTGTTCATTATCTTCACTGCGTTGCCATACCCTTTGTGAATTTCATCACCGGAATGCCCGCCGTGCAGGCCAGTTACCGATATATCAAGTGCATATGAACCATCTGATACCGGAACAGGTTTGTATTTCATAGTTCCAACAGTGTCCATACCTCCTGCACAACCTATGAAAAGTATACCTTCATCTTCCGAATCGAGATTGATGAGTGTTCTTCCGGTGAAAAAATCAGCTTTAAGATTTATCGCACCTGTCATACCTGATTCTTCATCCACTGTAAAAAGGCATTCGATTTTTCCCGCCTTCAGATTTTTATCTGTTAGTATAGCCATTTGCGAGGCGATACCTATCCCATCATCTGCGCCAAGTGTAGTACCGGTGGCAGTCACCCATCCACCTTTTACAGTAGGAATAATAGGATCCGATGTCCAGTCATGAGGATAGTCTGCATTTTTTTCTCCAACCATGTCCATATGACTCTGAAGAACAACCGTTTTTCTGTTCTCCATGCCGGCTGATGGCGGTTTGACGATCAGTATATTTCCAACTTCATCCTCTTTCGATTCAAGATTGTTATTTTTTGCAAAATCGAGAAGATACTTTCTGATCTTTCCCTCATTCTTTGACAGACGTGGAATATTACAAATCTCTTCAAAGTAGATCCAGAGAGGCGCTGGATTTAATTGACTTAAAATGCCCATACCTGCTATAATAGTGTCGGTTCGGGCGCAAAAATAACATTATTTTTTTGCTTTCCGGGATAAGGGACAATAATTAGTTGTGTTTTTAGACCTGTTAAAATTTGATTATTTTTACGGCTGGCTTAAGTTAAAAGTAATAAATACTAGATATATGTCAAAACGAACTATAGTTACATTACCGGGCGATGGGATAGGTGTTGTCGTTCTTAAAGAGGCACTAAGGGTTTTGGATGCAGCAGGATTTGAAGCAGATTATTTACATGGCGATATAGGATGGGAATTCTGGTGCAAAGAAGGCAATCCTCTGCCGCAAAGGACAATAGATCTAATTAAAAAGTATAAAATTGCCCTGTTTGGAGCAATAACTTCAAAGCCGAATGATGAGGCAAAAGCAGAGCTTTCTCCGGATCTCCAGGGGAAAGGATTTGTCTATTCTAGTCCTATCGTGGGATTAAGGCAACTTTTTAATCTTGATATATGTGTTCGTCCCTGTAAATCGTATAAAGGCAACCCTCTCAATTTTGTAAGAAGAGGTAAAGCCAATACTATTGACGAGCCTCTGATTGATGTGGTGATATACCGGCAGAATACAGAATGTTTATATTCAGGCGTTGAATGGACTAACCCTCCGGAACAGGTTTATAAGGCGATGATGACTCATCCGAAATTCGTGCAAAATTTCGGGAAGATCCCTGTTGAAGAGCTTTCAATATCTACAAGGATCTTTACCAGAGGAGCAACGATCAGAATACTTATGGCTGCCTTTGAACATGCTAGAAAATACGGATATAAATCAGTTACAGTGTGCGAGAAACCAAATGTGATCAGAGAAACATCCGGATTGATGTGGAAGCTGGCGAAAGAAATCCAGAAAAACTCGTATTCTGAGATTAAACTTCTGAATACTAATATAGATGCACAAATGATGTGGCTTACGAAGAATCCGGAAGAATACGGAGTAATAGTTGCAGGGAATATGTTCGGTGATATAGCATCGGATGCATTTGCCGGTCTGATTGGCGGTTTAGGATTTGCCTGCAGCGCTCAGTTCTCATCCGACGGTATTGCAGTTTTTGAACCGACCCATGGATCTGCTCCGAAATATGCCGGCTTTGAAATTTCGATAGTTAACCCAATTGCAATGATTGAATCGGCCTGCATGATGCTCGATTATATTGATGAGAAAAAAATTGCATCCTCCATCCGCAAAGCAGTTGCGAAAGTGATAGAAGAAGGGAAAGTCAGGACTTATGATATGATGAAAATGGCAGGCAGACCTGATGTAGTTCAATACGGAGCCGCCTCCACAGCGCAGATGACTGATGCCATAATTGCCAGATTAAAGTAACCAACACAAATTCATATGACTGAACAGGTTAAAAAATTATGGCCGGAACTTGAGTGGATCAAAGATAAAACGCTCAGAGAAAAAACTGCCAGGACATGGGAAACTGCGCTTGGCAGGAGTGTCCTGACGGCTGACGACCTTGAAAGAATCCCCTTTACACTATTGTGCGGTCCTGAACTGAAGGTAAGCTTCATGGCTCATAAAAGATGTGTTGTCCATGTTGCCAGGGCAAGTGGCGAGAAAATGAACGAGTTTTTCACCACTGATCTGCCTGTGAATATGGATGTACTTATTTCGGGAGCTATCCTTGCTGATGTTGGTAAATTACTTGAGTATGAGCTTGATAAAGAAGGGAAAGCTGTTCAGGGGAAATACGGTCAATATCTTAGGCACCCATTTTCCGGAGTCTCCCTGGCAGAAGAATGCGGAATTCCACCTGAAGTATGTCATATAATTGCCGCTCATGCACATGAAGGTGATCTCGTGAAAAGAACCACCGAAGCATATATTGTACATCATGCCGATTTCATGACTTTCCTGCCGTTCAAGAGCAGATTAATAATCAGTTAGCGATGATTACAGACAACAGTTTCTAATGAATAACGACTTTATGATTGGCTTTGAAAACGTTTTCAACCCCCATTTTATTTATCTTTCTGTCGTAGGTCATGAGGCCGTTTGTTTCTGTTTCCACATCGGTAGTTTGAGTATAAATTGTGGCACTTAAACCGTTCTCATTTACAAATTTGTTTATCTGATCGTAATACGATTCATATTTTTTGAGCAGCTGAAGAGAGTCTTCCATATTCCTGTATCCCCAGTTCTTTAGTTCCCAGGTATGTCCCTGAACAGGAAGTCCGAGCCCCCCGAATTCACCCAGTACTATTGCTCTCTTCTCCTCAGCAGGTTGAACAATGGGATCGGGATAGTGATGGATATCATTAATATTTCCGGTTCCTCTGTCGGTCCAGCCGGATGAGCTGTTGACCAGTCTGGTCGGATCATAATCTGCAATCAGCTGAGTAATTCTCCCTGTTTCGAACTGTCCCCATCCCTCGTTAAAAGGTACCCACATGATAATTGAGGGATGATTATACTTTGTTTCGATCATCCGCCTCAATTCGAACTCATATTGTTCAGTAGCCTCTTTTGACTTATTGATATCAGGTTGAATCCCCCCGATAGACACATCACCACTTGGCATATCCTGCCAGACTATGATTCCAAGTTTATCGCACCAATAATAAAAGATCCTGTTTTCAACTTTTACATGCTTCCGCAACATATTGAATCCCATTTTTTTGGTCATCCTTAGATCATAAACCATTGCATCTTCAGTGGGAGGCGTGTAAATACCATCGGGCCAGAATCCCTGGTCGAGAGGACCATTCTGATATACAAAATCATTATTCAGAAGCATCCTTGTAAACCCGTCAGAAGTTTTTCCGATTGATATCTTTCTGATGCCTGTATAGGATTTCACCCTGTCAACAATCTTATTATTCTTTTTTAATTCGATGGAAATGTCATACAAAAATGGTCTATCCGGAGACCAGAGTATTGGATCTTTTATCTGTACAGTAATCTCATTATCAGCATTCCCAGTGGCTGTAGCGATTGTTTTTCCCTCTTTTTTTACTATGAATGAGAGGGAACCTTCAGCTCCATTTTTTACGTCAGATTTAAAGATTATGGTACCATTAGTATTTGTTACTGTTCTGAATGAAGAAATATAAGATTCATTTACGGGTTCAATCCAAACTGTCTGCCAGATGCCTGTTGTGGGAGTATACCAGATGCTTCCGGGCGATGAGACCTGTTTTCCCCGTGGTTGAGTGCCCTTATCTGTTGGATCCCAGACGCAAACAAGCAATTCGTGAATCTTCTTATCACCAATAGATTGTGTTATATCAAATGTAAATGGATCGTATCCGCCCCTATGTGTTCCGACCTCTTTCCCGTCCACCCAGATTCTGGTCTCCCAGTCGCATGCTTCAAAATTTAAAAGTATATGTTTTTTATTCCATACATTCGGTATTATAAAGTCTCTTTTATACCAGAGGTTTTCATTTTCGGAAACTCTTTTCCTTACTCCTGAAACAGCAGATTCTATTGGGAACGGAACCAGTATTGTGCCATCCCATTTTTCCGGTTTCATACCTTTCCGGGTGATTGCATAATTCCAAAGGCCATTCAGATTCATCCAGGCATTCCGTACCATATCAGGCCGGGGATATTGTAACCATGGTTTTAAAGGATCAACATCTGAGGTCCATTTCGTAAGAATTGGGTTTTCGGCAATTTTCCAGTTAACCTCCTTTTTATATGTACAGGATATACTTAATAAAAAAAAAGAAAGTATAGATATACTCTTTAGTAATTTCATTGTTGTTTGTTAAATAATTATTAAAATTTGATTTTTCAGCACCAAGCAACCAGCACCAAGCAACGAGCAAACAGCACCACTTATTCCTACCCCAGTTTCATCTTTTCGACCTCTTCAATATTCCTTTCGTTAGTAACTGCTTTAGCATCAGGAGTATATAAATAATCAATCAGTTCCTGATATTTATCCATTACTTTTCCTCTTACAATTTTCATAGTAGAATTCATAAGACCATTGTCTTCTGTAAAACTTTCTTCAAGGATACCAATTGCAACAGGGAGCCATCTTTGAGGAAACATATTGCCGAATTTTCCATTTGTACGATATTCATTTACCTCACTTTCAATCAGCGTTATTACAGCCCGTATCCCTTCATCTGAATCAGCAGTCAGAGTTTTTTCCTCAAGATAAAGTTTTAGTGCATGCTGGTTCGGCACAATAAGGGTGACAGTATAAGGTTTCTGATTGTTGTAAAGCATACATTGGTCAATGTATTTAGATTGCTCTGAGATAGCTTCTTCAATACCTTCGGGACTAAATTTTTCGCCGTCATCGGCAATGAGGAGGCTTTTGAACCTCCCAAGTACATATAGGAATCCATCTTCGTCCATATACCCCATATCGCCGGTATATAGCCATCCATCTTTTACTGTCTCTTTTGTGGCAGTATCGTTTTTCCAGTAGCCGTGCATCACATTACCTCCTCTGACGACTATTTCACCTTTTTGGTCTGCAGCCAGTTTATTTCCATCATCATCGCATATTTTCAGATCCATATTATTTACAATAGCACCTGATGATCCGAGTTTATGCCGGCTGGTGGAATTTGATGAGATAACCGGAGAGGCTTCACTTAGTCCATAACCCTGATACATCGGTATCCCAAGAGCATAAAAGAATCTCTGAAGTTCAATGTCAAGAAGGGCGCCACCACCGATAAAATAGTCGAGTTCCCCGCCGTAACCTTCCCGGATTTTACTGAACAGGAGCTTGTCATAAAACCTGAGAAGAGGTTTTTTAATTTTCTGTAATCCTGTTCCTCTATTCCAGCCCTCTTTGTTATAGGAATAGGATATTTTAAGTGCATGATTAAAAAGCATTTCTATTGCACTCCCTTTTTCCTTGATGCCTTTTTCAATATTTTTTCTGAAATTTTTTGCAATGGCAGGAACACTCATGAGCAGATTGGGCTTAATCTCTTTCAGACACGACGGCAGATTCCGCAGGGTCTCCATTGGTGTTTTTCCTGTTTTTACTGAAGCGATGCTTGCACCTTTACCCATAAATGCAAAAATCCCACCGGTATGACCGAAAGAATGGTCCCACGGGAGGATAATGAGGGTCTTATAGAAAGATGGGATATCCATGAGACTATATGCCTGGTACACATTGGTTACATAATTTCCGTGAGTCAGGATAATACCTTTTGGATCAGCTGTGGTACCTGAAGTATAGCAGATATTTGCAAAATCGTCAGGTGTGATACTTTTAGACAGTTCTTCGAACTTTGTTGAATTTTCAGGCAATTCCAGCCATTCCCTTCCGATCTTTCTGACTTCATTAAAATGAATCTCATTCTTTGCATACTCTTCCTGAGTATCAAAATGAATTATTTTTTCTATCGTAGGGCATTCTTCAAGTACGGCTTTAAGTTTCTGAGCTTGAATCGAAGAGACAAGTATCATTCTTGATCCTGAATGATTAATTCTGAATTTTATTTCTTCCGGATTAAGCTTTACTGAAAGGGGGACATTAATTGCACCTGTATACAGAATACCCATTTCACCAATAACCCAGCTATTCCTGCCTTCGGAAATAAGACTTAACCGGTCACCTTTTTTTATTCCAAGTTTAATAAGTCCTGCAGAAAATTCATAAATCTGTTTTCTGGTTTCGCCATAAGTCGTACCTTCATATTTATCATTTGGTTTCTCCCACAGATAGACATTATTACTATACTTTTCAACACTTTCTTCGAAGAATTGTATTAACGATTTCATTAACGTGATTTTTATGATTATCAGTAAATTTTAATGCCAATATACAAAATCTGCAGTATTTTGATATAAGGCAGTCATATGTATATCAAGAAATAAACGGGTATTATTAGTTTCTGAAAATAGTCTCTTCTCTGTCGGCACCGACTGAAACCATTGTGACCGGTACCCCAGTCTGCTTCTCTATAAATTCTATATAATGTTTAAGAGTGTCCGGTAATTCATCAAAATTCCTTTTCCCTGTTATTTCTTCTTCCCATCCATTAAACTCGGTGTAAACCGGTTCAATGAGAGAATCGCCGTTAAAGGGCAGCTCCTGGCATATTTTTCCGTTGATTTTATAAGATGTACAGATTTTTATTGTTTTAAATCCTGAGAGTACATCTGCTTTAGTCATGAAAAGCTTTGTAATACCGTTTATCATAATAGAATACTTCATAGCAGGCAGATCGAGCCATCCACAACGTCGGGGTCTTCCTGTTGTAGAACCGAACTCATGTCCGATATTTCTTAGACTTGCACCTGTGTCATCGTGCAGTTCGGTAGGGAAGGGACCGCATCCGACTCTTGTACAATAAGCTTTAAAAATGCCAAAAATATCACCAATAAGTTTTGGTGAGACACCCAGTCCGGTACATGCACCTGCACTAATTGTATTTGATGAGGTTACAAACGGATACGATCCAAAATCCACATCAAGCATAGTTCCCTGTGCCCCTTCGGCAAGAACTCTTTTACCTTTACCGGCAAGTTGATTAACAAGGTACTCGGTGCTTTGCAAAGGAAACATTTTTAATATTTCTATTCCTTCAAACCAGTTGGTTTCATACTTTTTCAGATCAAATTCGAAATCGTAGCCTTTTAAAATTGCCAGATGGTTCTTAAGATGATCATTATATATCTGTCTGAAATCTTCTCTGAGGATATCTCCGACTCTTAGTCCGTTCCTGCTCGTTTTATCAGTATATGCAGGGCCTATCCCTTTCAGAGTTGAACCGATCTTAGAATTACCTTTATACGATTCATAAGCAGCGTCCAGAATCCGGTGACTTGGCAGAATAAGGTTAGCTTTATTGGAGATTGTAAGTCTTTTAGTGAGCTCGCTGACAGGAGGACCTAATTCTTCGATCTCTTTTTTAAATACAGCAGGATCAATTACGACACCATTTCCTATTATATTTAGTTTATCAGGATGAAATATGCCTGAAGGTATAAGGTGCAGAACATGTTTAACGTTATTAAATTCGAGAGAATGACCGGCATTCGGACCACCCTGAAATCGGGCAATTACATCATAAACCGGACTTAAAGCATCAACAATTTTTCCCTTACCCTCATCACCCCACTGCAGTCCTAACAGTATGTCAATGTTCATATTATATCTAATGTATAAATTATTTAAGTGGTTTACAAGGTACGAATATATTTTTAGAATCTTCCTGATACGATTCTTGTTATTAATTCTATTAAATATGAAAGATGAACTATAGTATTATTAATGTAATTATTTTAAAATGACTTTATTATATTTTTTATTTGTTAAAAAAAAATTATTTTTGACTAAGAATACTTGATTTTACAATAAAATCTCCTAATCATGAAAAGAAATGATAAATTTTATTTTATTGTTTTTATCCTGTTTATAATTATAGGACAAACAGTTGCTATTTCTCAGGTCAGCGAATCTGATAACCAATCTAAAAAATTTCTGGTAACTATGAAGGATGGCTCGACCATTCAAGGAGCATTAGTATCTGAAAATCAGCAAGAGATTAATCTGTCTACAGAAAATCTTGGGACAATTACAATAAACAAGGATCGGATTAAATCAATGGTTCTTTTAGAATCGACAAACTTTAAGAATGGGAAATATTGGTTCCCAAATTCAAATTACTCCAGATATTTTATAAGCCCTGGGATCCAATTGAAGAAGGGAGACGGCTATTATCAAAATGTTGATTTGTCTATTAATACAGTGAGTTATGGTATTACTAATTTCTTTAGCATAGGAGGCGGGCTGGAATTATATTCAACCTTGCACGGACAACCGATTTTTATTTTGATGCCTAAACTTGGTGTTAAGGTATCTAAATCTTTTTGGTTGGGTGGAGGTATTCTATATATTAATTCTGCCAAAGCGTTAGGCGATTTTGGAGGAATTGGCATTGCTTATGGTTCGGCAACCTTTGGTAATACTAACAATAACCTTTCCGCTGGTATCGGATGGGGTTATTTTGATACCGAATGGACGAAAAAACCGATTATAACTTTAAGTGGCATGACCAGAATTTCAAAAAGATTTGGATTAGTTACTGAAAACTGGTTTGTACCAGATTATTCAATATTTACTTATGGAGTGAGATTTATTGGAGAAAAAATTTCTGTTGATATTGGCTTGATAAATAGTAAAGATATTGTGAAGGAATTTGCACTGGGTTTGCCTTTCTTCCTCGATTTAGTATATAAATTCTGACCACACTAATAACAAAGTTTTGGGAAATTTCCATGGGACTTTTGTGCAACCGCTATCTCAATAATCAAATTTATTTTTTTTGTCGGTCATCAAGATTTCCATAGATATAGAGCGAATGATACATAGGAGTGAAGTTGTGTAATTCGCAGGCAGTTTTAATTATCTCTTGAATTCGTGGGTCACAAAACTCAATAACTTTACCTGTTTCAATATCAATAAGATGGTCGTGTTGTCCGCATTGGTAAGCTCTTTCAAACTGTGCAATATTCTTACCGAACTGATGCTTAATAACAAGATTACAATCGAGTAACAACTCAATAGTATTATATAATGTCGCTCTGCTTACCCTATAATTTTTGTTTTTCATAAAAATGTATAGCGACTCAATGTCAAAGTGTCCCGTTCGTGAATAGATCTCATCAAGAATTGCATATCGCTCAGGTGTTTTCCTATGCCCTTTCTTCTCAAGATATTCAGTGAAGATCTTCTTTACTGTTAATTTGGTATCATCACTAATCATATTTGGTCTAATTTAAAATAATAGTAAAAGTATACAATTTTCCGGGATTTCAGCAGTTTGAACTGATAGAAAATTTATTTTGAGAAATCTTCTACTCTTCTGACATTTTCAATGCCATTAATATTTGAGATTTTGAGTATCAGATTGTTCAGGTCCTTTGTGTGATGAACATATAAATCGATTGTCCCTTCAAAAATGCCGTTGTTAACAGTAATGTTAATTCTGGTCATATTAACCTTAAGCTCGGCCGAAATAATAGTTGTGATATCATTTACCAGGCCTATCCTGTCTATGCCAGTCATACTTATTCTGGCAAGGAAAGAAACCAGTTTGTGGATAGCCCATTTGACTGCAATAATCCGGTTACCTTCATTCGACATTATCCTGATAGCAACCGGGCATTTGGGTTTATGAATAATAATGGCTCCTTCAGGGGAGTGATAACCCGTTACCTCATCTCCGGGGATTGGATTACAACATTTTGCTATTTCGTATGATTGTTCCGAAGTATCAACATTTTCCCTGAGAAGGAACGGGACATTTTTATCAATGCTACCTGGCATGCTATCCGTATCTTTTTTCTCTTTCTTTGATCCGATCAGTTTTAATTCCCAGTATTTAATTACATTTTTGGACGGGTTTTTCTTAATTGCTTTCTTAAGGTTGTTGAGATTAAACCTGCCAAGAGCTATTCCGGAATATAATTCCTCTTTATTTAAAGCATCATAGGCGGTAAGAATAGATTTAAGGATTTCGTTATTTGGTGTGATTCCCATCTCTTTAAGTTTGGAGTCAAGAATTTCCATTCCGGTTTGTATACTGTCTTTCGAATCAATCTTTAAAGCCGCTTTAATTGCCTCCTTTGCCTTTGATGTCCTGACAAAAGAAAGCCATTCCATATCAGGTTTTGCAATATCGGAAGTAATAATTTCAACCTGGTCGCCACTCATCAGAATTGCGTTTATGGGATTGAGTTTGTAATTTATTTTTGCACCGATTGCTTTATTCCCGATCTCCGTATGAATTTCATAAGCAAAATCAAGCGCAGAGGCCCCCTTGGGCAGACTGACCAGAAATCCTTTTGGTGTAAAAACCATAATTTCTGAAGAGAAGAGGTTCATTTTAAATTCGTCAAGAAATTCAATGGGATCTTCATGCGGATTCTCGAGCATTATCCTGATCTTTTTTATCCATTTGTCGAGTTCGCTTTCCTGTGCTTCATCTCCTTTGTATTTCCAGTGTGCAGCGTAGCCTTTTTCGGCTATCTCGTCCATCCGTATGCTTCTTATCTGTACCTCAACCCACTGACCTCCAGGACCCATAACAGTCACATGCAATGCTTCATATCCATTTGGTTTTGGACGGCTTACCCAATCACGAAGCCTGTCAGGTTTGGGTAGATAAGAATCCGTAATAATGGAATAAATATTCCAGCATTGGGTCTTTTCCGGAATACCGGCTGCCGGTTCAAATACAATCCTTATGGCAAGAACATCATAAATCTCTTCAAATGGCACATTTTTAGCCTGCATTTTGTTCCATATGGAGAAGATTGATTTCGGCCTTCCGCTGATGTCAAATTGTAAACCGGCTTCAGTGAGTTTTTCGATTATAGGTAAAGAGAATTTATTTATAAGAGAAAGATTCTTTTTTTCACTGTGCTGCAGCTTCGACGAAATTTCTTCATAGATCTGTGGTTGACGGAATTTGAAACTGAGGTCTTCCAGTTCACTTTTAATGGCATATAATCCAAGCCTGTGAGCGAGAGGAGCGTATAAAAAAATTGTTTCTCCTGCCACTTTCATCTTTTTATGTTCAGGCATTGAGTCGAGCGTTCTCATATTATGAAGACGATCGGCAATTTTGATGAGGATGACTCTGAGATCATCGGAAAGAGTTAAAAGCATCTTCCTGAAATTCTCGGCCTGAAGTGAAGAAGAATTTTCTTTATTATAAGTGCCGGATATCTTTGTCAGTCCATCGATAAGAACTGCTATTTTGGGTCCAAAATCCCTTTCAACATCCTCAAGCGAATATTCAGTGTCTTCCACAACATCATGAAGAAGAGCAACAGCAATTGACTTGGCACCAAGTCCGATCTCCTGGTTAACTATTTTTGCAACTGATATCGGGTGAATGACATAGGGCTCACCTGATTTCCTGCGCATATTCCAATGAGCTTCGTTTGCTATTTTGAATGCCTTGTCAATAAGTTCCCTGTCCCCGGGTTTATTGCACCTGAGAAGATTATTTATCAGAGTATCATATTCAGCCTGAATACGGTTTCTATCTTCTTCATCAAAAATATCCTTGTTACCCATAAAATAACTGCGCAGCACGTTTGTATCCAAGACACAAATATAACTTTTTCCAGTATGATTTTGTAACTGAAATTTTAAAAGCGAAGATGATTTTATTTCAAGCTCCTGACAATTGTGAGAGTGCCGGTCTTTGAAATAATCTTCCCCGACGGAGTAGTTACTTTCAAAAACCACAGAAATACTCCCTGTGGCTCAGGGTCACCATTTTGAGAACCACCCCATTCTGAATGATGATCCCGGGTTTCAAATAAAATTTTGCCTTTTCTGTCGCTGATAATAAGATGGTAATCAACCGGAGTAAATGAAAGGACGGGTTTGAAAAAATCGTTAACAAGATCGTTATTGGGTGTGAAAACATTTGGAACTGTGATGACCTCTGTAGGATAAGAACAAATCTTTGATGAAAGACTTTGCCCGGAAACGCCATAAGGATTAGATGTTTCTGAAGCGCTTATATAAAAGCATACTTCACTTCCGGTAATATCGTACATGATTTGCTGATATCCAAGTATGTAAGTTGAATCAGTGACTGAGATATCTGCTTTTTCTTCAAATCCTTTTCCAGTATCAATAAAGAGCCTGTACGATGAGATTATTCCCAACCACTTTTTATAAGGATTCCATGAAAGAATAATATCATTTCCTGATCTTTCCAACGAAAGCACTATGTTAGAAGCGAAATTTGATACCGAAACTGGAATACTGCAACTGTTAATAGCTGAAAGTCTATAATAATTTATGTTTTTAGTTTCTGCCTGATTATCAACATAATAGATTGTTCCATTAACTGAAACAGGCTGGGAAATCTCCTGAAAAGTACCAGACGTTCCGATTCTTCTTTCAAGACTGAAACGGTTAATTCCCGACAATGGATCTATAGTAAAGGATAGCGCTATTTTCCCATTTGAATCTATAGTAGCCTGATCGGCGTTGATCCATTGCGGAGGACGTTGCATCTTTGTAGATATACAAATCTTATTTGAAGTTGAATATGTTCCGTCCTCCAGATTTGCGCGAACCACAAAACAATAATCTGCATCAATTGTAAAATCATTTAATATAAATCTGGTTTCACCGGCACCTACATTTCCTGATTCAGTATAAATGCCACCGTTGACAGATAATAAAACCGAATAACCTGTAACTTTTACAGGTAAAGACTGATAACTATTCCATGAGACTATAATCTTTTTCGTACATGTATCGATAGAAACCTCTTCAAAAATAGAATTCAAAACCTTTGAAAAAATGCTGGTGCATCTCGGACGTCTCATTGCAGCAATCACATAAGAAACACTAAAATACTTAGTAACGGTGCTTGACAGAGTATAACTTGTTGCAGCAGGATCCCATACGGTGTCGAGTGGCATTCCGTCACCGTTTTTATAAGAATAGAGAATATAAGCAGCAATATCAGGTGAGGGACTCAACGTCCAGGTAAATCTCGTATTACCAGTTTCAGGTTGTACAGAAACGGATGTAAAAACAGGTGGCAATGGAGGATTTGTGACGCAATCAGTCTGTGAGAATGCCCCGGTTGACCATAAGTTAAATATGAGAATTATAATATAAAAACAAGGATTTTTCATTCAGCGCCGACTGTTACTTCATAGAGGTCATCTATATTGTAATACGTTCTTGCCAGTTCAATTATTTCATCAGGATCTATAGTTTTTATTTTTTCAGCTAATCTGTAGTAATAATTATTATCCAGTCCGAATTCCCAGGCAGATCTGAAACTTTCAGCAAGTGCAAATGGTCCGTCGAACATTCTTAACATTTCGCCTGACATGTAGTTACGTACAACCGCCATCTCTTCCTTCTTAACAGGAACGCTCTGCAGTAGTTTTATCTCTTTATAAATCTCGTCGATTGATTTCTGACAGTTTTTTATACCAACCTCAGTTGAGATCACCTTATAACCTGAAAGTTCAAGCGAAGATATACTGGAACTTATACCGTATGTGTAGCCTTTTTCTTCACGTATGTTTTTCATCAACCGTGAACCGAAATATCCACCCAGAACGGAATCAAGTATCTTTAAACCAGGATAGTCAGAGTGTCGTTTGTTAATGGTTGGCGAGCCAATTTTAACAGCAGATTGGACAGTTCCTGGTTT
>Ga0209744_1000109_pt1 | contig 25837 bp, 25 predicted proteins | sample BarGraNGADG00311_2_FD_184494 | JGI IMG/M metagenome (GOLD analysis project Ga0209744, IMG submission 184494) | Arctic peat soil microbial communities from Barrow, Alaska - Barrow Graham LP Ref core NGADG0004-311 (SPAdes) (version 2) | ecosystem: Environmental > Terrestrial > Soil > Wetlands >... | reverse complement strand
ATACGATTGGGCTTGCCCCGGTGAGAGGGCTCGGAGACTCGGGGTGGAACAGCCTCGGCAAGCCTGAACGCTGAACGGCAGGCCTTGGTGACGGGGCAGAACAGGCATCGGGGGGCACGTGCCGTACAGTACTGTGCCGCGATGTCCATGCAGGCCTGGTGCCACTCCGAACTGCGTCCGCGGGGATACACTTCACTGGCGACATGTAGCAGCTGGGGTTCAGGCAAGACCTGGAGGGTTGTCGTGAGTTGCCCGAAAAGCCGACTGTATAGCCTCCGGATGTTGACATCCAGAACGACGACATCTCGGTGGAACGCAAATGAGAGGACGGCCGACACCGTGTATGGGCCGAGACCCGGGAGCGACCGCAGGTCATCGGCGGTGTCAGGGAGAAGCCCGCCAAAGCGCTCGACGACGACGCGTGCGCAGTCTCGCAGCCGCAGAGCCCTGTTGTTGTAGCCCATGCCTTGCCATGCACGGATGATGGTCGCGTTGTCTGTAGCCGCGAGCGCGCTGAAGTCGGGATACTGCTGAAGGAAGAGGGGCAGTTTCTCCTGGATGCGAGCCGTCTGGGTCTGCTGGAGCATCGTCTCGGAAACAAGAATGACATAGGGGTCGGGATTGGGGACTCTCCACACAAAACGACGTGCGTGAGCCGCATACCAGCCCAGAACCATCGCCTGCACACGCTCCACAGCGGTCAGATCGACCGAGAGGTCAGGGACTGCTCTCCCTGCAGTCTTCCGAGTGCCAGCAGTCTCGATGTGCGATGTGTCATCCGGGTGTTTCATGAATGTAGTATAGCAGGACAACTGTTTGCAGCGAAAGTTCAGGCAGCGGTAATGGATAAGACACCGTGGGCCGCTTTGCCGGCCACGGCACGGAGAAAACGAAACCCCCGGTCAGGGTCACTGACCGGGGGTTGCCCGTCACTCTATCCTAAGGTATGTACGTTATCGTTATCGTCTGGGTAGTCGCATTCCACTGGACATCCAGTGCGAGTGCTTCCGCGACAAACCGGAGAGGAAGAAGCGTCCTTCCACTCCTGATGATGGGCACGACCTTGGCATCGCTGTCGATGTTGACCGACTTGCCATTCGATTTCGCCACGTTCTTGCCGATCCACAACTCAAGCGTTGTGTCGCCTCGCGTGATGGTAACTTTCTGCGTCGACGCATCCCAGGTGATGGTCCCTCCAGTGGCTTCGACGACGGCTCGGATAGGGAGAAGGGTGCGCGAATTCAGGATGATGGGGGCTGCCTCCAGAGACACAGGTTTCCCGTCCACGTACATCGTCGTCCTGCCGATCGTCAGCTGAATGATACTCTTCGAAGAAGAGACAGCACCATACCGGAAAACGCCACTGCCGCCGGCATACAGGGTGGCAGGAGCAACTGGGTTAATGGCAAGAGACATGACATCCACATCGGCGAGACCAATCGCCGTCCAGGTGGTGCCGCTGTCGACGGAGCGAAAAACGCCACTGCCACCGGCATACATGGTAGTAGGAGTGCGTTTGTCTATAGCGGCGTACAGGGTGCTGGGCGTGCGGGGGTCAATGATAAGTGACAAGACAGCCCCATCGGCGAGACCAGTCGCCGTCCACGTGGCGCCGCTGTTCGTGGAGACGAAGACTCCACCACCCGCGGTGACATACGAACTGTCACAGGTGCCGGCGTACAGGGTCGTGGGGACCTTGGGGTTGATGGCAAGAGAAGATATCTTCACTGTGTTCATTCCCTTACTGGGGAAACCAGTTTTCATTACGGTCCAGTGGCCGCCGCTGTCCGTGGAACGGAAGACGCCGCCAAAACCGGTACCGGCGTACAGGATGGCTGGAGTTTTTGGATCGACAGCAAGAGAGCGGACATCATGATTGGTGAGACCCGTGTTCATCACTGTCCAGTGGTTGCCGCTGTCCGTAGAACGGTAGACGTCAGTACCGCCAACGTACAGCGTAGTTGGGATGCGGGGGTTGATGGCAATACAAGAAACCCCTGGTGGATTAGCCCCGCTACGGGTACGACCAGTGTTTATCGCTGTCCAGTGGCCGCCGCTGTCCGTGGAACGGAAGACGCCATTGTCATAGGTACCAGCGTACAGGGTAGAAGGCGTAAGGGGATTGACAGCAAGAGAGATGACCATCAGCGCGCCATACCCATCACGGGGGAGACCGGTGTTTCTTGCTGTCCAGTGGTCACCGCTGTCCGTAGAACGGAAGACGCCGCCATGGTAGCTACCAGCATACATGGTGGTTGGAATGAGGGGGTCGATGACAAGGGAGGAGACAGACTTGTTGGTCAGACCCGTGTTCGCCACGATCCAGTGGCCTCCGCTGTCCGTGGAACGAAAGACGCCATCTTGGGTGCCGGCATACAGGGTGGCAGGGGTGCGTGGATTGATAGCAAGGGAGGAGACTTTCTCGTAGGCAGGGAGACCGGTGTTCACCGCCGCCCAGTGTTCACCGCTGTCTGTGGAACGGAAGACGCCGCCACCGGTACCGACATACAGGGTGGTGGGCGTAAGGGGGTTGATGGCAAGGGAGGAGACAACCTTGTTGGTGAGACCAGTGTTTATCGCCGTCCAGTGTCCGCCGCTGTCCGTGGAACGGAAAACGCCATCTTGGGTGCCGGCGTACAGGGTTGTGGGGACCTTGGGGTTGATGACAAGAGAGGTCACATACCCAGAAGCGCCTGTGAAACCAGTCTTTAGTGCTGTCCAGTGGCCTCCGCTGTCCGTGGAGCGGAAGACGCTGCTATACGTACCGGCATACAGAGTGGCAGGGGTGCGTGGGTTGATGGCAAGAGAGCCAACACCCTTGTCGGTAAGGCCAGTGTTCACTGCTGTCCAGGTGTCGCCGCTGTCCGTGGAACGGAAGACGCCGCTATCATTGGTACTGGCATACAGGGTGGAAGGTGTCATGGGGTTAATGGCTAGAGCGAGGATGTCACGCGCGATGCCTTTCTCTGTCCAAGTGTTGCCACCATCCGTGGAACGGAGGAGTCCATCTCCCGAGGTGCCGGCGTACAGGGTCGTGGGGGTGAGGGGATCTATGGCAAGGGAAAAAATACCCCAACCCGGGACAGAATCCATATTGGCCCAAGTGTTGCCACCGTTGACGGAGCGGGAGAGGAAGCTGCCGCCAAAAGCGCTTTGGGTATATAGGGTGGAAGGGGTGGCAGGGTCGATAGCAAGAATGGAGACACTACCTCCATACAGTGGCAGTTGTGTCCAGGTACCCGTACCTGCTGCCCGTGCAGCGGGCACGCTGACCAGCACGCCCGAAAGGCTCAAAGCAAGACACAAGACCAGTATCAAGACAAAGCGAACGGATTGTTTCATAGTCAACGCCTCCTTCAGGATCTTCCTTTTGCTACTAATGTTATCATATCCACACGTGCGGGAAGATCAAACGTTCGCGTTGCATCATCTCAATTCATTGTGAACTCCCTTCGTTGCATCATGAAGAAATCATCGTGAACGGAGAGGAGGGAGCCATGATGCTGACATGTTCTTGCCCCATGGACATGTCTGCATCGATATAGGAATGAACAGAATAGCGTAGGGAGTAGTGTAGCTGTTGACTACTCGGAAGTCAGGTTACCTTTCGTGTCTTACAGCAGACGCTGATGCAATCCACTGTGGGGCGAAATACCAGTACTTTTTTGTCTCATTCCACCGGGCTGACTCTCGGGGAAGACCCTGAGCCTGCATTAGCGCTGTGGTGGAGCGAGCAGGATATTGTTTGACACGTGCGATGCATATGGCCATACTGAGCGTATGGTCGGTCGTCTGGGTAACCGACGGCAGGCACAGGAGGATCATATGGAAGAGATCAAGCGAATTGCTGTCGGCGATATGGCGCCCGACTTCACCTTGATTGACAACCGAAAGCGGCCCATCCACTTGGCCGATTACCGGGGAAAGAAGGTTCTGCTGTCCTGGCACCCTCTTGCATGGACGAGGGTCTGTGCCGAACAGATGAAATCGCTCGAAGCGCACCTCGCGGACTTCTCCCGCCTCAACACAGTAGCACTCGGCCTGAGCATCGATTCGGTTCCATCGAAGAACCAATGGGCAAAAGAGCTGCTCATCGCGGAAACCATGCTGCTGTCCGACTTCTGGCCTCACGGAGGCGTGGCGCACACGTATGGGCTGTTCCGCGAAGTCGAGGGGTACTCCGAGCGTGCCAACGTGGTCATTGACCAATCGGGCAAGGTCACCTGGGTAAAAGTCTATCCCGTCCACGATCTGCCCGACATCGACGAAGTACTGGCGCACTGTGCAGAGTGACCCCTTGGAAGCACCGATGAATGTTACAGATGTGATTGAGACCCGCAGGGCATACCGATCGTTCGAACCGGTCGAAGTGACCGATGACGTCGTTCGCGAGCTTGTACATGCTGCCAGCTTGTCCCCGTCATGTTACAATAACCAGCCGTGGCGATATGTGTTCGTTCGGGATCCTGGGCAACTCACCCGCATATACACCGCGATGAGCAAGGGAAACCAGTGGACGGAAAGGGCGTCCATGATCGTGGCCATTTTCAGCAAGCCGGATCTCGACTGCATCATCAAGGAGCGGGAGTTCAACTGGTTCGACACGGGGTTGGCGACCGCGTTTCTCATCCTGCGCGCGACCGAGCTTGGCCTGGTTGCGCACCCGATTGCCGGTTTTCGTTCAGCCGAGGTGAAACCGATGCTGGGAATACCGGAGGACATGATGCTGCTGACGCTGGTCATCGTGGGGAAGCACACGACGGTCCCCAACCCCGTTCTCTCCGACAAGCAGCTGCACGATGAAGTTGAGCGGCCGCCTCGCCTTCCGCTGGAACGGATTGCTTTTTTCGACAGCATCCCGGACGGAGCACCGGTTGGAGAGCCTATCCCTCACTGACCGCCCAGTACGACCATGTCTGTCGCAATGGCATGGTGGACTCGCGCATCAGGACGCGAGCTGTCTCAGGATTTCCTCGGAACGGGCGAACAGCAAGGAGTGACCTTCGTTGGGATACCATCGTGTCAGGGTATGAGGAAGGAGAGATGCAAGTTCCTCTGCCATGGATGGAGGAGTGATGGCATCTTTGCGACCCTGCCATATCTGAACCGGGTATGTGACTTTCTTCAGCGCGATGCGCCAAGAGCCAGGGTAGAGAGCCAGTTCCTGTGCGGCGCCGGCTACCCCCTGTCTAAACGCTTCGGTCAGATTCGTACGGAGCATATCCTTGATGTCCGGTCGCTCGAGTACGGACTTGTCGACGTCGGGCCGTTCCGCCGTCATACGGGTTAACAGTGAGGGGAAGTCGGCTTGTACCTCTTGCATGCTTCGAGCGAGTAGGCGGCGAGCAAGCCAGGGAAAGCGCGCTACCGAGACGAACATCCGGCGCTGATCAGGGTTCATGGTCAGGCGAACAGCCCGGCTGTGAAGGGGAGAAATGCCTGAGACGATCCCGGCAGCGGTCAGTCTCTCACTGATGCGGTCTGCGCATGCGACGACGTAGGGACTGCCTCCCGAGGTGCCGAGGACTGCGAAATCGTAGATACTGAGGTGTACAGCAAGCTGGATGACATCGTCCGGCCAGTCCGAGAATGAGCGTCCAGGTTTGGGGTCTGAAAGACCAAACCCGGGCCTGTCGGGCGCGATGAGTCGAACTCCGACTGTCCGTGCAGGAGTGTCAAGGGCGATGCCCTCGAGGCGTGAAGCCGGGAACCCATGGAAAAAGAGCACCGGCATCCCTGATGGGTCGCCGAATTCCGCATATCCCAGGGCACGTCCATCTGCGAGCTTGATTGTCTGATCAGTCAGTGCCATCTGCGCCTCACTCGGCTCGGAGATGTGTCTGCAGATCTCCAAACCTTGATTCTACCATGAAGCTACAGCCAATCAACTGTCACACGGCGAACACAGCTGTGACCTGCCCATGTTGATTCATCAGCACTTTCCTGTTGACAGGAAGACAGTCAGGAAGTAACCTAATAGGGGTTGTCGAGGGCCGGTCCCGGGCGGTTGTCCTGAGAGCGGCCATTGTCATATATGGAGGTTGACATGGAACGTGTGCTGAGTAGCGAACTGTCCTCTCATATAGGTGAACGCATCATGATGGCGGGGTGGATGCACCGCATTCGCAGGCTGGGAAGTGGGATGGTATTTGTCCACCTGCGCGATCGCTCTGGCATCTGTCAGATCGTCGTTGAGGTTCCCAAGGCAGTGGCCGCCATCGATGGACTGCTTGTCGAGAGCGTCATCCAAGTCGAGGGCACAGTGGTTGCAGAGCCACAGGCTTCCGGCGGATACGAGCTCCACGATCCATCATTCACGGTCCTGTCGCCAGTGACCGAAGCCCTGCCGTTTCCGATCAACAAGCCGGTCATCAATGCGCATCTGGATACGTTCCTCGACAATGCCGTGGTCGGTCTCAGGGCACCTTCCAAACAGGCCGTCTTCAAACTGAGCGCCGCGGCCGCCCATGGATTCCGGGAGGTCCTTGACGGCAAGGGTTTCACCGAAGTAGCGACGCCCAAGATCATAGGCACGGCTTCTGAGTCAGGTGCCAACGTTTTCGCGATCGAGTACTTCGGGAAGCAGGCCTATCTGGCACAGAGCCCCCAGTTTTACAAGCAGATGATGGTCGGTGTCTTCGAACGCGTCTATGAGGTGGCCCCTGTCTTCAGAGCCGAGCCTCATCAGACCATCCGCCACCTCAACGAGTACGTCAGTATGGACGCCGAGATGGGGTTCATCAAGGACCATACGACGGTCATGGCCCTTCTGACTGACGTCATCAAGGGGATCCTCTCCTATCTCACGACGCACTGTGCCAAGGAGCTGGAGCTTCTCAAGGTAGAGATGCCGCTGGCGCCCGAGACCTTTCCACATGTCTACTTCCCAGACGCACAGCAGTGGATCTTCGATCATCACGGCGAGGATTGCCGCGGAGAGCCGGATCTTGCCCCTCAGCATGAGAAGTGGCTGGGCGAGTGGGCAAAAGAGACCTGGCAGTCCGATTTCCTGTTCGTGACCGGATACCCGATGGTGAAGCGCCCCTTCTACACGGCGCCGAACCCGGACGACCCCAAGTACTCCAACTCATTCGACCTCTTGTTCCGGGGAACCGAGCTGGTCACTGGCGGGCAGCGTCTCAACAAGTTCGATGACTACGCCAAGGCCCTGGAATCTCGTGGCATGACCCAGGACGCTGTGGCCGCCTACCTGGAGACATTCCGCTTTGGCATGCCGCCGCATGGTGGCTTTGCAATTGGGCTGGAGCGCTTCATCATGCAACTGACCGGGCTCGCCAATCTCCGTGAAGCCGCGCTTTTTCCACGCGACATGGAACGTCTGCAACCCTGACCCGTAAAATGTGAACGTCATGGTGTCAGGCACCAAGGGCATTCACAATTGGAGTGACCGATGAGAGAATACGACTTTCATAGCATCGAACCGAAGTGGCAGGACCTCTGGGAGGCTGAGAAGGCCTACCGGACAGAAGAAAACTCTGTCAAACCGAAGCTCTACTGTCTGGATTACTTCCCCTATCCATCTGGAGACGGCCTGCACGTCGGCCATTGCCGCAACTATATTCCCACCGACGTCATCAGCCGCTTCTACCGGATGAAGGGCTTCAATGTCCTGCACCCCATGGGCTGGGACGCATTCGGGCTCCCCGCTGAGAACGAGGCTATCAGGCTGAAAAAGAATCCGCGCGAGATTACCATTAAGAACACGACCAACTTCAAGCGGCAGCTCAAACTCATCGGGACCTCGTATGACTGGGAACGGGAGATCAACTCCTCCGATCCCGAATACTACCGATGGACCCAGTGGTTCTTCCTGCTTCTGTACAAACGGGGCCTTGCCTATGAGAAGGAGTCGGAGCAGTGGTGGTGTCCCAGTTGCAGGACTGTCCTGGCCAATGAACAGGCAAAGGATGGCAAGTGCTGGCGCTGTGGAACTCCTGTGGAGAAGAAGAAGCTGAAACAGTGGTTCTTCAGGATAACCGACTACGCCGATCGTCTGGCCGACGACCTTGATACTGTAGACTGGCCCGAGCGCATCAAGATCATGCAGCGCAACTGGATCGGCAAGTCGGTTGGTGCCGAGGTCGTCTTCGACATCGTATCGGCTAGCGACGGTTCGAAGCATCCGGTGACGGTCTTCACGACCCGTCTGGACACTATCATGGGGGCTACGTTCCTCGTGCTGGCTCCTGAACATCCTCTGATCCATGAGATCGTTGCGAGCGAGCAGCATGCCGAGGTTGATGCATATATCGCCGCCAGCAACACCAAGACGGAGATCGACCGCATGTCGACGGACAGGGAAAAGACGGGTGTCTTCACGGGAGCCTACGCGGTCAACCTGTTCTCCGGTGAGAAGGTCCCGGTCTGGATTGCCGACTATGTTTTCATGGGCTATGGCACAGGTGCCATCATGGGTGTACCTGCTCATGACGGCCGCGATTTTGGGTTTGCCACCAGATATGGCATCCAGATCCGTCAGGTTATCGGATGGCCAGGTGTCGCGTATGAAGCAACGGCCTGGAACGATGCATATTCGGAGCACGGCACGCTGGTTCATTCTGGCCGCTTCGACGGTCTGACGACGGAGGCTGCTTTCGCAGCGATGGTGGCGGAGGGTGAAGCAACGGGATTTGCAAAGACGCAGACCAACTACCACATGCGTGACTGGCTCATCAGCCGTCAGCGCTATTGGGGAGCTCCGATCCCGATGGTACACTGTCCAACATGCGGGGCGGTCGCCGTTCCTGAGAGCCAGTTGCCAGTCGTGTTGCCGGATGTCCAGGGATATGAACCAAGCGGGACGGGCGAGTCGCCTCTGGCCGGTATCAAGGAATGGGTCGAAACGACATGCCCTGTATGCGGGGGACCAGCCAGGCGCGAGACGGATACAATGGACGGCTTCGCCTGTTCCTCGTGGTATGAGCTGCGGTACACCAGCCCTCACAACGACAAGGCACCCTTCGATAGGGCGACCATCGACTACTGGCTTCCTGTCGACCTGTACGTTGGTGGCGCGGAACACGCAGTCATGCATCTGCTGTATTCCCGGTTCTGGACCAAGGTCATGTATGACGAAGGTCTCGTTGGTTTCACAGAGCCCTTCGCTCGCCTCATGAACCAGGGAATGCTGCTTTCTTACGACGGGCAGAAGATGAGCAAGAGCAAGCATAACGTCATTACTCCCGACGAGGTCGTCGAGCAGTATGGTGCCGACACGTTGCGCTTGTATGAATTGTTCATGGCGCCGTTTGAGCAGGAGGTCGCCTGGTCCAAGGAAGGTATCTCGGGCGCACACCGCTTTACAAAGCGTCTGTGGGAGCTTGCGCAGCGGACCATCGAGGCATCGCACGGAGAGCTAAAGGTTGCGTGTGTCCCCAGACTCGAGCTCCAGATCAACAAGCTGACCAAAAAGATCACCGAGGACATCGAGAAGTTCAAGTTCAACACTGCAGTGGCTGCGTTCATGGAGTACTTCAATTTCCTGTCCGAGACCGTACGGAACGATGAGATTGTTCTGTCGACAGCTGAGTGGCAAATCTCGATGCGGCAGCTGCTTGTCGTTCTGGCCCCTTTTGCTCCGCACATGACAGAGGAACTCTGGCAGGAGTACGGCTGCGAAGGGAGCATCCACAGACAGTCCTGGCCCGCCTGGGACGAGAGCAAGCTTTTCGAGAGCGAAGGTGAGGTTGCAGTACAGGTCAATGGCAAGGTGCGTGGCTCGATGCTGGTTCCTTCCGACTCGACCGAAGAGGAACTGGGAAGCCTGGCGCTCGCTCAGGATTACGTTGTCAAGTACACGGCTGGACACATTGTCAAGCGTGTCGTTGCAATCAAGGGAAAAATCGTTAATATTGTAGTTCAGTGACTCTCGATCAGGAGGAAGTTGAATGGCAAATCCAAAGAAGAAGATAACCCACAGCAGGAAGGGCAATAGATACAGCAAAGTCAAGATGCGCTTCAGGAACAACCAGAGCCCTCTTGTCAATTGCGGGCATTGCAACAAGCCTATCCGTTCACATCACATCTGCCCGTATTGTGGGTACTACGATGGCAAGCTCGTGGTCAAGCAGGAAGAGAAGAAGGAAAAACCTGCTGCCTAACGTATGAAGGTTGCAATCGATGCCATGGGGGGCGATTATGCCCCCCATGAGATTATCAAGGGTGCTGTAGAAGCTGCCCGAGAGTTTGGTGTCACGGTCGTCTTCGTGGGCGAAGAGGTCGCCATCAATCTTGAGCTGTCCCAGTATCGTCAGGGTCAGCCCTTTTCGTACGAAGTGGTCCCGACGACTCAGGTCATCACTTTTCACGACCACCCGTCCGAAGTACTGAGGACGCGCAAGAATTCCTCGCTGTACAGAGCCATCCAGCTCGTTGCCGAGAAGAAGTGCGACGCGGTCGTCTCCGCCGGTAGTACCGGCGCACAGATGGCAATCTCGCTGTTCGTTCTTGGCCGCATACGCGGCGTTCTTCGCCCGGGACTGATTACTGCCGTACCGTCCGTGACGGGCGATCCGTTCTACTTCATCGATATTGGAGCAGTGGCTGATTGTGTACCAGAGAATATCCTGCAGTTTGCGCGCATGGGTCAGGTTTACTATCGCCTCGTTACGGGCAAGGAGGCGCCGACGATTGGCCTCCTCAACATCGGCGAGGAAGCCGAGAAGGGGTCACGCCAGGTGATCGAGACGCACAAGCTTCTGGCAGCCAGAAGCCCCGGGTTCATAGGTAACGTTGAACCGAAAGAGGCTTTTCGACATGCTGCGGATGTCGTGGTCAGCGATGGGTTTACCGGCAACATTTTCATAAAAACCATGGAGAGTACTGCAGAAACACTGTTTGGTATGATGAAGACGGCGCTTGACAGCTCTATCAAGGGCAAGGTAGGCGGTGTGCTGGCTCACAGCAATCTGCGACTCGTCAAGGAGAAACTCGATTATAGCCAGTACGGCGGCGTCCCAATGTTGGGAGTCAAGGGTATCAGCATCGTCTGTCATGGCAGGTCCGACGCCACGGCCATCTATCATGCCATCCGTGTCGCCAGGAATGTCAGCGACGAAGGCCTTGTGACGAAGCTGGAGGCACTCTGGAAATGACAGACAGCTTGAATCGGAGTCGCAGGACTGCTATTCATCGGATTGTCGTTCCGAAGGAGGACTTCACTGGCGCCCTCGTGATGGAGCGAACCGAAGAATTCAACAAGACGCTCCCGGTATCGTTCAAGAATCTCCGGTATCTGGTCGTCGCTCTGACGCACAGCTCATTCGCCAGCGAGCACCACAGCTACACATCGAATGAGAAGCTCGAATTCGTGGGCGACGGTGTCATGAACTTCATCGTTGCCAAGTTGTTGTTCCTCGAGTTTCCGGACGCCCGGGAGGGGGATCTCTCCAAGATGCGCGCCGCACTCGTCAAAGAGCAGGGCATCTATGAGCGTGCGCTGGATCTGGGGCTCGACAGGTATTTGCTGCTGGGCAAGGGGGAGGACAAGTTGCGCGACGAGCGCAAGCCAGCGATTCTTGCGGACGGTTTCGAGGCTCTTGTGGCTGCCATATACTTTGACAGTGGCATGCACGCGGCCGAGAAGTTTATGAGCATTGTGTTCCACAAGGCAATAGCCGACCTGTACAACGGGGCGATCCTGGACCACAAGACAGCTCTGCAGGAAGAGACGCAGCGGAGCGTCCGCCTGCTGCCGTCGTATGATACGGAGGTCGCGCGGGGCGAGGACGGATCGGACGTGTTCACGTCGCTGGTGCATATCGGCAGCGTTCTGTATGGCGAGGGCCGCGGGTCATCCAAGAAGAAGGCCGAAGAGGACGCCGCTCGGGCAGCCCTTGAGGCTTTTGTTTCCAAGCACCCGCATCGAGGGGAGTCGGGTCAGTGAGCTTCCTTTCGCGCGTCAAGCAACTCTTTGGTGGGGACAAGCCGGTGGAGGAGGAATCTCAGGTTGAGACACCTGAGATCGAAGCCGAGTCACAGGAGTCGGTGTTGTCAGCCTCCGCACAAACCTTGCGGCAGCAGGCCGGAAGCGTTCGCCGCGAGGCTGCAGATTTTGACGCTCTGGAGGAGCTCCTTATCGACGCCGGCATCGACGTCGACACGACAATGGCTATCCTGCAGGAAGTACGAAAGGGTGGACTGCTAGGCCATCCAACGGCAGAAAAGGTCATTGAACGCATCCGGGACAAGCTGAGCTCCATGCTTGACTTGGACAGCACGCTGCACACAACGGGTTCACCTGCCGTCGTCCTGATTACGGGGGTCAACGGCGCAGGCAAAACCTCTTCGATCGCCAAACTGGCAAACATGCTCAAGCAGGAGAACCGCAGGGTGCTGCTGGTTGCCGCTGATACCTTCCGCGCTGGAGCGGTTGACCAGCTTGCTATCCTCGCTGATCGCGTCGGTGTCCCGGTGATGCGCTCGGTAGAGGGTCAGGATCCGTCCAGCGTCGTGTTCAACGGACTTCAGAAAGCTGTAGCGGACAGGGTGGACGTTGTGGTTATCGACACGGCGGGTCGCCTCGAGAACAAGAAGAACCTTACGTTCGAGCTACAGAAAGTTGTGCGGGTTATTGAGACAAAGTTCGGGCTGCCGGTGTCAGAGACATTGCTGGTCATCGACGCGACGACCGGGGAGAATGCTCTCATGCAAGCTCGCGCCTTCAGTGAGGCGATCCCGATCTCAGGTATCATCCTCACGAAGGTCGACTCCGGCGCGAAAGGCGGCAGTATTGTGAGCATTGCGCGTGAACTGCGCATCCCGATAAAGCTGGTCTGCAATGGTGAAACACTTATGAGCATAAAACCATTTGACAAAGACGATGTTGTGAACATGATATTGCAGTCGGGGTAAGCATCAATAGCAACGAAAACATAACTATTTCGCCACATGCCGATAAGGAGTTGAACTATGCAGAGCAAGTCGAAGGAAAAGGTGTACATCACTCCTGGTCACGAGAAGAAGATCAAGCGCAAGGAAGAGATCGGCGAGTTGCTTGAGTTCTACGCGGGACTGCTCACCAAGAAGGAGCTCGGAGTCCTGGAGCTCTACATCCAGCCGAACTGTTCCGGCGCTGAGGTTGCCCGCAAACTGCGGATTTCGCGGCAGGCCGTCCATGATCACATCCGTCGCTCACTTGGACGCATGAGGCGCTGCGAGAGCAAATTGCAGCTTATCGCCAACTACAAGAAGAACGCGGTCATGTTCCGCAAGATCATGTCGAAACTCGACCAATGCTGCGAACAGTCGCACAACATGGAAGGTGCACAGTCCCTTGAGGAGTTGAAGACCTTGTTCGAGAAGCTGATCAACCGCAACAGCCACGAGCTGTAGGCCTACCGAGTGTTCGAATCCGTAAAGAAAGCGCTCAGCGGGGTCTTTGATGGGCTGCGCCGCAAGGGTCTGCTGTCACAGGGAGACATCGATGCGGCGCTTGCCGAGGTCAAGCTGGGTCTGCTAGGCGCCGACGTCGACTACCGAGTTGTCAAGTCGTTCATCGCTCAGACGCGTGAGGCATGCCTGGACGAGAAGGTCCTCAAGAGTATCACGCCCGGTGACCAGGTGGTCAAGGTGCTGTACGAACAGTTGACACAGGCACTTGGAGGGCCGGGCGGCAAAGGCATCGCCATCACACATATCCCGTATCGGGTCATGCTTGTGGGTCTCCAGGGGTCTGGCAAGACGACGACACTGGGCAAGCTGGCGCTCCTCCTCAAGAAGGAAGGTCATTACCCTCTTCTCATTCCCGGAGACTACGGCCGGCCGGCAGCCTACCAGCAACTGCAGAAGCTGGCGGCTGACGCAGGGGTCGAGTTCTACGGCGAACATGCTGGGAGTCTGGCGGATCTGGTTCGTGGTGCTGATCGTTTTGCCCGGGAGAAATCCCTGGATGTTCAGCTTCTGGACACGCAGGGACGCCACGATTTCGATACCGAACTCATGGATGAACTGCAGACCGTTACTGCGCTGTACCGTCCTGACGAGACCCTGATTGTTCTCGATTCGATGATTGGATCAAAGGCTATTCCGCTTTCGCAGAGTTTTAACAAGGTTGCGCCGCTTACCGGGGCGATCTTCACGAAGTTCGATTCGCCCGCACAGGGCGGTGCAGTGTTGTCCTTCAAAGAGTCTATTGGCAAACCTATCAGATATGTCGGAGTCGGAGAGCATTTACAGGACCTCGATTACTTTGTGCCGGAGAGGCATGCGGCGCGTATCGTCGGCTACGGCGATATCGAGGGACTGCTAAAGCGGTATGATAACGCTGAGTCACAGGCGAAGGCAGCAGGCGTCGCCAAGAGAGTCCAAACGGGGAAGTTCGACCTTTACGACCTCCGCGATCAGCTGCTTGAAATAGGTCAAGTTGGTGGTATAAATAAGATGCTTGAGAGTCTTCCCGCCAACATGGTCCCGAAGGGGGCTGTTGCCGACGAGGGCGTTGCAAAGAGATTCACGGCCATCATTGACTCTATGACCGACACCGAAAGACGCAGTCCTGCCGTCCTGAACGCGTCCCGTAAGCGTCGTGTCGCTCGTGGCGCGGGTGTGGATGTCAGTGAAATCAACAGAATGCTCAAGCAGTTCGAGTTGTTCAGCCGCATGGCGAAGATGGCTAACAACAGGCATGCCGGGGGCTTTGGCTTGCCCGGATTCTGATACTCGCAGGTACGCAACAGGAGGAAACATGGTAAGCATCAAGCTCGCAAGGACTGGAACCAAGCATCAGGCTCACTATCGTTTTGTCGTGCTCGACCGTAAGAAACCGACCAATGGCGCAGTCATCGAGACGCTCGGGTACTATGATCCCAAGCCCAAGGAGCCAAAGATCGAGGTCAGTGAAGAGCGTGTCGCTTACTGGCTTGGACTTGGCGCGCAGCCAACTGATTCCGTGCGCAACCTCCTCAAGCACAACGGTATCTGGCAGAGATTCGTTGCGAGCAAGGCCGCGAAGTAAGCCGGCTCTGCGTGCATCAGGAGATACCCGATGAAACAGTTGGTCGAAACCATCGTCAAGGCTCTCGTGGATAGCCCCGAAGAAGTGGTTATCAACGAGATCGCCGGAGAGCAGGCCGTCGTCTACGAGATCAAGGTCGGCCAGAAGGACACTGGCAAAGTCATCGGAAAACAGGGTCGTACGGCCCAGGCAATCCGCACGATCGTCAGGGCGGCTTCTGCCAAGACTGGCAAGAGCGCCACAGTCCAAATTGACAGCATGAACGACGAACAGGCCGAGGGTGGCCTGGAAGAGGAGCAGTAGAATCAATGGCAACCAGCGTTTGGATGAAACAGAACGTTCTCATCAAGACGGTCGTGACCCAGCAGTTCAAGGACAGCTATCTCAAAGAGCTGGACGGAGCGCATACTGGGGCGAAACAGAACCTTGAAAGACTGAAGTCCTCACTGTCGCAGGTTATCCTTCGTGGTGGCGTGGGTGGTCAGTATGATGATCTCGTCAAGGCGCAGCTGCAGGACGAGAAGGCGAAGCAGGAGCAAATGGTCATGGATCTCGAGGCCAAGAAGGCCGAAGTGTCCAAACTGGAGCTCGGCTCTGTCTACGTCCAGGGTGCCCTTGAAGGGACTGTCGAAGTCAAGGTGGGGGACAATCTGTTCCAGAAGATCGGCTCCACCTCGGTCCTCGTCCAGGACGGCATCATCCTCTCTATTGACTAGCAGTTCACTGCATTGCACGGTTTGGGGCAGAGCGGCAGCGCCGCGCGAAATTCCATCCTGAAAAGAAAGAGGGGGACACCATGAGTGTCGGGATTCTCGGAAGCTACAGCAGCAGGTTTGGCAAGCTGGAAAACTCCACTCTCTACGATCTCATCGTTGAAGCTGGACGCGGAGCGATCGCGGACGCAGGCATCGCTGCGAAAGAGATCGACGGCATCTGGATCGGGAACTTCAGCTCAGGGTCGTTCAATAACCAGGAACACTTGGCCCCATGGGCGGTCGAGATCGACCCGGCATTGCTCTACAAGCCGTGTGCCAAAGAGGAGGCGGCATGTGCTTCCGGCTCTGCCGCTGTGCGCGCAGCGCGTCTGGCCATCGGCGCCGGGGAGGCTCGTTTCGTATTGGTCATTGGGGTCGAGAAGATGACGGCGCTTGACCGGGACGGCGTTACCCATGCGCTTGCCATGGCCTCCTACTGGCCAGAAGAGGGGAGCAAGGGCATGACGTTCCCGGGCATGTTCGGCATGTGGTCCCAGGCATACCGCGAGCACTACGGATACAGCGACGACCAGATGGACCTGTGGCAAGCCATGGTGCATGCCAAGAACCGCGACAACGCGACACACAACGAGCTTGCGCATATGTACGCGAAGCCGAGCAGTCTGGAATTCGCTCTGCACGTGTCCGAGAAGAACCCCCTGATCGCACCTCCTCTCAAACTCACGGATTGCTCTCTGGTCAGCGATGGAGCGGCGGCCATGGTGCTCGGACCGATTGAGGACGTCAAGGCCGTCAAAGACCGCGTGGTCGAGATTACATCACAGACACTTGTCACCGACCACATGCAGGCCAGCAAACACGAGTTGTGGCACAACGTTGCCGGCAGGATGGCAGTCGAGTCAGCCTACAGCAAGGCTGGCATCACCGTATCAGACGTTGACTGTGCAGAACTCCACGACTGCTTCACGATCAATGAACTGCTGACGTACGAGGCAATGGGGCTGTGCGCAGAAGGCGACGGGGGCCGGCTGATCGAGCGGGGTGGAGTCGTACAGCCGAACGGCAGCTGCCCGATCAACCTCAGTGGAGGTCTTATCGGCAAGGGGCACCCTGTAGGGGCTACAGGCGTGTCGATGCACGTCTACGTCGCGCGCCAGCTTGAGGGCCGACCGCTTGGCCTCGGCGCGGACAACCCTGAGATAGGGCTCGTCATGAACGTCGGCGGTTCGAATGTCAGCAACTTCGCATCAGTACTGAAACGCGTCAAGTAGAGAGGAAGGAAGCCATGACAAAGGGATATGGACTGCAGGACAAGGTTGTCATCGTTACCGGCGGAGCCGCTGGCATCGGCCGGGCGACGGCCATGAGGTTTGCTGAGGAGGGCGCCCGCGTCAGCATCTGGGATGTGAACGCCGAGGCAGGCGCGGCTACGCTGGCCGACCTCAGGCAGATGAACGTCGAAGCGATGTTCCAGCAGGTCAACGTTACTAACACCGACGCGGTCGAGAAAGCAGTAACAGAAGTCGTTTCAGCTTGGGGTCACGTTGACGTGCTGGTCAACAACGCCGGCATCCTGCGCGATGCTCAGCTGGTCAAGTACAAGGAAGGGGTCGTCATTGGGACGATGTCAGACGCCACCTTCGACGCTGTCATCGGCGTCAACTTGAGAGGCGTGTTCGTCGCGACGAGGGCCGTTGCTCCTCACATGATCAAGCAGGGACACGGCGTCATCCTGAGTGCCAGCTCGGTGGTTGCAGCCTATGGCAACTTCGGACAGACCAACTACGCTGCCGCCAAGGCAGGGCTGATCGCCATGACGAAGACGTGGTCTCGCGAACTGGGCAAGTATGGAATCCGCGTGAATGCGGTTGCCCCTGGGTTCACGATGACGGACATGGCCGCTGCGGTGCCGGAGAAGATCCTGGAAAGAATGGTCGCTCACACGCCTTTAGGACACATCGGGGCTCCTGCGGATATCGCAAATGCGTACGCGTGGCTTGCGTCCGACCAGGCTGCGTTCGTTCACGGCGCAACGCTGGCTGTGGATGGCGGGCTTGTGGTCGGGACATGACGCGGTCTTCCGTGCCCGGATTCTGTAGGAGCGGTTCGGCCTCGGTCCTCGTCCAGGACGGCGTCCTCCTCTCTATTAACTAGCAGTTCACTGCATCGCATGGTTCAGGGCAGAGCGGCAGCGCTCTGCCCTTTTTGCATGCCCACCCGAGTTGACATGCCCCCGCGTTGTGTGGTATAGTCTAATAGTACATACAGTACGCAGAGACACTGGTCGCATTCGGGTTCAGGAGTGGACTGCCGGCTAGAAGGCGGTCTACTGGCAGGCAGCACCGAGGTGTCCGGAAGGCATCCGGCAAGCTGCCGAAAGGGGTAACGATGGCATCCAAGAAACTGCTCGGCATGCTGAACAACGCGATTGCCGGCGAACTGCAGGTCTCGATCCAGTATATGTGGCAGCACGTGCAGTGGAAGGGCGTGAAGCACTTCGCGGTCAAAGATGAGTTCCAGAAGATAGGCATCCAGGAGATGAAACACGCCGAGGCAATTGCCGATCGGCTCTTCTACCTCGGGGGAACTCCGACGACGAAGCCGGAACCTATTACCGTCGGGTTGTCACTGAAGGAGATGCTGACCTCAGACGTGAAGGCCGAAGAGAAGACGATCAAGATGTACAAGGAGATTGTTGCCTTGGCCAGCAAGGAGACGGACCTCACGACAGCACACCTCTTTACCGAGATTCTTGGGGACGAGGAAGGGCATCTCGACACCTTCCTGAGCCTGCTGGAAGAGATATAACAGTTCAACTACAGCACGTGACGCAAGGCGCCGGGTTTCCCGGCGCTTTTTTTGCGTTGTCGGGGCAATCAGAGTGTTCTCGGGGTGACGTCAGGTCAGAAGTCCATATACTCTCTTGTGGTGAGGGCAGACACTGCTTCGGGATATCCTCACGGGAGGAAGACAGGTCATGAGCAGAGAGACAGCGTTCAAGGCAGCTGCGACCGTCCTTGGAGTCATCGCGGGTGCCGCAGCGGTTGAAGGTTTCCTGCGGGAGCCGTTTCAGCTGGATGTTGCTCGGTTGACGATCGCGTCTCCATGGTTGCCGGCCGGCTTCGACGGCATGAAGATCGTGCAGTTGTCGGACTTGCACCTCCACCACATTTCGCGGGCTTACCGCATGGCAATCGACGTCATCAGGAAAGAGCATCCCTCGCTTGTCGTCATTACAGGTGACCTGGTCGATCGCGCAGAGCAGACAGCGGCATGCCTTGCATTCCTGAGCGAGCTGCGGGCCGTTGCTGGAGTGCTGGTGGTTGTCGTACCCGGGAACTGGGACCATCGGGCTTTTCCGACAAGACAGAGCATTGCGGCGTGGCACAAGCACCTCCAGGCGGAGACGGGTATTCGAGTCCTCGCAAATCAGAATGTCGTGCTGCGTCGACATGGCGATCGTATGTGGCTTGTCGGCACTGACGACCCGTACTTTGGGCACGCCGATCTGGATGCCAGCTTCAAGGGGGTCCCCGACACCGCGTTCGCGCTGGTGCTAACGCATGCTCCCGAAGCGTTTGAGGAGCTGGCGCAGCGCCCTGCCGCACGACTGGTCCTTGCCGGCCACACGCATGGAGGGCAGGTCTGCCTCCCGTTCATCGGTGCGCTGCGTGTTCCTTCGCGATACGGCACGCGTTTCGCGCGCGGGTTGTTCAAGCTGGGTGACACGCTTTTCTATGTCAACGCGGGGATGGGTATGAGCCATGTTCCCATACGGTTCCTGTGCCGGCCCGAGTTGACGGTCTTGACCCTCATCAAGTAGCCTGTAACAAATGCCTGTCCCCTGTTACAGGGGACAGGCACCCATACTACACTCTAATCCCCCTTGCCGCAGGTTGTCTTCAGTTAACTTCTTGACAATCGAGCATATTGTACTATCGTAATAGTACAATAAGGGGTGAAGATGGAATTCTATGTGAACCCGTATGATGGTGTGCCCGTGTACCTCCAGATCATTCAGCTGGTCAGGAATGGTGTAGCTCTTGGCACTCTGCACCCGGGCGACCAGCTGCCGACAGTACGTGAGCTTGCCGTCAAGTTGGCTGTTAACCCGAACACGGTCGCCAAGGCGTACAGGGATCTGGAGCGCGAGGGTATGGTCGAGACCGTCAGCGGCAAGGGAACGTTTGTGCGGGAAGGCAGGGTCGGCGTGGAGACGGAACGCTTGGAACACATGCTGGAAATGCTGGTTATCGAGGCTCGCAACGCCGGCCTCACCATCGACAACCTTATTGAACGACTGGAGAAACGCAGACGGCGTTCTACGAAAGAGCGTGACCAAGGAGGGAGTTCATGAATGCGATAGAAATGGTTGGCGTCAGCAAGTCATATGGACAGGTACGGGCTCTGGAGGACATGTGTCTGACTGTCTCGACGGGCAGCATCTTTGGCCTGATGGGCCCAAATGGCGCGGGCAAGACGACCAGCATCAAGCTGATGCTCGGTCTGATGAAGCCTACGGCTGGGTCACTCACAGTTCTTGGTGCCACCCCGTCAGGAGATGGAATGGTCCTCCGCCGGCGTATCGGGTTCGTACCCGAGGACTTCTCGCTCTATCCACACATGACGGGCTTTGAGATTCTGCGGTTCAACGCGCGACTGTACGGCTGCTCCGTAGATGAGAACGTGCGGAGACTGCAGACTATCTTCGAACTGCCGCTCGCACGCAAGATTGCTACGTATTCCAAGGGCATGCGCAAGTTGCTTGGGCTCTACATCGCTCTCTCGACGGAACCGGAATTGCTCATCCTCGACGAGCCCACCGACGGTCTGGATCCCGTAGTTCGGTCGCATTTTCTGGGCGTGCTGGCAGACGAGACATCCCGGCGCAATCTGACGGTCTTCTTTTCATCGCACATACTGAGTGAGGTCGAGAAGATCTGTGATACGGTGGCGTTCATGCGCCACGGTCACACGGTCCTCCAGGATGAGGTGGAATCCATCAAGGCACGGTATCGGGTCTACACGGTCCGGTTTGGGGCGGGGCACAGCCCGCGCGACGTGAAGAGCATTGCTATTCAACGGGAACGGGACCTCGGCCAGGATGCCTGGGACATCGAGGTGCTCGCCGACCAGGAACAAGCCCGCACAGCGTTTGTCGATGCTGGGGGCACTGTGCTGAACGTGCAATCTTTGCCATTCGACGAGATATTCATGCGGTTTGTGGAGGCGTGACGTGAAAGCACTGATGTGGAAAGAGTTGCGGGAAAACCGCATGAAGATCATCATAGGGTGCGTATTGCTGTCCGTGATAGGGGCGGCTGTCTCCATTGCGTATCGTTTCCTCGAGGGGGGCATTCCCGGCATGGGACAGATTCCACCGGAGTATGCAGATCTGATCAAGAAGCTGTTGCCGGACTTCAGTAATGTGAATGCGTATCTGTATTCCCAGTGGTTCAGCAAGAACCTGCAACAGGTGGGCGCCATCCTCGCAGTCGTGCTGCTGGGTAGCGCGGTCGCCGGCGAGCGGGAACTGCACACTGCTATCTTCCTGTTCTCACGGCCTGTCAGTCGAGGTATGATCCTGGCATCCAAGGTTATCGTCCTGTTTGGAGGGCTCGTGCTGGCAGTGCTGGTTTCTACGGGAGGTGCGGTGCTGGGCTCTGTCATCATCGGTAAGGCGCCCCAGCCTGGATTCGTGCTGACTGCGACGCTGCATAGTGTTGTCGCGCTTCTCACATTTGCGTCTCTTGCGACACTCCTCTCAGTGCTCGTGCCGGACCGCGTGAAAGCAATGCTCTTCTCAGGGGGAATCCTTATCGTTCTGTCAGTCGCGGGCCAGTTCAAGCCTCTTCGTTGGCTGAACCCGCTGGCGTTGTTCGGGAGTCCGGTTCTCATCGAACGCCCCGTACCACAGCTCGTGCCCATTGCTGTCGGCGTGGCTCTGAGTGTCTGCATGCTAGGGATTTCGTACTGCATGCTGCAGCGGCAGGAATTCTAGCTCGGCTCTCATTTGTGTCCAGGAGGCCCCGGTGCTGTGTGCCGGGGCTTTTTTCGGTTTCCGCTATACCTGGGCTTCATTTTGCCTACAATGGACATGGAACCACGGGGCTGGAACGGGCGCGCCTGTACCCGGCCACCGACACAGAAACGATGGAGGAAATCATGACACGACTGAAACAATCGTTGCGCTCCATCACGGCGCAGGATCTCTATGCACTTCAACTTCTCACGGACGTCCGCCTCTCGCCGGATGGCAGGCATGTCGTCTATGGCATTCAGCGGGTGGACAAGAAGACGCAGAAGAAGTACGCGAATCTGTGGATGGCGCCCACAGACGGTTCTGGCGAACGCCAGTTCACTCAGGGAGACCAGACAGATGCATCGCCAAGGTGGTCGCCCGACGGACGGAGCCTTGCATTCCTCTCGTCGCGCAAGGAAGGGGAGAGCGCGCAGGTTTATGTCATCGATGCTGACGGCGGGGAGGCGCGTCGCCTTACGGATCTCAAGGGCGACATCTCCAGCCTGACATGGTCGCCTGATGGCAGGAGCCTCCTGCTGGAGTTCACACAGAAGGATCAGGAAGCCATAGACCGCGAGGCGGACGAGAAGAAGAAGCTGGGCGTCGTATCGCGTCACTACACACGCCTGTTCTACCGCGGAGACGGCCAGGGCTGGCTTGGCCATGAACGGACTCACCTGTGGGTCGTCGATATTGCCAAAGGCCGGATGAAGCAGCTCACCTCGGGCAGTGTGTATGACGAATACGGCGCATCCTGGTCTCCGGACGGCAGGTCCATCGTTTTCTGCAGCAATCGCAGGGAAGACCCCGACCTCGAGCCCGACCTGATCGACCTCTACGTCATGTCGGCCGCAGGAGGAGAAGTGAAGCTGGTGAAGACTCCTCGAGGCCCCAAGAGCGCACCAGTGTTCTCGCCTGACGGGAGCCAGATCTGCTACGTTGGGGCAAGAGATCCCAACGAATGGTGGCAGAACGTCGAATTGTGGATCGTTTCAGCCGACGGCAAGCAAGTCGCACGCAGCGTGACCCGACCGTATGACATCTCACTCACATGCTCGACCCTGAACGACGTAGGGGGAGGGCTCCAGATGCCTCCCGTGTGGGCCGCTGATGGCAAAGTCCTGTACTTTCAGATTTCCGAACATGGTAGCACTAAGTTGATGGGGATTGCAGTCGACGAGGGGACCCTCTACACCGTCATCGACACTCCTGGTAGCGTCGGCACATTCACCGTGGACGACCGGCAGAGGATGATGGCCTATTTCCTGGGCACCATGATTGACCCCGGGCAGGTCTGGGTGCGCGACATGGACACGGGTGACGTCCGGCAGCTGACGCATCTCAACCGGGTGCCCCTCAGTCAGCTCGATCTTGGCAAGGTTGAAGAGGTATGGTTCAAAGCGCGCGATGGACACGATCTGCAGGGATGGATCATGACTCCTCCAGGGTTCGACCCTAAGAAGAAGTATCCATCGATTCTCGAGATTCATGGCGGCCCGCAGGACCAGTATGGCAATCTGTTCATGCACGAGTTCTACTTCTTGGCGGCTGGCGGCTATGTCGTCTACTTCAGCAATCCGCGGGGCGGAACCGGGTATGGCGAGGAGCACGAGAAGACTATCTGGGGCCGGTGGGGCACGGTCGATTTCGACGACCTCATGGACTGGACTGACCTTGTCGAGAAGAAGCCATACATCGACCGCAGGCGGATGGGTGTCACTGGCGGCAGCTATGGCGGTTATATGACCAACTGGATTATCGGCCACACACAACGCTTCGCTGCCGCGGCGACGCAGCGCAGCGTCAGCAATCTCATCAGCATGTGGGGCACCAGTGATTTGAACTGGATCTTTCAGTTTCCATGTGGTGGCAAGTCACCGCAGCAGAGCATCGATGTGTTGTGGGACAGGTCCCCGGTGAAGTACCTCGGCAATGCAACGACACCCACGATGGTCCTCCACAACGAAATGGACTTTCGGTGTGCGCTGGAGCAGGGTCAGCAGGTATTCACGGCACTCAAGGTGAATCGTGTGCCCAGTGAGTTCGTGGTCTTCCCGGAGGAACCGCACGGGTTGTCACGCATCGGGCGTACAGACCGACGCATCGATCGCCTGAACAGCATCCGTCGGTGGATGGACACTTATCTGAAGCCGGTTTCCACCAAGCCGGCGCATGGCGCCGAGACTCGTAGGGCATCGAAGTAGTCCACGCTGTTCTGTCTTGAAACGCCCCGGATCCCCCCGGGGCGTTTTCCTATTGTCCCTACGAAGAGTTAGAGGATAATGAGTCGTAGTTTATTGGAATATGGTGACTGGAGATAGATCATTATGTATAGAGTTAGCAAATTGGGGAAGTTCTATAGGAAGAAAGCCGATTTAGTGTTGAAGGGTCTATCCTTTGATGTACATAGGGGGGAGATTCTTGGCATACTCGGCGTTAATGGAGCAGGCAAAACAACCTTAATAAAGTTGTTGCTGCGAGCATTAGAGGCTTCTAGTGGAAAAATTGAATTTGTTGGCAATGACTTGTCAAAGATTCCTTTGCGCAAGTACTATAAAGACGTCTCGGCTGTCCTTGAAGGAAATAGAAATGTCTATTGGTACTTAACTGGCTTTCAGAATATAGAATATTTCGGAAGACTAAAGCAATTGGATGACATTAAAATAGCGGAGAAGGCCGATAAGTTACTTAAAGCATTTGATCTTTATGACGCAAGAAATCAAATTGCGGGTAACTATTCAAGAGGAATGCTGCAAAAACTGTCGATTATCATAGCGATGCTTGATGATCCAGAAGTACTATTTCTTGATGAGCCAACCTTGGGCCTGGACATTATGACCAAGAAGGCTGTGATGAACGATTTGAAACATCTGGCAGAAGAGAAGAAGACCACAATCGTCATTACATCTCATCAGTTAGACGTCATCGATGCGATAACTGATAGGGTCCTGGTATTGGAAAACGGAGGTATTGCATATATCGGAAAGACTTCCGATTTCAAGCAAATGTACAGTGAGAACAGGTACACATTGACGGTGAACGGAACTGTTGACAGAAGAGACATTGCATTCGACAACTGTACCATAGAAGAAAGGGAAACAACGACAGATATCACTCTTAACGATATTTCACGCCGCGATATCAATCTTGTACTTGCACATATGCTCGAGAGAGACTATGAAATTGTAGCTTTTTCGAAAGATAGCAGCCGCTTAGAAGATATTATGGAAGTTTTCGTTCAGCGAGATAGGAGTAAGGATGCTCAAACTTTTCAGAGCGGAATTAGATAAATATCTGTTAGAGGTAAAGACATATTACCCTGATCAGATCGTAGATATGGTCGTAAAGTATATCTTGTTCGCCACGTTTTTTTATGGCTTTGTCTATAATGTACGGAATTCAACTGCCTATTATGTGGCCTATATGTATTGGATTATTGCGTCTAGCATCATCTCGGAATTGTCAATGAGCATATCCTTTGAAAAGCAAGTAGGCACCATAGAACAGCTCATAATCAAGCCTTACCCATTTTGGCTGATTCTGACTGTCAAAACTTACGTTGTGCTCTTGATTACCTCACTTAAGGGTGTGTTACTGTTCGCTATCATCCGGATCACTCTGCCTATCAGCCTGGTATTCAATATCAATCTGGTCTGGATACTGCTCGTTTCTGTAATTGGTTTCACAGGCGTAGGTCTCGCCTTATCTGGTTTGACGATGAAATTCGCGAAGACCGCATCATTTGAATCTATCATTTCATACGGCTTATTGTTCTTCTCGGGAACCATAATTCCTTTTGACAAGATGCCTAGTACAGTGCAACGAATACTCGATGCTATTCCTTTCACAGCTGGAATCAATGCATCTCAGAAGCTGCTTGGTGGCAATTTTCAGGTATTGCAGGTCCTGCTTTGGCTGGTATTCATTAACTTGGCATGTTTTATGATTGGGTACTGGATCTTCAACGCATTTTTCAGGAACGTGAAGACGAACGGAGTACTGAACAACTACTGAGTCGGTTTGTGGCCGCTATCCGGCCGCATTGACCTGGCAGGGAGTCGGGCGGCGTGCTGTCTCTGAGATCGGAAAGTGCAACGCGTCATGCTTGGCAAGTTGGCGCGTCTG
>Ga0209744_1000108_pt1 | contig 25910 bp, 23 predicted proteins | sample BarGraNGADG00311_2_FD_184494 | JGI IMG/M metagenome (GOLD analysis project Ga0209744, IMG submission 184494) | Arctic peat soil microbial communities from Barrow, Alaska - Barrow Graham LP Ref core NGADG0004-311 (SPAdes) (version 2) | ecosystem: Environmental > Terrestrial > Soil > Wetlands >... | reverse complement strand
GTCAGCTTGATGGTTGCGCCATAGCCGGATAGAACGGTCAGTCCGGCCGTGTTGGCGGGCAGCCATATCGGGTCGTCGTCGAGGAGGTAGATACCGGGTGGGAAGAGGACAACGCCGCCGGTCGTGCCGAGGGAGTCCACGGCCGCCTGTATCGCAGCCGAATCGTCCGTCACTCCGTATCCCCCCGCACCAAAGTCGCGAACATCAGTCACGTTACGGCGAGATGTAAGTCGCGCCGTCATCAGGCCACTTTCCTATATCCGAGGCTGTCACTGCCAAGAGGAATAACGACATCCCCAACCGCGCAGTGGCCGAAGAGCGCCATCTGGTCACTCCATAGCGTGGCGGCGATGGTCTGCCAGCCCGCCGACTTTTCTGCCGGGGTCACCACCACCGGCCCGTAGTAGGAGCCGGAGGAGTTTCGCGAGTAGGCAACGTTCGTACCTGCCGCCGTGACTCCTTCGGACGTAATGGTCACGAGGTCTGTGTAGACTATGGTCGCGAGAGTATCCGCCGTCGGGTAGCGCGCCACGACGATGCCGGAGCCGCCGGAGCCGCCGCTGTGGTCGAGGCCCCCGTTCCCTCCGCCGCCACCGCCGCCCCTGTTCGCGGCAGCGGGCGCAGCTCCGGTGCCCGCGCTGCCTCCATGGGTCGCGGTTCCGCCGGTGATTGCACTCGCGGAACCGCCGCCGCCGCCGCCCGCGTATCCGACGTTGACGCCGGTCGCTACGATGTCGTTGTTGTATCCGGCCCCGCCCGCGCCACCGTGGGTGGAGTCAGCCGGGGAGCTGCCAGCCGCAGCCGCGCCGCCGCCGCCGCCGCCCGGATTGCCGGCCCCTGTGCCGTTCCCGCCAGCGTTCCCCTGTCCCGCTGGAGTAGCCGCCCCGCCTGTAGTCGCAGCGTTCCAGCCGCCGCCTCCGCCAGAACCTCCGGCGACACCATTGGTTGAGTTTCTACCGCCGCCGCCGCCGCCCTTGGCCGTGCGAGAGCCGAAGACGCTATCCTGTCCGGGGTTGCCGTTGAAGCTATAGTTATCCCCGGCCGCGCCCCCAAGCCCGACCGTGACGGTCATGCTCCCAGTGAGCGTCTCCGTGCCGGTCAGGTATCCGCCTGCGCCGCCGCCGCCACCCGCACCGCCCGCGCCGCCCGCGACCACGAGGAATTCGGCATCAATAGCGCCGGTGCATTCAAGCGTTCCATCTGCGGTGAACTTATGGACGGTGTAGTCGCCGTCAGTGGTAACGGCTCCGCCAGTGACAGTGACGGAGAAGAGGCGACCGGGGCCGTAGCCCCTGTAGCCCGTGTCTGTGGCGGGCAGAACGACCTGCGCCTCACCACCCTCTACGAGGTCTTGGAAGTCGATAGGAAGGAACTCCACGTCCCCTCCTTATGAAAATGTCTGGTACTTGATGGTCACAGCCGCGTTGTCGCCGCCCGCCTGATAAACGACCGGAAGGACGAACCTCATGCCCGCTATGCGAACGTAGAAGGCGGTGCCCTCAAGGGTGGAAGCGGCAGCTCCCGAAAACGTGGCGAGCAGTGCGCCAGCCGCAGACCCAGTGTCCGCTACCGAAGCGAACGATGGGCCGGGGGGCGAGCCATGTACGGTCAGGGTGAAGGCGTTGTCACAGACCACGGTGATGAGTGCGTACCTGTCTCCATACCGATTGTAGAAGCTCGATCCGGCGCTGTACTTCCCGGTCGCGACGGTCTGGGATGGGGTCCCGATGGTCCCGCTCGCGCCGTAGCCTGTGGTGCTGGCTGGTTGACTCATGTGGTCTTCCTTTCGTAGTCGTCGTCAGGGTGAAGTAGCTGGGCGGGGGCTCGCGCCCCCGCCCATGGAGTTAGATTTTAGTAACCGATGGCGAACCCGGTCACAACGTAGCCCGTAATAGCCACGGCATCGTCAGCAGTCATAATGCCAGTTGCGGCATAGCTGAAGACTTTTCCCGTAGCTGGGGCTCCGCTTGTAGCCGGAACGTATACCGACAAAAACCCAAGGTCGGCAGATGCACGAGCCGGATCGTGAAGTGGACTGACAACGGCCATGAGAACCTTGTTCGGGAACAGGGCCGACAGGTCCAACGTCAGACCAGCGATGGGATAGTTGCCGGTACCAGCAGTAGCTGTGAACGCCTTGATGGAAGCGCCGGGCATGTTCTTGATCCCGCCGCAGGACTGCACCATCTTCGCGCTGAGACCAGTAACACCCGCAGTTGTAAGAGTAGTGTTAGCCATAGCTCACCTCACCAAGTGATGTACTGGAGGCTGGCGTGGCTCTTGGGGCCGTCGATCACTTTCACGCCGTACTCCCCAAGATAACGCTGCTTCCAAGCATCGGTACCGTCAGGGGTGCTGGTGTCAATGCCCCACTCCATCTTCACGAAGGGGCGGAACTCAGTCAGGAACACCTTCTTCGTATTCATCACGAAGAGGTCCGACTTGCTGGCGTTCATGCAGGGCACAAGCTCCAGCTCGACGCCGAGGTCCGTTTCAAGGGACTTCAGTGCACGACCCCACTTGGTTTCTGCCTGCGTGATACGAACCTTGTCAGCGCCGAAGGCAGAGATGGTGCGGATGTTGTTCGGATGGGCGACCAGGATCAGCGGGTCACTCATGTCGTTACCAGCACTCATCAGGTTAGCAATGAGCTGGCTGATAGCACTCTCGGTGACAGCCTTGGTGGCGTAGTCAACGAGACCGGCCGAGTATGCAGACGCAACGTTCTGGAACTGCTGGAAGCCCTTGGTCGTGCGGGCAAACGCATCAGTACCAATCCAGGCGTTAGCCTCGGTGTCGGCACCCTGCGCAGCAGAGTCGGGGTTGACGGCACCATACAGAAGCATGGACTCCATCTCGTTCTTCAGCTCAACGAGACGGTTATCGAACTGGCTTTGGAGCGAGTCGGCAGCAATAAGACGCTTGCTGGCGAGCTGCGAACCAGTGACGGTCAGGTAGAAGTCCATAATCTGCGTGTAGTTGGCAGCCGTAGTAACGTCGGTGTACTTGTTCTCATCTGGCGAAGAACCCTCCTGCTTCGGAGAAGCCAGAATCTCGAAGGTGTCGGTAGCGGCGTGAGCGGTGCTGCCGTTGTCAGCGGTAGAGCCAACGGGCTGAGCGTAGTTGCGCTTTACGGTAATGTCGCCCGCGTTCGTGGTACCCACGGCCGTAGTCACCAAGATAACCTCGTCAGCCCCATAGGTGCCAACGGGAGTAGCCCTGCTCATGTTTCGGATGAGCGAGCCCGCCTGAAGCGTCAGGCCGATGCCGGTGGTGTTGCCACCGATCTTGGTGCCGGTAGCAGAGCCGACAATCGCCGTGGTGCCCGCAGGGGCGTCAGAAACAAAGCTTTTGCCGCGCGTGTTCGCGCTCTCCCACTCGTACTTCGTGCCGTCAACAGGGACCTTCTGGAAACGGTCAACGAGCTGAGACTTGGCACAAAGCATCGGGTAGAGAACACTGTCGATGTTGCGTGAATAGGTGTTAGCCGTCTTGTCATAGCTGGCGACATCAACACCCGGAGTCGGAAAGGCCATAGTGATGCGCCTCCTTTAGTTAGGGTTGAGTGAGTGTGCGTCTTGAAAGCCGACTCAGCCCTGAACGCCAGGAGGCGATTCTGCTGGTAGCAATGTTGTCAAGCAAAAACCGGCATTGAGCAACAATTGCGTGTCGTTATGAATCTCTTACCTATAAGTATACCACACCTTTTTAAGACTTAGCCAAAGAGCGGCCCGCCCATGGAATCACCAGCCATAAGCGCGGCAAGAGCAGCCTGCGTGTCGCCCTTGGCGATCTTCTCTGCGATAACCTTCTCTTCGTCGGTAGGAGCTGGTGCGACTACGCCAACGGGAGAACCGGAGACGCCCCATGCAACTCGTGCCTTTGCGGCAGCATCTAGCTTGGCCTCCGCATCGTACTTCTCTATCTCTTTCTGCATGATCTTGGACTTCTCACGCACCATAGTGGCCATGCGGGCAAGTGACTCCATATCCTTGATGTCTGCGGAGACTGTCTTGAAAAGGTCTTTCTCCAGCTCGTTGGCACTGGCAAGGAACTTCTCTTTGGCACCCTGCACCATCGTGGTATCAAACTTCTTCTGCAAATTATCTACGCGAGCAGACAGTTTCTTTGCTAGCTTGTCTTCCTTCTCGGCCACCTCGTCGGCCTCTTCCTCTTCGGCTTCGTACTCCTCACCGTCGTCTTCCGGCTCGGCGATTCCCAACACATCCCAGATACTTTCCTCTGTCTCTTCTACTGGCTGGGTTGCTTCTTCAGACATTTCTTATCTCCTCATACTTTCTGTGTAATAAGACCTGAACCCTGCTGCTCCTGAGAACGGTAGGGGGCGGCATTGGACTGCGAATAGGTTTTCAGTTGGTCAAGAGCATCCTGCATTTTCTTCCGCAGCAAGCCGCCCTGCGTCTTGTCCGCGATGTCGGTTGCGGTGGCTACGTCGGCCTGCTCACCGCTCTGCCATGTATAGGCCTCCTTGTTTTGCGTGAATTGACCCACGTGTTGAGTGAAGTCCGTGGTACTCTCACCACTCGCGAAGAACTGCCGTTCAAGGTCTGGTGGTGCCTGCATCCCCTGGTCGGCAAAGGCATTGTTGAAGGCTGTCTTGTACTCACGGTAGAGAAGTGGGTCAGTCATTGCCGCGTTGCCCACTGACTGTTGTCCTGCGGAGAAGGCGTCCCAATTGCCGAACTGACTCTTGAACTCGTTGGTATTCTTTACCTGATCGAATAGTTGGATGGGGTCCGTGTACTCTCCGATGGCATATACGTCCCGCAGAGACTGGTCGGGCACAGCGTTCTCCCCAAAGGTCTTCTTCCAATAGAGGTCGAAGCTCGCCGTGTCATTCCTGTAGGCGTCGGTACCCTTGTAGGCCTTGTCTTCCTTCTTCACCGTCAGTTTGAATAGTGTGTCGCTCCAGTTTTCAATGAAGGCCCTCTTGAGCAAGTCCTCGGGGACAGCGGCGTCAGCGTCGCCCATCATCTCCTGATAGAGTGTGCTGAACGTCTCGCGAGCAGCCCCCCTCTCTGCCAGGTAAGACGTGATACTGACCTTATCTTCAGAAACACCATGCTGCGTCTGCCTATCCGCCCACGCGTGGTACTCGGGGAAAGTATTGTGGACAAGGAGTGTGTCCTTCAGATCGCTGTCGACGAAGGATGCGAAGTCCATACTTCCGACGCGGTACTTGGTCATCAGGGCCTCGTTATACTTGCCCTCCTCATTCGTGCCCTTGAAGATGGCATCCCAGTTCCGCCTGAACTCATCGTCCCGTGGCTTGCCCATCGTGGTCTTCCACGCATCGCCAGAGGTAAGGTTCAGAGTAAACTGTGTATCATCCCAATTCCCCTTGAGAGCGCCGATGATGAACGCATCGTCCACGATGTTGGTCTTCATGGCGTCTCGGTACTTCTGCTCGTAGGTCGCCTTAGCCGTTACAAACGCAGCAGCCGCATCAAGGGAAGACTTGAATAGCTGAGTGTGTTGCGCCAAGGCAAACCACTCGTCGAACCCCTTGAACTGCTTGTTGAAGCTCTTACTCTTTTTGACGACCTTTCCGAAGAACTTGGCCTCATCGTTCTTCTCGGGATCGGCCAAACCGAACTTGGTGAGCATACCCGGCATATCCTTGATGGCCTTGTAGTCCTGCCCGAGAAGAGTCTTCAGGGTGTCGCTAAGACCCTTCACCCTATCGTAGAAAAGTTTCGAGTCCTTGTAATGTTTCGCATCGTTCTTGCGTACCCATGTCGCTAGGGCATCAGTGGAGTACACGCCCCTCTTGGACATGATGAGGTTGAGAAGTGCCTTGGGGATGCTGGCCTTACCCCTTATGAGGTCCTGGTATGCCCGCTCCCAGCGGTCCTTCCAGCCCTTCTTCTGCTCGGCAGTAGGTCCGCTGGAGCCGGAGCTGCTGGAGCTGGAGTTGGAGTTGTTGGAACTTGAGTTGTTGTTGGAATCGGAAGTAGAGTTGTTGTTTGAGTTGTTTGAGTTGTTTGAGTCGTTGTTAGTTCCGGGTGTATTGGTGGGCATCAGTAAGCACCTCCTTCATGCTTCTTTATTATAACACGGCTTTATTTTGACGGGTCCAGAAGGTCGTATAGAATGTTGCCTCCGGCGGCCTTATCAGCTTCTCCCCACTGACGATAGAAGGACTTACTGATAGGAGCCTTGGCGTTGATAAAAGCGTGCATGTTCTGCTTCATCCATCCCTGCATCGTCGTTCCGTACTTGCTCTCAATGGTCCAACCCTTGTACCAGCCATAGGGGTTGTTGCTTTTGGTAAGTGCATCACGCCCCTGAGCTGCTAGTCTGAAAGTGAAGTCCCAGCTCAGGGCACGCGTGGCCTCGTCCCAGTTGGCCCGCAATTCCGGTGAGGCCCCCTGCTTGAGCTTCAGAATGTTCTTCGCCGTGACGACGCCGGGAGTGGCGTAGAGTGTGGTGCGCATCTTCCCCCACTCGGCCATCGTCCCCGGCTTCACGTCCACGAAGGCGGGCTTGTCGAGGGCGAGTTGGCCCGTGCCGAGGAGCTTGGGCGCGGAGGCTCCTATGTATGGCGCAAGAAGAGGATTCTTCGTCTTCGCGGTGTGGATGTAGTCTTGCATTTTGTAATACTCGGCTATGTATTCCTTGGTCGCAAACGTCAGCTTCGAGAGAGCCGCACTGCGCCTGTCAATCTCACTGAGGAAGCCCAGCAACTTGTTGCCGCGCTTCTCATCCCAGCCCTTGCCGAAGAGCGCCCAGTCGTCAGGATGGACGCTGCTCTTATAGGGAGAGAGGGCGGCGGTGAGGAAGCGGCGCTGGATACCAGCAATCTCCTCCTTGCGCATCCCCACGTACTGATCGTAGCGCCGGGAGCCCTGCACAAGCTCCTTGCCCCAGAGCAGGCCCGAACCCTCTAGGCGCTTCATGCCCTCGTAGTCATTCTGACTGAGTTGCTGTTCCTGCGTCCGGCCCAGCATGTCGGGGAAGAGGTAGGGGTTGTTGAATCGGTGCTTCTCCCCGGCCTGCTTCAGCACGGTGGCTTGCTCCTTGAGGCCCACGGGCTTGTTGTCAACCCGAAGAAGGCGGTCCATCTCGCCCTTGACGTTGTGATCTTCGTAAAACTTGGCCTGAAGCGGCTTGTAGTACGCATCCCAGAACCCCATCTTAGGATCGTCGGCAGCGGATTTGGCCTGACCCTTGAGGCCCTTGTACTTCTCAGCAAAGCCCTTGTCCCAGAGCTTCTTCTGCGCCTGGTACTCTCGCGAGAGCACGTACTTGTCAACCTGGTTGTATTTTTCCTTCATGCGAATGGCGATGGTGGCGGGGTCGAGCATCTCGCCGGGAGGCGTGATGGGAGAAGCATCGTCGGCGCCGGCCTCGTTACGTTGACTCGTGAGTCCGATGACCCAGCGGTTCTTTGAGAGGTAGTCGAGCTGCTTCTCGCCATGCAGCGACCACGCCTTTTCCACGAAGGCGTACTCCGGGTAGTCAACGAGCACCTTGGCCTTTGCCTCGGGGGTGACAGCAGAGAGATACATCCACTGGGCTGTAGCGATGCGGCCCATGTCGAGTTTCAGCGTCGTTCCATCGGGCCGCTTGGCGGTAAACGCGGCCTTCTTTGCACTCCACGTACCGGGGAGAAGCCACTGTATGGCACCCTTGCCCAACTCCTGCCGCCTTACCGCCGCAACGGCAGCACCAGCGTCGATACCCTTGCCGTCCGTCATCACGGCCTGCGCAACAATCTCCGCTGCAATGCGCTTCTTACGAGAGGTGTCGATTTGCTCGCTACCCGGATCGGGGATACCTAGGCGCTTCTCAACGTCGTAGAACGTAGCTCCGAACGCTCCGTAGACCAGTGAGTCAAGCCAACGCATCTGCGGACCACCGGGCTCGAAGCCGCCATTGAGCTTCTTGTAAAAGGCATTCGCCTCTGGATTCCCGGTGAGCGCCCCGACCATGGCCGGCACAGAAATGGTGGGGGCCACCGGCGGCAACCAGCTCTGATTGCCCTCGCCGCTGAGTCCAGCAAAGAAGTTCATCGACTGCGGGCTCCACTGGACGCCACCGACGAACGGTGTATCGTCTGGGATGCGCACGGGAGGTACGGACGAGAGACCCTTCATCAGCATGTGGGTACCGAAGGGGTGAGTCGCAAATCGCTTGGCCCACCACGTCAAGAACTGGCGGTAAGCCGGGAGGAACATGACGACGTTGCGCATGTTCTCTTCGACGAGGGTGCGACCGGAGAGGTAGGAGAGTTCGTCCGTCTTGACGACAGCGTACTTGCGGGACACCTCCAGCTTCTCTAGGCGCGGCATGTCAATTCCCTTGAGGGTCGCCATGCGCTCGTCAAAGAAGTTGCCGAACTCCTGCTTCTTGAGGTGCGTGGCCATGTGCCCAAGTGTCCCGAGAACCGTGTCAGAGAACTTGAGTGGCAGGTAGGTAAGGGCGCTAGTGGCCGGGTTGTGGTCGATGGCGTACTGCACGGGGCCGTAGATGTTCTGCACGGTAGCACTCTTAAGGTCGTTGGGGCCTATCTTGCCGGTGCGCAGGTGACTCTCCGTGACATTGTGGCTCATCATGGCGTGGATTTGACGGTTGTACTCGTCCCCGATGTCCTTTATCCACGGCTTGTTGTCCAAGCCCTCGGCAAGGAGTAGCGGGTCGAAGGCTCCGGGGTTACGTGTGGGGAGTAGGCCGGTCAGCTTGCGCCCGTCCGCCGTGGTGCCGCCAATGTAGCGAGGATCGTTGTGCATCAGGTCCCCGAGCTGCGCGTCTGCTGCGGCTGACGCCTTGGCCTTGTGGAGAGCAATCTGGTCGCGCTCGCTGAGGATGGGAGCGGGTGCCGCCTTGGGTTCGTCGAGACTACTGAGCGGGACAGAAGTCTTGGGAGATTCGGCCCCAGCCCGGAGGCGAGCTATTTCGGCGTCGATCTCGTAAAGTCTTGCGTTTGTCTCCGTCGCCGTGGTGGTTGCTTTTTCGGCCCCCTGCTTTTGCAGCCACCCCCACAGGTCTCCGCTGTCAAAGATGCCGTACCCAGGGAACGCCCCGCCGATTAGCTCAGCCGCGTCATCCATCGAAGCGCCGGTATTCTTGCGGGCAAGACCGTGAAACATCCTCTGATTCTCGGAATAACTAATGCCGTTATCCCAGAACGTCTTCGTGGCTTCTGACTCGCGGTTGAGACCACCCATTCTCTTGTCAATGTAGGCGAGCAAATCTGCGTCCGTCTCTGGATAGTCGATATTGACGGGGGCACGTGCTTCAGGCTTGCCCTCAATGAGAATCGAGGCTTCTCGCTCAAGGTCCGCTATTTGTGCATCCACCTCAGCGCGACCGACGCCCGGCGCTACTGGGCCGGTAGCCAGGCGGGGATTCTTCGGATTTCCCTCATAGGTAATCTGCTCACCGGCAGAAGGAACCCCCTGTGGCTTGCGCCCGGTGACATCCTCGTAACTGGCAGCTAGAACTTTCGGCTCGGTCCCGGTACGGGCAGCCTTGCGTTTGGAATACTCCTCGGCAACCTTGTAGTCGGATGTCCAGTTCGGACGAGAGTCCGCTGATCCTTCTGCGGTTCCGTGGTAGAGCGTTACCTCGGGGGTCTCCACATCGCCGACCTTCGGCGGCTTCACCATGGGGGCGAACTTGGCGCGCTCGGCATCCGCTACCAGGTCGATGTAGGCTGCGTCGTAAGCCTCTAGCCAGTCCTTCACCGGCATGGACGTTTCGGCATTGAAGGTTTTGAGTGACTGATGTACGCCCATGTTGCGCGTCGTGATGTCAGCAGCATCCGGGCCTATCTCACCCCAGTCGGTCGCCCTCTTCACGTCAGTGATACCGTGGATGTTCACCATGGTCGAGGGGCTGCGCAGAGACGCCTCGGCAGCGTCGGCGCTGAGGGTGCCCTCAAAGCCGGGGACTTTCTTCAGCCCCTTGATACCGCCAACGGGGTTGACCCCGTTCAGTATCGCTCTGAGCATCTCGTCGGAGCCGATGATGGTAAGCATGGTGCCCATACGCGAGAGCCACATTCTCTTGAAGGCAGAGTTTATGTCGGTGAGGTGGAGCATCTTCTGGGTGATGGCCCACTGTTGCATGCTCTTCCCGCCCGAGAAGATGGCCAGTTCTGTGGGGGTGTAGTCGGGCGAGAAGGTCTTGGCGAACTGCGCCTCAGTGGCGGCGGTCGGCATACCGACAACCTGCGGGTCCATGATGTTAAGTTCGTGAATGGCGGCCTGCATGGAGGCTTCAGCACTGGCACGCTTCTTGGCAAGAGAGTCCGCCATTCTTCCTTTTCCGGCACCGGGGAGGCGTTTGTCTATGTCGTCAATCACCTTTCTGGCAGCTCGAACTTTCGCCAGTACGGGGTCCGTGAGTGCGCGGGGAAGTCCCAGCGAACCCTCCTCAAGGCGGTCGGCCATAGTCGCGCCGGGGCGGAGAGCGTATCCAACGCGCGTGGCGGGAGCCTCCACCCCCGCCTTCTTTCCGCGAAAGCGGCGTAGGAAGGAGTTCAGTTCGTCGAGCTTCGTAGACGCCCCGTTCTCGGCGATGAACTTCGCCGATGCCTTCTGACCCCCGAGGTGCTTCTCAATGAGAGCGTTGAAACCGGTCTTGGGGTGCGTCAGATAGCTACGCACCGCCATCTCGGGGAAGTCAGCAGCGGCCATGCGGGCCTTGATGAGTCCGTCCGCGAAGTCGTGGGCAACCTTGGAGTCGACGCCCGCGTAGCGCAGGGTACCAAGGACCTGTTGGTCGGTATCCACGACACAATCGAATATGCCCTCTGGCAGTGGGGCCATGAACGCCCTGTACGCCGGAGCGAGCTTGGTGTCGCCGGTCATCTTGACGCGCAAGTTCTGCGCAACAGACCGCCCTGTGAGGTGAAAATCCGGGTCGAAATACTTGGCCCCATACTGGTCGGGACCATTCAGCTTGAGCAGCATCTCGTCAAGATTTTTTATCCCGGCGAGTTCCGTGGCCGCTTCGTCGGTGACGTTGAAGAGCTTTTTGATACGGGATGCACTTGTCGCTGCCGTAAGAATCTCGGCGTTACTCTGCACGCCGAGTGCCTTGAGTGCGGCTAACGCTGGGGTGCTCTTGGCCGCAGCGCCGACAACCGCACCGGCACCTCCCTGGAGGATGGGGCACCAGGCCGTGTCCATCCCCATCTGAAGCCAGAACGCGGTGAACTCGTGCTTTGCCGGGTCAACCCCCATCTCAGAGAGATATTCGTACATGATGTTGCGACCTTCGCTCATCTTCCACGCTTTGGCAGCCGTCTCGAAGAGACTAGCGTAACCGTTGATGTGGTCTACGGCGTCCTGGTTCGGGAAGGTCTTTCCTGTCGGGTCCAGGGTCGCCACCTTCCCCCCCGTAGAGGGGTCAGTCGTCATAGTCACCTGGGCGGGTCCACCCGGCTTGAAGTTGGGGTCAATCATCAGGAGTGAGTTGATCCGATACGCAGCCATGACGCGATTTGCTTCGGCGAAGGCCATCCCCACAATCTCATTCGTCTTCGTAAATCCCGCATTCACGCCACCATGTACCGCTTTGATGGTGGAGCCGACTACAGGAGCGGTCTCAGGAGCGTTCCACATCCAGTCTGCCGCCTTGCCGACGAGCCTGGCGTCGTAGGACATCCCCTTGGTAGCGAAGTCGCCCAACTTGGTAGAAGTAGCAACAAAGTGCCACACGACTTCGGGAGGTGCTTTCAGATCGTCAAAGATAGACGCGAAGACACCACCCTTGCTCACGCCCTGCGCCCCCGCCTGCTCGGTCTGGGGGAGTTTGTCGGTCCCCCACTTCTTCGCATACCAGAGTGCAAACCCGGACTCGCTAACGCCCACCGGACGAGCCTGCATGGAGGCGTTATAGACGGTGGTGAGGAAAAGCTCGTCGTCAGAGCCGTTCATGGACTGCGAGAGTTGTCCAAGTTCAGTCCCACCACCCTGCACGTTAGTACGCTTCAATATATCGGCGGCGTCACCCTTCTCGTGGGGGTCTTTCGAGAACATGGCGGCCGCGAGGTTTGAGCTGTATACGAACTGGTTCACCACTGAGACGTAGGGCATGACGGAGCCGATGGTGCCGAGCGGCCCGGTCTTGGCGGGAATGAATCCCCTCTCGGCAAGCGCCTTCTCAACGGCCTTCTTCTGCGCCTCGTCAAGGCCCATGAACCAATCGAGATCGCGCGCCCCTGGAGAGACAACCTCTGGCTTCTTGCCGAGGTACTCGTCCGGATTAGAGAAGGCGGCGTCCATCTTGTTCGTGGTGCCGTACCACTCCTTCGCGCGGTTCCAAAGCCCACCCGTACCGAAGCTCCAGAAACCGGGATGGTTACCCGTATCTGGGTCGGGTGCCTTGGAGAAGTCGGCCTTCTTGAACATAAGGTCGGCCGTCTCGCCCCCGAGTGGGATTGGCTGATCTGTGGGCGGCGGGACTTTCGACGGATACTTATGCGCCGCTTGCATAAACTGCATCCACGCATCAGCACCGGGAACGCCCAGATTGGTACTTGTTGGGTCGAGATCGGTCATGGAGAGCCCGGCAGAGAGAAGGTCTACCATCTTCTGGGGGCCGGGGATCGTGCCGGTGGCCTGCCACTGCCCCAGCGCGATGTCCCTGACTGGACCATCTGCGGGGGGCACGGGTAGGTCGGATGCCTGCGGGTTCGGTGTTGCGGGGGCGGATAGGTCGACGAAGGCCGGAGGTGGCTGCGGGGACGGTACCTTGACCTTGTAGGAGTCGAGCACCCTCTGGTAGGCCTTGGTCGGCTGGCTTACGTTTTTCTCGTGAAACGGGTGATAGTCGAGGCCGCCAGCTCCGATGTTCACCTTTTTGCCCTGAGCGTCCTTTACGTCGATACCGTGCTTCTTCAGTCCCTCAATCCAGGTCTGGGCGATGTCAATGTATGGTTTGAGCCACTCATCTTCCGACTTCTTGGTAGTCCACGCAAGACGCTGCATGTACTGAAGGTCCTTGATGGTGAGGGGCTTGCCAGCCTGAGATTTGGCGGCGATCTTCTTGAATGGGGCGATGCTATTTACGTGACCGGGTACGTGCGGAGTCGCACGCGGAGCGGCGGGCGCGTGAGCAGCCGGCGCGTGAACAGCCGGTAGCTTCTTCTTTTTCTTGTAGTATCGGGTGGGGGTAGAGGCCCCTCCGCGAATGATTGCCACGTCAGCCCTGCATCGAGAAGAAGGGGGTTTCCGCCTTCACCTTGACGGCGAGAGCCTGATACCTCTGCGCGGCAACACTGGCGTAATACTTCAGCCACGGTCCCGCGTCAGGAGCGGCAGCCTTCTGGGAGAGTACCTGAGCCGTCTTCATAGCCCGTGCCATCTCGCTCATCATGTTCTGGTGTTCTAGGGGGACACCGGGAGTCGGGGCGGGTGTGCCCTGAGGAGTGGGTCCGCCGCCGCGTTGACCCTCGATGGGCTTCGGGTTCCCGGTCATGGGCGTAGTCGTGGTGGCCTTCTTCAGCCGGTCGATAGTGGAAACGTCGCCGTACTGTTTCGCTTGGTTGACACTGATCGGATTGCTACCCCGTCCTGCCATTAGAACCCCCTCCCCTTTACCTTCTTCTCAATCTCAAGTAGTCTGTTCCCAATCTCGTCGGGAGTTCCGCCCAGTTGACCAAGAGCATGGAGTGATTTGATAGCAGCGATTCTCTTTACAAGATTTGCCGTGGCGTGCGAACCGACTCCCTTGCTCTGGCTGGTGTTATCCACCGATAGCTGAGGACCTATGAATCGGTCAAAGAACTTGGCCACGTTTGGGTCCATCATCTTACGTCTCTCGGGGGAGGAGATGTACGACTCAAAATCATTAGCAAATCGCTCCCACTGGCGCTTGTCGTGGGGTGCGCTCCATGACTTATTGCTCCCGAACAACTCCGGGTGTTTCTCCGATATCTTATTGGAACTTTTATCAACCCAGTGGGCAAACTCATGTGCCACAACTGCCTTCACCCGGTCGCCCGTAAGAGAACTCCGTGATACTATTTCCCCACTCGGAGTCTGGAACTCACGTCCCCCATACGCCTCTTTCTCGTTGGGTACCCCAACCGTAATCCCGCCGTCGTAGTACCCAATGACACCCTTGGGGTTAACCGACGTAGGTCCGGCAACCAGTCCGTCTTTCGCGACCTGAAAGTTGACGCTACTCCCATGTTTGTCTAGCCATGGCCAGGCGGCAGCAGGTAATCTATGTAGGGCCTGTCCAATCGCAGTGTAAACAGCATTTGGGTCCGGATGCTCTTCCATTCCAATCAACTTTATTCCCAAAGAGTCTATCAACCTCTTCGATTCACTTGCATATTTAGGACCCTTTATATCCTTGAACGGGAAAGCACCAACGGACCGTCTTGCGTTGTAGAGAGAGTCCATATTCTGCGGTGGAACAGCCTTTGTCGGCTTGCTGGGTTTCGGTTTAGGTTGGGGTACATAGGACGCAGCAGACCAAGAGTCCTCTACGGCCTTCTTCTTCTTTTTCTTGAGAGGCTGCCCGCCCCCGGCCCCAGTTCCCCGAATGAGAGCCATTTAGAGTTGCGCCCCTATAGCAGCCATCGCCTGCTGCATATCCGGAGGTAGACCTTCAGGTGGTGCCCCTCCCTCGGGGGGCGTTTGTGGGGGTCCGGTGGGCTCTGCGCCAGTCTGTTCTCCGCCCGCCACCTGCTTCGTCTGTTCGTCGGGACTAGGAGCGCCCTGCTTGAACTGGAGGTGCCCATAGACCTCGGGGACCTTCTCGGCGGCCCGCGTGATAGTGCCCTGGTCCTGCGGGTCCGTAATCCAAACCGTAACGCTCCAGTTATCGGAGGCGAACTTCTCCGGGGCGAGGAACGGATCGCCGCCGAACCAGACGCTACCCTTCAGCTTGGGGATGCCCCGGAAGAACTCTTCGAGGATGCTGATGAGCTGATTGGTCGGGTCGGTACTACCGTTCGCGCCCGCCGTGGCCGGAAGAGCTTCGCCCTGCGGGCCGGGAGCCGGTCCCGTCTCACCCATGAAGCCGCGCTCCAGACCGTAGTTGGTCTGCTGCTGATCGGACAGCGGGGTGTTGGCGGTCATCCCAGACTGCGCTACCTGTTGACTCATGGCAAGGCCCTCGGCCTTCCACTTGCGGTCGCGGTCGATAGCGGCACGAGTGCGCTTCTTGTTGGTGATTTGCGGGAGGTCGTCAGCAACGGAGTCCCAGTCGATGAGTTCGTTCTGGTAGAGCTGCATCAACTCCACGGCGTTGCCCTGCCGGTCCATGTAGCTCTGGGCTGCTAGGTAAACTTCAATCTCAGTCCACATCTGGCCATTGACCACGAAGTCGTCAGGAGTAGCCTCGATGTAGTAAGTGACCTTGTTCTTCGAGCCCGAGAGCTTCAGGGTCCCGGTAACGCCGGGGAAGTCCTTCCACATCATCAACATGTACTTTATGACTTGCTTCCACGCACTCATCACAATGTCGAGGCGAGTCTGCATCCGCGCGGCGATTGGGCCGAGTTGAGCGTTGAAGCCCTTGCCCGTGATGATGGAGCCGCCACCCTCGGAGCGCAGGACGGCGGGGTTGTCGGCAATCAGATCAAACCACGTCTGGAGAGTGCTAGAGAGCTGCCAGAAGGCATTCGGCAGTCCGATGGGGCCAAGGACTTCGGCAGAGCCGTTGGGTCCCATAGTGGCCACGCCGCCCTTACCAATGGCAAGGTCCGGGGGCACGTTGAGCGGGTCCTTGATAACGATGGTCGGCTTGACCATCGCGGAGGCCATCTCGTCAATCAGGCTCATGTGGTAGTTGATTTGCTTGGCAACGGGAATGGCATCCTTGATGTCCGTGCCGCCAAAGATCATGCCGGGGAGGCCGAGAGCGCCAACGCAGACGATGGGCACGATGCCCATAAGATTCTTTACCGGAGGATGCGCCCACTCCGTGCCGTCTAGGACGGTGTAGAAGTTCTCCTCGTCGATACACTGGATAACCTCTACGTCGTTCCGACCAAGGTACTTGTTGTTGCCCCAGCGGGCCTCGATGTCGTTGCCGTTCATCACTTCCATCCACAGCGCCTTGGTCAACTCCAGGCCGTCTGGGTCGTATGACACTGGATAGAAGTCTTGAGGAGTCCTCGTGAAGATGCGCGGGCACTCGTGCCGGAAATCAGGCCACACGCCGATGACCGCCCCGTCCATGGCGCACATCGACCATGCGATGTCACGGCAACGCTTGGGCATGTTGCTGAAAGCGAGCAGTGAGGAGATGGCCTGCTCTAGCCGGTCAGCGAAGTCGATGCCCCAGTCCTGACCAGTGTCACCCGTGGAGGCCGCTATGCCGGGAGGAAGTGGACCGGGGGGTGCTGGGCCAGTTGGGCCAGCAGGCAAAGCCTCTGGACCGGAGGCCGGTGGGCCTACGCCCAGCCCCCCCGGAATCGCTGTCAGACTGCCTTGGCCTGACGTAGCTCCACTGGTGCTAGGCAAAGCACCTAGGGTGCCGGGGGAGGCACCGGGAGCCAGTTGCGGCGGCGGCTCAATAACTCGCACCGTGGGAGGCAGTGCGAGGAACGCCACCTTGTTCTCGATTGCAGGCTTGATGAGGTTGATGGGAGTGGTGAGCTGAGTATCCTCTTCACCCTCTTTGGGAGTGAACACCGAAGAGAGGGCCTTGGTGATACCCGACATGAAACCCTGCTTCTTTGTTTCGTTGAGGGTAGAGCCCGCGTAGAACTTCAGAACCTCGTCGTAGGAGCTGTTTCTAGCCGCGTCTCGCTCCTTGAGCTGCGCATAAAGGTCGGTTACAGCCTTGATCCCACTACTCGACGCCATGCGCCACCCCCTGCATCATAAGCAAACCTCACTCGTTGTATATTTACTCCTTCTAGTATACCACAGGTCTGAATTGGTTAGTTTAGTTCGTCCCAGCGGCGTTCAAGGTCGGCAATGAGGGCGTCGCTCTTCACGGATTCCGGGACGTACCCAAAATCATCGTCGACGAACAGCTGCAGCATCCCCCTGTACTTGTCACGCTCAACCTCGAGCACGATGCAATCCTCATTCCGCATGTCGGCAGCGTCCTTCCACTTGGCCACAAGCCCGCAGTCTTCACAGTGCCGAGCCGTCAGGGCTGACACCTCGGCCTCGGCCTGCTCCCACGCCTTGTGAAGAGTATCCGCGTGCTCGGTCTTATAAGTCAGCGCAGCCTCCAGCTCGGCGATTGCGGCGTCGGCCTTCATTGTGATGGTCATCGCCGTCACCCTATAGATGCTGCCTTCGCGCGCTTCTCGGTAGTCTTCAGCTGCACTCATGGCGTATTCCTCCATCAATCGTATGCGGGGTTGTGGACCATGAACCCGGAACATCCCTTCGTGAACCAGCTCTTGTAGTCCTTGCTCGTATCGCGGATGGGTATCTGCGCCAACCAAAAGGCCATTACCAGATCGGTTGAGCCCTTCGGGTACAGCAACAGGTCGCCGATGAAAGTCTCCGCCTTCGCCTCGTCCGCCGGCGTAGCGTAAGGTATGTGGAAGCGTCCATTCTGCAGCATAGCGCCCATTGCAAAGACACCGGATTCGGGATCGTTTTTATTCTCACCACCAGTGTATGATGGACGGATAAGGCCCCGGTCTACGAAGGGCTTCATTCTGTCGTTATCAATTATCCACTTGCCAAAGGCGTTCTTTTCTACAGTCGCGGTGGTGTAACTGTACTTCGCATAGAAACCGGGGATACCGTACATCGGGTTTCCCTCAAGTAGGTTATCGAGCATACGGTCAAAGTTGTCTTGCAACTTGAGATAGTCGATAAGGTAGATATGGTGCTCCGGGTCCTTCTTGTCGTATCCGAGGAGGACGTAGGCCGCGAAGGCGCTCCACCGCGACTTAGACCCGCTGGCGGGATCGAAGCCAAGCAGAATCTCCCATCTGGAGTCAACATCTTCGAAGGAGCGGTTCTTATCCAGACAGCCGGGATGCGATATAGTCACGCCATTGACTTCCTCGTCATGCCCGCGAATCCATGCCTCGCGGAAGGCCATCTCTTCCTCGTTGAACGAAATGTTACGAAACCGCTTGTTGAAGGCGATAGTCTTGAGTGAGTCGCGGGCTGCATCGAGCGCGGCTGGCTTCAGCATCTTGTCGGAGAGCGATATAGAGCACTTCTTGTCTTTCCAGCAGTCGAACTTGATACAGGTGAACGTAGGGTCACGCATCAACATGGCGTAGAAGGCCTCAGGATGAAAGATGGTACCGACCACCCCAGTGCCGTAGTAGCGGGCCGTCTTCGACCACTGGAGTCGTTGCGGAACCTTCACCTGGTCGTTCTTGTCCCGCTCCCACAGGGGCCGGGCAGAGGTGAGTGGGCCGATGCGCACCCACTCTAAGAACTTGGCCCTCATATCGGGGGTCCGGGCCGTGTCGGGGGTCTCAACGTCGTCGATGTAAACCTGGTCGGACCTCTTCCCGAGTTCGGCGTGACTGTTCGTGCCGTAGAACTCGAAGTTCTCACGCACGTCGCGCCACTGGCGCTGTTGGACGGAGAAGGCGGTGTTGCTCCACGGAATAGCCTTGTCCGTGGGCTGGAAATCCCCGAAGTCCTTGATTAGGCGTGGGTTGCACAGTTCACGGCGGATGTTTGTGGAAAAGCTATATGCCTCCAGCGTGTCCTTGCCGATAAACTGGAGACGGGCGTTCGGGTTGTCGCAGATCGACATAACGGGGATTGCCCGCGTAGACACAACGGTTGTCTTGCCGAACCCGGCGGGCCAGAGGATGAGGGCGTTGGGTTTGCCCATCTCGCCGGGTTTGTCGAAGTAGTAGGGTGAGAATCCGGGTTTGCCATTGTGCTGAATCCAGCCGTTCTCAAAGAGCCACTCCATCTTGGAGTCGTGGATGAACTTGTATGCTTCCTCTTCGGTGCGAAACCGGCCCCGAAGGACCTTCATCGAGAAGACTTGGTAGGGGTCGAGTTCTAGGTCGAGATATTGGCGGGCGAAAAGTTCCTCTGCGTTGTCTGAGTCGAGAAGCATGTACTTATAGAGCTTTTCATCGTCGATGTTTCTAAGGGCGACATCCGGGTCTTTGCTCGTGGGTAACTTCGTGGTCACTCCTTAGACTCCCAGAACGAACAAAAGCCCTCATCGGACACGAAAACGTCGAAGATGCCGCATATCGTGTCCTCGACACTCACGAGTTGCCCGTCTTTGTCCTCGACGCGCACCATTTCACGATCCTGGAATACGCAGTTGTTGCATATTCCTCCTCGCTCATTCATTGTCGGCGCCCTTGTGAGCGAGGTCTAGTGCATCAATACGGTCGTGTTCGCGTTCGAGAGAGGCCCTGTAGTCGTCCATGAGCTTCTGGCGAGCGGCGGGGTCCTGTACGGATTCGAGGAGCTTGTCTGACTTGATATCAGGCTCCTCCCCCATCTTGGAAAGGGAGATACCGGCATCGAGCACGACCTTGACCATCTTCAGTAGTTGCTCGGTGCTGAGTGAGTGCGGGTAGTACCGAACACGCTCGTAGAGGCTACGCAGGGCTTCTCCGCCAACCTCGCGCCATAGAAAGTGCTCCTGATCTCGCCTAAATAGGGGGTCTGACCGCCTAATTCTGTAAAGCTCGACTTGCTCCCAGAAATACTCGTCTATCCCGAGTCTTTTCTCGAACATCTCGATGGACTGGCCCCGGTAGCCCGCCCGCCTCATGCACTCAGCCTTGTTCGGCACGATATTGCCGTCTTTGTCGTGCTGTTTACGGGTGCCAGGAGAATAAACCCAGGAATCCTCCTCCATGGCCACATAGGCGGCGGCAGCCATCTCTGTGCCCACGCGTTTCTTCTCCCGCTTCAGCGCTGTGGGCTTGCCTACCGGCCGCTTTGCTGGGGAGGGGAAATCCTCGGAGCAAAGTATGTCTGTGTTACTCATCTATGTGTAAGTATACCACACATCTCAGTTTCCGCTACCATCCGTCAGCCCGGGGAAGGAGGGTTGTGTTTCCCAAAGGATCAGATATACTGACCCTAGGTCAGAGAAGGAGAAATCACCGCCCATGCTCTTGTTCTTAAGCCTTTAAGAGCCTAAGCCCTTTAGCAGCTTCTCTTTAACTACTCATATTCATCTTAAACACAAAGCAAAGCTCTTAGCGTTCTTACCGGAAAGGAATGAATGAGACTTAGGAGAAACCACCTTACCCCTACCACCGCTCTTGCTCTTGCTTTTAGAAGAGCTTTCAGCGCGTGCGATGCGCGCGAGGGGTCGACGTGATGGGATGCCTCGGCGAGACTCAGGACGGCGACGGGAATCGCATCAGCACCCCCTCGACGCCCCCGGCGTGGCATTTCCTTCATGAGTGTGATGTGCCCGAGAGGCTGGCCGAACTGTCAAAACTGTCAATTCATTCGCGCAACCTACCGGTTTCTGCCACTTTACGCGAGCAGAATGACAGCGACCAGTGCGGCGAGTGCCGCTGCGCCCCGAACGCGGTGCACAACGCGGAGTGCGATGGTGCTGCGAAGCTCACGGATTCCGTTACTTGCGCAGACGAACGGCGCACAAAGTCACCCGTTGACGCACCAAACGAACACCCGTCGTGGGTCTGCTTCGACTGCGGACGGGACCGCTACGGGATGCTCGACACCATAGGCGCGACGTGGCGTATGGATACCTGCGGCATCTGCGGCGAGACGGAGGCCGTGACTGAGCCCCGCGACTTCGGCGGGCATCGCCTGGCTGCGGGTAAGAACCCGTTCTCCGGGCCGCTATACGACATTGTGGAAGACGCCGCAGCGCACCTATCTTGTCCTGAGCCCGAGACTACTTCGCCTGCGGACAGTTATGTCGAATCATGCCCCGAGTGCGGCACCGTGACGGACATTGACTACGGCGACCTGAGTCAAGTCACCGAGGCTGGCTTGTCTAACCCCCTGTCCGCGCACATGTGGGAGACGTTCAACCAATGTCTCGCCATCAGCCGCCGCAAGAATGCGGACTACGCCACGGACTCCGATCCCCTCGCCAACTTCCGCGCCTGCCAGCAGTTCGGCGTGCCGCTCACGAAGGGCATCATGGTCCGCCTGTCCGACAAGTTCGCTCGCATCGGGAACCTGCTGGACAGAGAGGCGCAGGTGAAGGACGAGGCGATAGCGGACAGCATCATGGACGCGATCGACTACTTGGCGATCCTGCTGTATGCGCTGGAGACGGAGTAATGGGCTGCGATACCTGCCCTTCGCCGGGCGACAAGGAGCCCACGAGCACCGAGGTTAGCGTGCAGGACACAGTGCGCGTCTGCCTGATGTGCGGCGTTGCGATCTCCAAGGAGGCAGCACCAGACATCTACACCTTGGATTCGTTCCTCGCCGACACCCCGCCGCTGATTGTTTACATCCATCCCAACGGCGTATGTCGGTACGCACTGTCGGGGCGCGCGCAGAAGTTGGTGAGAGGTGCCTAAACGCTGCCTCGTCTGCCGGCGCGAAGTCGAGCCGGATGACGAGCAGTTCTGCGCCACCAGGAAGACTGACGGTGGCCTGGTCTGTCCGGAGTGCCTCGTCAAGGTCAGGCGCGGTCACACGGACACGTTGCAGAAGTTGGCGGAGAGTGGAGCGGTCTGGTGAGCACGTGATGTTTTGAGTCTGCCGACCACGACGGCGTAGCTGGTACCGTCGCAACGTGAGCCGGCCCCCGAGCGCCAAGCCGAGACTTATGGCCTTTGCCATTCCGTCTCGGTGATGGCCTTCAAGTCTCGGGACGGGCGCGGACCTGACCCCCAGCAGGGTCGAGATGATTCAGGGGTCCGCACGGTAGCGGCAGGAAGAAGAGGGGGCCGCTGCCCATACATACAACAGGAAGGAGCATCGCCTTGTTTGAGTTTTGCAATATGTTTTCAATCGAGTTTTCCGCCGGCTGCGACCCGCCCTCCGTCACGCCGCTCGGCATCATCAGCTACCTATGCGAGGCGGGGAAGGCCGGATACTTCGTGCACGACTTGAGCGAGGGCTTCCCTCAGTGGATGACCCTCTGCAGGCTGGAGGAAGCACTCTGCGACAACCGGCAGAACGAGGATTGGGTATTTGTGGTCGGCAGCATCGTCGGCGAGCCCGAGATCGAGGGCTGGATGGAGTATCTTGACTACATCCTGATCCCTTACGGTCCCAAGATGCAGCAGGCGAGCGGCGACCAGATGGGCGTCTGGACCCGTGATGACTTCGACGAGTTGGACTACTCAGTCTACGCCTTCTGCCCGGCGGATGATGATTCCGGCGTGGTGCTCAACAAGATCGTCAAGGTCGTGTGTCCCGAACGGTATCCGTTGGGGACGGGCTACCACGAGGTGGCCGCATGAGCAAGAAGGAACTGGTGGCGCGAGTCGGGGAGTTGGAGCGGAGAGTCCTCGCACTAGAGGGGCGTCCTTTCCCGATCCCGTACTATCCGCAACTGCCGTTCGGGGCTCCGACCATAACTTACGGCGCGGGGGGCACCGGCTCACCGTTGCCACAGCCGTGGACGCCGTGGAGCATAACCAACGAGCCGACGTGGTGAAGGAGGCATGACCAGGATCGACCCCGAGGTCCTCGTCTTCAAGGAGGCCAAGGAGTTGCTTCGTTGCAGCGCGTCGACCCTGCTGGACTGCATCCATGACGGCAGCGTGCCGGCCTTCAAGCTGGGACGTGGCTGGCGCTTCTACCGCGCCGCCCTCATGTCGATCCAGTCGACCTCTCTACAGCGCCTCGTAGCATATAAGGATACCGGGGTGCGCCCGTTGTGTTCCCATAGAAAAGCATGAATACTGTGGGGCACCGCTACCTAGTGCTCAATCGTGCCTGAGAGGCGACCCCGGAGCGTGTGTCAGCGTGGAAGCACAGAATTACGAGTGATGTGCTCTGACCTGCTGAGCTACGTCGGCTGGCTTTAGAATGTGTCCATTTGCAGCGACTTCGTCCTCTTCGTCAATCCTGGCGGGGAGGACTTCCGCGTCGGAGGTGCGCCCCAGGTGCTCCACCGCTTGAACTACGGCAGAATTGAGCGCTGCCACCGACCGCTCCCGCATGCGCTCGGTGACATGGGTGTAAATCTGGGCGGTCGTCGCGAGCTGCGTATGCCCAAGCCACTCCTGAATGGTCTTGATATCGACGCCAGCCTCGAAGGCTGCCGTCGCGAAAGAGTGGCGCAGGTCGTGGAAGCGCATCGGCGGCAGCTCCAGCGACACGAGCAATGCCTGCCAGCCCTTGCTGACCCTCTCCGGGGTCATCGGCTTCTCGCCGCCGCAGACGTACCAGTCGTCGGGCTTGCCCTCCTTGGCGACCTCGAAGACCGCAGCCGCGAACTCCGGCATCGGTGCGGCATGAGCCTTGCCGCGCTTCAGGCGCGGCTTCTCCTTCAGCCCCTGCCCCTTGACGCGGATGATCGAACGCCTCACCATCATGCGCCGCCCGATCACGTCCACGTCGCCCCACTTCATGCCGATGGCCTCGCCGCGCCTAGTGCCTGCGCTGATTGCGATGAGGATGGGCAGCGCCATCTCAGTGCCCCTGACTCGCTCCAGCAAGGCCAGCATTTGCATGAGGGACAAGACGGGCCGCTCCTCGTGCCTCGGGTTCGGCACCTTGGCAATCTCCATGTCGCAGACGTTACGCAGGACGAGGCCGTGCTGGATGGACCAGTTGAGGCAGAGGTGCAGGGCGGCGTAGTAGCGGCGCACGCTGGACAGGGCGCGGGGCAGCGCCCGGACGTTCCGCCACATCTCAGCCACGTGAGTCGGCTGCAAGGACAGCGCCCTGATGTGGCCGATGGAGGGGCGCAGGTAAATCTCGACGGTCGAGTGGTAGGCGTCCTGAGAAGCCTGCTCGTACCGCTCGTCATCGTCGACCCACTCGGCCAGCCAGCGGTCGAAGAGGTCGCCCATGGTGAGCTTGTGACTGGGCACGACGCCGCCCTCGGCCTGCTGCTGCAAGTGCGCCAGAAGGTCACGCGCCTTCTGCGGCGGGTGCTTCGTCTCCTTGGCGACCCGCACGCTCCTGACGATCCTGCCGGCGTGACGACCGTAGCCCACGGGGACGGTGACACGCCAGGAGAATGTGCCGTCCCGATTGTGGCGTGGGGTCTTGGAGATGCTAGCCATGCGTGCATCATAGCACAGGGGGCGAGCGTGGGGGAGACCTACCTGAGAATTGTGTTATACTAAGATAGGGTAAAAAACGAATAAGGAGAACTAAATGATTGCTCTAAAGGTCACCGACCACGACGCAGCCGTTCTTATCATGCAGCTCATAGAGTGCGGCGTTCTCACAGTCCATGAAGCGCGCGAACTCATCATCGAGGAGGACTAGTGGCCGCTAAGAAGGGCGCGACGAAGAAGGGTGCGAATCCATTCGCCAAGAAGGGTGCGAAGAAGACGATCACCGGGACATTGAAGTGTCCGAAATGCGGGGCGACTATTACGGTCTGATCGACCCGCTCGGGAGTGCCCGCTACAGAGTTGAGCAATCAGGACGCGGGACGAACGGCTCGGAGGTGGGGCCGAGCCAGCGCAGACGCGGATGTGCCATGCGTACACCTCCGCTACGGAGACGCGAAAGCGACTCCAGCGCAGACGTTGCCGGTCGATACCGGCGTGGACGGCGAATGCCGTCGCAGACGCCTTGTCCTTGCGGGGTAGCTCAGCAGGTCAGAGCGCGGGGCTGAAGACCCTGTAGTCGGAGGTTCGATTCCTCCCCCCGCTCGGGCAAGGCACTGGGGCGGTTCCGATACGAAGGTGCGTCTACCATCGCGCGCGGACGGTCAGGGCCGCCCCTTTCCATGCCCCCAGAGTGCACCTTTTCCCCCTAATTGAAGAGCAAGGCGGCGCTTCTGGCGCTCACGAGGGTACGGGTAGCTTCGAGGCACTTTCTTCGTTCATTACGCTCCCCTTTGTAATGCCTTCGCCCGCCACGATAGTAACCCCTGCGGGAGCAGCCTTAGCCCGGCTCACCCCCCTTCTCGCCATCCCAGCACAACTCATACTGCAATACTTCGAGCCTTGCCTGACCTGTTTCACGGTGAGCCTGTTGTGGCAACCCTCCCTCGCGCAGAGGGCATCGGAGTAAGGCCCCTTGCGGGGCGTCGCGATGGACTCGGGTAGTGGAGGTTCCTGACTAACCGTATCGACTGGTATTACCGCAGGCGCGGTAATAGACGGCAATAGGGGACCCGCAAGAACCCGCAGGGCCTCCGCCACCTCTTCCGCCGTCCCGCTGAGATGTATGACTACTTGTTCCATGGAGTCTCCTTTGATGTGGAGGGTAGAGAGTTGCGCGACTTATGGTACAATAAGTTGACACAAACAGTCAAGGAGTGGGGAATGATGGACGAGAAAGAGCGTCGCGAGTTCGAGCACGACGCGGCTGAGCATGGTATTCCGGCGATGCTAGATCGCATGGGGATGGACGGGCTGGGCAACGAAGTCGCGTCCTTGCACAAGCGCATCGCCGAGCTGGGGGGGCACCAAGAATCGCAGGACGATAGCGTCAGCTATCTGGAACAGATAGCGGAGCAACGATACCAACGCATCGTCGATCTGGAGGCCGCCCTGGCGGAGCGGGACCGGGTATTGGACGAGGCTGCGCGAACCATCTTCACCATGGAGTGCGCCTACAGGGGCATCTTCGACGAAGACGAAGCGGTGCCGGTCATCCTTGCCGACCTCCGCGCCCGCTGCATTGAGTGAGCTGACTCCGCAAGAAAATAAAAATATAGAAGGACCACCCTTCTCACCACTGGTAAGTACCTAGCCTTAATGCACGGGGGGGGTCTGAGCAAAGAGCGAAGTGTCCTCCTTTGTGGCTGCGAAAGTGCATCCGGGGCGCTGTGGCTTTGCCTATGATTCCCAGAGGGGGAGGCGAGACCCAAGCTAAAGCACCCGGCCTCTGTCTGCTTGCTTGAATGTGTGTGCACATTGCCTGCGCAGA
>Ga0209744_1000107_pt1 | contig 26081 bp, 21 predicted proteins | sample BarGraNGADG00311_2_FD_184494 | JGI IMG/M metagenome (GOLD analysis project Ga0209744, IMG submission 184494) | Arctic peat soil microbial communities from Barrow, Alaska - Barrow Graham LP Ref core NGADG0004-311 (SPAdes) (version 2) | ecosystem: Environmental > Terrestrial > Soil > Wetlands >... | reverse complement strand
GATGAGGCTGCACGACAGAAACTCCGCTCAAGAATCAAAGAACTGGGTCTCGAGCTTGTCTGCCTTGCAGGATATACTGATTTCACAGCCGGAGTGGATAAAGCAGGAATACCTAAGGCTTTCTTGATTATAAAACTTTTATAAACACTCTAAAAGAAATTGGTTACCAGGGGTATATTGCTTACGAAATGTGCGAAGTGCTTGATGGAGGTGGATCAGTTGAAAACCTCGACAGAAGTGCAAAGGCGTTTCTTGAATTTGTGAAACAGTTTAAATAGGCACAGAGTAAAGGGCAAGAGGCGCAGATCATAGGGCAATAACAATAATATCAAACTAAACAATGAAGAAGATGATCTTTCCATTATCACTTTATATCTTTGCAGTACTTATGCCAAATTCTCTTCTTGCAGTCAAACCGTTTCCACGTTTTGAAAAAGAGGCAATTGAGTTTTTAAGAAAAGATATTATTGCCAGAGCCGATAAAGTTCTTTTTGAATCGCCACAAACCATCACTATGTTCGTTTGTACCCGCAGCGCAGGAGGTATCCACGATTTCTACTCCGAAGGCGACTACTGGTGGCCTGATCCCGCAAATCCTGATGGTCCATATATCCAGCGCGATGGTATGACAAATCCGGAAAATTTTGTTGATCACAGAAAAGCAATGATCAGGTTAAGCCAGATAGCCGGCACACTTGCCTCCGCATATAAAATAACAGGTGATGATAAGTATGTTAAGCAAGCATTTATTCATCTTAAGGCCTGGTTCGTCGATCCTGCCACCCGAATGAATCCGTCTCTTCTGTATTCACAGGCTATCAAAGGAAGATTTACAGGAAGAGGGATAGGAATTATCGACACAATTCAGCTTATGGAGGTCGCACAGGGAATAATAGCTATGCAGAATGCAAAATGCATTGACAAGGCTCTCCTGGAAGCTATAAAATCATGGTTCTCTGAGTACATTCAATGGCTTACCACCCATCAGTATGGTAAAGATGAGATGAACGCCAAAAACAACCACGGAACCTGCTGGGTGATGCAGGCAGCAGCATTCGCAAAACTCACAGGGAATAATGAGATCCTTGATTTCTGCCGTACAAGGTACAGGGACGTTCTTCTTCCAGGACAGATGGAAACTGATGGCAGTTTTCCCCAGGAGATACGCCGGACAAAACCTTATGGTTACTCTCTCTTCAATATGGATGCTATGACAATGGTGTGCCTCATTCTTTCGGACAAGGATCATGATCTCTGGAATTATTCGACTGCCGACGGCAGATCAATTCGCAAAGGAATTGAATACCTGTATCCATATGTTGCAGAAAAAGATAGATGGCCTTATAAGCATGATGTACTGTATTGGGATGAGTGGCCGGTAGCTCACCCCTTTCTTCTGTTCGGTGCCAGTAAATTTAATGTCCCGGTCTGGTTCAAAAAATGGAGTGCACTTGAACATTTTCCGGAAGTTGATGAGGTTATACGTAACCTTCCTGTTCGTAATCCCGTAATATGGTTTGAATAAAGGGGAAGGCCGGGAGGGGGGATACAATGACAAATAAAAAACTCTAAATTTTTATTGAAATCCAATCTTCAAATAACTTTATACTATTTCATATGAAAAAAACAATCTCTTTACTTATGTTATTACTCTTTATTATTCCGGCTGTTCCTGCACAAAAAGTGCTTACTAAAGACCAGCGAATGCTGTGGTGGCGGGAAGCCCGCTTCGGAATGTTCATTCACTGGGGTGTCTACTCCGTCCCGGCAGGCTCATGGGATGGTCGCCAGATTGGCGGTATTGGAGAATGGATCATGAACCGGGCAAAGATCCCGGTTGCTGATTACCAGAAAATGGCAAAACAATTCAACCCGGTAAATTACGATCCTGATGCCTGGGTAAAAATGGCAAAAGATGCCGGAATGAAATATATTGTGATAACATCAAAACATCACGATGGTTTTGCACTCTTTGAGACTAAAGCCAGTAAGTGGAACGTGGTTGATGCAACAGAATATGGAAAAGATCTTCTCAAACCCCTGGCCGAAGCATGCAAAAAATATGGTATCAAACTGGGGTTTTATTATTCCCAGGCTCAGGATTGGAATAATCCGGGAGGCTCAGCAGCACGTAAAGTTACAAAAGAAGGATGGGCAAACCCCGATTCTGTTATTATTGATGCATATACAAAAGAACACAACGGTCATTGGGACCCTGCGCAGGAAAAGAAAACATTTGCACAGTATATCGACAATTTTGCAGTACCCCAGGTAAAAGAGCTCCTGACAAATTATGGTGATGTTGCAGTGCTATGGTGGGATACGCCAACAAACATGACCGACGATGCTGCCACTAAACTTCAATCTTTGCTTGCCCTTCAGCCTGCCATTATTACCAACGATCGCCTTAAACGTCCCAATTTCCCAGGCGACCATAAGACACCCGAACAAAGAATTCCCAATCTGAAAGATCTTGATGGCAGCGATTGGGAAACATGTATGACAATGAATGGTACCTGGGGCTTTAAAAGTTATGACCATAACTACAAAACCCCTGAAACACTTATCCGTAATCTTCTTGATATTGCTTCAAAAGGAGGAAACTTTCTATTGAATGTTGGTCCGACCAACCTGGGGGAATTCCCACAGGAGAGTATTGATATTCTCGCAAAAATGGGCCAGTGGATGAAAATAAACGGAGAAGCTGTTTACGCTACAAAAGCAAGTCCATGGGGGTTATTTGAATGGGGACGCTGCACCAAAAAAGAGACAAAAGAAGGGACTACTCTGTATTTTTCCGTTTTTGAATGGCCTGCAGACGGTAAACTTGAAATCAGCAATTTTAAAAACAAGATCTCATCAGCCAAGCTGCTTGCTGATGGGAAAAAACTTAAAACATCGGTATCAAAAGATGGCCTTTTGACAATAGTGCTTCCATCAAAAGCTCCTGATCCTATTGCTTCGGTTATAAAGGTAATTGTAACTGGAAAAGTTGTTACAAAACCAGTTCCGTCATCACCCAAATAAATATTCTCCTTTGTGAGACTCTGTGTCCTCTGTGTAAGTTCTTAATAAATAGTTACACAGAGAGACACAGCACCACAGAGAAATAAAAGGTTCATTTATAATCATATAATTTAACTCCCATGAAAATTTTTACAAGGACGATCTTCATTTTTTCAATTTTATGGTTAGTGGGGGCACCTTTCGCTTTTGGACAGATGAGGAATAAATATTCACCTTATGTAAAAAAGGAAATATATAAGCAGGGTTGGATAGACTTTAATAAGAACAGGAAAATGGATCCCTACGAAAATCCAAACCTCGATATTGAGATCAGGATAGATGATCTAATAGGTCAGATGAATATTGATGAAAAAACCTGCCAGCTGGTGACTTTATATGGATTCCCGAAAGTCCTGATGGATTCATTGCCGACACCTGAATGGAAAAATAAAATCTGGAAGGATGGACTGGCTAACATTGATGAACATTGCAATGGCTACAGATCCTCTGCTCTATCGTGGCCACCCAGCCTTCATGCTAAAACGATAAATGAAGTCCAGAGATGGTTCATTGAAGAGACCAGATTGGGCATACCTGTCGATTTTACAAATGAAGGGATCTATGGGGCCTGCTTTCCGGGGGCCACTCTTTTCCCTGCTCAGATCGGTGTAGGTTCATCATGGGATAAGTCACTTGTGGCACATATCGGTGAAATCACATCAGCACGAACTAAAGCCGCCGGATTTACTAACGTTTATTCACCCATACTCGATGTAGCCCGCGATCCAAGATGGGGCAGGGTCGTGGAAAGCTATGGTGAAGATCCCTACCTGGTGTCACAACTGGGATTACAGCAGGTTCTGGCAATACAAAAAGATCATAATGTCGTTTCAACACCTAAACATTTTGCAGCATACAGCATCCCTATCGGTGGACGGGATAACAGTGCACGCACCGATCCGCAAATTGCACCTCACGAAATGCATTCTCTTCTGCTCGAATCCTTCCGGGTAGCATTCAGTAAGGGTCACGCTCATGGAATGATGAGCTCCTACAACGATTATGACGGAGTTCCCATAAGCGGATCAGGACAGTTCCTCATTAACCTGCTCAGACAACAATATGGTTTTAAAGGATATGTAGTCTCTGACAGTGAGGCCCTTGAGTTTTTATGGTCAAAACACCGGGTTGCTCCCGACTACAAAGATGCGGTCAGACAGGCACTTGAAGCAGGGTTGAATGTAAGAACGACATTTAAAAGTCCCGATTCCTATCTTCTTCCGTTAAGGGAACTCGTAAAGGAAGGTTCCATTTCAGAAGCACTGCTAAACAGCAGAGTTCGTGATGTACTCTGGGTGAAATTCTGGTTGGGTTTGTTTGACAAGCCGTATATAGACAATCCGGAGGAATCAGATCTTGTTTTTGCGAATCCTGAATATGATAAAGTCTCGAGACAGGCCTCTTATGAGGCAATGATACTGCTTAAAAATCAGGATCATTTTCTTCCTCTTAAAAAAGAAGGAATCAAAAACATCCTTATTGCTGGTCCTAATGCAGAAAATAAAGAATTATCACTCTCAAGATACGGACCAAAAAATATAAACTATAAATCAGTCGTTGAAGCATTTAAATCAAAACTTGGCAGCGATATAAATATTATGTATTCAAAAGGCTGTTATATTGCCGATGCTGAATGGCCGGAAAGCGAGATCATCCCTGCTGATCCGGATGCAAAGGAGATCGCTGATATCGACGACGCAGTAGCAAAGGCAGCTAAAGCAGATGTAGTTGTGCTGGTCATGGGTGAAGATAATAACATAGTAGGTGAATCCAAATCCAGAACAGATCTTAACCTGGCGGGTCATCAGCAGCTATTGCTAACCAGGATCCACGAAACCGGTAAACCGATAATCCTGGTTCTCATGAATGGAAGGGCAATAACAATTAACTGGGCAAATAAAAATTGTGAAGCCATAATTGAAGCATGGTTCCCGGGTAAATACGGAAGTGAAGCAATAGCTGATATAGTATTCGGAGACTATAACCCAGGTGGAAAACTAACTGTGACCTTCCCTAAATCTGTTGGCCAGATTCCAATGTGTTTCCCATCAAAACCTGCAGCACAAACCGATGCCAGAACAACAGTTAATGGTGTCCTGTACCCATTCGGTTTTGGTCTTAGCTACACAACATTCGAGTGATGATTGGGAGCTCATCAACAGATATACGACAGCAGGGTAGACTGGAGATACTTTCCGTTGATCAGCTTGGCAAACTATATGAAGTACAAAAACAAAATGCCAGAAACTAATAATTCAAACAAAACCATCTGACAAAATTCCTGCAATTTTGTTGGTGCATTTGTGAAAATAATTGCAAATGACCATTATTTTCAGTGAAAATCTCTCTTTCAAAAGTACAGGAATAGAAGATCAGTTACTATCATGTAATTAACTGATCTTCATAACTTAATTAAATGTCCGTATCATACTTATCATTAATAATTAAAAACTAAATTGAAGAAAAACACCACATTTTCTTTGATATATTAAAAATATAGATACATTTGTGCATCAATTTATAATTAAACAGTGAGAATATCTTTAATCCATATTATTGTCCTCGTCCTTATTATTGCTTCACGCAGATGAACCGGGAATAATATGTATTACTATAGACATACAGAAGCTTTCCGGGAAACCGGAAAGCTTTTTTTTTAATATGATTTTTTAAGATGAAGAACCAACTCAGAAGCTCAAAGACAACAACCGGCAGAAATATGGCAGGCGCAAGAAGCCTCTGGCGCGCCAACGGGATGAAGGAAGAACAGATGGGTAAACCTATTATCGCTGTTGTAAATTCATTTTCACAGTTTGTTCCCGGACATGTTCATCTGCATGAGATCGGGCAGATTGTTAAAAAAGAGATTGAGAAGAGAGGCCTGTTTGCTGCTGAATTCAATACAATTGCCATTGATGACGGAATTGCAATGGGTCATGCGGGAATGCTCTACTCTCTCCCTTCAAGGGAACTTATAGCCGATAGTGTTGAATATGTCTGTAATGCCCATCTTGCTGATGCAATGATCTGTATAAGTAATTGTGATAAGATCACTCCGGGAATGCTGATGGCAGCCATGAGAATGAACATTCCTGCTGTATTTGTATCGGGGGGACCTATGGAGGCAGGACGTCTTAAAAACAAATATCTTGATCTCGTTGATGTTATGGTTGCAGGTGCTGATGATTCCATAAGCGATAATGATCTTTATGATCTGGAAAGATCGGCATGCCCTACTTGTGGCTCCTGTTCAGGAATGTTCACTGCCAACTCCATGAATTGTCTTACAGAGGCATTGGGAATGTCACTCCCCGGGAATGGGACCATTGTAGCTACTCACCATAACAGGGTTAAGCTTTTCGAAAGAGCCGCAGGATTAATTGTCGATCTGGCCAACAGATATTACACTGACGGAGATGATTCTGTCCTGCCACGCTCCATTGCCACAAAAGAAGCATTTATGAATTCTATGTCGCTTGATATCGCAATGGGTGGATCCACCAACACTGTTCTACATCTTCTTGCAATAGCTCATGAGGCAGGTGTTAATTTCACAATGAAAGATATTGATGAACTTTCACGGAAAATTCCCAATATATGCAAGGTGGCCCCAAGCTCACAATACCATGTTCAGGACGTAAACCGTGCTGGTGGAATTTTAGGTATTATGGGTGAGCTGGATCGGGCAAAACTGATAGAGACATCTGTGAAACGAATTGATTATGCTACCCTACGTGAGGCAGTTGCAGACTGGGATATCCTGGGAGGGAAAGCACAACCAGATGCTTTTGAGTTTTTCAAAAGCGCTCCCTCTATGGAAAAAAATCTTCTGATGGGTTCACATAACACTACATATAAAGAACTTGACACCGACAGGGAAAAAGGATGTATCCGGTCAGTGGAACATCCCTACAGCAAAGATGGCGGACTGGCAGTACTTTATGGAAATATTGCACGCAAGGGGTGTATAGTTAAAACTGCAGGAATAGATTCTTCACTATATACATTCACCGGGAAAGCTGTAATATTTGAATCACAGGATGATGCAGCTGATGGAATACTTAAGGGAACTGTAAAAGAGGGTGATGCCGTAATAATAAGATATGAAGGTCCAAAAGGAGGTCCGGGAATGCAGGAGATGCTTTACCCCACCTCATACCTGAAATCTAAGGGACTTGATAAAAAATGTGCCCTGATAACCGATGGAAGATTTTCCGGTGGCACTTCAGGTTTGTCTATCGGGCATATATCCCCGGAAGCGGCATCCGGCGGAGAACTGGCTCTGATAAGAACCGGTGATCAAATTGAGATAGATATTCCGGAAAGAAAAATAAATGTCCTTGTATCTGATAATGAACTAAAAAATAGACGGAAAGAAGAAGAATTAAAAGGAGACAAAGCTTATAAGCCTGAAAAACGTAACCGTGAAATTTCTTCAGCATTGAAGGCATACGCAGCTTTTGTAAGTTCTGCAGATTTGGGAGCAATCAGATTAATATAAGATGCAGGGTGGAAGGTAAAAGATAAAAGACAAAAGTAAAAAGATAAAAGACAAAAGTAAAAGACAAAAGTGTATATTCGAATAGAGAGAGAATTAGCCCCCCTTTAGGGGGGATGGGGGGCAAAAACAAGACAACTAGACAATTAGACAATATTTTATATGAAGACTGAAAAGGAAACAGACAAGACAATCCTGCAAGTAAATGGACAGGAACATATTACAGGTGCGGAGGCTCTTTTACAATGCCTCATAGAGGAGGGAGTGGATACTATTTTTGGTTACCCCGGGGGAGCAATAATGCCGGTGTATGATAAACTTATGGATTATGAAGATAAACTACACCATGTACTTACACGTCATGAACAGGGGGCAGCACATGCCGCACAGGCATATGCGATGGTCACAGGGAAACCAGGGATCTGCTTTGCGACTTCCGGACCAGGTGCCACGAATCTTGTAACTGGAATTGCCAACGCATTTCTTGATTCAATTCCAGTCGTATTCATTACAGCCCAGGTAGTGTCGAATCTTATCGGCACGGATGCATTTCAGGAGACCGACATAATAGGAGTCTCAATGCCGGTTACAAAATGGAACTGCCAGGTAAAAAAACCGCAGGAAATACCTGAAACAATTGCTAAAGCTTTTTATATCGCAAAATCAGGTCGTCCCGGACCAGTTCTTGTCGATATAACAAAAGATGCTCAGCTTGAAAAGCTTAATTTCAAATATAAAAAATGTGATTATATCAGAAGCTATAATCCGAATATTCCATTGCATACCAAGGCAATTGAATCAGCAGCAATTATGATTAACCATGCCGAAAGACCACTTATACTTGCGGGACATGGAGTGCTTCTTTCACACGCTGAAAATGAGTTGAAGTTATTTGCTGAAAAAACCGGAATTCCTGTTGCTTTAACATTGCTTGGTCTTTCCGGATTCCCTTCCGATCATCGTTTGTTCACAGGGATGCTTGGTATGCATGGCAACTATGGACCAAATCTTCTGACTAATGAAGCGGACCTTATCATTGCGATCGGAATGCGCTTCGATGACCGTGTTACAGGGAATCTTAAGAAGTATGCAAAAAAAGCAACCATAATACATATTGAAATCGATGAGGCTGAGATAAATAAAAATGTCATGGTTGATGTCGAAATAAACAATGATGCCAAAGAGGTCCTTAATTACCTTATCCCTCTTGTCAGGGAGAATTCTTTCGAAAAATGGATCAGAGAATTCAGAATTTGTGATAAGACTGAATATGAGAAAGTCATAAAGCAGGAAACAAAACCTGAAAAAGGTGACCTACGAATGGGTGAGGTAGTCAGGCTTATATCAGATCTGACGAAAGGTGAGGCAATAATTGTAACTGATGTCGGGCAGAATCAGATGTACGCTGCCCGCTATTATAAGTTTAACCATCCGAACAGCCTTGTTACTTCTGGCGGAATGGGAACAATGGGATTTGGACTTCCTGCAGGAATAGGCGCCAAAATAGGGAGACCCGACAAACCCGTCATTACATTCGTTGGGGATGGAGGTTTCCAGATGACAATCCAGGAGTTGGGAACTATTCTGCAATATAATGTACCTGTCAAAATAATAGTACTTAACAATAATTACCTGGGTATGGTACGTCAGTGGCAGGATATGTTTTTCGATAAGAGATATGCTTCAACAGAACTTGTAAATCCCGATTTTGTAATGATTGCCAGTGCATATAATATACCCGGGAAAAAAGTTTTAAAGCGAGAAGAGCTAAAAGGTTCACTTGAAGAAATGCTTGATGCAAAAGGGCCGTTTCTGCTCGATATTGCAATAGAGAAGGAAGGAAATGTCTTCCCTATGGTAGAACCCGGATCATCAGTTTCCGAAGTAAGATTGACTTATTAATAAAATTAAGATATGATTAAAACCTTTGTCATACTCTGAACATTTTACCCCCAACCCCCTAAAGGGGGCTTTAAATCCAAGTCGGTTTTAGCCCCCCTTTAGGGGGGATGGGGGGTTAAACAACAGAGGAGCACAGAGTTAAACAGAGTAAAATAAAATACTATGCAACAGGAATTTACAATATCCGTATTCACCGAGGACCATATAGGTATCCTTGGCCAGATAACAATTATCTTAACAAGGAGGCAGATAAATATTGACAGTTTCACAGCCTCTGAATCGGCTGTAAAAGGTGTGTACCTTCTTACAATAGTTGTAAAGACAACAGCTGAAATGGTACAGAAAGTTGCAAGACAGATGGAAAAGCTTATTGATGTCTTGAAAGTTTTTGTACATACCTACGATCAGATTATTTATCAGGAGATTGCGCTGTTCAAGGTTACAACTAATGGTTTGATGTCGGGCAATATAATTGATCATATTGTCAGAGCTCACAATGCCCGGATCCTCGAGGTTTCACCTGAATATATGGTAATTGAAAAAACAGGCCATAAGACCGAGATAACCGAATTACTAACTCAGCTTGAACCTTTTGGATTACTGCAGTTTGCAAAATCAGGCAGGGTTGCTATTACCAAACAGGTGAAAGAGTTGAATTCGTATCTCAAGGAGATGGATGAAGCTAACCGTTTTAAAACAGAAACGATAGAAATACTTAATTAATACATATTTAAAATTTAAGATCATGGCAAAAATTGATTTTGGTGGTGTCGTCGAAAATGTAGTTACAAGAGAAGAGTTTTCACTTTCAAAAGCCCGCGAAGTACTTAAAAATGAAGTCGTCGCAGTTATTGGTTACGGTGTTCAGGGTCCTGCACAGGCTATGAACATGAAGGATAATGGTATTAACTTAATTATCGGACAGGCTCCTGAGTTTAAAGCAGACTGGGATAAAGCTCTCGCTGATGGTTTTGTACCCGGGAAAACTTTGTTTCCTGTTGAAGAGGCTGCAACGAAAGGTACGATAATTCAATACCTCGTATCTGATGCTGCTCAACGTATCCTTTGGCCAAAACTTAAACCATGTCTTAAAAAAGGAGATGCCCTCTATTTCTCACATGGATTTTCTATCACCTATAAGGAACATACAGGTGTTATTCCTCCTGCATTTGTTGATGTTATACTGGTTGCACCAAAAGGATCAGGAACAAGCGTGAGACGAAATTTCCTTGCAGGAGCCGGAATAAACTCAAGCTATTCAGTTTTTCAGGATTTTACAGGGAAAGCAGAAGAACGCGCAATTGCATTAGGAATCGCTATTGGTTCGGGTTATCTCTTCCCAACAACTTTTGAACAAGAGGTTTATAGTGATCTGACTGGCGAACGCGGGGTGTTAATGGGTGCTCTTGCAGGGATTATGGATGCCCAGTATCAGGTACTCAGGGAAAATGGACACAGCCCATCCGAAGCATTTAACGAGACTGTGGAAGAATTGACCCAGAGCTTAATCAGACTGGTTGATGAAAAAGGAATGGACTGGATGTATGCCAACTGTAGTGCAACAGCCCAACGTGGTGCACTGGACTGGCGTCCAAAATTCAAAGCAGCAACCCTGCCTGTCTTTACCGACCTGTATAAAAAAGTCAAATCAGGAGAAGAATGTGTCAGAGTTCTTGAATCAACCGGTGCTGCCAATTATAAACAGGTGCTTGATGCTGAGTTGAATGAACTTGGTAATTCCGAAATGTGGAGAGCAGGCGCTGCTGTGAGAAAACTGAGACCCGTGAAAAAATAATCACTTATAAATAACTTATAAATATGGACGATAAGGTCATTATTTTCGATACAACCCTCAGGGATGGAGAACAGGTGCCTGGTTGCCAGTTAAATACAATTGAAAAAATTGAAGTTGCCCAGGCTCTTGAAGCTCTTGGAGTCGATGTGATTGAAGCTGGATTCCCCATTTCAAGTCCCGGTGATTTCAAATCAGTGGTGGAAATATCAAAAGCTGTCACAAACCCTGTGATATGTGCACTTACACGGGCTGTTAAAAAAGATATCGAAGTAGCTGCAGAAGCTCTTCAGTATGCAAAAAGAAAAAGGATACATACCGGTATCGGCACTTCTGATTTCCATATAAAATACAAGATCAAAACAACTCCGGAAGAAATCCTGAAAAGAGCAGCCGATGCAGTCAAATATGCGAGAAAATTTGTTGATGATGTTGAGTTTTATGCTGAAGATGCCGGCAGAAGCGAAAACGCATACCTGGCAAAAGTTATCGAAGCTGTAATAAAAGCCGGAGCTACCGTGGTAAATATCCCCGACACAACCGGTTATTGTCTTCCGGAAGAATATGGCCAGAAGATAAAATATCTCAGAGAAAATGTTCAAAACATCGATAAAGCAACCATCTCAACACACTGTCATAACGATCTGGGTATGGCAACTGCGAATACAATGATGGGCATAATAAATGGAGCAAGACAAGTTGAAGTTACAGTAAATGGAATCGGAGAAAGAGCCGGGAACACCTCTCTTGAAGAGATAGTAATGATTATAAAAAGTCATTATGACCTTAAATTAAGAACCGATATCAATTCAAAACTGATATATAGCACAAGCCGGCTTGTTTCAACTCTGATGAGCATGCCTGTTCAGGCCAATAAGGCGATTGTTGGAAGAAATGCATTCGCACACTCCTCGGGTATTCATCAGGATGGTGTTCTGAAGAACAGGGAAAACTACGAAATCATAGATCCGGTTGAGGTAGGTATCAGGGAGTCATCAATAATCCTGACCGCCCGCAGTGGCAGGGCCGCCCTTAATCACCGGCTTGAATTGCTCGGATTTAATTTTGGTAAAGAAGAGATTGATGATATTTACCATCGTTTCCTTTTGCTCGCAGATAAGAAGAAGGATATCAACGATGAAGATATAAGGATTCTTGCAGGAGTTGTTTTCCAGGGAGAAAAATCTCTAAAACTGGATCTACTGCAGGTGTCATGCGGGAAATCATTAATCCCCGTTGCTACGGTTGGTATAAAAATTAATGGTGAAGTCCACTTCTCAACTGCTTCCGGTAACGGACCTATTGATGCAGCTTTCACAGCTGTCAGGCAGCTGATAAGCAAAACAGTACATCTCGAAGAATTTCTGATTCAGGCTATAACCAAAGGCAGTGATGACCTGGGCAAAGTCCACATTCAGGTTGAGCATCAGGGAAAAATCTATTATGGTTTTTCTGCAAACACCGACATCATTACAGCTTCAGTTGAGGCATTTATTGACGCTCTTTCAAAGATTAAATAAAACCTCTGTGGTCCTCCGTGTAACAAAAAAACAAGAACTGACACAACTTGTCCCGCGAAGCGGGAGAGTTACACAGAGAATTCACAGAGTTACACAGAGAAAAACAAAAATATTATAAATGAAGTCAAAAACACTTTTCGACAAAATCTGGGACAGACATGTGGTAAAATCCATTAAAGACGGACCTGATGTCCTTTACATCGACAGGCACTACATCCACGAAGTAACAAGTCCACAGGCATTTAATGGTCTGAAAGAGCGTGGAATTCAGGTATTCAGGCCGGGCAAAACCCTGGCAACTGCCGATCACAATATTCCCACTAAAAACCAGCACCTTCAAATAAGGGAGGAATTATCGCGGAACCAGGTTGAAAGGCTGAGCGAAAACTGCAAAAAGTATGGTATCGAGTTGTTCGGTCTTAACCATCCGAAAAACGGGATTGTCCATGTTATTGGTCCGGAACTGGGATACACCCTGCCCGGTATGACTATAGTCTGTGGTGACAGTCATACCTCAACACACGGAGCATTTGGTACAATAGCTTTTGGTATCGGAACAAGTGAGGTTGAGATGGTTCTGGCAACACAGTGTATTCTTCAGCCAAAACCAAAGAAAATGAGGATCACTCTGAATGGGGAACTTCATAACGGCGTGACTTCCAAAGATATAATCATGTATATCATATCAAAGATTTCAGCCAGCGGAGCAACAGGATATTTTGTTGAGTATTGCGGATCTGCAATAAAAAGTCTTAGCATGGAAGCAAGGATGACTATCTGCAATATGAGCATTGAGATGGGTGCCCGTGGCGGGCTGATTGCCCCCGATGAAAGTACATTCGAATATCTGAAAAAACTTCCCTCAATACCCGGAATTAATGATCTCAGTTCTTCAATTAATGAGTGGAAAGAACTCCGGAGCGATACTGATGCCATCTTTGAAAGTGAACTTAAATTTGATGCCGGTTTAATAAAACCCATGATCACATATGGTACAAACCCCGGAATGGGAATGGCTGTTGATGATTCAATTCCTATTTCGGATGAAAAGGACAAAGAAGGTTCATCCTCATTTTTAAAATCACTTGATTATATGGGTTTTAAACCCGGCATGAAACTTCTTGGGCATCCTGTAGATTATGTATTTTTAGGGAGCTGCACAAATGGGCGGATAGAAGATTTCAGGGCATTTGCCCAGATAATCAGGGGAAGAAAAAAAGCAAATAATATCACCGCTCTGATAGTCCCTGGTTCAAAAAAGGTTGAAGAACAGATGGTTGCTGAAGGTCTTATAGAAATATATAAGAATGCAGGTTTTGAGGTAAGGCAACCTGGTTGCTCATCTTGTCTGGCCATGAATGAAGATAAAATTCCCCAGGGAAAATATGCAGTATCAACCTCTAACAGGAACTTTGAGGGCCGACAGGGCCCTGGAGCCAGAACTTTGCTGGCAAGTCCGCTGACAGCCGCTGCCGCAGCAATAACCGGGAAGATAACCGATCCAAGGGAATTCATAACTGAAGAAAATAAAATCAAAAAATAATCCGATATGCCTAAAGTTAAATTTGATATATTTGAGTCAACCTGCGTTCCACTTCCATATGAAAATGTTGATACGGATCAGATTATTCCTGCGAGGTTTTTAAGTGCCACCTCAAGGCAAGGATTCGGAGATAATCTCTTCCGCGACTGGAGATATACAAAGACAGGTGAGAAAAACGGCGAATTTGTTCTCAATAATCCAGCATACAATGGGAAGGTACTTGTTGCCGGTAAAAATTTTGGAAGCGGATCAAGTCGCGAACATGCTGTCTGGGCTATTTTTGATTATGGATTCAGGGCAGTCGTTTCAAGCTTTTTCGCAGATATTTTCATGAACAATGCACTTAATAATGGACTGCTTCCGATAGTAATCTCCGATGATTTATTGAAAAAGTTACTCGGTCTGGTGCAAAAGAACCCTGACACGAAAGTCAGAATTGATCTTGAAAACCAGACTTTTATGATTCTATCCACCGGCGATGCTGTTAAATTCGGGATCAATTCCTATAAGAAGGAATGTCTGCTTAAAGGATTGGATGATATTGACTTTCTTCTGAGTATGAAAAGTTCAATAACAAGTTATGAAAATAACAAAAGTATAGTAAAATGAGAGTTGAAATAATGGATACCACCCTCAGGGATGGGGAACAGACGCAGGGAGTGTCATACTCACCCCTCGAAAAACTTCACATTGCCAAGCTTCTCCTGAAAGATCTTAAAGTCGACAGGATTGAAGTTGCTTCCGCACGTGTTTCATCAGGGGAATTTGAGGCTATCAGGCAAATAACCGACTGGGCACGTCATAATAATCTCCAGCGGAAAGTAGAAGTATTGGGATTCGTCGATGGAGATATTTCCATAAAGTGGATAGATGATGCTGGAGGAAAGGTCTTAAATCTTCTCTGCAAAGGATCACTCCGACATCTCGAAAAACAATTGAGAAAAACACCCGATCAGCATGTGAGTGATATCAAGGGAATACTAAAAAATGCTGAATGCCGCGATATGGAAGTAAACATCTATCTTGAAGACTGGTCGAACGGGATGATACATTCCGAATCGTATGTATTTTATCTGCTTGATTCTTTGAAGAATGAGAATATCAAAAGATTCATGCTTCCAGATACGCTGGGGATACTTAACCCTGAACAGACTTTCAATTTCTGTAAAAATATTATCGACAGGTATCCTTCACTTCATTTTGATTTTCATGCACATAATGATTATGACCTGGCAGTTGCCAATGTCTTTTCAGCGGTTAAAGCAGGGATATCAGGAATTCATACTACTATTAACGGACTCGGAGAAAGAGCAGGAAATGCACCACTGTCAAGTGTAATTGGTGTTCTTCGCGATCTGGTTCATGTTGAGACAGCAGTAAATGAATTCGAGATAACCAAAGCGAGTAAAATAGTTGAAACATTCAGCGGAATACGTATACCGGTGAACAAACCGGTGATAGGAGAAAACGTATTTACACAAACATCAGGAGTTCATGCTGACGGAGATAGTAAAGACAACCTTTATTATAACAGCCTGCTCCCTGAAAGATTCGGTAGAAAAAGGAAATATGCCCTCGGGAAACAATCTGGCAAAGCGACAATCAGGAAAAACCTTGAAGAGTTCGGACTGTTTCTTAATCCTGAATCACTCACCAAAGTAACTCAGAGAGTTATTGAACTCGGGGATAAAAAAGAAAATGTAACAACCGAGGACCTGCCATTTATTATTGCTGATGTTCTGGGCAGTGAACAAATCAACTACCAGATCTTTATAAAAAATTATTCGCTATCCCTCTCCTATGGCTTAAAACCATTTGCGAGCGTCCAAATTGAGATTGACGGCAATTTGTATCAGGAAACATCATCGGGTGACGGTCAATATGATGCATTTATGAGAGCATTACATATAATCTATGACAAACTCGGGAAAAAGTATCCGGTATTAACAGATTACCAGGTATCAATACCTCCCGGAGGTAAAACCGATGCCTTTGTGGAGACTGTTATTACATGGAATTACAATGGAAAGGAATTTAAAACCAGAGGATTTGATGCCGACCAGACTGAATCGGCAATAAAAGCCACAGAACGAATGCTGAATATTGTTGAGAATATTGAAATGAAAATAATAGCTGACAGGAGATTAACCGAAGTATAAATATACCTCAGATATCCTGACAATTATCCTAATATTAATATAATAAATACAAACAAACTTATGAGTAAATCATACAAGATTGCTGTTATACCTGGTGATGGTACAGGCCCGGAAGTTGTCAGGGAAGGTAAAAAAGTACTGAGTGCTGTGGCTTTAAAATATGGATTTAAGCTGAATTTCGAAGAATTTGATTTTGGAGGAGATCGTTATCTGAGAACAGGTGAAATACTGCCTGATTCTGCAATTGATCAATTAAAAAAGTTTGATTCGATTTTTTTGGGTGCAATCGGACATCCCGATGTAAAACCAGGCATCCTGGAAAAAGGAATTCTTCTCAAACTACGTTTTGAATTGGATCAGTATATTAATCTTCGTCCTATTAAACTGTATCCCGGAGTGGCTACACCTCTTAAAGATAAGGGACCTGAGCATATTGATTATGTTGTTGTAAGAGAAAATACAGGCGACGTATATACAGGTATCGGAGGTGTTACAATGAAAGGCACACCGCATGAAGTCGCAATTCAGAATATGGTTTACAACCGTATGCAGGTTGAACGCTGTCTGCGGTATGCTTTTGAATATACCAGAAAAAGGAATAAGAAGAATACTCTGGCTCTATGCGGAAAAACCAATGTACTAACCTACGTATTTGATCTTTGGGAAAGGGCTTTTCATGAGATTGGTAAAGCTGATTATCCCGATATTCACCGCGAATATTTTCACGTGGATGCAACCTGTATGTGGATGGTTAAAAATCCCGAATGGTTTGACGTTATTGTTACAACCAATATGTTTGGTGACATTATAACCGACCTGGGAGCAATTACTCAGGGAGGAATGGGGATCGCTGCCGGAGGAAATATTAATCCTGAAGGTGTTTCAATGTTTGAGCCTATTGGTGGTTCTGCACCAAAATATACTGGTAAGAACATCATAAATCCACTGGCCTCTATTGCATGCGGCGGTATGATGCTTGAACACCTTGGTGAAGAAAAAGCTGCCCGGGCAATAGAAAACGCAATAATGGATGTAACAGCCAATAAACTGAAAGATATGGGAGCCGGCCGGATGGGATATTCAACTACTGAAGTAGGAGACCTGGTGGCTGAAAGAGTTTAGTTTATAAAAGATCAATTTTTGTTTTTAACTTGTACTAATTATTAATTTTTTCCTATCTTTGCATTAATAATTTTAAGAAATGTATTACAAATCATCAACTCATCATCATTCTCATACTTGTTCTCAGGCGAGGTGATAGTGATTTGTATGTAAATAATAATATCATAAACCCGTCTGAGCAGATCAGGCGGGTTTTTTATTTCCCTGCTGGTTTGCTCAGACACATTTGAATAAGAAAAATGAGTGAACTGAAAATTGCGATTCAAAAGAGCGGACGACTGAGTGAACATTCGAAAAAATTGCTTGAAGAATGTGGTATTAAATTCTCAAATGGTATCAGTGTCCTTAAAACCACAGCCAAAAATTTTCCTGTTGAGCTGCTGTTCCTGAGAGATGATGATATCCCTCAATATGTCGAACAGCAGGTTGCCGATATAGGCATTCTGGGTGAAAACATGGTTTTAGAAAAGAATAAGGAGGTAAATATAATTGAACAGCTGGGGTTTGCACAATGCAGACTGAGCCTTGCCATTCCAAAAGAGGAGAAATATCCGGGATTGAGTTATTTCATGAATAAGAAGATTGCAACAAGCTATCCTAATATCCTTTCCGGTTTCTTAAAGAAAAACAAAATAACTGCTGAAATTGAAGAGATCAGCGGAAGCGTGGAAATTGCTCCCGGTATTGGTCTGGCCGACGCTGTATGCGACATAGTAAGCTCAGGCAGCACCCTGCTTACCAATGGATTACATGAAGTCGAAACCATACTTAAGAGCCAGGCAGTAATAATCGGGAATAAAAACCTCGACCCTGGAAAGCAGGCAATATTAAACAGGTTATTGTTCCGGATAAGGGCAGTTAAGAATGCTAAAGAGAACAAATATATATTACTGAATGCCCCGGAATCAGCAGTAAAAAAAATATGTTCTATACTCCCCGGAATGAAAAGTCCTACTATAGTGCCTCTCGTAGAAAAAGGATGGTGCAGTCTCCACTCTGTTGTAAAAGAAGATGAATTCTGGGAAAGAATTGATCAACTTAAGGCTGCTGGTGCTGAAGGTATTCTCGTAATTCCAATCGAAAAAATGATATTATAATGAAACTAGTCTATTTTCCTGAAAAAGAGAGCTGGGAAACACTATATAATCGGCCGGGAATTGACAAAAATGATCTCACGGATGTCGTCAGAAGCATAATTAACGGCGTAAAATCAGAGGCTGACAAAGCTATTTACTATTATGCCAAAAAATTTGACGGTATATCACCCGGAGAATTAAAGGTATCCTCAACTGAGATAAAGGAATCAACCGGACATATTCCTAAGGAACTTAAAAACGCAATAAAAATTGCCAAAAAAAATATTGAAGATTTTCATTCTGTCCAGCTTCATACTGAACCCGTTGTTGAAACTGTAAAAGGTGTAAAATGCTGGAGAAAAAGCGTCGCGATTGAAAAAGTGGGATTATATATTCCCGGAGGAAGTGCTCCTCTTTTTTCAACCTTGCTCATGCTTGGTATACCGGCCAGACAGGCGGGATGCAAAGAAATAATCGTTTGTACCCCACCCGGGAAGGATGGAAAGATAAGTAACCTGATCCTGTATACTGCCCAGCTTATTGGGATCTCTGAAATATTTATGGTGGGTGGAGCTCAGGCTATAGCAGCGATGGCATATGGCACTGAAAGTATTCCGAAAGTTTATAAAATATTCGGACCGGGTAATCAATATGTTACAAAAGCCAAAGAGATGGTTCAGCAGGATGGAATTTCGATAGATATGCCAGCAGGTCCAAGTGAAGTTCTGGTAATTGCAGACAGTCGTGCCAATCCGGAATTTGTTGCTGCTGACTTGCTTTCACAGGCTGAACATGGGCCTGATAGCCAGGTAATTATGCTAACTGATAATCAGGCTCTTATAGAAAGGGTGAAAACAGAAGTTGAGAAACAGGTGAAGCTGTTGCCAAGGAAAGATATCGCTATAAAAGCGCTGGAACACAGCAAGTTAATTCTCCTTCCATCTATTGACGATTGTATTGATTTCAGCAACAATTATGCACCGGAGCATCTTATCATTAACACCTCCGATATAAGTTCAGATGCAAACAAAGTAATAAACGCCGGCTCAGTCTTCCTTGGAAGTTTCAGCTGTGAAAGTGCCGGTGATTATGCATCCGGAACTAACCACACACTTCCTACAAACGGATTTGCAAAAAACTATAGTGGCGTCTCTACTGAAAGCTTTCTCAGGAAAATTTCTTTCCAGGAAATAAGCGAGGAAGGAATGAAGAATCTTGGACCTTCAATAGAACTAATGGCTGAAGCGGAGTCACTGATTGGCCATAAAAATGCAGTGAGTATCAGACTTAAAAGCTTAAAGAATGGTTGATATAAATAAACTGGTCAGGGAAAATGTCCTCAGACTAACTCCATATTCATGTGCCAGGGATGAATTCAATGGCAAAACCGGTATTTTTATGGATGCCAACGAAAACCCTTATGGTAACCTGAACCGATATCCCGATCCCTACCAGAGAGATTTGAAAAAAGCAATTTCGAAAGTTAAAGGGATTGAAGAGGAAAAAATATTTCTGGGAAACGGAAGCGATGAAATTATAGATCTTTGCTTCAGGATCTTCTGTAATCCGGGTATTGACAAAGCTCTTATATTTCCACCCACGTATGGAATGTACGAAGTGTCAGCTTCAGTAAATGATATTGAAATCTTAAAGGTTCCACTGAATGAAAGTTTCCAGATTAATCTGCAAAAAGTCAAATCGGTATTTTCAGATAAAAGGCTGAAACTGATATTTATCTGTTCACCAAATAACCCTACAGCCAACTCAATGAATTTCGCGGACATTGAATATATAATAGCTGAATTCAATGGGATTGTGCTAATAGATGAAGCTTATATTGATTTCAGTGAAAAGCCCTCAGTAATAAGACTGGTTGATAAATATCCAAACCTTATATTGATGCAGACACTAAGTAAGGCATTCGGTCTGGCATCCGTACGGGTTGGAATGGCCTTTTCAAATCCCGCTATTGTTCAGTATTTCAATAAGATGAAACCACCTTATAATATAAGTACAATTAATCAGAAAGCCGCCTTGTATAAACTTGATAATATTGACGGCTATAACAATCAGATCATTAAAATTAAACAGGAAAGAGAAAGACTTTCTGCAAATCTGATAAAAATGAAAATAATAGAAAAGGTTTATCCATCAGATGCAAATTTTCTACTTGTAAAAGTTAAAAATGCTGATTACATTTATAAAACATTGGTTGACAAGAATATAATTACCAGGAACCGAAGCAGGGTAATTAATAACTGCCTCCGTATTACTGTCGGTAAAAAAACAGAAAACGACAAACTGGTAAAAGCATTGAGAGAGTTATGAAAAGAATAAAAGCTTTACCCCCTTTCCTGTTTCCCCCAAGGGGGAAAAGATAAATCTTACTCCTTCCCCTTTGGGGGAAGGTTGGGAAGAGGGTAACTGAATATAATTACAAATTTGATTAAGATGAAGAAAGTACTCTTTATTGACAGGGACGGAACGATCCTGGTCGAGCCGGAAGATGAACAGGTAGATAGTTTTGAGAAGCTGGCATTTCTCCCGGGAGCTATATCATGTTTATCAAAGATTGCCAAAGAGACTGATTTTGAACTTATTATGGTAACCAATCAGGATGGTCTTGGTACAGGGTCATTCCCTGAAGAGACCTTCTGGCCAGTTCATAACAAGATGCTGGAAATCCTTAAAGATGAGGGTATTGTTTTCTCCGAAATATTTATTGACAGGACAATCCCATCACAAAAGGCTCCTACTCGTAAACCGGGAACTGCAATGCTTGTTAATTACCTGGCAAGAGGGATAGACCTCAACTCATCATTCGTTATTGGTGACAGGATGATTGATATTGAACTGGCTAAGAATCTCGGATGTAAAGCAATATACCTTAATAATGAAAACTTTCCTGAAGCTGAATTAACTACCAATGACTGGAACGATATCTATAAATATCTTAAACAAATCCCGCGAACGGCAAGAACTCAACGGAAAACATCCGAGACTAATATACAGATCGAACTCAATCTTGATGGATCCGGCAAGAGTTCAATTGATACAGGAATTGGATTCTTTGATCACATGCTCGAACAGATTGCCCGCCATGGTAACCTCGATCTTTCAATACGAGTGAAGGGGGATCTTCAGATTGACGAGCATCATACTATTGAAGATGTGGCTATTGCGTTAGGTGATGCTGTTCGGATAGCACTGGGGGGGAAAAAAGGGATCGAGCGGTACAGTTTTGTCCTTCCAATGGATGACTGCCTTGCACAGGTTGCTCTCGATTTTGGAGGCAGACCCTGGCTGGTGTGGAAAGTGGAATTTTCACGCGAAAAAATTGGAGAAATACCCACAGAATTGTTTTCCCACTTTTTTAAGTCATTCAGCGACAATGCAAAATGCAACCTTAATATAATTGCTGAAGGTCAGAATGAGCATCACAAGATCGAAGCAATCTTCAAGGCATTCGCAAAAGCCATAAAACTTGCAGTAAAACAAACAGATAACTTCAATTTACCGACTACAAAGGGCAGTCTATGATCGCGATTATAAAATACAATGCCGGGAATATCAAATCGGTGCAGAATGCACTTACCAGCCTTGGTTATGAATGTATAATTACTGATGATCCGGCGGAGATATTAAATGCCGATAAAGTCATTTTCCCCGGGGTTGGAGAAGCCAGTTCAGCCATGCACTATCTGAAGGAAAGAGGACTCGATAAAGCTATCATTTCATTGAAACAACCTGTATTGGGAATCTGCCTGGGCTTACAACTCATGTGTCGCCATTCGGAAGAAGGCGATACAAAATGCCTGGGAATATTTGATACCGGGGTAAAGTTATTTCCTCCGGTTGACAAGATCCCACATATGGGCTGGAATAATTTTCTGACAATAAAAGGAGATCTGTTCAAAGGCTTAAAAATTGAAGACGATGTTTATTATGTTCATAGTTATTACCCCGATATCTCATCATGCACGGTAGCAACATGTGAATATATATTGCCTTTCAGTGCGGCAATGCAAAAGGATAATTTTTATGCAACGCAATTTCATCCTGAAAAATCAGCAGAAACCGGTGAAAAAATATTAAGAAATTTTCTGGAGATATGAGAATAATTGTGGCAATCGATATTATTGGAGGTAAATGTGTCCGTCTTACCAGGGGAGATTTCAATACTAAAAAAATTTATAATGAAGATCCCCTCGAAGTTGCCTTAATGATTGAAGATAGCGGAATAAATTTTATTCATCTGGTTGACCTGGAAGGAGCAAAAAATAAAAAGTTGGAAAACATTAAAGTCCTGGAAAAAATTGCATGGAAGACTAAATTAAAAATTGACTTTGGTGGTGGATTAAGATCTTATGAAGACCTGATAACAGTTATTAATGCCGGGGCGAGGCAGGTTACAGCCGGAAGTATCGCTGTCACTAAACCTCATTTATTCTTGGAATGGCTGACAAAACTGGGACAAGAAAAATTAATACTCGGTGCGGATGTCATTGACAGAAAAGTTACAACCGGAGGCTGGCTCGAAAACTCAGAGAAAGAAATAATTAGTTTTATCTCTGATTATAAGTCAAAGGGTGTGAAATATACAATTTGTACTGATATTCAGAAAGATGGTATGCTACAAGGACCCTCAACAGCTTTGTATAAAGAGATTCTAAGCAAAGTAAAAATCAAGCTGATTGCCAGCGGAGGCATATCATCAGTTAAAGATATTGATGATATCAGGGAAGCCGGTTGCGAAGGAGCAATTATTGGTAAAGCTGTTTATGAGGGAAAAATAACCTTAAAAGAATTAGGAAAACAATGTTAAAAAGACGAATTATTCCATGTCTCGATATTAAAGACGGGAGAACAGTCAAAGGAGTGAATTTTATAAATCTCATGGATGCGGGCGATCCTGTTGAGCTGGCAAAAGCCTATGTGAAGCAGGGCGCTGACGAACTGGTTTTCCTGGATATTACTGCAACAATTGAAAACAGGAAAGCACTTGCCGGACTGGTTGAAAGGATTGCAGCTGAAATAAATATTCCATTTACGGTAGGAGGAGGAATAGATACTGTAAACGATGTTTCAATTCTTATTAAAGCCGGAGCGGATAAAGTAACTGTAAATTCATCAGCAGTGAGGAGACCCGAACTAATTTCTGAGATAGCCGGGCAATTCGGAAGCCAGTGTGTAGTGGTTGCTATTGACACAAAGCTTATTGATGATGAATGGATTGTAGTGATTGATGGAGGCCGGACCATAACGGGATTAAAAACGGTCATCTGGGCAAATAAAGTTGAAGAGCTGGGAGCCGGGGAAATCATGCTCACCTCAATGAATAATGACGGAACAAAAACAGGATTTTCTTTGGATATTACCGGAGAGGTAAGCAGGAATGTAAACATACCTGTCATTGCATCGGGAGGAGCCGGTACTCTGAAACACTTCAAGGAAGTCTTTTTTAATACGGGCTGCAGTGCTGCTCTGGCAGCAAGTATATTTCACTTTGGTGAGATTACTATACCAGATCTTAAAAGGTACTTAATTAGTGAGAAAATTAGTGTAAGATATTGAATATGGAACAAATCGATTTTACCAAAGGAAACGGACTGGTTCCGGTTGTTATTCAGGATAATAACACACTTCAGGTACTAATGGTAGGATACATGAATGAGGAGGCGTTCGAAAAAACCCTGGCAGAGAAGAAGGTAACTTTTTTCAGCAGAAGTAAAAACCGTCTCTGGACTAAAGGAGAAACCTCCGGAAATTTTTTATATACGGAAGAAATTTTATCCGATTGTGATAATGATTCAATCCTTATCAAAGTTAATCCTGCCGGACCTGTTTGTCATACAGGCAGCACTGCCTGTTTTGGCGATGAGACCTCAAAAGGGTTTATATATGAATTGGAACATGTTATAGATCAGCGTATTGAAAATAACATTGATGAATCGTACACCAACAAGCTCTATATAAAGGGGATTAATAAGGTTGCACAGAAAGTCGGTGAAGAAGCCGTTGAATTAATTATCGAAGCCAAGGATAATAACATCGAATTGTTCAGGAATGAAGCAGCTGACCTCCTTTATCATCTGCTTATTCTATTGAAAACAAAAGGAGTCAATCTGCAAAGTATTGAAGAGGTTTTGAAGAAAAGACACAAAAAATAGTTTTTTGCCCCCTCCCCTTAAAGGCTAACCTTTATACACATCTTCTTTGCCACGAATGTGGCTAAATTGATCAAATAACTGACAATTTTCAACCAAATCTCCACTTTTTATGACTTTTCCCTTGTTTTTTTAAAAATTCGATTACTTTTGTAAGCCAATAACGCAACCAAATGAATATTGTATACAAATATTTTATCTCCTTTTATTACTTCTATTTTTATTTTAAAACCAGATAAAGGGATTTTTGTATACAGATAATATTAATTATATGAAAGCAAGGGTCCCTCAGAGGGGGCCCTTGCTGTTTTAATACTTATGAGAAAATGAAGATTGCAATACAAGGAGAGGCCGGATGTTTTCATGAAGTTGCTGCCAGGCAATATTTCAATTATGATGAGATTGAAATTGTACCTTGTTCGACTTTCGATCTGGAACTCAGTACTCTTAAAGGTGGAGACGCTGACTTTGCCGTTATGGCGATTGAAAATGCAAGGTCAGGAAGTATCCTCTATAATTACACCCTCATCAGAGAATCGGGGATGAAGATCCTGGGAGAACATAATCTTCGCATAAGACAAAATCTAATGGCTCTGCCTGGCCAGTTGATAACCGACATCAGAGAAATAAGATCTCATCCAATTGCCCTTGCACAATGCATGACTTTTCTCAATCAGTTTCCCGGCATGACCCTCATTGAGAGCAATGATACGGCAGGTAGCGCTAAACAGATCAGTGAGAATAAGGTAAAAGGAGTGGCTGCTATCGCACCATCCCATGCGGCAGAGATATATGGTCTTGAAATACTGGCTCCCGGAATTGAAACTTATAAACAAAACTATACGCGGTTTCTGGTAGTAGGTAATGAGGAAAAAGGAAACACAAGAGGCAATAAAGTATCAATCTGTTTCTCTACCGGACATAAACCAGGATCATTGGCTAAAGTTCTGGTCAAACTGGCAGAACTGGAGATTAACCTTTCAAAAATCCAGTCTGTTCCAAGACTTAACGGAGAATGGGAATATATGTTCTATCTTGATCTGGAGTTAAATAAAAATACAAAATCCGACATAATCAAAAGGGTTCTGGATAAATATACAAGTAACCTGGAGATACTTGGAGTTTATTTTAAAGGAGATATGCTATATGACAGTTAAACCGGCCGATCGCACAGGAAATGTGCAGGAATATTATTTCTCTCAAAAGCTTGCCCAGATTGACAGGATGCGCAGAGAG
>Ga0209744_1000104_pt1 | contig 26349 bp, 31 predicted proteins | sample BarGraNGADG00311_2_FD_184494 | JGI IMG/M metagenome (GOLD analysis project Ga0209744, IMG submission 184494) | Arctic peat soil microbial communities from Barrow, Alaska - Barrow Graham LP Ref core NGADG0004-311 (SPAdes) (version 2) | ecosystem: Environmental > Terrestrial > Soil > Wetlands >... | reverse complement strand
TCCGCGGGAAGTATGGGTTCGACGTCAAGCGCATAGCAACCGCGTTCGGTGGCGGAGGTCACTTGCTCGCCGCCGGCTGCACCATCAGGAGTGAGCTCGGCGAAGCCGAAGTGCGCATCCTCGCCGAACTGGACAAATACCTGGGGCCCTCTAGAACTTGAAACTCCTGCTGACATCGTAGATCCCCGGCACGTGAAACATGGTATCGCCGGTGAGCATCTTGATGATTGCGAGTGCAGAAATGAGGCCTGGCAGCAACCAGAACAGTGGGGTGCGGCCCAGAACTGCGAGAAGGACTTCCAGGATCAGCACAACGAGTCCTTGCGCCAGATGCAGACGGAAGAACTCGTTCTTCTTGTTGGCAAGAAACGGGACGATCCAGAGGATACCCAGATAACACAGTATTCCAAAGACTAGATCGTTGTTGGCGGTTCCATTTCTCTGCTGCTCCACTGTCGTCCACCCCCACACCAGGATATCAGCATGGTAGGTTCATGGCGATGCCGTGTCAAGGGTTTCTGGTGTTGATGAGCGCTGAGGTCGGACAGGGATTCAGATACTCCTGGATGCCGCATGCATGACAACCCGTCTCACGGCATGTCGGGAGACACTTGCCCTTTTCTGCGGACAGGTATTCCTCGCGGAGGAAATCTGTCGAAACTCCCGCATCGATGACCTGCCAAGGCAGCTCGCTCTGCAGAGGAATACTGCGATACAAGAAGTCGGCGGGGTCAAGGCCTGAGGCGGCAATGGCCTGCTGCCACACGTCAAACGTAAAAGACTCGCGCCAGGCATCGAATTTGGCCCCGTTCTTCCAGGCTGTCTCGATGACGTTACTGACTCTGCGGTCGCCGCGGCTGAGAAATCCCTCGAGGAAGGCGATGCGTGGATCGCCAAACTCGACATGGAACTTGCCCTTGAAGGCCCTGAAGCCTTTGCGGAGGTGATCGATTTTGGCATCGTAAGACTCAGGCGTATCCTGAGCGCACCATTGAAAAGGGGTATCGGGGCGAGGCACGAACGGGTTGATGCTTAGATTGAGGGCGATATCCCTGCGGAAACCTTTGCCAAAGGTGTAGATGCGGCTCACCAGGTCGATCATGGCATCGAGATCCTGCTCCGTCTCGGTCGGAAGGCCGAACATGAAGTAGAACTTGACGAGATGCCAGCCCTTTCCAAAGACGATCCGCAGGGTTTCAAAGATGGATTCTTCCGTGATGTTCTTGTTGATGACGTCGCGGAGGCGCTGGCTGCCGGCTTCGATGGCAAACGTCAACGAGCCTTCGCGTGTCTGCTTGATCTCGTCTGCGAGATAGCCGGGGAAGTTCTCCATACGGAGTGACGGGAACGAAATGGCTACTTTGTGTTCTTCCCTGTACGCGCGCACGAGTCTGACCAGCCCGGGCAGGTCACTGTAGTCGGTGCTGCTCAGAGACAGCAATCCAACTTCTTCGTAGCCCGTGTTGGCGATGAGTTGCTCAAGCTGCTTCTGGATGGAGACTAGCGATCGCTCGCGGGTGGGGCGATAGGAGATGCCGGCTTCGCAGAAGCGACAGCCTCGGACACAACCGCGGAACAGTTCAATGACGCCCCGGTCATGGACGAGTTCGCGATACGGGACAATAGGGTTGACTGGAGCATATGCATCGTCGAGGCTCTCGACAATTCGCTTGTGCACAGTTGGGGGGATTCCCGATGAGACGGGTTCGGCGACAACGTACGGCGCACCATTGAGGGCAGGGCGTGTCTTGTACAGAGATGGGACATAAACGCCCTCGACGTCGCGCGCCAGTGTCTGCAGCGCATCGTGACGGCTTGCTCCGGCTGCGCGCGACGCTGCAAGGTTCTGCACAATTTCTGGAAAGAGGTCTTCGCCATCGCCGATACCGAATGCATCCACGAAGGTGGACATGGGTTCGGGGTTGAACGCGCAGCTGCCACCTGCAATGACAATCGGCCAGTCGCTCCGGTCCTCCGACCGTACGGGGAGCCTGGCCAGGTCGAGTATGTTGAGCAGGTTCGTATAGACGAGTTCCGTACCGAGGCTGAAGGCAATGACATCGAACGAGCCCAGTGGCTGGCGACTTTCGAGAGAGAACAAGGGAACCTCGTGCTCTCTGAGCCATGCCTCGAGGTCGTGGAACGGGGCGAACACACGTTCTATGACGACGCTGTCGATGGTGTTGAGAAGGTGATAGAGGATCTGGATGCCGTGCGACGACATGCCGACCTCGTAGAGGTCCGGGTAGCTGAGCGCCACACGAAAGCGACCTCCCCAGTCCTTATGAACGGCATTCAGCTCGTTGCCTGCGTATCGCGACGGGCCTTCGAAGCGTTCGAGAGAGTGCATATCCATGTTAGAACCTCAGTTCTTCGCGAGTACGGTAGACGCTGACGACGATGGAAGCGGCCACAACTTGCGTGAGCAGAGACGATCCGCCATAGCTGATAAACGGCAGGGGGATGCCGGTGACAGGAGAAAGCCCAATGGTCATTCCCATGTTCACGGCGGCTTGCAGAAACCACATGCTTCCTATACCTACGACGATGTAGCGGGCAAAGTCGTCAGTCAGCGATCGAAAGAGGAGGAACGTTGACCAGAGGAGCATGACGAAGAGGAGAACCAGCAGCGCACTGCCGGCGAACCCAAACAGCTCTCCGACGAGAGAGAAGACGAAGTCAGCATATTGTACAGGCACAAAGGAGAGAGTGGCCTGGGTGCTTCCTTTGATGCCACGTCCCCACATCCCGCCGGATCCAGTGGCTACGATGGACTGGATGACGTTATAGCCGTTGCCGAGTGGGTCTGCTTGTGGATTCAGGAAAGTTTCGATCCGTGTACGCTGATATGGCCTGAGGCCAAGCCACACACCTCCTGCCACAAGTGCCAGGACAAGTCCCAGAACCAGCAGCTGACGGCCGGTGAGCCGGAAATGAACCAGCATGACGACGGAGATCCCGAGCAGCAGGCTCGCGGATCCCAGGTCCGGTTCCTTCTCGACGAGAAGAACAGACGGCAGGACAGCGGCAATAACAAGCAGGATCTTCAGGCCTGCGTTGAGCCTTTTCTGGGGCAACGTCAGGATCAACGCGACCACGAGGATGATCACGAGCTTCTGTATCTCGCTCGGCTGAAGGCTAAATAACCCCACGATGGAGATCCATCGTCGTGAACCGTACATACCGGTCCCGATGAACAGCACTGCCACCAGCAGCCCCGTCTGTATGACGTACACCGGGATCGCGAGATACCGGAAAACCCGGTAGTTCACGAATTGCAGCATGACTGCTACGATCAGACTGAGGGTAAGCAGCAGGAGCGTCTTCTGGAAATAGGAGTAGTAACTCCCGAAGTGCCCCAGTGTGTACCGCTCGGCAAGGCTCGCGACATAGAACGTCGCGAGGCTGAACCCAATGAGGAGCAGGACACTTGTAAGGAAAAACAGCGGCAGGCGATGGGGCTTCACAGGGCGTCTCTATTCCAGGAAGCGTGTTTCGACGTTCAGTCGACCCTGGGCGGCGCTCGCCACGTAGTAGTGATTGCGTATGCCTGCCGGGGCCAGATGAAGGATGGCGCTCGCGCTGCCGACGGAAAGTGAAGCGCCACCGGCGACCTCGAGGCACGTTATGAGCGCATCCTGGATTCCCTGGATGCCGGCGAGGACGGTTCCTCTGATGGTGCCGAATACGAAGCACGAACGCATCGTCTCGACGCGAGATCCCTCGAGAACAGAGCCGACCACGACGACGTCCTTAGTCGTCTGGATGACTTCGCCTCTGATCAGGTCACGAGCGATGATCAAGGCTGTCTCGGACAGAGGGGCGCCCTTCTTCGATCCCCGTATACGGTAGTTGGTTATACCGAGGTTGTCGCCCACGACCTTCCGCAGATCCTTTTCCAGCTTGGCCAGCGTCTTGAGGCCGCATGCCCGGTTCTGAAGATCGACCTGAAGCTTGAGCTGAGGAAGGATTTGATGCTGGGCGGCCGCCTGGATGAGGAGCACGTGTTCGGCTTCCTTCCACTTGGCCTTGGGGTTGACGAGAGCCAGGATTTCCGTTTGGTTTCCCTTGAACACGACGGTGTTCGTTGGACTAGTTGCTGCCATTTTTCCCTCCGTACAGATCAAAGTACTGCTGCAACATGCCGTGAACGAGTGGAGCCATCATGGTACTACGCTGGTAGGGCGAGTTCTCGAACATGAGAAGGACCGCCACCTGGGGATTGTCCATCGGTGCGAATGCTACCACCCACGTATGGTACAAATTCGGCGTACCGGTTTCGGCCGTGCCGGTCTTTGCGCAGATTTCGATGTTCCCGACTTGAATGCGTGTCATTCCGCCGGTCTTCGAAACGAGATTGAGGCCCTTCTTCACGGTCGCCAGCGTGGCGGCGCTTATGCCTAGTGTGTCCTGAACGACAGGCGTCGTCTGCGTCTCTGCTTTGGTGACGGGGTCGACCGAAGCCTTTAGGAAGTGAGGGCGCCAAAGGGTCCCGTTCATTGCGATCGAACTGAAGATGGAGATGTTGCGTATGGGCGTTTCGAGCATGTATCCCTGGCCGATGCCCATGTTCATCGTATCTCCTTCGTACCATGATTCTTTGTGTTGGCTCAGCTTCCATTGCGGTGTCGGGTAGAAACCGGTCGTTTCGCCAGGAAGGTCAATGCCGGTGGGCTTATCGATGCCGAATTTGTGCGCGTAGATGTCCATGGACTTGATGCCGACCAGACGGGCAACGGTGAAAAAGTAGACGTCGCAGGAGTCGGCATAGGCCTTGTAGATATCTTCGTTGCCATGACGAGCTGGCCAGATCCAGTCCTTGAACAACCGTCCTCCGACTGTCAATCCTCCACCACAGTAAATGATGTTTCGGTCCGTTATGGCGCGCGTTTCCAGTCCCGCCGTTCCGGTGACCACCTTGAACGTGCTCGCCGGAGGGAACTTACCTGCAATTGCCCGATCGACGAGAGACGCTTTGGCGGACCACGTCTTCCAATCTTCGCTGGAGATCCCCGAGATAAACTTGTTCGGATCGAACGTGGGTGCACTTGCCAGCGCAAGGGCCTCCCCATTGCGCGGGTCCATTATGATCGCTGCGCCCTGGTTGTCGCCAAGAAGCTCCTCGCACGTCTTCTGCAGACGGGCATCGATGGTCAGGATGATACTCTTTCCAGGCACAGCGGGCTTTTCCTGCAGCGTCTTCACAGCTTTGCCGCCGGCATCCACTTCGATGAGTTTCTGACTCTTCTGGCCGCGCAGCAGCGACTCGTATTGCAGCTCGACGCCTTCCTTGCCGATTATGTCCTTCATGACGTAGCTGTCAGCTTGCAGCTTCTTGAGTTCAGTGTCGTCTATTTCACCGGTATACCCCAGGACATGTGCCGCCATAGTCCCCTGGGGATACGATCTCCTGGTCGACATGACGAGTTGGATGCCAGGCAGGTCTGGTTCCCGTTCCGCAAGCTTCAATGCAACAGGTTTGCCGATGTTGCGAGCGACAGTGATGGGAGTGAAAGGCCCGACGCCGGCCTTTTTCACTGTGTCCTTGAGAGTCTGAAGCTTCGAGCCTGTCAGCTGGGCTACGACACCCAGCTCCTGGCCGGAATTCTTGAGGTCGTAGGTCGTCACGACGATGTCGAACGAGGGGACATCGGTTGCGAGAACGACCCCATTCCTGTCGCGGATTTCTCCCCGTGGAGCATCCGTGCTGACGATGCGAAGACGGTTGTCTTCCGCGACTCCTGCATAGTAGGTGCCTTTGACGACCTGCAGAAAGTAAAGGCGGGCCAAGATACCCAGAAAGATCACTGTGAAGAGAACAGTGGCCGCAAGGAATCGCCGGGTTTGCCGGGACTGCTGAAGGTTATCCATGATTCTGCTCGAGTGGCGAACGCTTGACGAGATACCGGGACCCCTCCAGCCCTATGACGGCTGCCACGACGAAATACCACATGAGGGCTACGAGACCGGGAGCAGCGCTGCCTCTGGTGAAGAAGGCGAGAACAAGTGCTGTGACCGCATAGGCTCCCGTGAAGGCTATGCGAGCCAGACCAGGTGCAAGTTGTTCAATGTAGGGCGAGGTGCCGGCGACCAGCAGCAACAACAAGGCAGTGGGCAGCGCCTGTGACTGGCTGAAGTACGAAAGAAGGAGCGTATTGAAGAGTCCGGCAGCAACGCCAAACGGAGTGGGATGACGCACGCTGTAGTAGAAGACAATGGCCGCCGCCACGAGGAAGCCGAAGGCTCCCGCGCCCGGGGTATGCAAGGTAACACCGCAAAACAACGCAAACACGAATGCCTCCATGGCCAGAACCCCTGCCAGGACCACATACTGCCGTTTCAGGTTCATTTCGAGCCCTGCATCACCAGAAGGTAGCGTGTCGCCCAGACGGCTGCAAACGGGCGCAGAACGAGCCGTGTCGCGGTGCCGCTGGTCAGCGCATCGACTCTGCCGATCGGGATGTTGGGAGGAAAGGTTGTCGAGCTGCTGGACGTGACGACGACGTCACCTGACTGAAACTCAGGCAGTGGTGAGATGTATGACAGTTCACAGTACTCTCCGTCAGTGCCCTTGACGAGCACGTCCTCTCCGGTGCGACGGTTGATGCCGGAGATGACGCACCTGCTGTCGAGTAACGGGATCACTGTGGCAGTGGCCTTGAAGGAGCCCCGGACTTTGCCATACACATAGGCTTGGCCGGTGAAGTCTGCGACAAACACTCCAGCGCCGTCGGCTACCCCGAGGGCTGTTCCGTGGTCTATGAACACATCCATGGAGCGCATACCCATTGCTCTTCCCGTCACCTGGGCAAGGACACTCTTCACCGGCAACTGCTGTTGGACTGCCAGCTGCGCTTGCAGCCGTTTCAGTTCGTCGTGATCGCCGAGAGCGAGGCGAAGTCGAGCATCGAGATACTGGTTCTCGCTGCGGAGAGTCTCGTTCTCAGCGTATATGCCTCGGGCAAACAGCAGGGAGTGACTGTATGCGGCCACGCTATCAGTTGCTGCCGAGACAGCCCCGCCAAGCGTCCGGACGACGCGTTGGACCCCACTGAGTGCAAGGTTCCCGAGCGTAACGCCATAGGACGCCAGTCCGATGACGGTCGCCAGCGCAAGGAATAGCGCTATGAACAGCAGGCTAGTGGACCTGCGGGTAGGCTTCCGTACCGGGCCGGGCATCCGTTATATCAGAACCTCGTGCAGCGAATCGTAGTTTTCGAGGACCTTGCCTGCGCCCTTGGCGACACACTGCAATGGATCCTCTGCGATGCTGACGAGAATACCCGTACGGGTGGAAATGAACTTGTCAAAGCCCATGATAAGCGCGCCGCCGCCCGTAAGCATGATGCCGCTGTCGATGATGTCTGCCGAGAGTTCTGGCGGGGCCAGCTCGAGTGCCGACTTGATCGTCGCGAGAATCTGCTCCAAAGGTTCCTTGAGTGCATCGCGAATCTCCTCGCTCGTGACTTCGACCGATTTTGGCAGGCCGTTGATCAGGTCTCTGCCCCGTACTTCATAGGTTTTCTCGCTTTCGAGCGGGTATGCGGAGCCAATGGCGAGTTTGACTTCTTCTGCCGTCACATCCCCGATGAGCAGGTTGTAGCGGCGGCGGATATGCGTCGCTATAGCCTCTGTCATCTCGTCGCCCGCAATGCGCAGTGACCGCGATGTGACGATGCCTTTCATCGAGATGATCGCGACCTCGGCCGTACCGCCGCCGACATCGACGATCATGACTCCGCGAGCCTCAGCGACGGGGAGGTCGGCGCCGATGGCGGCTGCCATGGGTTCCTGGATAAGCTTTGCCTCTCGCGCACCAGCGTTGAGAGCTGCGTCGATGACGGCCTTCATCTCAACCTGGGTGATACCGGACGGGATTCCGACAAGCACGCGTGGACGGGCAAAGAGACCTGTTCCAGAGGCTTTTCGGATGAAGTATTCAAGAAGCTTCTCGGTTACCGTGAAGTCTGCTATGACGCCGTCCCTCAGGGGACGTGTCACGGTAATCGACTGGGGCGTGCGCCCTGCCATTTTCTTGGCGTCATTTCCAACGGCAAGCACCGTGCCGGTTTTAGCATCGGTCGCCACGATGGTAGGCTCGCGGATGACGACACCCTTGTTCTTGACATATACAACTGTGTTCGCAGTGCCAAGGTCTATTGCCAGGTCTTTTGAGAAAAATGCCACGACTTACCTCCTCATATCAACATGCAACTCAGTACAGAGCGCATAAAAATCACTCATCGTGAAACCGATGATCGTGTCCATCGGCCCCTCAGTTCGTTCGATGAAACTTGCTGCCAGTCCCTGAACGGCGTACGCCCCAGCCTTGTCCCGATATTCAGGGTTGCTCAAATAGGCTTGCCGCTCCTGCTCGCTCAGGCGTCTCATGAACACACGCGTCGTGGATATTCTGGCGGCTGCCGTCTTTTCAGGCATGAGCACGGCTGCCATAGCGGTAATAACGCGGTGTTCCCGCCCTTCGAGCAACGCGAGCATTTCGCGGGCTTGAGCTTCGTCAAGCGGCTTTCCCAGGATTCGTCCGTCACAGGCCACGACGGTGTCCGCGCCAACAACTAGCCCGGCGTCTACATGGTCACTTCCGGATCTTGCCTTTGCCAGTGCATTCTGTGCTGCACTCTTCTCGGGTGCAGCGCCCAGCATGACTTCGTCCATATCAGCCTTTACGACCGAAAATGGGATACCCCAGTCGGCGAGCATGTGAGCCCTGCGTGGCGAACTCGAAGCCAGGTAGATTCTCATACGAGCGTCGAGAAGAAGAGAAAGAGCAGTGCAAGGCCCGCCGTCCCCAAATTCATGTTGAGGATAAAGCCCAGTCGCAGCTCCATGAAACCAAGTTGGAGCGTAAATTCGGGAACGCCGAAATGGAGGCCTGCCCGCATAAAGGGGTAGTACGCACCCAGCACTTCGCCGAGCACGGATCCGATGATGGCCCCCGCGATCACAAAAGCTATCGATATCGTTCGTTCTTTTTTTCTCACCGCTGCTCCACAGGTACACTGCCATGAAGGGCTCGGTCGAGTCGAGACAGGACGGCAAGCGAAACACCCCCGATCAGATATCCGGCCGCTCCACCCGCCACCACCAGCACCGGCAGATAATACCATAGTGTAGCCACAGTATTGGTAATCAACAAGAGCAGGTATTGCGACACATTGTTGCAGACGCCCCCCATGGTGCTTACGGTCGGCAATCCGATGTGCTTCCCGAACGCCTTCCGCAGGAGGACCATGACGATGACTGCACCGAGACTACCACCGAAGGAGAGCAGCGACGTGATGGTCATCAGATTCCCCTTTATGATGCCCGTGACCAGGACGCGCATGACCACGAGTGCGACGGTCGCAAGGGCTCCGTATAGCTCCAGGCACAGCATCGTACTTATCTGAGACAGTCCCAGCTTGGCGCCGGGCAGGAACGGCAGCGGAGGGTCGAAGTAGTTGATGACGATAGCCACGGCGGCCAGCAATGCAAATCGCAGGGTATCTTGCGTTGTACGGCTCCTCCTATTGAGCGAGCGCATCGATGCCGGTCCCTTTTCCTTCGACGGTAATGACCATATGGTTGGGAACACAGATGACCTGGTCGCCGGGGCTTCGAGCAGGAGTGGTGCGCACGCAGATCTGGTCCGGGCAGGTTGATTCCGTGACTCGGATTGAGCCCTTACCATCAGCTACGATCACCATCGGCCCCAGCACACCCGTTATGTGCAGCGTCTGGGGTTCGCGTGACGTCAGATCCACTGTTGCAATAACCTTGCCATCTACGTGGATAACCGCCAGGGTACCTGGTGTACGGTGCATGACGATCCAGGAGACGGCGACAAGTGCGATGGCGGCGAGGATGATCAAGCCCGTGATTCGGTCACTTCGCTTCATTGAACCGCCGTCGGTACCAGGGTGATCGGCCCCAGTGTCGACCGTGCCCCTGCCGCGTCGACGATGACAATGCCCGTGATCCCTTGTCCTTGGACCGTATGGAAGAGCGAACGCTGTGTCTCGGCTGTCGAGCAGAAGAAAACCTTGCCTAGAGCATCGCCCAATGCCCCATGCATCGGTTGTATGGTTGTGATGACTGTGGTGCTCTGATTGAGGGTCCCCGGGTATCCCGTCGTGGGGTCGATGATATGACAGTATCGCTTGCCATCCCGCTCGAAGTACCGCTGATAGTCTCCGGAAGTAGCCACAAAGGCATCCCCTGATCGAACATAGCCGATAATCCCCTGACCACGTGGATCGCGAATGCCGATCTTCCAGTCGTGTTTTCGGCCGCCACTATAGAGGAGGAGGTTGCCGCCGAAATCGACGATCACCTGCCGGGGTTGGGGTTTGACGGTGAGGAGGTACTCCTCCATGACGTCCAGCGAGTAGCCCTTGGCGATACCACCCAGGTCGATGCGGGCCCGGGAGTCCCGAAGCTGCGCGGTGGTGCCGGAGAGCACGAGCTCGTCTGAGTGAGAATAGGCTAGCGTATCCGATATCTCCTTTGCAGCAGGAACCCTGAAATCCTTGGTCGTAAATCCCCAGAGCGACGAGATGGGCGCGATCGCTATGTCGAACGTCCTACCATGGTCGATGGTTTCCACGGCCACGGCGGCTTTCAGGAGTGCTGCATATTCCGGTGAGACGGATACCGGGCCTTTGCCGGCGGCTGCATTCACGTGAACCGTCTCGGATTCGGACTTGTAGTAGCTGGTCATGCTGTCGACGTTGGATGCCAGAACATGGAGATGCTTGTTGATTGCGGTTGCATCACCTCCGGTGGTCTTGATGGTGAGGACCGTGTCCATGAGAAAGTACGTGGACGTAACCGGCTCAGGCAATTTGTGCAAGGCGAAGAAGGTCGCCAGTCCTGCTCCGACGATAATAACCGCCACAATCGGGGCAATTGCTTTTCTTATGGTATCTCCTTGTCGAGTGTCAATCCAACGTCCGTTCCGCAGTTGCCGCATATTCCGTCTGTGACAAAGGACAGGTCCAGTGGACGAGCCGTCCGATCGATCACGACCGAATAGCAGTTGGGACACATTGTATTATTGAAGAAATGCCCATGGCAGTTGCTCAGGTAGACAAAGCCTATGTGCTGACTCCGCCCAGATTCTACAAGGTTTTCGAGAAAAGGCATGGCGGGTCCATGATGAATTGTGAAACCATGCTCGGGAGCGATGGCCCTGAGGTGGAGAGGAATTCCCCTTCGAAGGTCCTGGGCGATCCACGCGAGCATGGCAGAGAACTCCTGTTCCTGGGTTGGAGTGTCCCGTGCAATATCGAGCATGAGTTCGACGTGAATCCCTGCGTCGATGGCACTTTCTACAAGGGCTCGACTGTTCTCCAGGACACCGGCCGGACTTCCCAGCATCCGGTATGTTTCGTCGGCAAAACCCTTGAACCTTACAAGCAGTGCATCTACCGTTCCAGGTGAGTCGCGGAGAAGGTCCGCCGTCAACCCGCCGTTCGTTGCCACGGCGACCTTCTTGCCTGCCTCGTGAACCTTTCGGGAGCAATCGACGACATTGTCCCAGTGCAGCGCGGGTTCACCGCCGCTCCAGACCACGCCGGCGAACCGGGGCTCGCTGCCGAGTTTCTCCACCGCGTCGGCGAGCTTGGCAGGGTCGTAGGGCGACCAGTCCTGTGACCGAGCCAGCAGTGGGCGGTCGCAGTATGGACACCGCAGGGGGCATCCGGGTACCTCCAGGACGAGCACCGAATCACCGGGCAGATAATGATAGAGAGGCACTTCCTCGATCTCGGAAACATATGGCTGCCCGAGTGGACTGGAAAACCTGTCAAAGCTCATGATCCCTCGGCAACCCAGTGAAATCGCATTTCTGGCTTGTGGCCCGTGTGTAGGCAGGGACACTGGAACGCCACAAAGGACACCCTCGCGGTGTCCTTTGTGGCGAACATGAGGCGCACATTGCAATCACAGAGACCCCCAGGCCGACGATACAGCCCTCAGATGCGTATGCCGGTCTTGGCTTGAGCTTCGACCATTTCCATGCCAAGATCCAGAGCCTTCATGTTGAGGTCGAGGAACTGCTTTTTGACGTGCATCGCGACTGCCTTGCGGAGTGTCTCGACGTCCACGATGGCCGTCAGACCCTCGATGATACCAAGAAGGACGATGTTGAGTCCAAGCTCGGACTCCAGCCTGCTGATGAGGGTGCTGCGTATGGGAAGGGCCAGCAGGCCCCGGCAGTTCTCCTCGTCCAGGAAGTCGGGGGTCGACATCACTGATGAATCGATGACGACCTTGGTCTTCCGGCTGATCCCTCCGCCGTACTGCTCGAGCCCCTCGTTGGTCATTGCTGCGAGCAGATCCGGATCGGTGACTTTAGGGTAGGCAATATGCTTGTCCGAGATAACAAGTTCGGCCTTGGTCGTTCCGCCGCGCGCTTCTGCGCCATAGACCTGACTCTGGGTGACGATCTTGCCTTCCATGATGGCGGCCTCCGCGAGGATGATAGAACCCAGGATGAGTCCTTGCCCGCCGCTGCCAGTCATGCGGAGTTCGAAACGGTTGTCGTTGCCCATATCAGGCCTGCTTCTTGGGCGCAGCCGCGCTCACCAGCGCATGGCGCTCGATATTTACGAATTCGCCGATGATAACTTTTCCCGCCAGTTCTTCAGGAGTCTTCTTCTCGGCCACGCTCTTGAGGACCATCCAGTCCTTCTGCGATGTGACCATCTGCCCGGCGCTGCCCTTCTTGTTGAATCGCCCAAAGTACGTAGGGCATTGGGCGACAGCGTCGACAAGGGAGAAACCGTCATGGGTGATAGCCTTCTTGAGGTGGTCTACAAGATGTTTTGTGAAGTAGATGCCGGAACGTGCCACATACGTTGCACCGGCACCGGCTGCCAGCTTCACAAGGTCGAATGGCCGGTCCAGATTGCCGTTCGGGGTTGTCGTCGTGATCGAAGAGCTCGGCGTAAGAGGTGACGCCTGCCCGCCGGTCATTCCGTAGTTGTAGTTGTTGAACACCACGACCGTAATATCGACGTCTCGACGTGCGGCATGGATCAGATGGTTGCCGCCGATTGCCGAGACATCGCCGTCACCGGTGACCACGATGACCGTCAGGTCCGGATTGGCCAACTTAATGCCTATTGCCACTGGAATGGCGCGGCCATGAAGGGTGTGCACATTGTCGAAGGCAGTATATGCCGGTGCGCGTGAAGAGCAGCCGATGCCCGACACGAGGACGACCTTGTCGGGATCCAGTTGCAGCTGGTCGATTGCCTCGAGGAGCGCACGGAGGACAATGCCGTTCCCGCAACCGGGGCACCAGATGTTGGGCAGTCGTTCGTATCGCAGAAAATCGGGTCTCATAGGTTTTCCTCCCGGACGAAGTTGAGGATCTCTTGTGGACTGATAAGATCGCCATTGATCTTGTTCATGGGCACGACCTTCCGGGAGTCTCCGAACACTCTCTTGACGAGAAGGACGAGTTGACCGGAATTAAGCTCAGGAACAACGATTGTCCTCGCATTCCCGGCCGCCTTGCGGACACGGTCATCATCGAATGGGAACAGCGTTATGAACCGAAGTGACCCGGCCTTCCGTCCGTGAGAACGAAGCGATTCGACTGCCTCACTTACTCCGCGGGCGGTAATGCCGAAGCTCATGAACAGAATATCAGCGTCTTCGACGCGGTCGGTCTCTAACTGGATGATGTCGTCGAGGCTGTTGAAGAGTTTGTCGCGCAGGCGCTCGACAAGGGCCTCTGCCACATGACCATTTGCGGTCTGGAAGCCGGATTCACCGTGGACAAGGCCCGTAAAGCTGGTACGGAAACCGGTGCCCACGTTGGCGACCGTCGGAACCAGTGATTCGTCTGTCTTGTAAGGAAGGTATCCGGCCTTCTTGGTCGGGAGTCTGCGGTCGACAATGGTCGGCGGAATGCTGATATCGATGGGTTCACGCAGGTGAGAGATGGTCTCGTCGGACAGGACAATGACGGGATTCCTGTACTTCTCGGCCAGGTTGACCGCACGTATGGTCAACTGGTAGGACTCCTCGACACTGGAGGGGGAGAGGACAATCACCCAATGGTCACCGTGAGTTCCCCAGCGTGTCTGCATGAGATCCATCTGTGAGACTTTGGTTGCCATGCCTGTCGAAGGCCCATAACGCATGGAGTCCAGAATCACGATAGGCGCCTCGACCATGCACGCGTAACCGAGACCCTCCTGCATCAGCGAGAACCCAGGGCCGGATGTCGCGGTCAGCACTTTCTTGCCGGCCATCGATGCTCCGACAATCGCCATGATGCTCGCGATTTCGTCCTCCATCTGCATGAAGGTGCCGCCTAACTGTGGCATGCGCTTTGCCATGATCTCGGCGATTTCGGTGGATGGTGTGATAGGGTATCCGGCGTAAAACCGTACGCCTGCGGCAATCGCACCCTCGGCGACGGCTTCATTGCCTTGCATCAGAACCATCTTTTCACTCATCCTTGACCTCCTCCACTATCAGCGCAAAGTCAGGACAGTGCTCGACACACATCTGACAGCCGATGCAGTCCTGCGGGTTGACGATTGCGTGCCGGTCATTCCGGTCTATTTCAAAGACCTTCTTCGGGCACACGGCGACACAGATGCCGCAGTTCTTGCACCACTTACGGTTGTGCGTGATCTTGAATGTTTTTTTCTCCGGCATGTTCTCTCCTCTTGTGGTGGTTGAACAATTCTCGAGCAGTCTGTTCTATGCGTTTGCTCAGGTCGAGCACGTCCCTGTCCAGCAGTGAGGCCACTGCGTGATACGTGTGAACAATAAACGAAGGCTCGTTCCGCGTGCCTCTCATCGGTACCGGCGGCATGTAGGGTGAATCGGTTTCGAGCAGCAGGTGATCCAGTGGGCAAGCCTTCAAAGCCTCACGCGTCGCACGTGCTCCCGGGTAGGTGAGGTTGCCGGTGAAGGAGACACAGAAGCCCATACCTGCCGCTTGCTCGACGTCCGCCGGCGTTCCTCCAAAGCAATGCATCACCCCGCGTAATCCGGCAAAATGCGACATGGCGCTCAAGGATTCTACCACGGCAAAGCGCGAGTGCACGATGACGGGGAGCCCAAAGTCGGCAGCCAACTGCAGCTGCTCTTCGAAGAAACGCATCTGCACCATGTGGTCGGGAGTGCCCTCCTTGAAATCCAGTCCAATCTCCCCAATGGCGACTGTCTTCTCCCCGTACCGGGCGAACAAGGCGCTCAGCTTGGCCAGGTAGTCTGACGGTGCATCGGCACAGTCCTCGGGATGGACGCCGATGGCCGCAAGGACGTTGGGTTCCTGTTGTGCGAGCTGTCCAGCGAGGTCCGACGTAGCTATGTCGACGCCCGGACAGACAATCCAGCGGACGCCGCTGTCCCAGCATCGCCGCAGGACATCCTTCCGGTCCTCGTCGAACTCGGCCATCTGGACATGGGCGTGGGTGTCGATGTAGGAGGGTTCGCTCAATGAATCTCCGCTCCGGCCGGTAGAACCGCCATCGGTGTCAGGAGAGCCATCTCGTCTCCGGCCGAAGCCGCGAGGAGCATGCCCTGCGATGTTATGCCTTTGAGTCTGCGTGGCTGAAGGTTTGCGACGATCACGATCTGTTTGCCGACCAGCAGAGCAGGATCATAGTGCGTGCCGATGCCTGCCACGATCGTACGCTCTTCGCTACCGATCGTGACGCGCAGTTTGACCAGCTTGTCGGTCTCGGGCACCCGTTCGCTTTCGAGGATTGTGGCGATGCGCAGCTGCACCTTGGCGACGTCGTCGATCGTGATCAGACCAGAATCGACAACGGCAGCAGATGGAGGAATTGCTGCAGCGACCGCTGTCGTGCCAGCCTTGCGGGCCGTCTGGGCTGCCAGAAACTCTTCCAGCTGGTCAGGCTGGATACGGGGGAACAGCACGGTCGAGCTTGCCTCGGGGAGTTCTGAACCCGGTCCCCGCCATGCAAGGTCACTCCAGGCAACCTGCGGCCTCCGGATTGCCTCCAGCAGGCGGTCTGAGACGGTCGGCATGCACGGTTCCACAAGGTTTGCAATGTACCAGAGGCCTGTCAGAAGCGTCGTCAGATGAGTTGCCAGCCCGGCAGCGTCACCGCCTTTAGCCAGCGCCCACGGTTTGTCGTCTTCGATCATTTTGTTGAGCACGTTGACCAGCGTCCATGTTTTCTCGAGTCCCGCAGAGAACTGCAGGTTGTCGTAGTCGGCGCTCACGGCGGAAAGGGTCGTGGAAAACAGTCCCGAAAGAGCGGATTTTGGCTCCAGCGGCTGGCCCTCGATCTGGGGTCGGAACTTGGCGAACATGTTCAACGTCCTGTTCAGCAGGTTGCCCAAATCATTCGCGAGGTCCGTGTTGAAGCGAAGCAGGAGGCGCTGGCTGGAGAAGTCGACGTCGAGCCCGTAGGTTCCTTCCCTGCACAGGTAGTACCGCAGGGCATCGACAGCCATAGGCTCGTCGATCCCGATGAGGTTGCTCAGGTTCTCGATGAGAGCAGCCGGGTCGACGACATTGCCGAGCGACTTAGACATCTTCTCACCCTCGAAGTTCCAGAAACCGTGGGCAAAGATGCGCCGGGGCAGTGGAAGGTTGAGCGCCATCAGCATGGCGGGCCAGATAATGCCATGGAACCGTGTGATGTCCTTGCCGATCAGATGGAGGTCGGCCGGCCAGTCGGTCGCAAACCGCTCCGTTCCATAGCCGGCCACTGTCGCATAGTTGATCAGGGCGTCAAACCAGACGTAGACGGTCTGGTCGGTGTCGAAGGGAATGGGGACTCCCCACTTCACGGTCGACCGGGACACGGAAACATCTCGTAGACCGTCCCTGATGACGTTGACCAGCTCGTTGTAGCGCATCTGGGGCTGCACGAAGGCCGGGTGCTGCTCGTACCAGGCAAGCAAGGCGTCCTGATACTTGGAGAGACGGAAGAAGTAGTTCACTTCGGAGACGTGCTGCACCTCAAGGCCGCAATGGGGGCACTTGCCTTCCACGAGGTCTGACTCCAGCAGGAACGCCTCGTCCTTGATGCAGTACCAGCCATCGTATGATCCCTTGTAGATGTCTCCCTGGTTGTAGAGCTTCTGGAACATCTCCTGCACGACCTTTATGTGGTCTGCATCAGTCGTCCGGATAAACCGGGAATAGCTGATGCCCAGCCTGTCGAAGAGGGCTTTCCAGGACGCGGCAGCCATTGCGGTGTATTGCTCCACGGGTTGTCCCATGGCCAGTGCTGTTCGTTCGACTTTCTGCGAGTGCTCATCTGTCCCCGTCGAGAACAGGACCTGCTTGCCCAGTTTCCGCTGATACCGCGCGACAAAGTCGGCGGCAATGCTCTCCGACACCGAGCCAAGGTGTGGTTTATCGTTGATGTAGTAAATAGCGGTGGTCAGGAAGTATCGATCCATGGGAATTCCTCCTGCTATGTAGGGTGTGGCGCGTCGCTCAGGCACGCTCCGAGAGATCTTTGAGAGCGTGGCCCATGGCAATTCTGATGGTGCCGAGGTTGCTTTGCCTGGTGGTGAGGATGGAAAGGACAATGCCCTTCGTCCGTACCATCATGATGCGCCCGGTCGTCGTCTCCACATCCAGCTCGGTCAGCTTGCCCATGTCGAGTTGGGTGACAATCTGCTGCATGTATCCCGCAAAAGACAGAATCATACCGCGCACGAGGGGTGGAGCGATGTCCATGTCTGAGGCCGTGTACAGGATGGCGCCGTCGAGATCGGTCAGAATAACGGCGAGAACACCCGGAGAAGACTTGAGTTTGTCTAGTGCCTCTTGCACAACGATCACCAGCCTTTCTGTCTCTCGAAATGTGGTCTGAAACACACGTCTGAACACTGAACATGATACGTGCAAAAGGGTTTTGTACAACGGAGGAGAGCATTGACGTTGCTTTCGGAGCGTCAGACCGTACAATGGACCCGCAGGGCCATTTGTTGGTGTGAGGTGCTCATGAACGGCAAACGACTGGCAAACCGGATTGTCAACGAGTGTGAGAAGATGGGGGCCGAGGCTGTCAGGTTGATTGACGCCAGGAAGCGGACCCCTTTCTTCGATTTCCTGGTCATTGCCACGGTCGACAACACGGTTCTGGCCGACGCACTGCTTCGCAAAGTGGCAAAGGATGTCGAGCTTGATGCCGGGGTCGTCACATTCACGGAATCATCACCCGAATCCGACTGGGTCGTGTGCGACTACGGTGATACTGTTTTCCATGTGTTCGTTGGCGCCGACGTCCGGGAGCACTATAACCTCGAAGGCCTCTGGTCGCCGTCGCTCAGGGAGGGAAGAAGGGTTGCTCCTGCTGCTCCTGGAGACCGTCTCGATACGGAGTAACCACCGATGGTTGCGGCTCTGCAGGTTCCGCATATATTAATTTATATACCCCGTAGGGTATATGGAGATGGATGATGAGTGAACGCAGTACTGATATTCTGATCATAGGAGCCGGGCCTGCGGGTCTGGCTGCTGCCCTGTATGCCAGCCGATCGCTGGTCAAGCCGGTTGTGCTGGAACGTATGAGCGTGGGAGGACTGGTTCTTTCGACTGAATGGATCGACAATTACCCCGGGTTTCCTGATGGCGTTGCTGCGCCTGAACTTATGGACCGCATGCATCGGCAAGCTGAACGATTCGGTGCTGAATTTGTGTCGGACGAGGCACTCTCGCTCGACAGGACAGACATGGGTTTTAGCGTCACGACCGCCGGGGGAACAGTGTATCAGGCTGGTTCCGTCATCGTAGCAACGGGCGCGATGCCCAGAGTTCTTCCTGTGAAAGAGGAATCGAAGTATCGTGGACATGGCATCAGCTACTGTGCTACATGTGATGCTGCATTCTTCAAGGGGAAGCCGGTCGCCGTTGTGGGTGGTGGCGGTTCCGCCGTCGAGGAAGCACTGGTGCTTGCGCGCGGTTGCAGCAAGGTGAGCGTAGTGTTTCCGCTCGACTCGCTCCAGGCTGAACCGATCCTGGTTGAGCAGCTGAGGGCGCTTTCGAATGTCGAATTGGTTCCGGGTGCGGCGCCCGCGGCCGTTGAGGGAGAGGGAAAGGTGGAGCGACTTCGGATGCGCCTTTCGGCTGGAGGTGAGAAGACGCTTGAGGTCTCAGGTGTGTTCGTGGCCATGGAGTTTGTTCCAACAGGCGACCTCCTCAAGGGACTGGTTGAAGTCGACGCCCATGGCTATGTCGTGACTCCCGAATCGACGGAGACGGGTATTGCGGGTCTCTACATAGCAGGAGACGTACGACGCAAATCGCTGAAGCAGATTGTGACTGCCGTGGCTGACGGAGCAGTTGCTGCACAGAAAGCAGGTATGTACGTACGAAGCAAGAAGGGGAAAAAGAATGGCACTCCTGAGGATTGAGGACGCTGAATTATCGCGAAGTCGTTTTATCGAGTATCTGAAGGAATCCCTGTCCCTTGTGGGTCTTGCTGACTGAAGAGTATCAAATCCAGTCCTGCGACAGTCATAACAAAAAGGCCGGGGGCATTCCCCTGGCCTTTGTCCATATTGTGTGATTCAGTACAGTTGCTAGCCGAGGAGAAGAGCCAAGACCGCCTTCTGGATATGGAGCCTGTTCTCGGCCTGGTCAAACACCACGCTCTGAGGGCCGTCCATGACTTCGTCGGTGATCTCTTCGCCACGGTGAGCCGGCAGACAGTGCAGCACGATGGCATCTGTCTTGGCGTGCTTCATGAGATCGGCAGTAAGGGAGAAAGGACGCATGACCTTCACGCGTTCCTCATGCTCCGCCTCCTGACCCATGGAAGCCCAGACGTCGGTATAGACGACGTCGACATCCTGGACCGAAACAAGGGGATCGTTGGTCACGAGGACGGTACTGCAGCTCTGCTTGGCGATCTCGGTTGCGATCCTGACGATGTCTTCCTTGGGCTCGAACTCCTTGGGTGATGCGATGGCGATGTTCATGCCAACGCGTGCGCATCCGAGCAGCAGGGAGTTGGCGACATTGTTGCCGTCGCCGACGTAGGCGAGTCTGAGTCCCTTGAGGGCGCCCTTCTTCTCGCGGATTGTCATGAGATCCCCAAGGATCTGGCAGGGATGGCTCAAGTCGGACAGGGCGTTGATGATTGGGGAATCGCTGTTGGCGGCAAGGTCGACAAGGTCCTGGTGCGCGAACACGCGTGCGACGATACCAGCAACGTAGCGTGAGAGGACATGTGCGGTATCCGAGATGGTCTCACCCCGGTGCAGCTGCATGTCGTTGGCGTTCAGGTACAGGCCGTGAGCCCCGAGTTCGAACGCGGCGACCTCGAAGGACACCCTGGTACGGGTGGAAGCTTTCTGGAAGATCATGGCAACAGACTTGCCTTCCAGGTAGTGCTCCTGCTTTCCCGCCATGGAATCCATCTTCAGCTTGTCGCCAAACGAGATGATCTCAAGGATCTCCTCGTTCGAGAAGTCCTTGAGGCAAAGCAGGTCTCTTCCTTTGAGTTTTGTGGCCATAATCTCCCCCTGGGTCAGATGAACCCGAATTTCTTCAGAACGTCGACAATGGTAGGTGTGCCAATCTCCTGGAGTTCGTAAGTGACGCGGACCGACGGTTTTGAGAGTTTCAGGACGCGCAGCAAGTCGATGGGTGTGCCCATGACGACGACGTCGCACGGGGTTGCCTCGATGGTCTGGCGCAGATCTTCGATCTGCTCATCACTGTAGCCCATGGCCGGCAGGATGCTCATCTTCTGGGTGTACTTCTCAAACGTAGCCTTGATGGAGCCGACGGCATAGGGATGAGGGTCGACGATCTTGGCTGCGCCATATTTCATGGCAGCGACATATCCAGCACCGTACGTCATTCCACCGTGCGTCAGCGTGGGACCATCCTCGATCACCAGAACCCGCTTGCCGCGGATCATATCCGGGTCTTGGACGAACACCGGAGAAGCCGCCTCGATCATGACGGCCCCGGGGTTCACCTTGCACATGTTCTCGCGGACTTCGGACAGCTGTGCGGGCGTAGCTGAGTCGACCTTGTTGATCACGATGACGTCTGCCTGCCGGAAATTGGTCTCGCCGGGATAGTACGTAAGTTCATTGCCGGCGCGCAGCGGATCGGCGACCGTGATCTTGAGGTCCGGAACGTAGAACGAGAAGTCGTTGTTGCCGCCCTCCCAGATGATGACGTCTGCTTCCTTTTCTGCTTGGCGAACGATCATCTCATAGTCGACGCCGGCGTAAATAACGGCGCCCATGTCGATGTGTGGCTCGTACTCTTCGCGCTCTTCGATCGTGCAGTTATACTTGTCGAGGTCGGCATACGTTGCAAAACGCTCACAAGCCTGGGCTGCGAGGTCTCCGTAGGGCATCGGGTGGCGGATGGACACAACCTTCTTGCCAGCGGCGCGCAGAGCGCGGACGACGGCGCGGCTGGTCTGGCTCTTGCCGGATCCCGTGCGAACGGCGCAGATGGAGATGACCGGCTTGGTGGACTTGACCTGGGTACTCTTCGGGCCCAGCAGGGTGAAGTCGGCGCCATCGGCAAGGACCTGTGAACCCGTGTTCATGACCTTCACGTGTGGCTGGTCGGAGTATGCGAATACTACTTCATCGACATTGAGCTCAGCGATGAGCTTGTCGAGATCGGACTCTGGGTAGATTGGAATACCAGTCGGATAGAGCTTGCCGGCCAAGGCGGCAGGGTACTTCTTGTCGTCGATGCCGGGGATCTGTGTAGCCGTGAATGCTACCACTTCGTAGTCCGGGTTGTCCCGATAGACCACGTTGAAATTGTGGAAGTCTCGGCCTGCAGCTCCCATGATCAAGACTCTTTTCTTCATAAAGCCTCCTCTACAGAGAATAACGTCCAATGCCCGCTTCGAGGCGCTCTGAGTTTACCGCCTTAGGCCTCGTTGTCAAATGACTTGCGCTCATTTGTGGTTGACTATTGGCGGCCGGCCATATAATGGTTCAGAAGAAGGTTTGTGGACAGGCTACATGCGAGGTGTTGGTTCGGGTCTCAGCGGCCCGGCGAGATATGGCAGATGGTTTGATTCATCTGCCTACAGGTGGAATGACATTGATAATACGAAACCCATATAGATATCTGGTGGTGGTCGCGCTCATCTCTGTCTTGGTAGCAGTTGCAGGCTGTTCATCCGGTATTGCTGCTCAGGGCATGATCCAAGCTCCGGTCTTCGTGGGCGGGAGTCTTCGCGAAGCCGAGGTGAAAGCCGCGGAAGCGGGAGTGCAGATTAAAGTGGCGTCGTCAGAGAGCTCGGAGGCGATGCCTGTCGATTTTGTCCTCAGACAGGACCCCGAACCTCAGACCGTGGTGCAGAAGGGGCGCGTCATCACTGTGGTGACCAGTTCGGGCCCCGTTTCTCTGACACTTCCGGACTTTGTTGGTGGAAAATTCGAGGTGGCGCAGGCCTTCATTGTCGCGAATCGGCTGGTTCTGGGCGATCTCGTCGAGCGCGTCGACGCGAGTCCGGTAGGAACTGTCCTTGCCCAGGAACCCGCGGGGAATGCCGGTGTCAACCAAGGGTCCATCGTGACTCTGACGATCAGCAGAGGGACAATGGCCGTCATGCCCGATCTGGTTGGGCTGTCGCTGACTGAGTCGAAGAAGCGTCTGGGTGCCCTCGGGCTGTCGGTGAGGAAGGTCATCGTATCCTCTCAGACGACTCAACCTGCACAGCTGGTGCTGAGGCAGGAACCAGCGGTCGGCGACGCCATCGAGAAAGGCGGCTGGATCGAGCTGACCGTGTCGAAAGTTCCATGATCGAACAGCCGTGCGTCAGAGTGTCCATATCTGTCCTGGGCGCGGACTTCACACAACTCGGGCATGCTCTTGAGCGGATTCGGCTGTCGGGAGCCGACAGCATCCACCTGGATATCATGGACGGCCGATTCGTTCCGAACATTTCGTTCGGCTGCTCGATCGCCTCTGATATCGTCAGGGCATCAGGCCTTCCATGTTGTGCGCACCTGATGATCGAGCATCCCGAGGACGCGTTCGACGCGTTCGTCGGAGCGGGTGTGGCCGAGTTGCTCTTTCATGTGGAGGCGACGCGGTTTCCATTGCGGGCGCTTCAGCTCCTGAAAGGGTCCGGCATTCGCAAGGGTGTCGCTGTCAACCCCGCTACGGAGGTAGAGTCGGTTGTTCCTCTCCTGGACAGTCTCGACACGGTGCTCTTGATGTCCGTGGAGCCCGGTTTTGGGGGTCAGTCGTTTTTCCCGGGGACGCTGGCAAAGGTGCGGGCGCTCCGTTCCGCCGCGGACCGGTCTGGGACGCCCCTTCGCATCGCTGTTGACGGGGGAGTAGACGCGTCGAACGCAGCGTCTCTTCGTGACGCGGGTACAGACGAACTTGTGGCAGGGACGGCATTCTTCCGGGCCGCAGACCCTCCTGCATTCGTACATCTCCTCAAGAGTTCCTGAGGAAGGCAACCATGCTTGGGGTGACGACGATCGTCTTCGCCGGGGGAGACCCTGGCTCGTTCTCGTACCTGCGCACGGTTGACTATGCAGACGCGTTTCTGGTCGCCGTCGATCGTGGCTTGACCGTGATGACCGAGCTCGGGCTGACCCCCGACCTGTTTGTCGGCGACGGAGACTCTGTGGTTCCCGAGCTGCTGGCGGGGCTGGACAGGGACCGCACCCGGGTGGTCATGCTCCCTGCACACAAGGATGTTTCCGATCTCGAGGCTGCATTTGACCTGCTGGTGACCATGGGGAGACAGGGGAGTGTGCTTGTGCTGGCTGGACTCGGCGGGAGACTCGATCACTGTCTATTCAACCTTCAACTTGCAGCGCGGCATGTCGCTGACTTCGAAGACATCACGCTCGAGGATGACCGGTGTCTGGTCAGGGCGCTTACGTCCAGCAATGTCCTGCAGCTCCTGGCGGGCACGACCGTCTCATTTGTTCCTGTGACGTGGGAAGTCGAGTTGAGCCTGACGGGATTCGAGTACCCTCTGTCGCACGCAGTTGTGCAGCGGGGATCGACGAGAACACTCAGCAATGTCGCCTGCGGCCTGGTTCAGCAGGTCATCGTGGAACGCGGCATAGTTGTCATGATTGCCTGGAAGGTACAGAGCGATCTTCCATGAAAGAGGTGAAGATGGAAAAGGCACAGTTGGAGCAGGAGGTGCAGCGTCAGCTGAGCATCCTGCGGCGTGGAACAGCGGAAATCGTGAGTGAAGAAGGCCTGGCAGCCAAGATCACGAGTTCCCTCGTTTCGGGGAAGCCGATGCGGGTAAAGCTGGGAGCAGATCCAAGTGCGCCCGACCTGCATCTCGGGCATGCCGTCGTCCTCGACAAGTTGCGCCAGTTTCAGGACCTGGGCCACCAGATCGTGTTCATTATCGGCGACTATACCGCGAGGATCGGGGATCCGTCCGGACGCTCCAAGACGCGTCCACCGCTGAGCGGGGAGCAGATCGATGCCAATGCCAGGTCATACTTCGAGCAGGTCTATCGCATTCTTGACCCGCAGAAAACGGAGGTCCGATACAACGGCGAATGGCTGTCCAGACTGACATTCGAAGAGATCATCCGCCTCGCCTCACGGTTCACCATCCAGCAGATTCTGGAGCGCGACGATTTCTCCAAGCGCTACCACGGCCAGGTCCCGATCTTCTTCCATGAGTTTTTCTATCCCCTCATGCAATCATATGATTCAGTAGCGGTCCAGGCAGACGTCGAGCTGGGCGGCACGGACCAGAAGTTCAATTTTCTGCTCGCTCGCGAATTGCAGGAACAGGTCGGCCAGGTCGCGCAGGTCGCGTTCATGATGCCTATTCTGCCTGGACTCGACGGCGTCCGCAAGATGAGCAAGAGTCTGGGCAACTATATTGGCATAGCAGAGAGCGCCGTGGACATGTACGGCAAGTGCATGTCGATTCCGGACGGGCTGATGGAGCAGTACTTCACGCTTCTGACCAGCATGCCGGAATCAGAGCTCCAGGGTATCGTGGCAGGTATCGCAGATGGCTCCGTGCATCCTATGACCGCCAAGAAGCGTCTGGCGTTCCTCGTCACCGAGCGTTTCCATGGAACAGGGGTTGCAGCAGCAGTGCAGACCAACTTCGAGAATGTGTTCAGCAAGAGGGCATCGAGTTCGTCGGCTGACATCGCTTACGAGGACGTCATACTGCCGGCTGAGTTTGCCGGTTTCCCCGAGGTCGCGGTCATTGACCTGCTGTTCAGCCTGGGGGCGGTGCCGTCGAAGTCGGAGGCCCGCCGTCTGATTCAGCAGGGCGGCCTCGAAGTGGAGGGGCAGCGTGTTGGCGACATCGGGTTCCGGGTCAGTCTGGGTCATTCGCCCATCCACATGCGCGTTGGCAAAAAGCGGTTCCTGGCGGTTAATCTCTAGAGGGGCGGAGTAGCGCGCCACATGACGTGGCTGACCTTGGACGTCCGTTTGTAGGGTGTTGTCGCGCTTTGGAGGCGCACGAGAGGAGGAATGGTGAGTAACCTCGTTGAAGGGAAATCAGATCGCGCTCGCCTGGCCCTGAGAGTCCTGACATTGGACGGGCTCATGATTGGGCTGAGCATCGTTCTGACGCGTCTCATGTCACTGAACGTTCCCATCGGAGGGGGCATCGGGGCCAGGATAGGTCTCGGGCATCTCCCGATTGTATTTACCGGCATCGTTGCAGGCCCCCTGAGTGGATTGCTGGTTGGAGCTGCCGCTGACCTGGTCGGTTTCGTCATCTGGCCTTCTGGGCCCTTCATCATCTGGCAGATAACCGCAATTTCGGCTCTCAACGGTGTCATCCCCTGGGTGTTTGTGAAGCTGGGATGGCCACGGTCGCTCGCTGCGCGGATATGGATAGGGGTGAGCGTCGCGCGCCTGGTGCTCAATGTGGGTTGGTTGCCGCTGGTGCTGCAGAACGTCACAAAGCTCCCATACTGGCCCGTATTGGCCGGTCAAGCTGCCGGGAGCCTCGTGATGATCCCTGCCACGGCGTTTCTTGCTGTTGCACTGGTGCAGGCGTTCGAACGTACGAGGTTTGGAAATGTTCGGTCGTAAACGTCAGGGTGGACCTGAGTTTGCGCCGCGATCCGATCGGCCACGGGTTCCTCCTCACCAGTCGGTCACGACATCGTTCCCTACGCTGACGGCTGAGCGGGTACCGTCGGTGGATGTGAACAACTTCACGTTCAGGTTCTGGGGCGAGGTGCGGGGGCCCACCGAGATGACATGGCAGCAACTCATGGCAGTGAAGCATACGACCCTGACGGCCGACTTCCATTGTGTCACTGGATGGTCGATGCTGGGGACCGAGTGGGGCGGAGCGCTGGTGCGCGATGTCCTGGAGGCAGCGCACGTCGAGTTGTCCAAGTCGGCTCGATTCGTCATGGCTCACTGTA
>Ga0209744_1000102_pt1 | contig 26483 bp, 22 predicted proteins | sample BarGraNGADG00311_2_FD_184494 | JGI IMG/M metagenome (GOLD analysis project Ga0209744, IMG submission 184494) | Arctic peat soil microbial communities from Barrow, Alaska - Barrow Graham LP Ref core NGADG0004-311 (SPAdes) (version 2) | ecosystem: Environmental > Terrestrial > Soil > Wetlands >... | reverse complement strand
AAACGGCCGAGCGGCTCGGATTTCTCCGAGCCGCTCGTTCTGTTTATGTCGCTCTAAACATCGCCAGCGCAGATTGAGACTGTCAGGCGCTTTCCACTATGAATGTTCCTGCGGGGGGAGTGAGACATATTCTCTTCCGCCACATTCCAGCGTCGCCTTCATTTCCTGATACTGCTCTTTGGTCAGCTCGCCGCTGGCGTATCGGCGACGGATTATCTCCGGAGCAGACTCCGAATGGACAGTTGCCATACCTGCGCTCCCTCCATGCTCGAACAAATGCATCAACATACACCACATGATATCTCCTTTCGGGCATCGCCCACCACTCCTCACCTCTAGTACGATAATGCCACTGGTTCAGTACGCGATCACATTGAGTATGCGTCCCTTTGACGTAGACTGAATATAATTGGCCAGTCGACCGGAGGCCACACATGGCAAGCCTTGAGCGCATACATCACGATATGACCGACGACATGCATGCAGAGATGGCGCATGCTGGTCACGACATGGGAGAGAGCCACGCGGGTCACGACGAACACCAGGGGCACAATCATCACTCGCATATGATCCGTGACTTCCAGACCCGATTCCTCGTTTGTCTCGTCCTGACCGTCCCGGTCCTGCTCCTGTCGGAGCCCGTGCAGATGCTGCTGCACCTGGGAACAAAGTTGCAGTTCGCCGGCTCGACCTGGATCCTGTTTGCGTTATCTGCGTTCATCTACGTGTACGGCGGCATGCCCTTCCTCAAAGGCATGTTCGAAGAGCTCAGGGCCAGGACCCCGGGCATGATGACACTCATCGCGATGGCAATCACGGTGGCCTTTGTATACAGCGCCGCAGTCTCGCTGGGTCTTCAGGGAATGGTTTTCTACTGGGAGCTGGCGACACTGATCGATATCATGCTCCTCGGTCACTGGCTGGAGATGAAGTCCGTGATGGGCGCCTCCCGCGCGCTGGAGAGCCTTGCGCGACTTATGCCCTCTGATGCACATGTCATCATGCCCGACGGTACGGTGATGGACCACCCGGTTGCCCACCTCGCGGCCGGAGATCGTGTGCTGGTCAAGCCTGGTGAGAAGATCCCCGTCGACGGGCGCGTCGAGGACGGAACATCGAGCGTGAATGAGGCCATGCTGACCGGGGAGTCGCGCCCAGTGGACAAGAAGCCGGGAGACGCTGTCATCGGCGGTGCCATCAACGGCGAAGGTGCCCTGACAGTCGTCATCGAGAAGGTCGGCAGCGACACGTACCTGGCACAGGTCATCGACCTGGTCCGCCACGCTCAGGAATCGCGGTCCAGGACGCAGGCGCTGGCCGATCGGGCAGCCTTCTGGCTGACCATCATCGCACTGAGCGCCGGCATGCTGACGCTGGTCAGCTGGCTGCTGCTCGGCAAGGGTCTTGCGTTCGCACTGGAACGCATGGTTACGGTCATGGTGACAACATGCCCTCATGCCCTGGGGCTTGCCATTCCACTGGTCGTCTCCGTGTCGACTGCCCTGTTGGCTCAGAACGGCCTTCTCCTCCGCAACAGGACCGCCTTCGAGCAGGCCCGCAATCTGCAGGCCGTCGTATTCGACAAAACCGGCACACTGACGATGGGGTCATTTGGCGTCACGGACATCGTCCCTCTGAACGAGACGAGCACGCCGGAGGAGATTCTGAGACTGGCCGGCGCCGTTGAGGCTCAGTCCGAGCATCCCATTGCGCTCGGCATCGTGCGCAGCGCACAGGAACGCTCCATCACCCTGCCGCAGATCACCCAGTTCCTGGCACTCCCCGGGATCGGCGCACAGGCAACAGTGGAAGGCCACAAGGTCATGGTCGTACGACCCAGTTACGTCGTCGAGCATGAGCTCGTTGGCTCCTCGGCTCAGATCGACACGCTGACCTCGCAAGCGAAGACAGTCGTCTACGCCTTGGTCGACGGCGTTGTTCAGGGAGCAGTCGCGCTGGCAGATACCGTACGCCCCGAGTCTCGCGACGCTGTTACGGCTCTGCACCAGATGGGCATCAAGTGTATCATGCTGACTGGCGACTCGCGCGCTGCTGCGCAGTGGGTGGCCCAAGATTTGGGACTCGATGACTTCTTTGCCGAAGTGCTGCCAGGTGAGAAGGCAGCCAAGATCCAGGAAGTGCAGAAGAGAGGTTTGACGGTGGCCATGGTCGGCGATGGCGTGAACGACGCCCCCGCTCTCGCGCAGGCCGACGTCGGAATTGCGATTGGCGCCGGCACCGACGTCGCCATCGAGACGGCGGACATCATCCTGGTCCGCAACGATCCGCGCGACGTCGTCGCAGTCGTGCGACTCTCGCGTGCCACGTATCGCAAGATGCTGCAGAATCTCGTCTGGGCAACAGGATACAACGTCGTCGCTATCCCGCTGGCAGCAGGTGTGCTTGCTGGGGTCGGCTTCATCATGAGTCCAGCCGTCGGCGCGATCTTCATGTCCCTGTCCACCATCATCGTCGCCATCAACGCTCGTCTGCTCAAAGCACCACGAATGTAGACTCCGTATCCACAGCGTTCAAGGCGGGCAAGCTGAATGTCAAAGGGCCTGCTCCCTTAGCAGAAACCCCCGGCCTCACGGCCGGGGGTTTAGCATACCAAGAAGGGCGTGGTTCAGCGCAGACCGGCTTCGCGATGCTTGGCCGCAATAGTATCCGCCAGTGCATCGACAGCCTGCATGTCGGCGGCATGCGGGTCGCCCTTAGCAAAGACGGGTGTGAGGAGTTCCGCCTTCAGCGGCGCGATGAGTCCGCCAAGGACTTCGACGATGCGCTGACCCCACCCAAACGATCCGACAATGGACACAAACCGGGTCTTGGGACGAAGAGCTCCAGCCAGATATGCGATCTCAATGGTCTTGGGGTGAGGACCCGTCAGCACGGCAGGGGTGCCGATAACGATGGTGGCGGCGTCCACGAGGGACATGGCGATCTCGCCCAGGTCGGAGCTCGTCAGGTCGAACCGCTCGACGTCGACGCCACGGTCGGCCAGGGCCGCCGTGAGGCGATCGACCATCTTCAGCGTGCTCCCGTGCATGGAGACAAAGGGTATGACGACCTTGTTGTGCGGAGGGCCGCCTGCCCACTCGCGATAGGCGTCCATGATGAACGTCGGATCCCTGTAGACAGGACCATGGCTGGGACAGACCATGTCGATCTGCATGCCGGCCAGCTTGTCCAGGTTCTTGATGATGAAACCGCGAAACGGCATCATGATCTCGGCGTAGTAGCGCTTGGCGCCGCGCATGATCACGTCCCTCTCGGCGAACATGCCCGACTGCGCCCGGTGTGAGCCAAAGAAGTCGCAGGAGAACAGGACATGGTCTTCCTCTATATACGTGCCCATCGTTTCGGGCCAGTGGACCCACGGCAGGTAGACGAATCGCAGTGTCTTATCGCCCAGAGACAGAGTCTCGCCGTCAGTGACGGTCTTGAACCGATCGTCCGGGATGTCCAGGTGTTCCTGCAGCAGCTCCTTTGCCTTCGGATTCGTCACAAGGACAGCCCCAGGATACCTGGCCAGGACGGCAGGGATGGAACCGCTGTGATCCTGTTCGGCATGCTGGGCCACAAGGTAGTCCAGGCGGTCAACCGCGTCGAGCTGAGCCATCAGAACGTCAACCTTGGCCGGATCGACGGTATCGACCAGCGCGGTCTTCTCACTTCCCCGCACCAGATAAGCATTGTAGCTGGTCCCTTCAGGCAACGGAATCAGCGAGTCGAACAGCCTGCGGTCCCAGTCGACCGCTCCCATCCAAGTGATGTCAGCCGAAATAGGTCGTGCATTCACAGTAACCTCCTTTTTCTTGTCGACGGGCTACAGCAACGTGCCTTCAATCAGCATCTGGAACCGCCCTCTCCAGCATCTCGAGGAGCGACTCCTGCTCATCCACTGCCAGCGTGGAGAGCATCGTCTCCAGCTTGGCTGCACGCAGAGAACGTGCCTTGGAAGCAATTTTCCTACCCTGCGGCGACAGATACAGGCACACAGCGCGCTGGTCGTCAGGATCGGCATTGCGCTGCACCAGTCCCATCTTCTCCAATCTGCGGACTCCGATGCTGATGGTCGGAGCAGTCAGATCAAGCCGTTCAGCAGTGTCCTGCACGCGGCATCCAGGATGCTCCGAGAGCGAGAGTAACAACGATAGCTGAGATTCGGTCAGACCGCCGACTCGACGCGGGTCTTCAGTCTCCCAGTAGCTGAGTAACCTTGCCAGAATTAGCTCCATGCGTTTGCTGTTGGTCATCTTCTTCATCACGATTCCCCCTTACTTTGATAAGCTAAGAGTAGAGAGCATTTGGTATCAGTCAATGGTCTCCTGTAAAGATATCAAGGAGAAGAGGGCCACACACTCCACCTTGACAGCGTTTGCAGTTTGCAGTATGCCGGGTAAGGGATATCCTGACGTGTCACGTGTGAACGATGTACCAGTCAGTGCAGGATCGACCTCAGCAGGGCGACCCCGCCGATGAGCAGGAGCAGCCACCAGAAACACAGCACGAAGATGAACCTGAGCACAATCCACACAAACTTGAACGCAGCCCCCGTGACGGCGCCTACGACGAGAAGCGCCGCGACAACAATACCAAACGGTACAAGGATCAATTCCATCGGTACCACCTCCACGCCTTGTCTACGGTCGTCGCGTCCGAACGTTACACGTCCTGGGAAGCGCAGAAGACGCCTGCGGTCTCCTCTCGGTCGCCCGCGCAGAGGTCACCTGTCATTGACCGTCGGCTACGTTGGACTATCCTGACAGTGCGCATGCGTTCTGAGCAACACAGTTGAGAGGAGGTCAACATGAGCAAGCGATGGGTCAGTGAACTGCTGGTAATGATTGTCGCTGCCGTCTGTACGGCTGTCATGGGAGCCCTGTTCTGGCGCTTTGGTTCGCGCACCGACTACTGGGGCCTGCTCGTCCCTGCGCTGTTCCTTGTCTTCTACATAAGCTGGAAATCCGCGAGCCGTGCCCAAGAGTCCGTGTCTGCCGTCCCTTATTCGGTGCTCATGGTTCTCGTCTCCGCCCTCGTGCTCATCCTGGACCTGAGGTTCCGATGGATGCCCCTGAAGTAGAAACCGTCCTGTTCGCCTGTCAGGTGGTCGACCGGCTGGGCGCGTTCAAGTCCGTCGAGCTGACCATGCTGTTGACCCGCTCGTTTGTCGTACTTGCCCCGTTCGACCAAGCGAAAGTCCGCAGGATTCGCGAGACGAGAACGGCCGACGCAAGAGCACAGGGGGCAAGCCGTTTCCAACAGATGTGGCACGCGGCCCAGGCGCTGTTCGCGCTCATTGACGGGTATGTCGGGATGACAATCCCCGATGTCCTGGCGGAACTGCCGACAGCCCGTGTGCTGGGCTATACCGACATCCAGGAGGTCGCGCTGGTCCAGGGCACCCCGCTGGGCCCCTTCGGGCCACGCACCGCCGGAGATCCTCCCCACAAGCTTATGCTCAGCACGACGACTGGACAGATCTCCCTGCAGGTTGACGGTCACGCGAACTCACGCGAACTGCGCCGATTGCTCAAGGGGATTGCCGGAGACAGGTTCGTCGCGGGAGAGTGACCTGGCTGACCGGGATCGTCAACGCCGAACTGCCACGTCCACCGTGGAACCTCCGGGCAGAAGTCTAGATGCCGCATATCACATCATCAATGTCCGGAAGCAGCATGCAGCCTGAGGTATTTCGGAAGTTGACATAGTTTGAAGGTTTGCTATACTAATAACAGAAGAAGGTAGCCTCGCGCGGAACATTGCTCGCGTTCATGGCGGACTCGTCTGCTCGCTTCGAGGTTGCCTTTTTCGCATGTTCCACGAGAGAAGGTCAAACGATGAGCCGCATACGAAAAGCACTGCTTGCAATCTCCGGTGGTCACTTCCTCGTCGAATGGTACGCCGCCTTCCTCCCCCCTCTCGTTCCTGTCTTCCGCACCCGTCTGGGTTTCTCTCTTGGGGCCGCCGCCGCACTCGGTGCCAGTCTCCCCATCGTCTCGGGCCTGGTCCAGACGATCTTCGGCCTGCTGTGCGATCGCATGCGGCATGCCAACGCGCTTGTCGTCACCTCTTCCATTCTCGCCGCCGTTTCGCTGGCGCTGCTGCCTTTCGCCCGCAGCTTTGGCTGGCTCCTGCTCATCTTCACCGCCATAGCCGTGTCGCTTGCGATGTTTCATCCGCAGGGGGCCGCCAGTACAAGCCAGCTGTCCTTGACGAATAAGGGCCGGTTCATGTCTGTCTTCAACTTCGGCGGGTCCATGGGTTCCTTTGTCGGCTCGCTGACCGTCATCCCTCTCTTTGGACTGCTGCATCTCGAGCGCTTCTGGATCCTGGCCATTCCCGGCATCGCACTGGCGTTCTTCCAGGTGTTCGCGCTCCCTCGGCAGGAAGATCCCCTGGTAGCTGCAAGAAACGGCACCAGCGGCCGCATGATGGACAGTCCTGCCTTCAAGGGGTACCTCATGCTCGTCGCCAACGCCACGCTTACCGCGACGATCTTCAACGGCGTCACCATCTTGCTGCCCCTGCTGTTCCAGGAACTCGGGTTCCTGCCGGGCAAAGCCGGCATCTACCTTGCCGTCGGTTCGCTCGTGGGCGCGGTCGCCAATGTCATCGGGGCCGAACTCTCCGACCACATCGGCCGCAGGACGATCAACATCATCGGGGCGACAGGCGTAGCCGTGACCCTCCTGATGTTCGTCCTGACCGGTTCGACCAGCATCGTCTGGTTCTCGGCCATGAGCTTCTTCAGCTGTTTCACACTGAGTTCCAACATCGTCTTCGCGCACGAACTGGTCACGAACCACCGCGGCCTGGTCTCCGCGTCCATCATGGGCCTTTCCTGGGGCGTCGGCGGCCTCGTCGTCATCATCCTGGGTCAATGGGCGCAGCACACCAGCATCACGTCGGCGTATCGCCTGCTGCTCGGTGTCGCGGCTGTCCTGGTGGTACTGGCCTTCCTCCTGCCGACACGCCACGCGATCAGGGCCGCTCTCGAACCCATCCCTGCACAGGAACACGCTTGAGTCACGGGCTGCTGTGGCTATCTTGTTGATACACTGACAGGAGGCACGTATGCATGCATGGATCGACCGGCTCGACGACTACGACGAAGGACGATTGAGCGAGGTGTTCGCAAGCCGCCAGGAGTTTCTTCTGGGCGGGCTCGTTCCCGGTGACACGGTCCTCGTCAAGCCAAACATCCTGCAGGAAGCAGAACCCGAGCGGGCGCTGATGACGAACCCTCACTTCGTTCATGCCTTCGTCCGGTTTCTGCTCGGACACGGGCTCCGCGTCATCGTCGGCGACATTCCGGGCAACTACGTCCCCAGCGAACGCCTGGCCGCCGACTTTGGCCTCGAGGAATACGCCGGCGACGAGCGGGTCACCATCTGCAACTTGGACCGATACGGGTTCAGGCGCGTGCACCTCGGGCACCCACGGAGCCCCCGGCCTATTACCCTGCCCGACCTGCTGTGGCAGTGCAAGGTTCTCTTCAACCTGCCCAAGGCGAAAACCCATTCGCTGACGCTGGTCACGGGTGCTGTCAAGAACCTGTTCGGGCTCACGCCCAAGGCTGAGCGCACGGGTCTCCACATGATCCCGTCCGGCGACGAGTTTGCCAGGTGCCTGCTGGACCTCCACGCCGCCCTTCCCGTGCATGAACGGGTCGTCATGGACGGTATCCTCGGTATGGACGGCGAAGGACCGTCGGCAGGAAGGCCCAGACAGTTGCGGGCCGTCGTCGTTGCGGATGATCCTGTCCTCGCGGACTGGGCCATGTGCCGCATGATGGGTATCGACTGGGAACTCACACCACTGTCGCATGTCGTTTCTGTCCCTGACGGCACCCTCGCAGCAGGCGATCTCACGCCCATCCAGCCGGCGTTCGCGAGGCCCCGCAGCTACATGGGTGGTGCGGTGGTGTCGATCGCAGCAACATTCCAGCGCATCGTCGGCGCCTCCAACCGACCCATCCCGGTGGTCGACACGTCCAAATGCGTCAAGTGCAGCATCTGCGCCCAGCGGTGCCCTGCGAAGGCAATCAAACTCGCGCCGTACCCGCAGTTCAACCGGAGGACCTGTGTGCTTTGCTACTGCTGTCACGAGATGTGTCCCCAGCAGGCAATTGTCCTCCGACACACATTCCGCCGCTGAATTGTGAATTCCCTTGGTGTCAGGCACCATGGTCTTCACAATTCCAGTCAGTCTGAAAGGAGTCTTCCATGATGGATGAAACAACCAAAGCGATGCGCTTCTACACCGACGAGCGAGGTGCATCGCGCTTGTATGCATACTTGGCTGGGTCCGAGAAGGACCCTGCCCTCCGGGCGCGCTTTGCGGAACTGGCTCGGGTCGAGAACCTCCACATAGCCTTCTGGCGCGCGTTCCTTCTCAAGCGCGGCATCACCACCGTCGAGCCGTCGTGGTTCTCGTTCGCCTGGGCACGACTCCTGCGCCGGATACTCGGAACACGACACTACCTGTCCTTCCTCGAAATCACCGAGGCGACCACCGTCGACTCGTACTATGACTTCCTGAACTCCGCAACTCTGGAAGAAACCGAGAAGACCGACATCACGCGCATCATCGAGGAAGAGCTGGGCCACGAAGAAGAGCTGGAATCGCAGTTCAACGCACTGCCCAAGGACAACGTCCGCGATTTCGTGATGGGCATGAACGACGGTCTCGTCGAACTGCTTGGCGCGGTCACCGGCCTCTCGGCCCTCTACCCGACGCGTCCGCAGATCGTCGGCGTCAACGGCCTCGTCGTCGGCCTCGCTGGCGCGCTGTCCATCGCTTTTGCGACCTGGTCCTCGGTCCGCAGTCAGCGCCAGGTCAACGAAGGCGTCCGGCGCAAGACCGACCTCCTTTTCAATGTGGCTCCCAGACGGGCGCAGGCAGAATTGGCCAAGAAGCTGACCGAATCCGGGATGCCCTCTGACCTGACCGACGAGGTCACCAGCAAGCTGGCATCGAACGAAGATGCGATGATCGGGCTCCTCACCGAGACCACTTCCGTCAACGAGATCCGCAGCGCCCTGTTCACCGGCGCTGCGTACACCATCGGACTGCTGTTCCCTGTCCTCCCCTACTTCTTCGCGCGGAATTCGTTCACGGCGCTGATCCTCAGCGTCCTGTTCGCAGGGCTTGCCCTTGCCACTGTCGGCAGCATCATCACCCTGACAGCCGGCAGCAATACCTTCCGCCGCAAGATCCGCGAGATGGTCATTACCGGTCTGGGCGCCGCAGCGGCCTCCTACGCCTTCGGCCGCCTGATGCAAGTCGTGTTTGGCATCCACGCATGATACGGCCAGAGGACAGACTGATGAGTGGCGCCTCTGTCATCATCAAAGGCACAAAAGTCGCACTGACCCCGCAGCAGCGGGAGAACGTGCCGACGTACTGGAAGTGGATCTGCGACCCCGAAGTCAACGTTGGACTGACCGACATCGGGGCGTGCGTGTCCATCGAGAAGGAATACGAGTGGTATGACAGCAACGTCGCCAAGGCTGGTGGGGGCAGTGTGAACTTCGATATCCATGAGGTAAACGGCATGCGCCTGGTAGGGGACTGCGCACTGTTCGATATCGACCACGCGGCAGGCACAGCCGAACTGGGACTCATCATTGGCGAGAAGGACTGCTGGAACCGCGGGTATGCAACGGAGACCGTCGCCCTGCTGGCGCGATACGCCTTCGACATCCTGGGACTGAGCAGTGTCATCCTGAATGTCTACGACTTCAACGAGCGGGCCGTCGCCGCGTACCGCAGGGCCGGGTTCCGCGAAGTCGGCCGACACCGTGGTGTACGTCATGGCGCGCGCATGGTGCAAGAGATCATCATGGACATCGTGCCGGGCCAGGTCGCTGGGCTGACAAACTGAACCCGACGACCTCGCGGGCAATGCTGGATTCTCTCTCAGCTCATTCATCGCGCGCATTGCGGCACTTGACCAGCTCTGTGCCATTACTATCCTGAGAGCAGTATCGTGCGAGTTCCCCACTTTTCGCGCGTGTGGTAAGAGAACTACCATTCGACGAAGTCAAGGAGAGTTCAGGATCTGAGAATGGAACAAACATGTACAAGACAGTCGCCGGCAGTGCAGGGCGTCGCTAGCATGGCCAACCGTTGCCCGGAAACAGGCAAGAGGGAAGAACATGACTGACAAAGAAATCCGTTCAGGCGAGGCTGCCATAGTGCAGAAGCAGGCGGAGGAGGCACTGGCCGGGAGCGAGGCACTGCTCAGCGAAGCCCAGGAGGTCTCCCGCGTCGGCGGCAACGTCATCGACATCACCAAGTTCAAGCGGATGGAGATTAGCCTGCAAGAGGCCAGAAAGATGGCCGAGAGGTACCTGAGCGTAGCTGCCGAGGTCATCCTCGGTCTGGATGCGCAAGGGAACATCACACTGCTCAACGACAGCGGGCACAGGTTGCTCGGCTATGCGCCGGGAGAACTTATCGGGAAGAATTGGTTCGACACATGCCTACCTGAAGAAGCGAGGACGGAAGTACATGGAATCTTTGCCAAGCTCATGGACGGCGAGTACGCCGACGTCCTGACGTATGAGAACTCGATCATCACAAGGAGCGGCAACAGATTGGATCTCCTCTGGCACAACACCCTGCTCCGAGACACGAATGGCCGTATCGCCGGAGCATTGAGTTCAGCCGAGGACATCACCGAGCGCAAGCGAGCGGAGGACAAGCTACGGATCGCACAGCTGCAGTGGAGTCAGTTTTTGGCAGCTTCGCCGGACGCAATGTGGATCAAGGACGCGTCAGGACGGTATGTCGCGGCTAGCAAGACGTACTTTCACCTTGACCCCAGTGCTGAAGGCAACATCATCGGCAAGACGGATGCCGAGTGCTTTCCGCCCGAAAAAGCAACAGTGTATGTGGCCGATGACCGTATTGCCATCGAGACAGGTGCGAGCGAGGGCGAGTTCACTGCTGTGGGTGATGATGGCAAGCTCCGCACTTTTCTGACCAAGAAGGTCGTCCTGCGCGCGCCGGACGGTTCGGTAGCAGGAACGCTGGGCGTCAGCAGAGATATCACGGACCGCAAGCAGGCGGAAGAAGAGATTCAGCGGGAACGAGTGTTTTTCGACCGACTGGTGGAGACAGCCCCGGAAGGCATTGCGATCACCGATACCCAAGGCAGGGTCATGCGGGTGAACGCCGAGTTCGTGCGCATGTTTGGCTATGGGGCCGATGAAGCCGTCGGACAAAGTATCGACAACCTGGTGGCACCTCCCGCGCGCCAGGAAGAAGCCAGGGCGATGACAGCATCTGCCGGCCAAGGGAAAACAAACCTTCTGGAAACGGTGCGGCGCAGGAAGGACGGCACCCTCGTTGATGTGTCCCTCATCGGCGCACCTATTCTGATTGCAGGGAAGCAGGAGGCGGTTTACGCCATCTACCGCGACATCACCGAACGCAAGCAGGCAGAGGCTCAACTCCGTCAGTCCCAGAAGATGGAGGCCATCGGGGAACTGGCAGGAGGGGTGGCGCACGACTTCAACAATCTGCTGACCGGCATCCTGGGTAACATCGCCATCATGCGCAGCAGCCTGCCCCCGGCAGACTCGTTGGTGGAGAACCTGAACGCAGCCGAGACCGCCGCCCGTCAGGCAGCCGACCTCACGAAAGGACTGCTGACCTTCAGCCGCAGTGCGATGGTCCTGCCGGTGTCCATGAATCTCACGGCCGCGCTCGACGCGACGCTGGCACTGCTGAAGCAGTCCCTGCCAGCCACCATGGATATCGTCCGCGACTACGAGCAAACGACCTGGAACGTCCTGCTGGACCGGTCGCAGTTGACCCAGATTCTGTTGAACCTGGCCGTGAACGCACGCGATGCCATGAAGGGCAAAGGGACGCTGACGATACGCACCAGGAACGTAACTATCGACATGGCCTATGTCCACGAACTCCCCTATGCGCGCACGGGTGAGTTCGTCCATCTCAGTGTCACAGACACGGGTCTCGGGATGTCTTCGGAGGTTATGCAGCATCTCTTTGAACCCTTCTACACGACGAAACCAATAGGATCCGGGACGGGGCTGGGGCTCTCCGTCGTCTATGGAGCCGTCAAGCAGGCCGGAGGCTGGATCACGGCAGTGTCCACGGAAGGTGTCGGGGCGACCTTCGATATCCATTTCCCTCGATGCCTGGAAGAACCCATGCAGTCCTTCACTCCCAGTCCCCTCTCTGTGAACGTATGCAGCGGAACGGTCCTGGTGGTCGAAGACGAGCCAATCGTGCGCGCGGTCAATCAGGCTCTCCTGAGCAGGAGCGGGTATACGGTCCTGACAGCACCGGATGGAGCATCAGCTTTGAGCGTCCTGCGGGATCATCCTGTGGGCATCGGGCTCATCCTGCTGGACATGACCATGCCGGGCATGACCTCTGGCGAAGTCGTGCAGGCCATCCGGGCCCTGGACCCCACGGTCCCCATCCTGCTGAACTCCGGGTATACCTCCAGCGACGCCGTCAAGCAGATGCTCAAGGAGGACAGTGTCCAGGGGTTCCTGGGCAAACCGTACGACCTGGACCAGCTGCTGGAAAAGGTGCAAAGGCTGCTCTACGGCGGTTGAGCGGACTGCTGGCGTCGAGATGACGACTCCGGCCATAGTTGGCAGCTGACTCCAACGACAGCCCCAAGGACAACACTAGATTGCCGCCCTCGCGGGAATGACAAAGCAGAGGATGAAGATGACCATGTACGAATGTGTTGAGAGATGTGTAGCACAGGTGTCAGCGGAAGCCTGAGAGCCCGGCCGGCAAGGGCTGGACCTCAGAGGCGCCGACAGGATAACACAAGGAAGGCCCAGACCGTCTTCCCCTCTTCTCCTCTCTCCACATCGCCCGGCTTCCCTGCCGGGCGACTTCCTTTTCCGACCGTGACCACGCCGCATGTGAGAGACCGGTGCCTGTTGTCGCGACACAAATCCGTTATACTAGCAGAGGTGCACGGGCGTCTGCGAGTCCTGAAAGGGGCTCCTGAGCTGCCGAGTGCACGGGCGATCGCACCCCCAAGTCGTGCGTGTGGCCGTTCGCTGCCGTGGGACAGCGTTTTGGCCGCAAGGAGGATTGTATGACTGTTGCTATCGAGCCGGCTGAGCCCGTCACTGTGGAAGTGGCGCTCGGCTGTGGCACCTCGCGGACCGTTACGGTCCACTGGGAGGCGGGGACATTGTATGCGCGCGCAGGCTCAGAGCCTCAGCTCGCATTTCAACCGTCCCTTGAAGCATGGAAGCGTTTCTGGCGCGCCGCCGACAAGGCGAACGTCTGGAGCTGGGATCGCATGCAGCAGGCCGATCAGCCTGTGCTCTGGCGAATCGCACTGGATACTGGTGCGAAGCGCGTCACTGCTTCTGGTCGGTCGCGCTCGACCGACGAGTTCAAGACGTTTGTACGCGCCCTCAAGAAACTGCTTCCCGGCGTTAGTCTCCCCTTTTCCACGTGATATCTCCCACACCACCCATCCACTCGGAGGAACCCGTGTCAATCACCAGATTCGTCATCAAGAAAGAAGACATCGACCGCACAGCGTGGCAACAGGTCCTGGTCGAAGCCGACCAGAAACTGTGCTCGGTGTATGCTAAACTATTCTACCAGCGTGCGCAGGAAGCAGGCAAAGCGCACGACTCGCGCACAGAGGCCGTCTACACGTTCCTCGGCGCCGTCGCTTCGCCCGAACTCAAGCTCGAGACCCCGTCGCGCGACCCCTTCGTCCCCGCCGCCGATCTTCAGTACTCGCGCACACCGCTCCCTGAAGACTTCTCCGCCGACGAACTGCGTGTGATCAAACAGCTCATCGAAACTGTCCAGGACGCGGAACTGCGGTCCCGCCTGGCCGACATCCTCTGGGTACGCCAGGGTGACGCCAGCGTCGCCAGCCTGGCTGTCGACAGCTACCTAAGCAGCGCCCTGCATCTCAAGGACGTCGTCCAGTGGGCAGATGGCTACGATCGCCTGAAGCGTTCCTTCGACATCGCCGACTTCCTGGGCAAGGAGACCAAGGCATACCGCAAGACCATCGACTACCTTCAGAAACAACTCAGTGAGTTTGGCGCTGAGGAGCCGACGCCCTGGTGGGCCAAGCTCATCAACTTGCTGCTGGACGCCGGCGAAGGCAACGCCTCCCGGTTCGCCAGCATCTGCGGGACAAGCGCACAGCGCTGCGAGACCGCTGGACAGTGGGAAACCGCACGTCTGTACTGGCAAGTCAAGGCTCGCTGCGAAACCGTCGCAGGGCAGGACAAGAACAGGGAAATAGCTCTCAAGCGTGCCTCCGATACCTATGTAAAGCAGGCCGATGTCGTACAGTCCGAGGCCCAGCCCATCACCGACCACGCGCTGGAACTGATGCGCAGCGCCATGGAATCGCTCGCCAAGGTCCCAGGCAACGAGCAGTCTGTCGTCGAGCTCAAGAAGCAGGTCGATGCGCTCGAGCTGAAGCGCAACGATGCTCCCATGAAGAAGCCGTCGCGCATGGATCCGGCCGGAATCACCCAGTGGGCACGTGACCAGGTCAAGAGCAAGGACCTGCGCGGCGCGCTGGTTGCTCTCGCCAATCTGGCCGAAACGCCCAAGCCCGCAGAACTGGAAGAGCAGGTCGACGCCAAGACGGGCCGGATGCCGTTCCAGTACCTCGTCAGCACGGTTGGAATGGATCAGGAGGGAAAGGCCTGCTCTCACGCTCCCGCCGCCTTCACGGGCGATACCCGCGAGATCCGCACAGCCAAAGAAGCCGAACTGTACCAAGAGGCCGCCCGTAACCGTCAGATCGCTGTGCTCGCGCTGATCGAGCCCGCCCGCGGTCAGGTCCTGTCTGACCATGTCGTTCGACTGGATGACTGGCGTTCTTTCACGACGGACAATCCCTTCGTCCCCGTCGGTCGCGAGGAGATTTTTGCTCGTGGCATGGATGCAGGCATGAACGGCGATTTCCTTGTCGCAGTCTCACTCCTGACACCACAAGTCGAAAATGCCGTACGCATCGTCCTGAAGAAGGCCGGCGTCGTCACCAGCAAGATTGACATGCGCAACATCGAGCAAGAGCGTGTCCTTGGAGCCCTGTTGGACATGGACGAAGCTGAACGCGTCTTCGGACGCGACCTCATGTTCGACCTCAGAGGCCTGCTTGTCGAGAAGTTTGGTTCCAACATGCGCAACGAGCTGGCCCACGGCCTTCTGGACCTCGACGACTTCAAGGGACCCGATGCCGAGTACCTGTGGTGGTGTGCTCTCCGCCTCATGTTCCTTCCGTCGCTACAGGGAGTGAAGACCGACCTTTCGCGCCTTCGTCCCGGGACGCCCGCCCGTCAGCAGCCTGATCTGATCGATGTGCATGGACGCGTCCACCATCAGGAAAACGGTGTCGCCGAACCCGCTGTGGCTGCACAACTAGCAACGAAGCCGACTATCACCACTCCAGCACTTGCTCCCGTTCAGGCCGCCGCCCCGTCCACGACGCCTCAGCGTGCTCCTGAGCATGACCGTAATCGTAGCCGAGGACGTGGCCGCTTTGAACGTCGTGACCGGGAACAGAGATCGGCACTTGTACCAACACCTGAGGCAGTCCAGCCGACACCCGCGCCTGTCGTCCAGACAACGCCCGCCCCGTCCACGACGCTTCAGCGTCCTGTCGTCGAGGCCAGGATCACCCCAGTGGTGCCTCCAGTTTCGGCCCCCGTGACAAGACCTGCCGGCTCCACCAGACCCGTTGTCGACTTCCGCACCGCAGTACGCGCAGCGATGCAGGCAGCCGGTCTTATCGGCTCCACGGACACGAAGCCCCAGCAGCCACCTGTTGCCGCCCCCACGAGAGAACGTCCCTCAGAGAAGTCCGGATCTGCCTCTTCCACGACCACTCCCGTCGCCGCTCCGTCCCGCAGACGCGGCCGCAGGTCATCACGCCCGGTGACCGCTGAGACAAAACCTGCACCTCAGGCACCCAGCGTTCAGAAGCCACGGGCCGGGATCGCACCGACGGTCGCTGAGAAGAAACCTGTCGAGACAAAGGTTCCTGCAAAGAACGCTCCACGCCGTGGGCGGCAAACAGCTCAATCACAGCATGCACCGGCAAGACCAGACGAGAAGAAACCGGAAACAGTGAACAAGACCCCTGTGGTCCGAGGCGGCAAGGAAGCCCTGAAGGTGGCTGCTCCGAAGCCTGGATCAAGACCAGGTGCACAGGTAACAAAGGCTCCCGCGAAGCCCCAGCGGGGACAGAAGGCTCCCAAGCCCGCGACGAACAACGCCAAGTAGTCTTCCCTGCATCACTCAGGTATCAGCCCCGGGACCACGGTCCCGGGGCTTTGTCGTTCGCTCCCGGGCGCTCCGCGTGGACCTCATGCCGCTCCGCTTTTTTTGACACGCGCACATCTGTGGCTAGACTGCTCACACAAGCGGCCTTGCGGAAAAACAGGACCAGAAATTGTTCCAGTGGAGCGATCGCGCACATAAAATGGATGGAAAAGGGTTGAACATACAGGCGACACCGTACACACTGCCATTGCTGGCAGCAGCCGCTATCTCAGCGGCCGTCGCAGTCCTTGCCTGGCGACGCAGGCCTTCCCCGGGCGCCCGTGCCTTCTCGGCGACCATGTGTCTAGTGGTCTTGAACATTCTCGTCTCGATGTTTCTCCTCGGCAGTACAACGCTGGATTCCTTCCTGTTCTGGGTGAAGATGTCGTTCTTTGGCGGAGCCCTGGGCGTCGCATGGCTGGTCTTCGCCCTCAGGTACGATGGGAGATCGCTGCGCGATGTCACTCGCATTGCGGCGCTTGCAGCAGTAGAACCGACAGTGGTGTTTGTCCTGGCCTGGTTCAACGACCTGCACCACCTGCTCTGGACTCAGGCCGTCGCCGTACCCATCATGGCCCCCGGCGCACTCCTGCGCGTCGGCACACGCCTTGGTCCACTGTTCTGGGTCTGGAGTGCATACCAGTATGCACTCCTGCTGTCAGGTGTCGTGATCCTGCTGCGCGGCCTGTTCAGGGTGCCTTCTGCCTACCGTGGCCAGACGGTCGCCGTTCTGGTCGCGATGGCCGTACCGTGGACCGCCAATGTCCTGTTCCTGGTTGGATGGACTCCCGTGACCGGCGTCGACCTCACTCCCTTCGCCTTTGCCTTGAGCGGCATAGCCCTCTTCCTCGCCGTGTATCGCTTACGCTTCCTCGACCTCGTCCCCATCCCCCGTTCACTCGTGCTGGAGGCCAGTCCAAACGGGGTGCTCGTCCTTGACGCCCGGGGTCGGATCGTCGACATCAACACCGCCGCCGGAGCAATCCTGGGGTGCTCTGCCCGCGAAGTCCTGGGCGTCGAGGGGACGCAGGTCCTGCCTGCCCTTTCATCCGCAGGCTCGGGCACTGATGTCGACCTGGCTTTCGTCCGTGACGGGGTGGAGCGCTCCTACGACCTCCACGTCACTCCGCTGCGCAAGGGCATGGGAAAGCTCGCTCTGCTGATGGACGTCACTGACCGCAAGCGCATGACCACGCGCCTGCTCCAGGCACAGAAAATGGATGCCCTCGGCCTCATGGCAGGCGGCATCGCCCATGACTTCAACAATCTGCTCACGGGCATCCTCGGCAACCTCAGCATCGTGCGCGACCAGGCAGGCCAGCCGGACTCCATCGCAGAACCGCTGGCCCAGGCTGAGCGGGCTGCCCGGCGGGCTGCCGGACTCACACACAACCTACTGACGTTCAGCCGCAATGGGAGCCCAGCGCCGACGTGCGTCAACCTCAGCCAGTCTGTCGACCTCACGCTGCAGTCGATCGCGGAACTGGTGCCGCCCTCCGTAACAATCGCCCGGGACTATGCACCGGGCCTCTGGAACGTTCTCATCGACCAGGTTCAGCTTGGACAGCTCGTCATCAACCTCGTCGTAAACGCCCGAGATGCCATGAACGGCACAGGAACGCTGACCATCCGGACCAGCAACGTCGACGTGGACGAGCGATTTGTCCAGGCGCATCTCGAGGCTCGGCCGGGCGAACACGTCCTCCTGCAGGTGACCGACACCGGCGACGGCATGACCGACGCGGTGCGGCAGCACCTGTTCGAGCCATTCTTCACGACCAAGCCCGTCGGTCATGGAACCGGCCTGGGCCTGGCGGTCGTCTACGGAACAGTCCAGCAGGCTGGCGGCTGGATCATCGTGGACACGACGGCAGGAGAAGGGACCACGTTCTCCACGTATCTGCCACGGGGCAGGGAACCGGCGAAGGCTCCGGCGGCGCAGGAACCACGCACGCAGCCAACACAAGGGCACAAGACCGTGCTGGTCGTGGACGACGAGGAGATGATCCTGCAGCTCACCAGGCGCATGCTGGAACGCTCCGGCTACGAGGTGATGACCGCTGCAGACGGTCCGTCCGCGGTCGCCATCATCCAGGGGAACCATGCCGCCGTGGACCTCGTTCTGCTGGATATGACCATGCCAGGCATGACGGGGGACCAGGTGTTGTGGAAACTGAGACGGCTGGGGTGCACGGCCCCTATCCTCATCTCGTCGGGGTATTCGCTGGGCGGCAGCATCCAGAAACTGGTGGGAGCGCCTGGAGGCGCCGACGGGTTCCTGCCCAAGCCGTATAGTGTTCAGGAGCTCTCAGAGGCGGTTTGCGCGGCACTGGCCGGCATCCGGACGAACTGAACACGCGCGAGTTGCACTGCGGCGCATTGTCTTGATACTGCTTACAGGAGATGACTCGATGAGTACACCAATGTCCCGTCGTGTGCCGTGTTCTTTCTACGACGCGACGATCGACCAGGCAGCATAAAGGAGCAGTCCTGCAAGGAAGAGTGAGTAGGCGAACCTGACCCTTGGGTTGGCGATGAAGCGCTGGATGCCGGCTCCCAGCAGTGCCCACAGCGAGGTTGAACAGAAGCTCAGGACAGCGAGCAATACTGCAGAGACAATGACTGCCATCCAGCTCTTCGCCAGCGGAGCCAGCAGAGTGGCGTACATCGTCAGTCCGAACAGGATCACCTTTGGATTGACGAGCTGAAGGAGAAGTCCGTCGCAATACCGAGCCCCGGCTTCGTGACTCGTGTGTGGTCCCCGCTCAGGCCTCAGGACGGTGTAGACCAGCCAAAGGAGATACGCGACGCCCGCGATCTTCAGCACAATCGCGATTCTGTCATAGGCCGAGACGAGGAACTCCGTCAGCAGTCCCGTTGCAACCATGATACAGAAGAACCCTGTGACGACACCCCCGATGAAGCGCAGCGTGCGGGGATACCCTATGCACATCCCCAGCGACGAAGAGGTGATGTTGTTCGGACCCGGCGTGAAGATGGAAACCAGCGCGTAACTGAGCACTGGCAGCAGCTCGATCTCCATCACCTGCACGGCAGGTGCTCCAGTGATACGCGGAACGGGTGCAGCTCCGCGATCATAACGCCTGCGCGTACGGCCGGGTCGTCTGCCATAAACGAGCGCGCCGCAGTCTCGTCTGCTACTTCAAAGATCACAATGCCAAACCCCCGTCCGTCGCGGGCCCGGCCATTCGTACCGTCCCCGCAGCACATGCTTGCTGCAGACGCACGAAATGACAGTCGATGGCGGCGGACTCGTCCTCTGTCAGCGACGTCATCGCCGCAGGCCTGGTCAGGTGTACCACATAAATCCATGTCGCCACATCGTTCTCCTGTGTCATGGCTCCCCCTCCGATAACAGTGTAGCAGGAATGGCCCGCGCGCACGACTGCGATTCAGGAGACAGCAGCCGGCCTCGCGGTCCCCTTGAACTGCGACATGTACAGGTTGTAGTAGAACCCGTGCTGCTCCAGCAGTGACGTATGCGTACCCTGCTCGATGATGTGCCCCCCATCGATGACCAAGACCTGATCCGCAGTGCGGATGGTACTGAGCCGGTGGGCAATGACGAAGCTGGTGCGCCCCTTCATCAGGTTGAGCAGCGCCTGCTGAATGTGGATTTCAGTACGGGTGTCAACGGATGATGTGGCCTCGTCAAGGACGAGGATACGGGGGTCAGCGAGGATGGCACGCGCGATGGTCAGCAACTGGCGCTGTCCCTGGCTGAGGTCACTTCCCCTCTCGGCGAGGACGGTATCGTATCCCTGCGGAAGGCGCCGGATGAACTGGTCGGCGTTGGCAAGCGTCGCCGCCGCCACGATGTCCTCGTCTGTCGCGTCGAGGCGTCCGTAGCGGAGGTTCTCCTTGACACTGGCCGAGAACAGGAATCCATCCTGTAGCACGATACCCAGCTGACGCCGCAGGCTGTCCACCTGTACGTCACGGATGTCGGTGTCGTCGATCGTGACACGCCCACCCTGGATGTCGTAGAACCGGGAGAGGATGCTGACCATGGTCGTCTTGCCGGCCCCGGTGGGGCCGACCAGCGCTACCATCTGGCCTGGCAGCGCATGCAGGTTGACGTCACGCAGGACCGGGACGTCCCTGAGGTACCCGAAGTCGACGTGGTCGAACACGACATCACCCTGGATTTCGCCGAGCTGGGGTGCGTCCGGCTTGTCGCGCAGTTCCGGCCGATGATCGATGACCTCGAACACGCGTTCCGCACCCGCCAGAGCTGCCTGGATGGTGCTGAGGAGGTTCGCCACCTGCAGCAGAGGTTGCGACAGTCGTTGCGTGTACGTGATGAAGGCCGAGACAACGCCGACCGTGACAATGCCCTTGATGGCTAGCGTGCCACCAACCCCCGCGACGATGGCGATATCCATGTGGTCAAGCACCATGAGCAGCGGCATGGCGAGCAGGGCGACAAACTGCGCCTTCCGTCCTGCCACGAGCGCCGTCTGGTTGCTCTTGTCGAACACGCCGAGAGCTGTAGCCTCCTGGCCAAACGCCTGCACGACGCGCTGGCCGCTGACCGTCTCGTCCATCACGCCGTTCAGTGCCCCGACCGTGCGTTGCTGTTCAAGGAACAGCGCACGTGTCCGGCTCATGATCCCACCCGTCAGGAGGAACATGAACGGCATCATGACAAAGGCAGCAAGCGCAAGCCACCTGTTGAGGACGAGCATGATGCCGATGATGGCTGCGACACTGAAGACGTTGCTGACCAGTGATGTCAGGTCCTGTGAGAGCGTCTGGCTGATGGCGTCCATGTCATTCGTAAGGCGGCTCATCAGGTCTCCCTGGGAATGGCGATCGAAGTAACTCATGGACAGTGTCTGCAGGTGTTCGAAGAGGCCGCGCCGCATGTCACGCACGGCATACTGCGAGACACCTGCCATAATCCATGCCTGCCACGACCCGGCAAGCCATGTGCCGATCCCTGCTGCAGTCATCAGGACAGCGATGCGCGGCAGACCCTGAGCGCTGTGCGTCTTGATAATCGTGTCGATTGCCTGCCCGATGAGAAGCGGGCTCACGAGAGACAGTCCCGCTCCGACCACCAGCAGAACCGTGACCAGCACGAGTTTCCCGCGGTAGGGCTTCAGGTAGGCAATGAGCCGACGTGCCGCGCCGCGTGCGTTTTCCGCCCTGGCCGTAGCCATGGCTCCTCCCATCGGGCCGCCCCCGCGGGCAACCTGCCCACGTACGTTCTGATCAGCCATTTGTGGTTCCTCCTCCGAGCTGGGACTCATAGATCTCGCGATAGATGGGGCTGGTCTGCATCAGCTCCTGATGCGTTCCCTCAGCCGCGATGCCCCCCTTGTCCAGGACCAGGATCTTGTCTGCAGCCAGCACGGTGCTGATACGTTGGGCGACAATGAAGACGGTGCACTGGCCGTGCAAGCGCAGCAGCGCCTCCTGAATGTGCGCTTCGGTGTCGACGTCGACCGCACTGGTACTGTCGTCCAGGATGAGGATACTCGGCTTGAGGAGCAGGGCACGGGCAATGGCGATGCGCTGCTTCTGACCCCCCGAGAGGTTGGCCCCACGTTCCTCGACCATGGTGTCATACCCCTTCGGGGTGCTGAGGATGAACTCCTCGGCCTGCGCCGCCTGCGCCGCCGCTTCCACCTCCTCCTGACTGGCGCCGGGACGACCGTAGCGTATGTTGTCCCGGAGCGTGCCGGTGAAGAGCACGGCCTCCTGCAGCGCAATGCCAATATGGTTGCGCAGCGAAGCAAGGGTCACGTCCCGGACATCGACGCCGTCGACCGTCACGCGGCCGCCGCACACATCGTAGAAGCGCGGGATGAGGTTGATCAGTGTCGTCTTGCCCGAACCGGTCTCGCCAAGGATCGCCACCGTCTGTCCCGACTCGGCGACGAAATTCACATCCTGGAGTACCAACTCACCGCACCCGTGGTCGTAGCTGAACGTTACGTGCTCAAAGGCCACCCTGCCCCTGACGTCGGACAGACCGATGGCCCCTGGCTGGTCGACGATGCTGCTTTTCGTGTCCAGCACCCCATTGATGCGTCCCGCAGACGCCTCAGCCTGCGACAGCATCACGAGCAGGTTTCCCATCATCAGCAGCGGGAACATCGTGATCATGAGGTAGTTGATGAACGCCATGAGCTGGCCTGTTGTCAATGTGCCACCAATCGCCTGCCGTCCGCCGATGAGGATGACGAGCACCATGCCGAGGTTGACGATGACGGTCATGGTCGGCATGATGACCGCGAACAGCCTCTGAACACGCACGTTCTGGTCCATGAGATCATCGTTGACCATGCCGAACCGACGGTTCTCCTCGTTCGAACGGACAAACGCCTTCACGAGCCGCATGCCCGCCAGGTTCTCCTGGAGCACGGTATTCAGCCGGTCCAGCTTCGCCTGGACGCGCAGGAAGATGGGCTGCGCTTTCATGGACAGCACCACGACCATCGCGCCGGTTATAGCCAGGAGCAGCACGACCCAGACCGCAAGGTGCGGGCTGGTCACCAGCATGAGTACGATGCTGCCAAGCAGCATCAGCGGCGCGCGGGTCATGATGCGCATGGCCATCTGCACGGTGCCCTGCACCCGAGTGACGTCGCTGGTCAGGTTGGTCATCAATGCTCCGGTGCGGTGGTCGTCGAGGTTGCTGAAACTGAAGTGCTGAATATTGCGGAAAGTCGCCTCGCGGACGTCGGTCCCGAATCCCATTGCTACATCGACCGAGTAACGCGTGTTGATGATCGAGACGACTGCCCCCAGTGCCGAGACGCCCAGCATGATGCCCATCGTCCCCAGGACCACGTGCATGTCTCCCTTCGAGATACCGTTGTCGACGATCGCCTGGATGAGACGCGGCACCGCCAGGTCGGTCAGGATGGAGACAGTCAACGCAACTAATGCGATGACAGCCTTTCGACGGTATGGCCTCAGGTACGTGAGGATCTTCAGGAGACTACGCATGTACTCCCTTTTCTGGCATCATCAATCCGAACAGCAGGAGATCGGCTGTCGCGCGCGCTGCCTTCTCCCGTTCCCCCGGCTCCTCGGAACCCTGGGTACGGCGCAGCAACGGCATCATGGACGCCATGAGCGCACCGACGAGAGCCTGTGCAGCATGCTCGGGATCCACCTGCCGGAGCCATCCGGCTTCGATGCCGCATTCGATGAGACGCGCGACACGAGCGACCGTCTCCCGAACGTGACTTGCCTGATACTGTCGAAACAGCTCATCGTCCGTCCACGCCTCCTTGATGACCGTGCGTATCCATGGTTGCTCGGAAGCAGGCGCCAGAAGGGCCCGCTCGACGAGCCCGATGAACCCATCGCGGTCTGCCAGATTTTGGGCCTCCGACCACAGACGGTCTACAGGTGACGGCGACCGCGAGATAATGGCGACAAGGATATCGCGTTTGCTGGCAAAGTAGTTGTACAGGCTGCCCTCGGCGATATCGGCCGCTGCCGCGATCTCCCTGGTCGTCGCCTGCGCATATCCCTTGGCGGCGAAGACCGAGGCAGCCGCCTGGAGAATCTCCTCCTGTCGGCGCTCGATACGGCGATCGCGCCTGGACAGCGTATCCTGCTCCTGTTTCTGTGGCATTGTGACTCCTTCCTGAATGCTCACTCATTTTCTGAGCATTCGCTCATACTTGTCAGAGTATAGATAATCAAGGGATCGATGCAAACGGCAGAGTACGAATTGTCCTTCACAGACTGCTGGCCTGGTACAGGCATGGCGTGCACCACGCCAGGTCCGACACGACAACAGCCGGCGACTCTCGAAGTAAGCCTTGCCAAGACGAGCGAAAAGCAGACGAATCCCGATAATCGTTGTTGGCGTGCCGTTGCAGCTCTCCTTGCACACAGTGAGTTCTCCATCATACTGTGAACGGTATGGAGGAGAAAGCATGGTGCGAAGGCAATTGTGGTGGTGGCTGTTCGTCCTTCCGAGCGGCTTGATGTTCTTCGTGAGCAATGCTCTCTCGATGGCGCTGTCGATCGCGGCCGTCGTGTGGTCTATCCTGGACTTGCCGGCGTCCTCCAGACCCGGGCTCTCCGTACGCGCAGCCGTCTACGTGACATCATGAGTCCTGGCAACCGTCATTGTCTCGTCGCCCTCGACCTATGGACACTTGTGGTGATGAGGTGGAGATAAGCGATAGGAACGTGCCTGTCAGGGAGAATGCAGCAGACGACCGGGAGTTGACCCGGCTGATGGCAGGTCTGCCGGGTATGGTCTACCGCGCCTCTGCCCAAACCCCGTTCGTCTTCGAGATTGTCGGCGGAGGGTGTGAGCGCATCTTTGGCCGCTCAGCGGCGGACTTGGTCGGGAAGCCGGAGATTCTCACGCAGACAATGCATCCCGACGACGCGTCTCGCTACGTCGAGACCGTCACGGCAGCGGTCGATAGGAGAGAACCCTTCCATCTCGAGTACCGCCTCATCCAGCCTGACGGCAGCGATCGAGCCGTTTGGGAGCAAGGGCGCCCGCTGGCCATGCCAGATGGGAGAGTCGTTATCGAAGGCAGCATTATTGACATCGAGGGACCAGTGTACGCGCGGCAGGTACAAGACGCCACGTACCGCATCTCGCAGGCAGCAGCGTCCTCCGGGAGTCTGCAGGAACTATACGGCCGCATCCACCACATTATCACCGAGCTGATGCCATCCGAGAACCTGTACCTCGCACTCCGGGATCCGAGGACGGGGTTCATTACGTACCCATACTACATCGACGAGTATAACGTCATGCCCCCCGACCCGCAGATGGCTGAGACCGGGTTGACGGCGTTCATCCTGCGCACGGGCACACCACTGCTCATGAGCGAATTCCACGAGGCAGAACCGGTCAGGTCGGGAAGCGTCACTCCCACGGGAACGCTCCCCATCAGCTGGCTCGGTGTCCCGCTGCGGCTAAAGGGGACGGCAATCGGGGTCATCGCTGTCCAGGTATACCATGGAAGCTATCGCTACACCGAACGGGACCGGGACATCCTTTCCTTCGTCGCGGACCAGATCGCGGTCGCCATCGAGCGTCGACGCGCCGCAGTATCCATCCAGGAGAGCGAATTGCGCTATCGGTCACTATTCGAAGACGCCCCTTTCGCACTCTGGGAGGAGGATTTCTCCGAACTCAGCAAGCGCTTGAAGCAGGTGCTACCTCCGGGAACGGGAGACGTCGCTTTGTGGCTGCACTCCCACCCCGAGGTCGTCCGGGAACTCGTATCGCTCGTCCGTGTCATCGATGTCAACCGTGCAGCCCTTAAACTCGCCGGCGCCAGCCAGAAGAGCGAACTGATTGGCTCTCTCATGTCCACCATGCCTGACGAGGGCCTCGATCGCTTCGAGCTCCTACTCGTCCACATCACCGGCGGAGACCTCTCCTTCCAATGGGAAGGGCCTGCTTCCACCGTGCACGGTGAACCCCTCTTCATTTCGATGCAGTGGATGGTCGCGCCAGGCGATGAAGAGAGTCTGCGCAGAGTCCTTGTCGCAATGGCCGACGTTACTGACCGCGTCGCAGCCGAGAATTCCGTGCGAGACTCCGAGGCGCGGATGCGTGCTCTGTTCGCGGGCATGAACGATGTCATCGTCATCCTGGACCGCAGCGGCCGATGTATCGAGGCAGTGCCCACCGGAGCATCTCCGCGGTACTCGCCGGACAACCTCGTCGGCAGGAGTGCACGCGACGTGGTCGCTCCCGAGACTGCCGATGCGGTCCTCGCCCAGATTGAGAAGGCGCTGTCTGAACATATGACGACCGAAACCGAGTTCAGCCACGACATCACCGGGTCTCAGCGCTGGTTCCAGGTCCGCATCAGCCCACTCGCGGACGAACGGGTCCTGTTGGTCGTCCATGACGCGACAGCCCGCCATGACGCACAGGAAGCAGCATGCATCGAGACATCCAAGGCCGAAACCTACTTTAATGCGTCGGGGGTCATCATGGAGGTCATCGACACGGACCTCCGGCTCGTACGCCTCAACCAGAAAGGCTTTGACTTCTTCGGATATGCGCCAGAAGAGATCGTCGGCAAGGACTGGTTCGACATCAAGCTGCCAGAACGCGAGCGCGACAAGATCAAGGCGTTGATCCGCAGCGAACTCGCGGGGCAGTCCCTCCGCCACTCCACGGAAAACCC
>Ga0209744_1000100_pt1 | contig 26492 bp, 22 predicted proteins | sample BarGraNGADG00311_2_FD_184494 | JGI IMG/M metagenome (GOLD analysis project Ga0209744, IMG submission 184494) | Arctic peat soil microbial communities from Barrow, Alaska - Barrow Graham LP Ref core NGADG0004-311 (SPAdes) (version 2) | ecosystem: Environmental > Terrestrial > Soil > Wetlands >... | reverse complement strand
CCTTTTTATTAGTTCATTATAATATACAATCCGGAATGAGTCGAGGTTTTCATTATTAATCCTGCATGGGAGAACATAATGGAGGAATACGTCTTCAGGAATCTCTTTTCCACAGGATTTCTCAGATTTAGCCCTCAAAGACATATCAACGTTCGATAGAAAAAAATCGCCATTATAGTCTGCAAGGTCGCACGATTCTATCAGCAAGAGGCAGATGTGGTGAAGAATCAACATTCACTGTTGCCGCTTTAAGAACAGTTGGAATACCTGCAAGGCAGGTATATACTCCTCGGTGGGCTCATAGTGATGATAACCATGCATGGGTTGAAATCTGGATCAAAGGAAAATGGTACTATATGGGTGCATGTGAACCGGAGCCGGTTCTTGATCGTGGTTGGTTTACCGAACCAGCCAGAAGAGCAATGCTCGTCCATACTAAGTCATTTGGCGCATTTTTGGGTAATGAAAATATAATATGCAGTAATGCTAATTATTCTGATGTGAATAACCTTTCCAAGTATGCTGTTACGAAGAAAATATTTGTAAAAGTTTTAGACAGCACTGACGTAGCTTTAAATAATGCGCTGGTCGAATATCAGCTCTATAATTATGCTGAATTTTATCCACTTGCTGTTGTGCCAACTGACAAGAATGGTATAAGCCAATTTGAAACGGGATTAGGTGATTTATTGATATGGGCACATAAAGATGATAATTTTGATTTTAAGAAAATATCAGTTGGCGAAACCGATACCTTAATATTAAAGCTTGCCAGGAAGACGGAAAGAAACAAAAGTATAGATATGGACCTTGATGTACCTGTAATCCATACTCCGCTTCCCGGACCATTACAAGAATTAATTGATCAGAATTCGGAGAGAATTGGCAGAGAGAATATCATTCGTCAGAAATATCTAGATTCCTGGATGCATCCCGCAGAAATAAAAGCTTTTGCCTTAAGACTGAACCTCGACACAACACGTACAAACAACATTATCAACAGAAGCATGGGCAACTATAATGAGATCTGCTCATTTTTATCAGAAACACCTGATTCATTGCGGCCCCTTGCCATTTTGTTACTTGAGATCCTTCCTGATAAAGACCTTCGTGATACTAAGAGCTATATTCTTTCAGATCATCTTATAAACAGTGCTAAGGCTAAGGCTAAGGTTGAGGTTGAGGTTAAGGTAAAGGTTAAGGCTGAGGTTAAGGTTAAGGCAAAGACAGAGGAAAAGATTTTCCTTAACTATATTCTTAATCCGAGGGTTTCCAATGAACAGCTGGTTGCATGGAGACATTATTTCGCAACCAGGCTTCCTGCTGAATTATTGGCAAATGGGGCATTCAATCCTTCTTTAATTATTCAATATCTGAATGATAATATCAGAATTATTGATAGTGAAAACTTTTATCAAACCCCTCTGACACCAGTTGGAGTTAATGAACTTAAAGTTTCAGATACCGGTTCGAGGGCAATATGTTTTGTTGCAATTTGCCGGAGTCTGGGAATACCATCACGACTTGAACCAGGGAGGAATGTGCCACAGTATTTCTATAATAATACGTGGAACGATGTTTTTTTTGTTGATCAGAAACAACCTGATAAGATTAAAGGATATCTAAAACTGCAATCCTCTGATACAAATCCGGTACCTGAATATTATATTCATTTCACCATTGCACGATTTGAAGGTGGACGGTATAATACCCTGGAATATGATTTTAATAAGAAGATAAACGATTTTAAAGAAGAATTTCCACTGCCACCAGGCCATTACATGCTTGTTACCGGTAACAGATTAACTGACGGTAAGATATTATCGAATATCTCATTTTTTGATCTTTCTGAAAACGAGCATAGAACTGTTGATGTACGGATCAGAAAGGATGTTTCTGAAAAGAAGATACTTGGCACTATAAGTCTTAAGAAGATTGACAGTCTTATTCATGTAACCAAAACTTCTGAGTCATGTGTCAATGACAAGGGAGTAGTAATCATCTGGATTGATCCTGAAAAGGAACCAACAAAACATATATTTAATGATCTTACCCTGCTAAAAAGCGAATTGGATGCCTGGGGAGGAAAATTTGTATTTCTGGGACAAGGGACAGATTGCGACCTCTCCATACCGGATGCGAAATCATTTATTCCAGATAATATTAAAGGGCTGCCAATCAATACTTTCTTTAGTAATGATAATCAAATGGCTGTGTTGAAGAATTCTCTAAAAATCAATCCGCTCCCTGATTTGATTCTGCCTTTTGTTGTTATAGCAGATAAGGATGGGAATATTCTATTTACATCAACAGGTTACAGGATTGGTATCGGCGAACAAATATTAAAATATATCAAATAATTGTCCCCCACATGATTTTTATAATTGTTAATAAATGTTGATATCTGACAGAAATTAACCTGTATCAGAATTAAAATATCATATATCTTTGTTAAGTTTTGGTGTTACAATGAAATTAAATCATTGTTATGAAAAGGGAATGCGGTTTGAATCCGCAACAGTACCCGCTGCTGTGATGCCCGATCGTTCTAACGATTATGGTTTTGTGAACTACCCGCCACTGTGACAAATTAAAGTTATGGGAAGGCTTCATAAAACCGGGATAAGTCAGAAGACCTGCCAGACAAAACCATATTCACAGCTTTCGGGGAAAAAAGCGCCGGATCATTGTATGATTCCTTACTTAACCTCCTGTCAGCCCTGATAATGGTTATCATATAAAATGATAAGTATTATTATGGAGAAAACTATTAATCAGAAAACATTGAAATCCGTTTCAGGAGTGTGCCTCCTCTTTATTGCAAGCGTTACCTCATTACAATTAAACGGACAATTATCGTTTCAAAACGATACCCTTAAAATTCAGGAAGTGATAATCACAAGAAAGCAGATCAGTTCCGATCAGCCCGGCTTCAAATTTTACAAAATAGATTCCTTACGGTTAAATGATTACCCTCTATTCTCCCTGACCGAAGTGCTAAATGAAACCACTCCCTTATTTATGAAAAATTATGGTTCAGGCGGAACTGCAACATCCTCGTTCAGGGGAACCGCCGCCGGACATACCCAGGTTTTATGGAACGGTATCAATATAAACGATCCTATGCTGGGTCAGACCGACTTTTCCCTGTTACCTTCAGGAATGGTAGACAATATTATGATCAGCTTCGGTGGCGCATCAATGGATCTGGGCACCGGTGCCATCGGTGGAATTATAAACCTTGAGAATGAGCCCTCCTGGAAGAAACAGACGCTTATTGATGCCGTTCCTGGTATAGGAAGTTACGGAAGATATTCTGGATTAATGAAAGTGAGCACAGGAAGTGATCATTTCCAATCGGTTACAAAGGGTTATCTGAACTCATCCCAAAATAATTTCCCATATTTCGATACAGAAGCTATCCCTGATCCAATCTGGAAAAGAAGGGCGAATAATCAAGTCCTGCAAAAGGGCTTTATGCAGGAACTCTATCTCAGGAAGGCAGAAAATGTACTTTCAGTCCGGTTCTGGTACCAGTCGGCATCACGTGATCTTCCCGGCTCAACTCAATATGGATATTCAGGTGAAAAGCAATCCGACGAATCATTCAGGAGCATTATAAACTATGATATTGTAAATGGAAGGAAAGAATTCTTCACAACAGCCTCCTGGATGTTTACAAATCTTAACTATACCAGCCAGCTCTATTCTATTGATTCCAAAAACAAGGCCAACACTTTCGTCCTTAAAGGGGGAATGACGACACCCCTGGGTGAGTACTCACGTCTTAAGATTGTCTTAAGTGATGAATTAAATAGTATTGAGTCAAATAATTATAAAGAGAGTGTCAGACATAACAACGCCTCGATCACTCTATCTGCTGAAAGGAAAATCGGCAAAAGATTCGGTGCGGTGATCCTGCTCAGGGATGTTCTTGATGATAAATCATTCCTGATTCCTGATTATTCTGCAGGTTTTGAATTCAGGATCATCAGGGGAGAAGAGCATTTTCTAAAGCTAAATTTATCAAGAAATTCAAAGATACCATCCCTGAATGATCGTTTCTGGAATCCTGGTGGCAATCCTGACCTGAAAAACGAATATGCTTACTCGTATGAAATCGGATATAAACTTGACCACCAGATTACCGGGTCAGTTACACTGGGTTCTGAACTTAACTATTTTAATAATCATATACGGGATATGATACAATGGCGTCCGGGCGAAGCTTCTTTTTGGGTCGCCGATAATATTGGGAGCGTCAACTCGTCAGGATTTGAGTCATCATTGTCAGTGAAATATCTGAATAATAACCTGTCTGTTAATCTGAATGCCGGATATTCTTACACCAGGGCCCTGGATAAAAATAGCGGATCATCTGAAACTACAGGTAAACAATTAATTTACATTCCCGAAAATCAGGCAAATGGCTCTCTTCATATTGCGTATAAAAACATTTATACTGTATGGGTTACCAATTTTACAGGCCATACTTATACAACTCCTGATAATTCTGGTTTCCTTAACGGGTATTCAATTAATAGCTTCACCAGCGGTATGAAATTCAATATTAAAGAGAATGTTATTGACCTCAGGTTTAAAATTGAAAATATTTTTGATACTACTTACAAGACAATAGCTTATTATCCACAGCCCGGCAGAATATATTTTTTGATACTTTCCTTCCATCTTAAAAAGTAAGAAATGAGATATCTGGTAATTTCTGGACTTGTCATTTTTTTAATTCTTTTTGAATCGTGCGGTAGTAAAAAGGTAAACCATCCCATTCCCGGCATTAATGGTAAAGAGGTTTTGATATCACGAGCGGAGAGATTCACTCTTGAAGTAAAAAATGGATATACTGATGCTACAATAATGGATGCGTGGCAGGGTGCAAATAATGTTGATCAGGTCTATCATCTTGTAAAAAAAGGATCAGCATTGCCGTCAGGTTTTGATTCTTCATCAGTAATTTTTGTTCCCCTGAAAAAAATAATATGCATGTCGAATACATATATTGGAATGATTTCGGCATTAGGTGAAGAAAATTCTATCGTTGGGGTATCGGGTACCGGATTCATTTTTTCACCTGTTCTGATAAAGAATGTTGAAAAAGGTCTGATACAGGATGTAGGTTATGATGCTAATCTGAATAAGGAGTTGATCCTTAAGATTTCACCTGATGTAATAATGATGTATGGTATTGGAAATGAGTCTGTAAGCTATACCAGCAAAATCAAAGAGTTAGGTGTTAAAGTTGTTTTTAATGCAGATTATCTCGAAATAGATCCCCTGGGCAAAGCGGAATGGATTAAATTTTTCGGAGCTCTTTATTGTAAGGAAGAATTGGCTGACAGTATATATAAAGAAGAAGTTGACGCTTATACAAAACTGAAATCATTTATTAGCAGGAATGCCAAAGGCAAACCCAGGGTTTTGCTTGGTTTTCCTTATAAGGACACCTGGTATATTTCTCCTGGCAATTCATTTATCAGTAAGATGATAACCGATGCCGGCGGAAATTATCTCTGGCAGAATACCAAATCCTCCTTATCAATGCCTTTCGGAATAGAAAATGTCTATTTACGTGGTCTTACTGCTGATTACTGGCTGAACATCGGTAGTGTCAGTACAAGAAAAGAGATTTCCAATTTTGATCCACGCCTGAATGATCTTCCATGTTTCAAAAATGGTAATCTCTTCAATAATAATAAAAGGATTACTGCAAACGGCGCAAATGATTATTGGGAAAGCGGAGGACTTTATCCTCATTTGATTCTGAAAGATATAGCTACAATTCTGCATCCTGAATTATTCAGAGATAATGAGTTATTATTCTTCAGGAAAATTTATTAAAAAAAGTTTTATTGAAAACTAAAATAAAAATAAAATCATCCTCTAATAATAAATCAGGAAAAAGATTTAGGATTATTTTCTCCGGATTGTTAGTTCTGGTTATAATTTTCATGATTCTGGATATTTTTTTAGGATCGGTAAGTATTAAAGCCTCAGAAGTAATTAAAGTATTCTTTTCCGGTACACATAGTAATTTAGAAACCATTATACTGAAATTCAGATTACCAAAGGCCATAACAGCATTGACGGTGGGAGTAGCCTTATCTTTAAGCGGCTTGCAGATGCAGACAGTATTAAGGAATCCAATGGCCGGACCTGATGTTCTTGGGATAAGCTCAGGAGCCAGTCTCGGTGTAGCTTTTGTAATTTTAGGTTTTTCCCGAAATATCTCACCCGACAGTTTGAATGGTTTAGGCAACTGGATTCTTGTTGCAGCATCATGGGTAGGTGCCGGTGCAGTAATGCTGTTGATCATGATCATCTCTTCAAAGGTGAAAGACATAATGACCATCCTTATTCTTGGAATTATGCTTTCAGGCGGAATTTCAGCTATTGTTACAATAATGCAGTATTTCAGTAATGAGACAATGTTGAAAGCCTATGTTATATGGACCATGGGAAGTCTGGGAAATCTTACGGCAAGTCAGCTTAATGTTCTTTTAGTTTCCGTTTCAGCCGGTGTGATACTCAGTTTGTTTTCATCCAAAATATTGAATGCCTTATTGCTCGGTGAAAACTATGCGAGTAGTATTGGATTGAATGTCAGGTTTTCCAGGGTAGTTATATTTGTTTGTACCAGTATTCTGGCGGGAAGTGTAACGGCATTCTGCGGACCAATTGGATTCATAGGCATTGCAGTGCCACATATAGCAAGAATATTGTTTAAAACATCTGATCATAAGGTTTTAATACCTGGTACCATTCTCACAGGAGGAGCAGTAATGCTTCTGTGTGATATTATTTCGCAACTGCCCGGATCAGAAAGTGTTCTGCCGGTAAATGCCGTAACGTCACTTATTGGTATTCCCGTGGTTATCTGGGTAATCCTGAGAAACAGGAAATATACCGGATCATTCTGATGAAAATGAATTTGACTGAAATATTATCTCTTGATGCACTGAAAATAGGTTTTGTTTCAGGGAAAAAGGAAAATACACTTCTTCCTCCTCTTTATGCCCGTGCGGGCAGGGGCGAACTTATTGCAGTTATTGGCAGGAATGGAATAGGTAAAAGCACACTATTACGAACACTGATAGGTTTACAACGGCCGCTTGGCGGTGAAATCTTTTATAACGGGAAAAATATCAAAGATTATTCCAGAATGGACCTTGCTCAGATAGTAGGTTACATTTCAACAGAAATTGTCAGGGTAAGTAATATGAGCGTGTATGATCTTGTTGCCCTGGGACGGTTTCCTCACACCAACTGGATAGGGAAAATTGAAATGAAAGATCATGAGGTAATAATGGATGCAATCGAAAAGACATCAATGGGGTCTTTTTGCAGAAAATATGTATCAGAGCTTTCTGATGGAGAACGTCAAAAAGCTATGATAGCAAGAATTTTAGCCCAGGATACCGACATAATGATAATGGATGAACCAACTGCCTTCCTTGACATAGCTGGCAAATATGAGATTCTTCACCTGATGCACATGCTATCCAGTAAGAGTAGTAAAACAATAATTTTCTCAACCCACGATCTCCAGATGGCTATTAATCAATCTGATAAAATATGGCTGATACTTGATAACGAACTTGTTGAAGGGGCTCCTGAAGATCTCATTATTGCAGGGGCATTTGATCATCTATTCGATACATCATCTGTCAGGTTTAATTCTGAAGAAGGGACATTTTCATTCCGGACTGAAGAAAAGGGAATAATGTATGTTGACGGGGAGGGTTATAGAAAGCGCTGGACTGAAAAAGCCATCAACAGAGCCGGTTTTACTATCTCAAAAGAAAAAACATTACCTTTTATAATAACTCCTTCCGAAACTAATAATTACTGGCAGCTCACCACAGCCGGCACTGTACTCCAGTTCGGGTCTGTTTATGAATTAATAACTTATTTGAACAGGGAAATGATACGACCTATTTAAAGTACTTTCTATAATTATCTATAAATGAACTTAGTTCATCAACACTGAGTTTCTTGGCAATAATTTTCTTGTTTTTATCCAGTATATAAATAGTGGGGGTCGATTGTACATTATAGTAATAATCAAAATGTGAACTTCTTTGCGGATCCCAACCGTTTATCCATGTTAGCTTATTATCCTCTATATACTTTGTCCACTTTGCCTTATCAGTTGTCGTGCAAACAGCAAATACCTCCATACTGTAATCTTTTGGTTTATCATAATATTCTTTTAGTTTTGGTGTGGACTCTTTGCAGTGTCCGCAATCGGGCTCCCAGAAATAAAGGATAGTAAACTCTTTCTCAACATCGTATAATGATACAAATATTCCTTTATATGAATCCATTACCATGTTTTCGGCCTTTTTACCAATAAGATTTGGCCTTATCAGATCAATCTGTTTCCGCAGATCCTCTTTAAATTCCTTGGTCACCCAATCGGCTTTCCCCGAAAGATATATATCATCTGCAAGTTTAACCAAAACTGCATCCTGGCCCATTATTTCACTCTCCCTGAAATGGTTGAAGAGAAAGACCGAAACAAATTGAAATACTTTATAATTGCCGCTACACTTTTGAATTAGCTTGTCAATCTCTTTGTTTATAGAATCCGGCGCCTGTATTAAAATGTTTGTGAAAAAGGCTTCGAGCCTTGCATATAAAATAGGTGTTCGCAGTAATCTCTCATCTGTCAGATCGGTATTGTCAAAAAAATGATCCTTGTTATAATTGTAATTTCTTATCCATCTGACTGAATCAGGATTAGCAAATCCTGCGGGAATCGAAAACTCAGGAATGTCAACGGGAAGCAACGATTTGACAAGCGTAGCCAGTAAATTCCCATTATTAGCTTTAATAACACTTCTGAGATATATTTTCATATTTTCCTCCTGAAGCTTCTGAATTGATCCTAGAATCTTCAGGGAATCATTATTTTGCCTGTTGTTTTGAATTCTTTTGGAGATAGCACCTGAACGCTGCTGCAGAGCCATCCATTTTTTCTGATAATCAATGAATGCAGAATTTTCCTCCGATCCGGTAAATTTTAATGTATTGAAATAGTCACTGTTTGTGCATTTTACCGTAAAGTGCTGGTCAGTTGATATCAATATTTCAAAATACTTTCTGCCTGGCAACACGATCATATAAATACCTTCTGGCAGAGCTTCCTGTCCTTGCACAACTCCATGACCTGTTTTGTCCAGCTTGATAGTGTCTTTTATATACTGTTTATCACCAAGATGATATGCAAGAAAAACAGTCGAATCCTGAAGATCATTTATGGTAATATCTATTTCATAACCACGGTTTGTCTGACCAAATATAAATTCAGGAACTAATGAAAGCAAAATAAGAAAAACTACCTTTCTCATTTATAAGACGGATTCTTTAAAATATCAGCAAAAATAGCTAATGCAAATTCTCTGCCAAAGCCTGGAAGACAAATATTTAAAAAATATATTGTACATTTGATATAATAACCATCGGTCAAAATGAAGATTTCCTTGCTCATTCCTGTTTACAATTATGACATTGTTGCTCTAGTTCAAAGCATGAAAAATGCCATGGGTATAGTTCCTGAATTTTATGAAATTCTTATCGGAGATGATGGTTCTTCAGTTGAATACAGGGAAAAATACAAATCTCTGGAAGGGGATAAGATCAGGGTGATCTCGTCGGAAAAAAACATAGGAAGAGCAGCAATCAGAAACAGGCTTGCTCTTGAAGCAAAGGGTGATTTTTTACTTTTTATTGATGCTGACACAATGTTACCGGGAACAGCCGAGGCTTATATGCTAAAGTGGATTCCCTTTCTGAATATATCACGGGTACAATGTGGAGGAGTATTGTACCATAACAGTGCACCGGGAGATCCAGACAAACTTCTCAGATGGAAGTACGGAAAGTGGAGAGAACAGCGCAAAGCTGCAGAAAGAAACAGGCACCCCCATGCAGGTTTTTCAACATTTAATGTTCTTATCGAGAAATCAGTCTTCTCTAAAATACGCTTTAATGAAGAGTTGAAGCAATATGGTCATGAAGACACACTTATGGGATACCAGTTGAAAAAAGCCGGGATTGATATTCTTCATATCGATAATGGGCTCGTGCACGAGGGACTGGAGTCTAACAGGGATTTTCTCAATAAAACTAAACTCGGTATAGAAAATCTAAGTAAACTTTATGATAACGTCACAGATAAGAAGTCTTTTTCAAAGACAGTAAGGATACTTGGGGTATATCAAAAACTCAGGTTCCTGGGATTAACACGCATATTTGCTGGCATATTTATCAAATACCGTGAAAGGATGGAGATCAAACTCGACTCGAGTAATATTTCCCTTTTATTATTCAGTTTCTATAAAATGACCATGTTTTGTACATACCGCGAAATTCACAGGAGAAAAAAAATAATCCCCTTTTTCATTAAAATTGAAGAATTTTAATGTTTTGTCAGCGCGAAGGCACAAGGAATAATTTTTGTGTATATCAATTCGCTCTGACCATCCTAAATACAGATTTTTACTTATTTTATTGATTATAAATCTATTCTCATAAGATCGACGGTTCCATCATATCTTTTTGTTGCTTTCAATACAAAATCGAACTTATTAATCATTGTACAGAGGAAGAAGTCAGTAGGGGGAGAAAAATCAATATTGGCAGGATTGAAGAATCGCCTGCCTGAGGTATCCTGAAGATCAGTAATTCTTTTCCCGGCAATAAAACTTATATTCTTCAATTCGGTTGCTATCAATTCTGCACAAAGCAGGTCCTCTTCAGCTGAAATTGTTGCCCGGTATCCCATTGCAACAAGCGAGACAATTTCAGGGTTAATTGTTTTTATATATCTTACAATTGCGGCGCAATTCACAAAACTTCCGGTCAGAATGGTATCTGCATTTATAGCGTTGATCAGCCCTTGAGTACCAGCCGTTGTAGTATGGATTACAGTTTTTCCTGTTAGATCAGCTTTAATGATTTCTGTCGGACTGTTTCCAAAGTCAAACCCTTCAATTTTTTTCTCATCCCGTTCACCAACAAGAACAGAGTTTCTGTATTTTTCTTTTAATTGAAATGCTTCTGATACTTCCGAAGTGGCAATGATTCTCACAGCACCGGCATCAAATGCGTAACAAGCGACTGAAAAGGCCCTGAAAACATCTATTATAACAGCAACTCCTTTCGCATTTCGGGCGCCTTCAACAAACTCCAGGATATTAACCCTCATTTTACCTTTTATTTATAAAGTGAAAATAGTAATTATTTTTGCTCTATCTCATTTCACACCATCAGGTATTTCGTATATTTGAACCTGAGAGCAGTTACTCCAAATAACTTACTGATATTAATGCAAATATAACATCATGGTAAATCCTGTTACATGGACTCTAGAGCAGATAAAGCGTCTGAATGATGCAATCTGGAGTACTCCGTTGTCAGAAATTTCAAAATGGAAAACATTTGTTTTTAAACAATTAAGAATATTACACCTTGCTGCCCTGGGTTTCTCAAAAGATAAAGTACAGTTGAGAGCTTCTGCTCTGACATTTTATTCACTCCTCTCTATTATCCCTGTTGCAGCCATTGCGTATGGAATCGCCAAAGGTTTTGGTCTGGATCAGAAGCTTACAGAATTAATTACGGAGAAATTTCAGAGTCAACCGGTTGTACTTAATTGGTTATTGGAAAATGCCACCAATGCCATTAAGGAGACAAGGGGAGGTTATATTGCCGGAGTCGGAATGATAATCCTTTTCTGGTCAGTAATGTCATTGCTCGAACATATTGAAAGTTCATTCAATCATATCTGGCAAATCAGATCTTCCCGGCCATGGTACAGAAAATTTACTGATTATCTGACAATTATGCTTATTGCACCTGTTTTTATTATCCTATCCAGCAGTATAACTGTATTTGTCAGTAATGGACTTTCTGAATATATGATTAAAGCTCCGATTCTGGAAGTATTTAAACCTTTACTTAGTTTTCTGGTTAAGTTTACACCATATTTTCTGAGCTGGATTACCCTGACCGTATTATTTATTATAATGCCTAATGCTAAAGTGAAATTCGTGCCAGCTTTGATTTCAGGCATAATTGCAGGGACGTTCATGCAAGTATTACAATGGCTATATATCGATCTCCAATTCGGGATAACAAAACTGAATGCCATTTATGGTAGTTTTGCCGCAGTGCCATTATTCATAATTTGGATACAGAGTACCTGGATAGTTGTACTTCTTGGAGCTGAACTCTCTTTTGCCAACCAAAATATTTCACGTTATGAGTTTGAATCTGAAGCTTTAAATATTAGCAACTATCAAAAGCGTGCCCTTGTGCTGATGATAATGCATATGATTATCCGCAATTTTACGCTAGGGGAAAAACCAATCAGTGCGGAATATATTGCGGTTAATCTTAAAATCCCCGTACGACTTGCACGTGATATACTTCAGGATCTGAGCAGTGCAAATCTTGTTTCCATAATTCATGAAAATGAACAAAAAGAACGTTTATACCAGCCAGCCATAGACATTAACCGGTTAACAGTCAGTTATGTTTTTACACGTCTGGACAAGAAAGGTGTTGAGCAGATCATGGTAATCAGGAATAAGGATTATGAAAAAGTTATTTCAATGCTCGAAAAGTTTGACAAGCTGATTGCAAAATCGGATTCCAACATTTTGATCAAAGATCTATAGTTTTCGTGACGGATTTTGTTTCAAGCTCAGGCTTCTGTTCTTTATAGTTTTCAACGAAGCTTATAAAATCAGAAAATGATGCCCAACTGCTAAACAGATAATGCGGCAGCTGCAGAATAATATGTTTTGTACACATTTCTTTTTCCCAATAACCTTCAAGGTTTTTTGAAGGGAAAACCCTGTCAATTTCACTTGTCACCGCATAATCCCATCTGAAACGAGGTTCTTTTTGTTCCATGATACGGTTGTATAACCACCGGAGTTCATCATGTAAAGATTTGAGAGTTCTGTGCGGAATCCTGTCTTTATTTGTCAGGTATGATTTTCTGTCACCAAACATCCTGAAATAGAATTTATCAATGTTTTCCTCAGTAATGTTATTTAGAGTACCTTCAAATACATTAAGCGGTATACCATACTGATCATCTACCGGAACAGGAGTACCATTTACTGCAATTGTAATATCAGGCTTGATGCCTGTTTTATGAGAGAGATGTTCAGCTGCCCATACACCCAGAGACCATCCTATAAGAGTAATTTTTTCATAAGTTTTCATTTCCGGAAGTACAAGAGCTTCATCGGCAGAATAATTATAAAAAAGAATAAAATCAAACTCATCGTTGCATAATGGAGTGAAGACATTTTCATCTGTCCCCCAGCCACCATATAAAACAACAAGATGAGTATTCTTCTCCCTTCTTCTGATATAGGTCTTCATTATACTCTATACAGCTTATTGATGAATATGTTCAGTTGTCCCCATTTACTGAAAGCATACAAAGATAATCTAATTTTATTAAATTCATTTGGCTCTTGCTAACTTCTTCTACCAGTGATTTTTACTCTTTCCCGGCCTTCCCCTTTAATTCATAATTTACTGTTCGATTGTTCAAAGTTCTTAGTTCAAACAAACAATTCTGTACCAAATAAGAATAAAGAATATTCGAAATCAGAATTAAGAAGTTATGTCGGATGTCCTGTGGATTTGGGGGAAAAAATAAGAGGAGGAAGGGTGGTTGTGAAAATCAGGAGCGGGCTTTATTAATGAGATAATTCCCGTGTCTACTGTCTGATAAAAGGATGGAACCATGGTTAGCTGGCGCTATTCCTAAGGTTCCTGATGTGAAAGTCAATGTCTGCAATACAATCCTGTTGATTTTCACCCCCAACCCTTGCTCATCTCCTCTTAATACCAATAGCATGAGCTTGAAAACAAATTTATATAAAAAAAACATAAAATCAAATAAAACTGTAAAAAATTATCTATATTTATAGTACCAGATCAAAATTGAGGCTTTTTGCCATGGTAGCTGAACTAGAGAAAATACTGTACGATAATGGCGGTGGATTCAGAGCTGCATATATAAACGATACTGGTGGTCTATGGCATTTTCACCCGGAGTATGAACTTGTTTTGAATCTTAAAAGTAATGGAACCAGGATAATTGGCGACAGTGTTGAATTGTTCGACAGGTACGATATGGTACTGATTGCAGGCAATATTCCTCATTGCTGGAATTACTACAGGCAAAATAATATTCTTCCCGATAATCATGGGATAATCGTTAATTTTAAGCTTGAATCAATCGGCGAAGCATTATTATCGCAACACGAACTGCATTGCCTTAAAGAACTGTTTGATGAAGCGGAACGAGGAATAGCTTTTTCTGTTGAAGATTCCAGAAAGACAGAAAAATATCTGATGCAAATGATCAATGATAAAGGCATTGATAAGATGATCGATTTTTTCAATATCATTAAAATCTTGTGTTCCGCTGAAAAAAGAGCTTTCCTCTGTTCGGAAAATTATAAGCTGACATTTGACGAAAGAGGAAATAAGAGAATGTCTGATGTTTATACATATATAAGGGAAAATTATTTTAAACCTATTCCTCTAGAGAAGATAGCAAAAATAGCAAAGATGAGTCCCATTGCCTTCAGCAGATATTTCAAGAAAAACTGTGGCGCCGGTTTTATTGAGTACCTGAATCGTGTAAGGACAAATAAAGCATGTTACCTGCTGAAGGAAACAGAATACCAGGTACACGATATAGCTTTGGAATGCGGCTTTGCCAGTATCTCAAATTTCAACAAGCAATTCCGTAAGACAGAAGGAATTTCACCGCGGGATTACAGGGCACAATTCAATTAATGTCCGGTAATTGTTAATTTCGCAATTCTATTAATCTTAAAAATTACAAATATGGCAATGACATTGCTTGAAAAAATACTTGCAGCACATTCAAAATATGAAATGGTCCACCCTGGGGAAATCGTGGATATCGAAATTGATTCCAGAGTAGCCCGTGATTTTGGAGGCGCCAATGTAGTCAGGAATCTTATTGATTTCGGACTGACAATTGAAAATCCTGATAAGACCTTATTTACATTTGATTGCAATCCTACGGGTTCTGATCAGAAATATGCCGTTAATCAACACATCTGTCGCCTTTTTGCGCGTGAACATGGAATAAAAGTATACGATATTGATGCCGGAATCGGAACACATATACTACTGGAAGAAGGGTATGTTTACCCTGGTTCCACAGCGTTATCCACTGATTCACATGCAAATATTCTGGGTGCAATTGGAGCTTTCGGACAGGGAATGGGTGATATGGATATAGCTGCGGCCTGGCACAATGGAAAAGTCTGGTTTAAAATTCCGCCTTCAGCAAAAATTAATTTTGAAGGAAAAATTCCAGAAGGTGTTAGTTCAAAAGATATAGTACTTAATCTGCTGAATATATTCGGAGCAAACTCACTTCTAGGTTATTCAATCGAAATGTATGGACCTTCTGTTGACAATCTTAATCTCGATGACAGAATCACTATTTCATCGATGGCGACTGAAATGGGAGCAATAATCATTCTGTTTCCACCAACAAAGGAAATTATCGATTATTGTTCAAAGAGGACTAAAACGAGTTTTGAACCATTATTTGCTGACGGTAATGCCGTATATGAAAAAACATTCTCAATTGATGTCTCTACCTTCAAACAAATGGTTTCGCGCCCCGGGGAACCACACGATACTGTAGATATATCGGAAGTTCTGGGCAGAAAGATTGATTCGGCATTCGTCGGAAGCTGTACCAATGGCAGGATGAATGATATGTTAGAGGTTGCCGCAATTCTGAAAAACAGGAAGGTGGCTCCGGGAGTAGTACTAAAAATTGTACCTGCTACTGATGAAATTTGGAAACAATGTCTGAAAAAGGGTCTGATCGATATTTTTAAAATGGCTGGTGCTCTGGTTTCAAATGCCGGATGTGCAGGTTGCGCTGCCGGACAGGTTGGGCAGAATGGTCAGGGAGAAGTGACAATAAGCACAGGAAACAGAAATTTTCCGGGAAAACAGGGAAAGGGCAGTGTGTATCTTGCCTCTCCCGGAATAGTCGCAGCATCTGCTGTTGCAGGATTTATTACCACACCGGATAAGATACCGGATAAACCTTCCTTGTTTGTCAAACCGGAAAATCTGCCGGAAATAAAAAATAAAGACCCTCATCATAAAATCTCATATAAAAAAGGATCTGTTATTGAAGGAAGAATCTGGCTTATCCAAAAAGATAATATTGATACAGATATGATTTTCCATAACAGATATCTTGCTATTACAGATATCAAAGAGATGGGTCAGTATACTTTTGATAATCTGAAAGGGTTTGAAGACTTTTCTAAAAAAGCTGAACCGGGCGATATTATTATCACAGGAAAAAATTTTGGCTGCGGGAGCTCCAGGCAGCAGGCAGTAGATTGTTTTTCATCACTGGGAATTCAGGCAATCATTGCGGATTCGTTTGGCGCTATCTACGAAAGAAATGCCATAAATGCTGCACTCCCGGTTATCACCTGCAAAGATTTGACTGGCCTTGATCTGAAAAATGGCGATCGTATAAAGGTGAATTTAATGACAGGAAAAGTTGAGAATCTGCAAAATAAAAAGATCGTAACGGCAGAACCCTTCTCAGATGTGCAGTTTGAAGTTTTCCAGAAAGGTGGTCTGCTTGGTAAATAACACTCTAATATTTTTTACCATTATACCGTTGTACCGTCGTACCTTTGTACCATTATACCGTTGTACCGTTCAATTAGATAGTTATGGATTCAAAAACATTTGCTGAAAAGATATTCAAAGCTCCCGCTGGTGCTATTGTATTTGCCCGACCTGATATTATTCTTACTCATGACAATACTTCGAGCATTTATAAGACATTTCAGAAAATGGGAGGGAAGAATGTTGCAAACCCTGACCAGATGCTTGTTGTACTTGACCATAATGCTCCTCCTGCGGATGCAAAACTGGCAACGCAATATCAGGAAATCAGAGATATTGTAGCTCAACAGGGAATAAACAAATTCTATGATGCAGGAAAAGGTATCTGCCATCAGATAATGTCGTATCATGCGCGGCCCGGAATGCTGATTGTCGGCAGTGACAGCCATACATCAACAGCCGGCGCTTTCAACTCCCTGGCAGCCGGTATAGACAGGACCGAATCAGCAGGCATATGGAAAAGAGGAGAGACCTGGTTCCGGGTACCTGAATCAATTAAAATTTCACTTTCAGGCAGGTTAAGAGAAAATGTCTCGGCGAAGGATCTTTCTTTGTGGATTATAGGAATGATCGGATCTGATGGAGCAAACTATATGTCAATTGAGTACCATGGAGATGGAGTTAAAACTCTCAACATCTCCGATCGTATGACGATAGCCAACCTTGCATCAGAGATGGGCGCTAAAAATGCTGTCTTTCCTGCTGATGAAGTTCTCGATAATTTTTATGGTATCAGCACAAATGGAATATGGGCTGATAATGGGGCTAAGTATTTCAGTGAAATTAATGTAAACCTTAATGAAGTATTCCCGGTCGTAGCAGCCCCTCATAACGTGGATAATATAAAATCAGTTTCTGAAGTTGCGGGCACTGTCGTGCATGAAGGACTAATAGGCACCTGTACGAATGGAAGGATAGAGGATATGAGGATAGCTGCCGGTATTCTGAAGGGGGAAAATGTTAAGGAAGGTTTCCAACTTCATATTATTCCAGCCTCACGAAAGATATTCCTGCAGGCAATTGAAGAAGGGATAATTTCAACATTTATTGAAGCCGGAGCAAACGTACTTACTCCTTCATGTGGTCCATGCCTTGGTACCGGTCAGGGAATACCGGCAAACGGACATAATGTAATTTCTACAGCTAACCGCAACTTCCCGGGCAGAATGGGAAATAAGGAGGCTCGGATATATCTTGCTTCACCTGCAACTGTAGCTCATTCATCACTGACCGGAGTGATTACCGATCCAAGGAAAGTACCCGGCAAAGAAAAATTTCCATATAAAATATCCCAGAGCAAAACCTTTGAGATACCTCAGGGAGAAAACCGGAGAATTGGTACTGTGTGGAATTATGCGGATGTTGATAACCTGAACACTGATCAAATGTTCGCAGGAAAACATACCTATAATATACTAAGTACTGACCCGGCAGCTATTGCACCTCTTCTATTTGCGGATTTTGACCCGTCATTCAGCAAAAATGTAAAAAAGGATGATATAATTATAGCTGGAGATAATTTTGGCTGCGGCAGTTCACGGGAACATCCTTCAGTCGGACTTTCTTTTGTCGGGTTAAAAGCTGTGCTGGTCAAGTCGGTTAACAGAATATTTTACCGTTCTTCCATTAACCAGGGTTTGCTGCTTATTGTTCACAGGGAAGCAGTTGACTCTTATAATCCAGGTAATCAAGTGGATATTAATTTTGAAAGAGGGGAGATATTAATTGGATCAACATCATTCTCTTTTGAACCGCTGCCTGAAAAACTGAAACAGATAATTGACAGGAAAGGGCTTGTTAACTACATGAAAACAATGTAAAGGCACAACGGCTCATAGGCAGCTAAAACTATAGCGTATCAGCGACTTTTCGTGAAAAAGTACGATCAGTAAGAAATACAGTTGCAAAAACTGAAAAAAAATGTATTTTTGCAGCCTGTAAAAGGTTCCGTAGCTCATCCCGATAGCTATCGGGAGGATAGAGCATCCCGACCTTGGTCGGGAGGGTCGGGCGTTCGAAACCGCGATTATATATGTTTTTTGAATTTTGGAATATTGGTTCCGTAGCTCAGTTGGATAGAGCAACAGCCTTCTAAGCTGTGGGTCGAGCGTTCGAGTCGCTCCGGAATCACAAAAAAAATCCATCCATCCTGATTTAAATATATTTTGGATGGATGGATGATTAAAAAAATGAAGCTTAAAACCTTTCTGTCAGCTATTATTTCTTTGGAGGCGGAGGAGGAGGAAGCTTCTTAATAAATACTCCATTTTTGTCATAAATAAGTTTCTCCGTAACGGTACCCTTTACAATAACCACTTCATAGGTAACAATGTCTTTTTCCGTTAAGCTAAATGCTTCTTTAACAGTAAAACCAACATAATCTTTAGCAATGTTGTCTGTTATAGTTTTTTGAAGATCACCTACCATGACGACAGCACGGAGGGGTTTTTCTTTAACGACGGGGGTTTTGGTGGCCTGTGCATTGACTACCAGAACTGCCATAATTAATACAAGAGCGATTAATACTTTTTTCATAATTAATAAAATATTTGGTTAAAAAACTTAAAAGCCTTCAAGGTTTTTTGTTGAAAATTAATTAAAACGATACAAAATTAATTCTATAAACTCCTGAAAGCGTTACATAATCTTAGAAATAAGTTACACAATTTACATATTCTATAATGTGGCTACTGAGCTTTTATGGTGTCATCATGCAATAGTCTTTCGCATCTCGTCCAGTTCAAGCTTTTGAGCAATAGTAAATTCCTTACCGCATTGGGTACAAACATAATTTATGAGAAACGCGCCGGAATAGTATTCCTTTTCCAGCCGGGTATGATCACATTGTTTTTTGCCCCACGAATCTTTCAGTTTTTGTGCAGTATAGTATTCCATGACCATTAAATTAAATTAAATTAAATTGAAATAAATTATAAAATCTATAATCTCTTAAATGGAACAAACCTGACAAAGGAAAGTCGTTTCTTTTCAATTCTTCCATTTTTTTTGACAAGTAACATCAATTCCTGTATTCCGCCAGGCCCGCCGACAGGGATTACCAGTCGTCCGTTTTCCGCAAGCTGATCGATGAGAGGTTTGGGAATCTCATTTGCCGCAGCCGTAACAAGAATAATATCAAATGGAGAATGTTCAGCCCATCCGTTATAACCATCTCCTGACTTTACTATTATGTTTTTATATCCAAGTTTCTTTAACCGTGCTGCTGATTCATTCGCTAATTCAGGGACAATTTCTATTGTGTATACCGTATCAACTATCTCTGCGAGAATCGCAGCCTGATATCCCGAACCTGTCCCAATCTCTAAAGTTTTCTTTTTACTATTAGGCCTGGCAACCTCCGTCATATATGCTACGATATACGGTTGAGAGATAGTCTGTCCGTATCCAATTGACAGGGGATAATCATTATAAGCTTCATTTATGTATTGTTCCGGAACAAAAAGGTGACGCGGTACCTTTCTCATTGCCCTCAGTGTTTCACTATTAGTAATTCCTCTGCCAGCGATCTGAGACCTCACCATTTCGTTCCTTTCAGCAACGTATTTATCAGTCTGAGGAAATGAATATTTCCACATTATGGAGAATATTATTATCACTATTAACCTCACAACGTACTTATTTCCTGCAAGATAATAAATTAAGAAGTTATTTCAAAAAGTTAAGCCTTATATATTTATTGGAATGATATCACAATATAATGGTATTATGGAGGTATGAAGCCTCAGGCAACTTTTTTGTTAAGTATTTTTGTACCGTTACACCGTTGTGCCGTTATGCCATTGTGCCTTTAGCTGAATCCTACAAGTGAAAGAAATCCATTACCCAAAAATTTAATTGCAGGCAGAATTGGAAAGAAATTTATTTTCGTAACAAAGCTTGCTATTATCAGCCCGAATAAAAGGAAAGAGCCATATTTATACAAGCCATCATAGAGTGCCGGAAATCTTTTGAATTGAGATAATAACAGGTGAGAACCATCAAGAGGAGGCAATGGGATAAGATTAAAAATAAACAGTGCCCAGTTTATATAAATAGCTGAACGGAATACTTCAAATACTACCCGCATTACCGGTGTGGGGTAAGCAGGTAAAGCTGATGACAACAGGGAGAATGCAATGGAAAGTATCATTGCAATTACCGCATTCGATAATGGACCGGCCAGAGCTATTTTTATAACATCTGTTTTAGGATTTTTTAAATTCTGCTCGTTAAATTGCACAGGTTTCGCCCATCCGAACCCTGCAACTATTAACATTATAAAGCCAAGAGGATCAATGTGTTTTAATGGATTAAGAGAAATCCGGCCCTGTTCTTTTGCAGTAGAATCTCCACACATATGAGCAACCAATGCATGACTGTATTCGTGCACGGTCAATCCCAGAATTATCCCTGGCAGAAAAATTAAGACCTGGGTTAAATCAAAGTTTCCCATCCTGTCTTTTACTTACCGGCTGATAAAAATCTGACTGAGTCAGATTGCACTTTTTAATTACCTCAATAGCGTAGGCTGCACCGGTAAAATTCGCATCTACATTATTAGTTCCGACAGTGAATTTAACACCTGCTTTCTTAGCTTTTTCAATAAATTTAACAGAAGGAATTCTGTACCTGTTATTTATCTCAACTGCAATATTATGTTCCCTGGCTGCATTAATCACCTTGTTCATCCTTTCATCTGTCCAGAATGAATCATATCTGTCTGCCATCCTGGCAGGCAAAAAGGTTGGGTTCACATAGATATTAATTGGCTCAGTACTTAATATTTTGACAATCGTGTTAACAAGGTAATCCATAAATTCTTCCTCATTATCGATCCATGTCTCTTCTTTAATCCAAATCCTGTTCCTTCTTCCTTTTGAATCGGTAAAGGTCATTCCATCAGTGAAAACATAATCGAACTTAGCCATAGATTCTTTTGAAAAATTCTTCAGCCATTCCCTGCCTTCAGCTTGCATGCCTAAAAAGAACTGAGGATAGTTTTTAAAGGAAGTTATCACTGAATCAATCTGACTGTCATTGTGAACAGGGAATCCGATACCACAATTAGTAACAATTCCGTATCTGATATTTTCATTTTTTGATTTTAAAACAGCATCTTCAATCCCAAAACCACCCTTTAAATGAATATGCAGATCTGTTATGGGAAAACTGCTGTTGGTCTGACAATTGCATAATGAAAACGATAAAAAGGCCATGATTAATCCAGCGATTCTTTTCATATTGAAATTTTTATAAAGTATTTTTGATTATTTATCAGAGAAATTAAGAACCTCTCTGTAAAGCGGGTGTAAAGCTACCAAAAAGACAGCCAGCAACAAAAGTCTGAGCTTTTAATTTTTGCCGGTTATTGCTTTTAAAAGATTGAAAAAACCTGCTTTTCTTTTTGAGTTAATTCCCCAGTCAACAGGAACACTCTGATAACCATCTGTATATGACTCATCCTTCATGCGATAATCAAAATATCCCCAGGATGTATAGATTTTAATAGCCGAAGTAAAATTATTTTGTTCGCTTTCAAAATTAAAATGATCATCTTCATTAAACAGGATTGGTTTTGGCGTATAACCCTCAACTTTCCTTGTCTTCTCAACCATTGCAGTGATATTTTCCGGATCTGTAACGCCATTCCCATGAATTAAAACAAAATCCGATGACTTTACTACATTTGGCAGTGGGATAAAACCTCCTCCATAACTTGTTCCTGCATAAAACCTGAATCCGTTCTTTTGCTTCTGTTTTACCATATCTATCAGTTCATGTACCCTTTGCGGTTTAAGTATTTCGTGGTCATATTTATCAACATTGCATTCATTGTTAATTTCAATCAGAATGTTTTTGTACTTCTTTTCGAAAAGCCATTCAATCATATTATTTACAGCATTCACCACAGCCTTTTCATCCCTGAGGTGTTCATCCTGTCCAAAATAGAATAGTCCAAGTATTGGCACCATTTCCAGCTCATCAGCCTTGTTAAGGATTTTCTCAAGCCTGGCAAGGTAATCCGGCCTTAATGATCCATCCTCGTAATAACCTGAGTTAATCCATGGCTGAGCAGCTGAATAACCCTGAGGGCTACCGCCCTGCATATTTATTGTGAATGAAAGGAGACCATAAGAATACCACTTTTCCATATTCCGTATAAATTCTTCCGTATTCCGGTTGGGATCCCATTTTTTTGTATCCGGATATATCCAGTAACCGGCCGTTTCAGGATTAAGATCATCAAAAATCCCCTGGACCATTCTCGAGTTCAAAAGAAGACCTTCAATCTTAAATCCTTTCCAGTACCTTTTTTCATATGTAGGCTTTCCATTAATAAAGAATTGATCATCTTTAATGCTTACGGTAGTATGAATTTTTTTTTGTGCATATATACCAGGATTTAAAAGCAGAAGAAAGACAATAAAAACTGAGATTTTACTTTTCATATTAGGTAGTCTGATTATGGGTAATATTTATATGTATATGGAAATAATTGTTTTTAGCATTCCAATGCTTTTTGTATTCTTTCATGGTGACAGATTAATACATTCTTCTTGTTATTATGCCAATTGTGTAATCCATTCCCCTGACAAAACCAATAATCTGAACAACTCTCACATTTTCCTTTTTTTGTCCAGCTCCTATCTCTGAAAGGTTGGAATCTGCTTTCCCATAATTCATAAAAATTGTCCTTGTATATGTTTCCCTGTGAAAAAGCTCTGTCAATATTAGGGCAAGCAGATATTGAACCATCTATGAGTATAGATCCAATATTAATCCCGGCTCTGCAAAAAAAGAAACTATCTCTGACTTTTAATTCATAAGGACCAACATATCCTTCACAACTGAATTTTAAATCAATTGAATTCTGTTTCCTTTTAAGACTTATAAAGTCCAATAATTCTTTAAATTGAAAATCAGTAAGTAACAATTCCGGAATATTTTTTGCCCGGCCTATAGGAACTATTGTAAACAATCGCCATGCCTTGACTCCTTTTCCAATTAAATAGTTATATATAGAGGATAGTTCATGTATATTCCTCCTATTCACACAGGTAACTACATCAAAATTCAATCTGGATGAACTTGCTGCTAAACTAATTGCAGTATCAACTTTTGAAAAGCTACGATTTGTATTACGCAACCAGTTGTGAGTCTCTTCCAGTCCATCAAGACTTAATGTCAGAGCGCCTAATCCTGCATTGAGTAATGAAATATGTTTTTGCTGGTCGTACAAATATCCATTTGAAACCAGGCTCCATCGTGCCCCGTGTTTTCTGATTTCTCTGCCACATAATTCAATATCCTTACGTATAAGTGGCTCCCCGCCTGTTATTACGACAGTGAAATTGTCAGATTTAGATTTTATTGTATCGAGTGCTGATAAGAAGTCAGCTAAAGGCATATCTTCTGTTGAGTTATCTTTGGAACAATCACTACCACAATGCAAACAACTCAGATTGCACCGTAATGTACATTCCCAAAACAAATAATTCAATTCATGAATTTTTGTTTCAAATTTTTTAAATCTCTGAAAGGATTTCTTTCTTAGTCCCAGGAACATCTATTTCTCTTCCAATACAATATCTAAATAAACTGTTTTATTAATATTAGTAAGAAGGGTGTCTTTTCCTACGAAAATACCATTTTGATTTGAGTCGATATCTTCAAATATTATTTTGTAACTATCTGCAGTTTCAGTATAGAACGAAAACTTACCTTCTTCATTTGTATATTCAAATTGCATCTTGTCGGAAACTGAAACTTTTATTCCCTTTACTGGTTTATCTGTTTTTTCGGATTTTACTTGTCCTTCAATAAAAATATCAAGTCCAAAATCATGCGGGGTACCATAACAAGCCTGAAAAATAAATAAAGCGGAGGTAAGACTCAATCCACCTAATAACTTTCTTCTCCAATTCTGTTTCATATTTATTAATTCAGTCTCTTATTATGTAAAATACCTATTCATGGCTGGGTTTATGCAAGATAATTAATCTTTTCATCATTTCATAAAATCCAAAAGGACTTCTAACTGTTTATTTAAAAACATTCGTTACAAGCAGATAATCTCACAATCTCGTAAAAAACATTCTTTATCAATCTTTCATTTTTGCCGGAAATCTGTTACGTTTACAGAAAGAATGAACTCTTCTATTATGATGAAAAAGACATTTATTATCAGTTTGTTTTTAATTCTTATTTACTTCCCGGGAATTTTTTCTCAACAAGGCACCGATACAGTTGCTTATTTATTAACCTGTGGCCCGGGAACTGAAACCTATTCAATATATGGTCATAGTGCTCTAAGGATTGCAATCCCAGAAAAGCATATAGATACCGTCTATAACTGGGGCGTATTCGATTTCAATACTACAAATTTTGCCTGGAAATTTGCCAAGGGCAGATTGGATTATATGGTTATTGGAGAGTCTCTGAATGGATTCCTGCAAGGATATTTTTACGAGCAGAGATTTGTTTATTCACAAAGAATCAATATTGATGCAAAAGAGATACGCAAGTTGACAGAGCTGATAAATGAAAATCTAAAACCTGAAAATGTCAAATACAGGTACGATTTTTTTTATGATGATTGTTCAACAAGGATACGGGATCTTCTTGAAAAATCTATTGGTGAAAAGCTGAAATATCCTCCTGCTGAAGTTGGCAAAATCCCAACCTTCCGGGAAATGGTTGCCAAATATCAGAATCCTTATCCATGGTTAAGATTTGGAGTTGATCTGATAATGGGTTCCACAACTGATAAGAAAGCCGTTTTCAGAGATAGAATGTTTCTTCCTATCGATCTGATGAATGAATTATCTGAAACATTTGTGAACAGGAATGGTAAAATGATTCCGCTTCTTCAGAATCCTGCAGTTTTAGTTGATTTTAGTACCCCTGTAATAAAACAAAAGTTCTTAACTGCACCTCCGGCAATTTTTACTTTAATAATATTATTGATTCTGATTCTGACGGCACAGGTGAAAAGCAGCAGGATTATAAAGCTTGTGGATATTTTTATCTATTCGATTTTCTCATTGCTTTTTGTTTTGATGGTCTTTTTTAACTTTTTTACCAACCATCAGCAGATGAGATGGAACCTGAATATTATATGGCTAAATCCATTTATCCTAATTTGTTTAATAATGCTGATCCTGAATAAGGCAGGAACAATATGGTTCCGGATTGTGTTTTTTATCTCAGCAGCTTTTCTTGTTATAAACTTTTTTTTACCCCAGGATTTTAATATTGCGTTTCTGCTGATGGTGATTATATTGCTGATAAGAAGCTCAGTAAGATCCACATTTAGCTGGAACCCGCTCTTAAAGAAATAATTTTTAACGAATATTTAACACTCCTTAACACGAATTTAGAAATTCTTGGAGTTCTTTTGTGATCTGGTTTTCAAACAAAAATCAGTTATGGATTACGAAACTCAATTTATTATATTTGCTACTAAAATTTTTTAAACTATGGAGCAAACTGCTGACATCAGGATCTTAAATGAAAAAATAGAAAAAGAAAGTTCTTTCGTCGACATCGTAAGAATGGAGATGAACAAAGTTATCATAGGACAGAAGCATCTGACCGACAGTCTTATGATAGGTCTTCTTGCTAATGGCCATATCCTTCTTGAAGGGGTTCCCGGTCTGGCAAAAACACTGGCGATTAAATCCCTTGCATCAATAATTGATGCAAAATTCAGCAGGATACAATTTACACCG